>FLOH01001055.1_pt1 | contig 46027 bp, 82 predicted proteins | sample 756751 | NCBI WGS metagenome assembly FLOH01 (sample SAMEA4026879, study PRJEB14308) | marine metagenome | biome: coastal water; material: water | depth 74 m | reverse complement strand
TATAATCCCCACCAGTAAGGTATATGAGGCCATGCTCCCGCAGTCCATCTCTATGAACAGCAACAACTGCTCCGACAAGCATCATGTGCTCCTTTTACTACCGCGTCTACGACCCAGTCCCATTGCTCGTAACACTACAGGAGATTTACATAAAGACTCTCTATAGTTACTGTTGTGTTGTGCCGGGATTTCTGGATACAGCATCCACAATTCCCCATTTTCTTTACGGCGGTATAGTCTTCCACCAGGATTACGTGGCCGCAGTTCACTTAACATAGGCTCAAAGTCGCTGATGGTCCTGTTTGGATCACCAACATCGTTAAGACAGATGACACTGTGCTCATAGTACTCCTGATCGTGAGATACTCTTACATATGCACCATATATTTTGTCCATTACCGGCACCCTCGTCTACGCTTGACTGATTGTATGATTGGATGCGCCCATTCTCCAGAACTGCCTAAATCGCCTTCTGGTTCGCACTCGTACATCATCCATAAATTATTATCGTCCTTGTGAAATGCACACAGCACTCCTCCTTGAAAACGTGATGGAATTCTTACTTTGTATATCGACAGGCCATCGAGAATAAATTGCGATGCCTTTATAATATCGTACTCCTTGTACCTGCCATCTAGTGGATTATACTTCACTGTTGATATCCACATTAGATGCTGTCCTTCCGGCACCCTAGTCGTCTATTCCGCATCTGCGCATTATTTACAAAGCAAAGCAATAACTTTTCCCTACCGTTATCGGTACTAATTGCCATCTTTGTGTTGCGTGGCGCGTCTACTGGTATCTCTACTTGGGTTATCTCATAGAATTGCGACCAGCTGGTGATAGCCAGGGCCGGGCTTTGATACAGCAGGCTGTACCGTTCCCAGCCCCGGCTACCCATCGAGCGATAATAGTATTCCCAACGACCCAGTATCGCCATCAGTCGTACCCTTCGGTCCCCTCCCAGCCATTGCGCCAGTAATCGTTATGAACGACTGAACCAGTATTCTTGGTCGTAGTTTGCTGGTAGCCGGTGGTGACCACATTGGCGGCGATCTCCGCCTTAAGTTCCTCTTCCAGACCTTCGCTGATCTCTGGCATCAGCTGTATCGGCAGCTCGTCGATGATCAGATGGATGGGTTCATACACATCATAGCGCGCCCGCATGTCGCCCTTGTTATTGCAGACTATTGATATCTGCCAGGGCGACGGGAAGCTCTGCATCTGATCGGTGTCGGTGGTGCTCCAGAACGTCGCCATTCCTACATGTGACATACTGTTACTTGTTAACCTGGTACTACCAGGCGGGTAGTCATTTCTGCTACCTCTGCATGTTTCCATGCAGATCAGACTGTTGCATAACCTTTCTCTTTCGAGTGTCAGGCCTCTCTTCACTCAGTCGTTGCAGCTGCACGGCTTTCGCCTGCTTGCTGAGCGTTATCCTCGTCTCTACGTTAGGACTTTCGCCATTAATCAGAAGAGATTCTTACTAGGCCGCTTCGTCAGCAGCCGTGGCACCCATAATTTAATGCCACCAACAGCGCAGTTCTTCGTTCAGGTGTTCCTTGCCCTCGGCAATCCACCCACCCACAATCTCCGCGAGTTTCTGTGGGTCCAGTTCAGTTCCGCCACCGGTTCCTTTTTGTGGCGGACAGATCAAGTCCGTGACCAGGAAGCCACGGTTCTCCGGCAGAACTTTCACGAACCCCATACCGGAGATTTCCACGCTGCACAGCCGGGCGAAGCCCAACAACTTCTGATGCACCAGTGGTGTCAGAAAAACTGTCGGTTTCTTTGGGGCTGCTGGCGCGGCAGTGCTGTTATAATATTGTCCTGACGACTTATACGTCATTCTTCCTCCTCTTCTTCGTCCTCTCGGCCTTCGAACATCTCTTCATCGACATCTTCGCCGGTATGTTCTGCTTCAGCGCGGGCCATTCTTCCGCACTCGTCGCGGATGTTGCCGGGGAAAGCCTCGTCTCTCTTGAAGTCTGCACGCGGCTCTCCACGGCTGGGCAAGCGCCGCCAGGGGAAGTGCTGTAAATGCCTGGCATACTCATCGTTCCAGTTGCAGTGCTGGAGGAATGAGAGTAGGATTGACACAGCGCCAGCGACGTCGCCGGTAGACCACGCCTCTTTCACCAGACTTCCGGCGTTGCCCCAGCACCAGCTGCCGCCACTACCACAGTGCGGATGCTGGTAGGTATTCTGGCCGCGGTCCAGATTGACAATGTTGATAGGCAGGTGGAACTCGCTGCCGAAGCTGGACTTATCTGTAACACCTAACTGTATCTCATAGCGTCCCAGCAAGAACTCGTACGCCGCAGTGCGTACGGTTATCGGCTTCGTGCGGATGGCCAGCAATGTCCCCAGCTCGTCGACCAGAATATTAGAGATTGGTTCCATGCTCTCCAGTATCTCGCATTGTGTAGCAGCCCAGAGGCCACTGTGCATTCCTTGCAAAGCTTCGCGCTGGGTCTGGCAGTGTTTGACTTTCTCCTGTTCGAGTCGCAGCTTGGTGGCCAGGTCCTCGGCGCGGGCTTGTGCGTCGCGCTCCATAATCTGGAGCTGTTCGCCGCGCTGGCCAACAGATTGCTGTGCCAGTGCCAGCAGTGGCGCATCGGCACTTCCCTCTATCCAGCGTGGGAAGAGCTGAGCATGTGCGCGCTTCAGTGCCGGCCAAACATCCGTTAACAGACGCGTGCTGTATTCGTATGTCCAGTTGGTCTGGTAGCCGAAGGGCAACAGAATCCCATCGACTACTGAGCGAAAGCCCATCACGTTTTGGATGTTCGGTAACGGGCGCAGTTCGAGGTCATCATACAACACCAGACTTGCTGTGTTATAGCAGGGCAGTCGGCGTCCAGCGATATTCAGCGTTTCGTTTGGTGTCGCCTCGGAGTCGCTCTCTGGCAACAACATGTAGAAGTTTGCGTCGTCGGCGGCAGGAGTCTGTTCAGTCCAGGCACGCACTGACACGACGCGCTGACCATCGTTGAAACGAAAGCCGAGTATTCCGTCCGGCTTCATGAAGCTGGTCAGCAAGGCCGCCGCCTCTTCGAGCGAAGCGATAACAGTGTCTTCGTTCTGGATGGTGCTGGTAGCACGACGGGCCCGCTCATCCGTACTGGAGACCACAGTGTGGTCTGGCAGTATTGCGACAGGCCATGCAATGTCTGGTGCCGGGCCGGCCGGAGCAGCTTCTGCTTCGGGCTCGGGAGTTGTCTCGCCGGTCAGTACGGCCTCACGGCGTGTGCGTGCTCCATCCAGGTTCTGACGCATCTCCGTACGCAGTCGTTCGTCTGCGGTCAGGCGGTTTATGCCCTCCTGCCAGTCGCGTAACGCACGTTCAGTCAGCACAGGCTCTGCCTCTCGCGGGAGCATGGGCGTACCATCATGAGTAGTCGCCAGTACAATAGCTCCAGCTTTCTCCATGAGGGCCCAGTCAAAGATTGCGCTCAGCGTGCCTTCCGAGAGCAGCACACCTAGAGCTTCTACCGAGCCGACACGTCGTACTGCTGCTTCATGCGGATAAACCCGCAGGAAGCGTGTGTAGTCCAGGTGCCAGTTCCCCCACTGCTCATCCGAGATGAACAGTATTGTAGGAATTGCCATTCACTTCTCCTTTCTTTCTATTTGCGGACGCCACGGCGACGTCCAGGTGCGTTAGTAATAATACTATCAAAGGCCACGATAGGGCCCTTGTGGTTAGTTATAGAGCACTCAGGGCAGTCAAACACAAAGTATGTATCTTCTATAATCTCTTTGGCCAGTACTCGCCTTCCGCGAGCTTCGAGAGTTTTATCGGCCCAAAACCCTGAACGTAATCCTTCTCGCTGAGCGCGTTCGACGCAGTTTTGGGCTAACAATACAGCACATGGAAGCTTTAGGGAAAGTGCTTGGCTTTTAGTCATGATTAGTCTCCAGCATACCATATGTTACAGCAAACAGCAAGAAGGGGCCGGCAAGCCGACCCCTTCTGCTTGTTCCCCTCCACGGGACACTATCGCTGGCTGATTTTCTCGTGAATCAAGGCCAGCTCGTCGTCGTTGAAATAGACGACCAGCTCCGGACTATCGGATGTGGTTCCGATAATTCCGGCGCGCGCGGCAGCACTCAGTACGGCGGAGCGGGAAGTTCCGAGCATCTGGGCTACCTTCTCAAGACTGTGGACATTTTTTTGTTCGGACACGGACGATTACCTCCTTTGGTAGCCTAGCATAGCATACGCCAGGCTACTTGTCAAGGATGCGGCAACCCCTCCTGCGGTTGCTTACATTGCGAGCAACCAGTTCCAGCCGCCTAATAAAGAAGCTGTGTTCAGCATTGCCACCAACTTCCCTAAGGTCAAAGTATGCCACGCCGGCAATTACTCGTTTTATCACCAGATAGGGCATTGCGCGTGCTTTTACTATAACAGGACCGCTGAGTCCACTTGTGTCTTGCAGACGAACACGTTGGCCCACCTTAAATTCACTCATTGGCGTGTTCCTCGTCGTCTTCCTGCATGCATCGGTTGTATAACTCCTCTATAACAGTCGTAGTGTTTTCCATCTACTGTGGCGATTCCGCATACAGGTATTATCCATCCGCTATCTACAATTACTAAGTCGCACTCATCAACCCAGTCTGTAATTGTAGCTTCTTCTGATGTTAGATACTCCATGTCTTCTGCCCAGCCGATACGATCCTCATCTTCTGTACACAATTCTTGTATATCACTAGTGCAGCATATAATAGATCCTATAGGTGGGCGAAGTGTCATGACCTTGTCCTCAAGCGCTCGTAGCCGTGCCCAAAACAGTTGTTCTTTCGTAATCCCATCCAGTACAGTACACACAGCGCGGCGACTAGTACAAGTAGCAGTATGATCCATAAAAAGCGCATTAATTTGCTCCTTTTCCATCTGACCATAGGCCGAGGATAAAAGAACCCTATGTTTGGCAAACCTATACGGGTTAACGTTAATTAAGTTGCTAGATTGCTACAGGCGTTTCTGTAGTAGTTTCTTCTACAGTTACCAGGCGAAAGCCGGTGATTTGTATCTTATCGCCGCCGTAAGCTCGATAATGCAGGTTGAAGAAACGAAATGCCCGCACCTTCATAAGAGCTATTTGTTCAGCCGTCGGTATAGTAGAAAACCATACGCCAGCAGATAGGTATGCAGGCCAGTGTCTGACGGCTGGCAGGGCTCGAGCGGCCGCGACTGCCTGTTGATGACGCTGCAATTCTTTATCAACAGCCTCTACCGTCCAGTTGCTGACTGTTTCCCCGCGCAATAATCGTGCTCTGTTGTCTAACAGCTGAGGTTCCCAATGTTTATTGTAATCTTCTATTGCTTTTGCGTAACGAGCAACCTGTCCTTCGTCGGGATCAGTGTCGCGATAGAAGTTTCCCATACCGTCGTTAAACCATCCCAAAGTCGGATAGATAGTTGCCGGACGCGCGCAATGATCTTCATCCTCTTTTTGTAGTACATTGCTGAACGCTATGTCGGGGCCCAGTCCGGTTTCTTCACGGAAGATAGTAGCCTCCGTTTCGCCCACTCCACATTCTCCGACATGTCCCGTGATATAAGCGCAGAGTTGCCTCTCGAAGTTACCGGCGTACGTTTCGGCATCAATCACAAAAAGATATGTAATATAAGACATGATATCATTCTCCTAGCGGCACCCAAGTCGTCGTTTTGAAGACTTCATTATAACAGGAACTACAAATTCTATGTGTACTGCCCAGAAGTTACCATTATCGCGCCTAATACCTGGAAAGGTAACTCGTATAAACGAAGAATGTACTATGTCACATATGGTAACTACCGTTTTAGGATCTATAAGTTGTCTTATATCATTACTTGGTATGCCCTCTGGGCGGTATTGTAGCCCTGATAGTATTCTGACACGCTGTCCTACATGGAATTTTTTCATTGCTCAGCGCTCCGACTACCGCTCCGACGACCCGCATGCTTTAGTACTACAGGAGTTACCCACTCAATAGGAACGCCCCAGGAACTGACCTCTATGCCCGGAAAGGTGATATTACAAGAGCTGCCTCCACGCGAAACTAAGGTAACCACTGTTTGTGGATCGAGTATGCGTCTGACATCGCTTATGGGTATACCATAGTTTTCAGTGCGCAGTCTCTCACTAACTCGTACTCTCATTCCAGGAAAGAGTGGTTGATTCACGTGTTACCTCTGCTTCCACGTCGTCTGTTTGCATGATTCTTAACTACTGGAGTAAGCAGCACAGTAGCAACAAACCAGCAGCGTTGTAGCAGCCCGTCACAGCTAACAGCACAATCAACACTATTAACTGCCTCTATAATCACAATGTTTCTGGTATCTATCAGCTTATCAACATCTACTTCTGGTATACCACAAGGATTTACTCGTAGACGAGGATTTACGCGAACACGCATACCTTTTACTAGTAGGCTACTCATGAGCACTCTCCGGGTCGCCAATCAGTACTATTGTCTTGCTCTGTAGTACATCTTGCCACTGCAGACCACAGTTTCCGCATACTCGTAGTATAGTATGCTCTATGGGTGGTTCGTCCCCAACAGGTATGCTGCAGTATGGACAACTATGTCCGTTACTGGACATGTATGCCGTGTATTGTTCGGCAGTTAATGAGAACTCCAGTATATTGTCTATCCGCTTGGTAACACGAAAGCCGTGCAGGTCGGCTCGATGCCACTTCCCAGCCAGTACTTCTGTCAGCAACTTGGGCTCGTAGTTCATCCACTCCAGCGCCAGCACGTAATTGTGCTTTCCTAGGTTTGGTAAGTCTTCCATCACATCCGGAGCGAACGTATGTACATGCCCACATACATTGATTGTTGCAGCACCAAGAGCGTCTGCTGGCACTGGACGGTGAGTGAACAGCACACTGCCTTCAGTCATAGAGTTGCATACTGCAGCAAAGCCAGCACGTCGGTAGAAGGCAGAACTCTCTGGGTCGTGGTTGCCACGAACCAGCACCTTAGTTCCTGGCAGCGAATGTAGAAATCCTGCCAGCTTGTCGCGTCTACCAAGTGAAACATCGCCGAGGTGCATCACCAAATCAGCTGGACGAACAACTCTACTCCAGTTTGCATGTATACGTTCAGTAAAGTCTTCTGGTCTGCCACAGTAACGTATCATAGCAGTGTGCCAGAAATGCGTATCTGGTATCACAAAGATACGACTCATCGTCGGCAACCAAGTCGTCTGTTAGCTGCGGATTCTCTGGATGCTCTAGGAAGACAAAACAACCAATAAGGTGATCTCCATCGTGCATGCTCGGTATTTGTAGACCAGTGAAGGAAGTTAGAATCATTCCAGAAAGAGGTTGTAGCGCCGGCCTCACTAGTATGTGCCCAAACCAACCATTGGTTTTGTTTTGCATCTTCTATAGCGGAGTCGTCTAGTATGAATGTTGATTCATATATTCTATTGTAAGTATGACAGACCTCTATGGGGTTTTCCACTATGCGCAGCTGGCAGGGATAATGTAACTGTTGAAACTGCTCGTGAGTCATACCTTCAGCCATAGAAATGCTCCTTTAAGTACCTCCATACTGAACCCGGTACCAGGTCTTTAGCGGCCGGCGACTTCCAGAATACTAGTTCTCGTACTAAAGAGGAGCTGAGGTGTGTCATTGCCGGTTCGCAGGGCAGCAACACAGTCTGTATGATAGGACGAAGCGGCGAGTTATTTACCCACGCTGCTGCTAGCTCAGCATTACAATCATTAGAAGTTCGTAGTGAACGCACTATCACTGCCTCATCCTCAAGCTGTTCATAGTACTCTACCACTGTTCTTAGCCAGGCCGTCACTACAATATTCTCATCGACGCTTGGCACCACTTCATTTCGTATTAACCGCGCCACTATATTAGCGTCGGTAATGAGGCGCTGCTTCTGTGTGTTTACCCCGACCAGCACATGTACTGTGCCGCCGCATCCATCCACAAAGAGCCGAGTTGCTTGCTCAATGAGGTCTATATGCCCCATGTGTGGTGGATCGAAGGAACCTGCTATTATGGCAATCATTTACTCTCCTCGAGTAGTCGTGCAGCCAGTGACATAACGGACTCCGCATCTTCAACAATGCAGCACCTCACAAACCTAGCAGGAATGCATACATTTACTTCCTTATATGTGGGTGGGCCCGTGCTGGTCGGTATGAACAGACTGCATAGACATATACCGTTGTGATTGTCGTGTACTAATACCAGAGCATCTTCAGCCAACAGCTTGTCTAACACGTCTCCAGGCATGCCAGAAGGCTCCTGGCGAAGTGCCTCGTCTACGCTTACACGAGTACCGGATATGCATTCAGGCATCTGTACCCCTCCGGCTTCCAATTCTGCGATTAGGAGCGTTCTTAGGCAATACATGCAGATTTTGTGGTTCTATCCTCCAGTGACAGTAGTCTTCTGAACTGCCAATTTGTGCTATATGAATGTATCCTTCCCATAGGGTTGGTGTTCTTGCACAAGTTTCATCACAATGCAATGCCCTAACTAGTTGTCCAGGATGAAATTCGCGGTATATCTCGGCCTCTACTTTGTCTGTTGGGTAGTATAATAGCATACAGGGAAAGTTTAGTATAGCTGCCTCTGTCTTTGTTATTACCTAGCTCCGATTCGGCGCCGAGGAACATTAAAACTAATCATCTGTACTTGTTTGTAATCTATACGCCTTGAACAGTGTGTATCACCAAGCCGTTCGGCTACGTGCACATAACCGTTGTTAAAGTTACCATGTGGACAATTTTCTTCACGATGTACAGCCAATACTAGCTGTCCGGGCTGAAAGTAATTGCTGTACATATCAGCTACAGATCTGCTAGTAGGAGCGAATTTGAGCTGACAAGGAAATACTAGTGCTTTGAACTGTCCTTCGGTCATTGTCTACTCCTCAAATATCAGTAGGGCGGCAAGCACAACACGAGGATTGCCCATAGGGCTAACAGTTGTCCCTGGTGGTAGCATCTGTACGTCAGTAAGGTTAAAGCCAGCATTCTCATGAGTAGCTTGTTCGATCTGCTGTCCAAGAGCGCTGGCAACATGGCGAGCGTCACCGCCTTCAGCTGCTATAGGTACAAAGAGTTTTCGTCTAGTCATGTTGGAACCACTCCCTTCATTTCATACTAATATGGAAGGCCTCATTGCCGCGCAATGCAATCAAAGGCCTCCTTTATAGTTTGGGATTGATAATTGCTCTACCGCCCTCACGGTGGCGGTAGTTTCATACATCCCTCTACATAGCCTATTCTGCTCTACTGTGTCCTATCCACTGTGCCAAGTGCCGGTTAGCCTTTCGGCTCCTTTATCTCCACAGAGTAGCAGAACGTCTATGCCGCGCCGGAGCGGGATGGTGACCAGTTAAGCGCGTCAACTCCGCTGGTAGCTAGTACAACTTGCTAGCCCCCACAAGTTTGCCGGCTCGGACTATTTTAGGACACCGGCGCGTGCCTGTTAATCTAAAGTGTTTCACTCAGGCAGAGTTGCCGATTCACTGCTATGAGTGGAGCCTATTGTTTGTTCAATAAGAGGGCTTGGCTCGCTGCCCCTTCACCGCTGGTACCGGCGGTAAAGACTTACAATGCTGCAATCATCGCTTGGATTTCCTCGGCGGACTTGCCTTGCAGCTCTTCGTCCTGCTTGTTGGCCAGGATGCCCAGCAGTTTCTGGCGCTGTGCAGCTTTATCGCGAAGGGCCTTAGCCTCGTCACGTTCGGCCAGCTTGATCTCGACCACGCGCCGGACGATGCCGATTTGCAGGTCCAGAGTAGTCGTGTCCTGGTCTTTGATGGCCAGCAGGGATTCCTGTTCCATTGCCTTGCGCTCATGATTGAGCGTCTTGAAGACGCTGTCCAGCTGGGGCAGTGTCAGGTCGAAGAGGTCCTCCGAGGTGCAGGCGCCTCGGAATGGGAAACGAAGTTTCAGCCGTGCGGCTTGTTCGAACATAATGGTGTCTCCTTGTAATAGAATCAATACTGCTTATTGCAGCAGACGACGTACTAGCCGCTTCGGCTTGCTCATGGAGTGCTCAATCGCATCCCCATGGCCAGACTTTGAACCTGTTACACCGCTCGCAATATGCCTTCGAATTTGTATAGCGGACGGCTAGTATTATGTTGGATCTACTCATGCAGATAACCATACTCTATGGCCATCTCACGTAGCTCTTTTGTTGATAGCAGTCCATCGCATCCATGCTCCAACGCATAGTGCAGATCACTTTCACGCTTTAGATCCCAGTAGAGGTCGAAGACATACGGCAATCTCGGATTGCTGGCGTTCGGATAGTCCTTAAGATCCGGTCGGCGCGTCCAGGAGGCAAACTCTACTGCGGAAACAGTATGCCGCTTTGTATGTTTGTCGCCATCCCAGGTGTAAGCTACTGTACGAGCACGACCATCCCAACCATAAGTGTACACTATACGTCCATCAGGTCGTTCGTAGTATACACCAATATATACGTCGCCGGCTTCCGGTGTAGTGGTTTTTGCTTGCACCATTGGAGCTTATCCTCTCAGAACAGCACTTTAAGTGTGCGCGTTGTCTGCCCCTCTACCTTGAGAATGAGCGAGTTTGGCTGTGTGGAGGAGAAGCCCAACCCAGAGAGCTGCTCTGGTGTCTCTGCCACGCGCATGCGGCTGCCCAACGCCTCGAAGACACGCTTCTGCGGCATGAAGGCCTCCTTCAAGTATTCGTTGAAGAAGCCGTTCGGGCTTTCTGGGTTCACGGCATCCTTCAACATGAAGAAGTAGTGACGGTGGCCGATACCATCCTGCTTATCCCAGTAGTTGGGCGAGTACATGCAGACTAACACCGGCTGGAACTGGTTAGTAGTTACGCCCCAGACAGTGCGCTGACTTACCGATGACTGCAGCTGTTCGGTGAGTTTGAATCCATCTCGGCGGCTGTAGGCGACAGTTGCGACGGCGATGTGTTCGCTCTGGCGCAATGGCTTGGCGTGGGTAAAGCCATAGAGCTGCCCATCGAATTCAATCTCTGCAGAGAACCCGGAGTGGCTCCCGCGACTGGAGTAGCAGTGAACCAGGAACTGGTAGTCACCTTCCGGCATATGTGCCGCTGACGGCCAGGTGATGTTCTCCACGGCCACCTGGTCCTGTTTGGGATGAATGATGTCCACATCCAGCGAGCCGTGGGATATGCGGTCGCACTTATCTCTAAAGTAGATGCGAGTATGAGTTGGTGTTATGCAGTGAGCATCCAGGTCATCCTGGTTGTCACCAGCATCGTTCCATTGGATGGAGAAGCGCAGCACTCCCTCGACGTTGCCGCCAGCGGACTTAACGCGCTGCTTCATGCTGTCAGTGATGTTGCCGGCATACGCCCAAGAGAAGCCATTGCCCCATTTGAACAGTGATGGGGCGCCCGTATTGACAGGCGCGACGAGTGACACCAGGTTTGCCGCATGGCGGTTTTCTACGAAGACGCTGATGTTCTTTGTGGTGGGCAGTACTTCCTCCACGAAGCGCTGAATGGGAATCTCCTCGACGCGGCTGAAGCTCTTCGGATTGATTGCAGCTTCGGCAGCCATCTCGTCGAATACGGAGCCACTGATACGCTTCGCGGCATCGCGGTTAGCGAAGAGGATGTTGTTGACGGTGATGTCATCGAGCGTGGCATGGCGGCGGTCCAGCGAATCCATCAGCCCCAGCTCTTCCAGTGTACGCTGAGCGTCCTCCAGCATCTTCTTGGTGAAGATTGCCTTCGGGCGCTTGTAGTTGGTCGGCGCAACGATGGCTTCGTACTTGCGTACGGCCTCGTCGAGGTCTTCACCTGCACTGATAGCCTGCAGCAGCGTGCCGATCGAGCTGTTGCGAATCCTGGCAATGGCTCCGCCCACTTCGGCTGCCTTAGTCCAGGCGTACAACTCTTGGCTGGCAGCGTTCAGCTGGGTATACTCGCGCTTGAGACCGAGGAACTGGGTCAGTGCGCCCTGCCACTCTTCGCCCTTGTAGAGCGAGTTCTGCGCAACCAGTTCCAGGATGGTCAGCACCGACTCTTCGCTGACTTCATCCAGTGAACGCTTGAACACATTCCGTGTATCGCGTAGCTGTCCGGCCAGAGTTGCTTCACTGGCAGCGCCATTGGTGACCAGATTGCGCGGCAGTACGGCATGGAGATGATGCCATTCCCGCGCTGTACCTTCTACTGTCTGCTCGAAGTTGCTTACCGTGCCGAACCTGGCCTGTTTGGCCACCAGCACATTGGTAATGGCATATTGGCGCACAAAGGCTGCGAGAGAGTCTACCACCGGCTGGTAGGTCTCGTTGTGGAGATCCGCGTCCCAGATTGTGACGATCTTGCCGGCGGTGATGGCCACGACATTGCCGAAGGACTTGATGAAGTGCCGGCACGACGAGCAGTCATGCTCTGTTCGTTCACGGTATGGATTATTTGTTCCTGGTGGGAAGCTATTCAGGTAAGTTTCCCACAGCGCCGTCGTGTCCAAGTCGACGACATAGAGTTGACGCGCGTTAGCGCACATCGCTGTGATATGCGCTCGCAGCGCTTGCGCAAATTGTTCAAACAACATGAAGGTTCTCCTATGGATTACCAGTCGATATCACACCAGTTGTGTAGTTCGGGGAAGGGACGTCCGACATATGGAATGTCTTCTAGTTGTGTTATATGAGCAGCAATTACCAGTGAACCGTGTCCACGCAGGTTTACAAGTATCGGATGCTTGCCGTCTTGCTCGGAGAACAGACGTACTATCTCGTCAACCTCTTCTACTGCGCCGCATGGAATAGTATACCTTGTCATTCTCGCATCTTTGATATAGACGTGTGCATGTAGCATGTAGCTCGCCCACGGATAGATATCAAACAGCAGCTGCTGTAGCGGCGCATCTACTGATGGCTTGTCGGTGCCGTAGTAGACCAGCTTTGGGGTTAGTTCATGGTACGGAGTAATAGCAACGAATCCAGCTGAACACAGCATTCGTTTGTCCAGATTGCGCTTAGTTACGTAGATCAGCTTGTCGCTGCCACGGAATGCCGGAAAGCCATTCGTGCAACGGAAAGAAGCGTTGCCAAGAAAACGATTTGGATGTACACCATGAATGAGCTCATGATAACGGTCGGCATACTGACGACAGTGCTTGAAGAAAGGTTCGTTGTCTGGCACAGTTACTGCAGCTCCACAAGATACTGAACCGACACGAGTAAACTCAGCCAGGCCTTGTAGCCGACGTGCGAGCGCAGCAGCAATCTTATTAATGTCCAGCTCATCTTGCACGTACACATTACCGAGTGGGTCCCAGATGGTTGCTTTAATGCCCTGATCTGCGACAGTATATGTCTTGTGCTGACTCTTCACTAGCTCAAGCAGCAGATTGCTGTGCGAGAACAGCGCTCGACCAATAAGGTCCAACGGAAGATATTGTCCGTCAGTATTGTTCTTAGAAGATACTAGCAGACAGGTGGGGTGCAGTTTTTTAATCTGCGGTAACAGCTTCTCTTCGGTATTACTGATGTTCGGCATCCAGCAGATTGCTTCGTATAGAGTGAGGTTATCCAGTAATGCACGAAGCTCATCTATCGTTCCGCCGTTATGTATAGTAACTGCTGTATAGTCTTTCAGTCCAGCAGCTAGCTTTGCTACAAAACCTGATGCACGAGGAGTGCCGCCGAAGTCACCGCCCACCAGCAATATGGTCATGTTAGTCTCCTTCGGAGGCGTTTGCAAGGATATGACTATGCAGCGCCAGTGTTTGGAGAAGCAGCGCCACTGGAGCATCTAGCTCGTACTTGTCGGCATAAGCATAGCACATAAGCTGGCCGTTTTGCATATATAGCTTAACACAGCTAAAGTTCGGTTTGTTCACTCCAACAGGGTCGCAAACATCATATGTAAAGTGTAGCGAACCCTCAGGGTCTAGCCAGACACTAGTACGATTGTCATCACTATGTAGTGTAAGAGTTGCTTGGCCTTTCTTAACACCCCCTGTCATATACGCTCCGTGCAGGCCAGACTGTTCACCGAGTTTGAAGTACATTTCTTTCTTATCAGCAGCTATGTAGCCATATAACTCGTCTTTATATTTGAAGTGGATGCCTTTTGTTTGAAGAATCCATATATCCAGTATCTTCCAGGCAACGAGTCCGATCACAGCTATAAGCAAGCACAGTTCGAATGTTGTCATTGAGTCAGTTCCTTCCTACACATCCTGGGCATCAGTGATCTTACCATCTTCTCGCTTAAGCAGGTAATCATCATTGATGTACTTCAGGATAACGCGTCCGGTTCTCGGGTCTGTTCGCTCTGTCAGCGGGCGTATTACAATGCCTTCGCGGATATGTACAGCATCGAGGGTTGTCTGTCCCGAACTGAGGCTCTTGACTACCTTCATACTGTAGGCGCCGGTATAAAGCAGCGGCACTGTCGGAACATCGTATTTATTGCAGATGTCGAAGAACTCGCTGGCGTCCAGATAGCTGCCATTCACCATCAGGTCGAAGGCGCGGAACCCAAGCTTGCCCTTCATGCCGTAGTCCAGGTTCTGAATCTTCGAGCCAAAGGCCTCTCCGAAGAGAATGACTTGCTTTCCTTTAAGGGTTTCCAGCAGACTTCTCACACCTGGAAGTGTCAGCGGGAACCAGTAGACAGAGGTGGTAATATCCTCTGGTGACTTTCGGCGAAGGCCCATCGATCCGGCCATAAGCTCGCCTTCGATATTCCCAACACGGCAGTTCGTGCCATGAAGCTTCTCGGAGATGGAGACTAGCTCGCCTTCCTGCAGGACGTCTGGATAGTTACGTAGATTCTCGATGCCAGTATAGGCAACGAAGAATGGATGCGGAGTCTCGGCATCGCCAGCAGTGACACGCAGCGGTGGCTCATACTTGGTAATACCAAGCGGCTCTGCCACATTGTCACCAACGGCATGTTCCTGCGGAAGAATGGTGGTGTCGGCCACGACGCCGAAGCTGGGCTCGCCGCGCAGTTTGGCACATCGCACACGGCCATTGGACAGATACTTAGTAACGCCAAGCCGATCGCTCAGCTCTACTGGCAACATACAGTCCGGCGGGATGTATACTACAACATCGCCGGCGTGGTAGCGATCCTTCGGCACAACACACTGCCAACCCTTAATGTGTGCCAGTTCGAGCAGATCAGCATTTGGATGTGGTAATACTTGCTCTATCAGAGCGACTTCAACCAGTAATGATGATGGCATTAGCTACTCCCTATCTGCTTCCAAGCCGGCGCCCTGCATAAAAAACGGGGTTGGGGCATTTAACCATAAATATGGTAATAGCGACGACTGTTTCGCCATTTGGTACTTCAGAGCAATCGACCCATTTTCCTATTTTAGGAAAGCCGCTATCTTCTACACTAATAATATATAGTGGTTCTGTACCGGCAAGTATACCTGCTGATAAAGGGCCGCCTCTTGTGAGTATGCCAGCACCCGGGGTCGTATCTACTAATTCTGGTATCAGGTATATTTGCTTATTGTGAGCGAGAAGGTATGCCTGTTCTAGTTGCATTTATCTGCTTCCCTTTCGCCGTCTAGCACAACTAACTTCAGTTGGAAGTTGTACTATCAGTATAGAAACGTGTACATATGTGTCACTACATGCATCTCTGGCGCAGTTTACCCACTTTATTGTATCTACATATAGACTGTCTTCTATGTCTCTAACGTACAAGGCTTCGTTTCCTGCAATTGCAGCGTCCGATAGCGGGCCGCCGACATAGTTCTTGAGATGAATAGCCGTGTGCGGTATAAGATATATTCGTTTGTTATAGGTAAGGAACTCTGCTTGTTCTGGGTTCATATGACTGTTATCCTATCTGAAGCCGCGCATTGATATCTCTAACTGGAAGACCGAGTTTTCGATAGAGGCGATCACGCCAGTTCTCTGGGGCTATGTACTTCTCGATTTCTTCAGAAACGTCTTTATTGTCATATGTGGCGAGCATCGCTACTGCGAACCACATGTCGGGGGGATCTTGTTTTTTATCCAACTGCAATATACGATATTCTGCGCTACACCCGCTTTGCATTTTCATGCGGATATGGTCTCCAGCTTCGACCGGACCAAAGCCATATAAGCGTACAAGAGCATTTTCTTTTTAAGCGGGCAGTGACTCCACAATTATGCCCCCAGCAGCATTTGGTGTAGTCTCGTACTATCATGTTGTTGGCAACTCTCTTTCTTATTGGGTGGGCTGCTCGCCAACGGCTATTTTCTCCGAAGTTGTAGTTTTATCTTGTAACGAGCTCTTTGTAATCTATATCAGGTGTTGTACCAGCAAGAATGGCATTCCCGCAGGTAATGCGCCCTAAATCTTCTTCGCGGGAGGCAATAAATGTTAGTACATCATATCCCGCATCCGATAGGCGCTTCGCATCTTCCTCATAGGGATAATGCGTAGTGTAGTCGCCAGTAGTCTGAATCTCTGACCGAATAGCAGACAAAGTCTTATGCATCGGCGTTAGTTTAATGATATAAAGTTCTGGACTGAAGTAATCCAGCAGCACACATGGATCAATCGTCCAACCAGCAATTGCAAAGTTAAGCGTGATCTTTCTTCCTAATGGAATAATGCCATCCATAGTTTTGGCAATATTGGGAAGGCTAAGGGCGTTTCCATGAAACATATCACGACGCTCTTGTTCATCTGTGGAGTTAATTGATAGCTGAAGTCCTGCTTCTCCCCCATATATGCGGTTTTTAATACGCATCCAGGTGTGAATAAAGAGCTTCAGCCACTCGTTTCTACTTGGCATCATGGTAGATACAACAGGATGCGAAGTATACTCAGGATTAATATGATCTTTAATCCACTTCGCACAGTCCAGTACAGCAGGATTCCATGTCGGCTCTCCCATACGAGCAAAGTGGATATTAAGACGCTTACTATTAGTCACTTCGGGATGTGATCGCAGCACTGTAAGTATTTGTCCGGTCAGATCATAAAAAGTCGCGTTTTTTCCTGGCCCTACCTCCGGTACATCACAGAACGAGCATCCCATCGAGCAGCCATACTGCGTCGAGATAGTACAGACCCACTTCTCGGTGAGCGGTAATAAGTTGGTATGAATAACCGGCTTGTGCTGATTTAGGTTGACTTGCTTTCCATAGTCACCTAGGGAGAGACACTCAAGTTTGCCATGCTCGCCCTCAACAATTAAAATGTTGCCGGTTGGTACTGCCAAGTTACGCAAAATCTGCATTCTGTTCCTCCATTATCTATTGGGTGGGCTGCTCGCCAACAGCTGTCCTACTCTATGCCTCCGGGTCTCATCGCTTCTCAGCTCAACTATGCTCCACTCTTCCCTTCAGCACCCGCCTGCGGACTTCCATGCGGGCCTCTATAGCCACTTCTACGAAGCTGTACCTCCCAGAAGTGCGGGGTCTCATGCTTCCCCACCTCCACCCAAAAACTTTAATAGTATGTACGGCCTCGAACAAGGACGGATGCTTACAACCACTCTCCGTCACCCATTGGGTAGGGTCCGAGGCCGTACACCCGTAGGATACTGTTCCGAAGAACAATACCCTGCGGTTAGCAGACCAGTAACTGCCGTTATGTTTGTTTCCCAACGTCCTTACCAGCTGCAGCTGGCCGTTATCGCCCCGGTTCCACCTCCGGTTAGGACTGGTTTTCCTTACAGTCGGCTGCGTCTTACTATTCGTAAGTAGCGACTGTGTTGTCCCAATCGCGTCGTAACTCGCTGGAGAGCTTGAGCAGCCCAGGTTTGCAATCCTCTAGCATATCCAGCAGTATTTCAACGACGCCGAGTGTTCTGACATTCAGCGCCCACAAGCCGTCTATCCAAACTCCATAAGAAAGATATTCCTCATGCTCATCTTCATCTTCAGGAGTAATGGTAATAGTAAGTCCGTGTATACTAAGCACGCTTGTTTCATCGGCAAGCAAATCTGGTCGTGCCATGATAATCTCCTACCAGCCGTCCTCGTCATCAGTTTGTGTGTCGTCAGGCGTTGATACCCACTCGCAGAATTTATATCCTGCAACAAAGCCGAGCAGTAGTCCGCCAATCCAGGCGAATACAAAGGTAAGCATAATCACCACCTGAGGAGTTATTATAGAACATTGCCTCTTCGCAAATCACGTTCCCATTCAAGATCTGAGACTCGTTTACGGAGGCGACGTAGCTCATCTTCCTTTCGCTCTTTATCATTTGCCGGCTGGTATGGGTGAATAATCAGCAGTAATGCTTTGTCTGTTTTGTCAGTTGGTAGACGATCATCTATGTTAATCTTCTGTCCGTCCAATTCATAGTGAGAACGATCAAGATCAAAATCGTAGCCTTCCTCATTCTGAAGTAAGCTACGTATAGTGGTACCACGACTACTAAAAAATCGTGGACGAATGCTCTTTTCTACAAGAATCAGCTTAATGAATGGCATGTCCTCTCCAATCGCAGTCAGTAATAACTACCACTCTTCTTTATCGAGCTGAATGCCCAGTTCGGCCAGGCGAGATTGTGCCAACTTCAGCAGAGCATCCGACACTTGATCGGCAACACCTATTATATCACGACAGTAGTCAGTAAGCAACCTCTTAGCTGCTTCTTCTGCCCAATGGTGTAGAGTATCGTGCAGACGTTTGCTAACTACGCTTATCGGCAGAGATACACCGTTCACTATGAACTCTACACGAAGTGCAGTAGTATCAAATGGAAGACCGTCTTTGGTAAACAGTTTGGTAAGAGTAGTGCCATCATAAAGCCCTGCGCCGTTAATGCCCTCTACAAGGAGCCAGGCAAGAAACTTCTCTTCTTCATTGCCGTGCCGCTCATATTCGGCCCAGTCAATCTTCTCCATAGTACAGGCTCCTTGTTCAGCATTCGTCTGGTGGAATCATCTCGAATGATGAAGTGTGCCAGTTGACGAATATCTTTCCGTCAGAGATCCGTACGAATGTTCCATGATTTGGCATTTGGACGGTATCCCCGAGGAAGACGTAGATGGCGCCTTCTACGTATGGATGAGGATGTTCCTCTGCTGTACTGGTAGGAGTAGTCTCTGCGATCCACTTCAGTATATCTTGTGTTGGTCGCACCAGAGAGTTCAGCAGCAGTGTGCCGTCTACCTGGTTGTTGTGCTTCAACAGGTACAGTAGCTCTCGCACCTTTGCAGACTGTCGTTTGTGCCAATTAGACATATTATGCCCCCTTTAGTACATAGCAGATTAGGTCGTGGGCCTCCCTGGTGGGAAGTTATTCCCTGGCGTAGTCCCACTCCGCGGTATCCCTACTACGGGATTTCGTGGTCGTTACCCACTCATCAGCCGCTTTAGTTTGCCAGGTCAGATGCACTCTGCACAGGAGGCCCGGTGAGTGCCCACGGCCTAATCTGCCACACACGCATTACTTCTGATAATTCGTCAGTCTCGGCAACAGAGTGTCTATACAGTAGCTATCTGAGACTGTGTGGAATCCGAACATCTGTGCGTTTGCCCAGTGATCTAACGTGGCCATTACAAATGACCATTGGAACGGATCGCTTCGGTTGAGCTCTGCAATATAGCAGTGTCTATCCTGGAAACACTGCCCAGTAACAACGGCTTTGTAGTTTTGCAGGGCACGTTCAGTTTCTACTGGATTTGAATTACGTGCCAGCTTAGCACTTATCGGTGAAAGATGCAATAGTATGTCGAGCTTGGTTCGCACAGACAATGCGGTTGCAGTTACACGTGCCTTCTCGTGGTATTCGCGACTTGCAGGGGGATCAATATAGGCAATCCCATTGCCGCACATATCCATCTCTTCCAACAGTGTGCAGGCTTGTTGCATGTCGCAGCAGTAGAGAAGTTCTTGCGGTGGAAAAACGTAGTCACGCAGTTGAGTAACAACCTCAGCGTCACTGTCTATTAATAGTGCTTTATACGGAACTTTAAGTCCGTAAGCAGTTCGTAGTGCTGTTGGTGCTGAACCAAGCATAGACTGCCCGTGCGTGTCATATACTGGCTTCCCTGCTGTAACATCACAGATTACAAAAGGGGACTTGTCTTTATGGTCCCGCATACGCTCGGTAAGTATCTGATTATACAGTATTACTTTCCTGGGCGTATGCGGGCCATAGTTTGTTATCCTAAACACAGGAGAACTGTGCTCCGCGGTCGCGTTCCCGGAGGAACATCTCGTAAAGGCGTGCATGGGCTGTTGCCGGCAGAACCAGTACGAACTTTACCAGCGGGTTGCTTGCGGTCAACTCGGGCGTGAATAACTCCGGCGGCTGTGGTATACTTGGCATGCCAGCACGCATCTTTCGTGTGTTTACTGCCTTGCGGGCTCGAATTACGCTCGGCTTCTTATCGTGTTTCTCGACCCATGCTACAGCCTGGTCGGGGTCGATAAGTGGTCGGCGCGGAGTGCCGTAGTTAGTGATTTCATTTGCTGCGATAGCATTGCTAGCGCTTTTTCGGCACATACCGAAAGTTGTGCAAAATGCAACCGTACTCATCAGTTTCTTTCTGTCTGACATAGTGGGGTTCCTTTCTTCTGTCGCAATAGGAGTCGTGGGTCGTTCTATGAATCTGTAGCGTCCTGGTTTCTGATTCAGTGTGAAACTTAGTAGCTTTAGTAACCTACGAACATCAAGCGACCAAGTTCTACCATCTTTAGACACCACAGTATCCGAAGTAAACGTAGCATAAATTGCTACTCCTGAATATGTTTGTACTGGATGTTCTCTAGTACACGTACGCAAAGCTTCCAGAGTTCTTTTAACATCGCAAGCTCTTATATCAAGTAGAAGCATATGCTTGCGCTCTGCTACTATCCATGCCATAAGGCCTCTGGATTTTGATACCTCTATGCTCCACTCGGGTACTGGTATTACAGCAGGCATGGGCTTCTCCGTTCATTTATGGTACTGTCTACTCGGAGTAGGCCGCCTCGGTGGCGCTGGTGGGTTTGACATGCCCGCCGGTGGTGGCAGCAGGAGTGGTCGGTTCTGCGGCGGCAGCGAGTGCGGCCAGGCAGGTCTTCACCTGTGCGGACTGCAACAGGCTCTGCAGGGCCGGGTCGATGGTGCTGAAGCGATCCCACGAAACCTGGCGACCGGGCGCATCAGGGTTGTTCGGGTCTTCGCGTCGGCGGATTCGCAGCTCGCGGCTGTCCGGGTCCATCTCGGTCTGGGCGACCGTGCTGAGCAGCACTCCGCCCATGACACCACCGCGTTCGCTTGGGCGTTCCGGGGTATGGATCGCCATCATCTGCGTGATTGCTCCGGAGTTGCCGAAGATGGCAGTCAGCACGCGGGTGCCATTGGTGTTGGGCGGCGCGACTCCGACTCCACTGATGGATTCGACCAGCTCGGCTTCTTGGTCGGTGAGGTCGACGGTGAATTGCCGGCCGGTGTCGGCCAGCACAGTCCGGGTGGCAGAGCGGCGGCCGATGACGACCGACTTCTGCTCGGGGACGAACAGTCTGAATACTTTCTGCATGGTATCTCTCCTTATACTTGCCCTGTGCACTTATATTGTGTAGATGGGGCTGTGTGTTTCCCCACACCGGTGGGGGCAGCTTGTTGTCCTTTTGTGCCCTGGTTGTATCTGCGTACTGATCGTCGGATGCCTTTGTCGTGAGACTGCGAAAATTCTCTCCCATGGACATGTTAGAGTTAATTGACTTCCGGACCTGGTAGAACGCAGCCCCGCCGCCCGCTCCTCCTACTGTCTATGGCACAGTAAGATTCGCAGGCGGTCGGGCTGTGCTCCAACTTTACTCCTTTGGCCAGTACTTACCAACTGTCTCGAAGAACTCGGTATCATGGTCAGGATCAGCCCAAGCTCGTAGGATTGCTTCTTTCCTGGTCTCATCCAGTCGTGCCCAGAAATGCTCTAGTAGTAAAATGCGCATGTTTACTGGAAGCACGTCTAGCCTGTTAGTACCGATGACAGTTTCACAACTGCTATCGAATTCAGGAAAGCCATAGTGTATTATAATTGTGAGCAGGTATGTTACACAGCTCGGGCACAACTTGACTTTGAATATCGATGGTACATCGTACCAGTGCATCATTAGTGAATACGATTCACAAAGTGCACACTTATCGTTGTACAGCTTCATGTACGTCGTGCCTTCCGGCAGCGGTATGGCTGCTTCTTATGCGACTTCCTTCTCGCCACCTGTGAGTGTATTTTGCCGGGCGACAGCGTGCCCGAGTGCGGAAATGCACGGAACAGCCCTCCAAAGCCGAAGCTGTAGAAAAGAAATGAGAACATCTATCGCCTCCATTCTCTCGTAAAGGCTTATGGTAGCGTAGTAGCAGCTGTCTTTGCTCCGTGCTTCGCTGCAGCGGTACTTGAGTCTCAAGCTGGAACCTACTACGCTACTGTAAACCTTCAACACTAAGTCAATCATCTTAGTAGGGGTACTGGGCAAAAGGGGGGGACCGGACTCCTAGGCTGCTGTCCCTGGGAATCCGGTCTTAAAGTCCATACATGCGCAGGAGCGCTCTTTGTTCAGCCGTCAGTCTGCCGGGCATCTGCAGACGTAACGCTGCTTCGGAATAGGGGTCTGGAGGTTCTACCGCCGTCGGTGGCGGTTGTACTCGTCTATATGTGCGACTCTTTCCGTATGATTGTGCCACTACATGTTGTCCTCCATTCTCTCGACTGGTCGACTAGTTGTTCACCAATCAACGGCTATAACGCCGAGTTTTGGCATTCTTTCTTTTCTTATTCCTCTTCACTGTCGTCGAGCAGGTTCAGCAGGCTGAAGTCGCCGATATATCCGACTTCCTTCAACGCCTCGTCCTTGGGCTTCATGACCAGACACTCTGACATCAGGATGGCAAACGCCTTTGCTGCCGCGTCCTCATGCTTGATCATCTCTGCCGCAATTGCCGGTGCTTCTCTCGTGATAGTGGTCAGCTCCCATCCAAGCATTTTCGCGCCGGAGGAGCTTTTGTTCGACACTCGATCCAATGATTCGTCGTCGTCCAGTATCGGCACGAACTCCGTAACTACTTTACTGGTGGCGCTTACCACCTCTGGATGCTGTGGCTGCAGTGACCAACGATTCCAGCCGATCAGCTGTAATCCCAATTCCTCTCGACGAACCTCCACGGTGTCCGGTGCTTCTACTTCTTCTGCACCCTCCACTATCTCGTCCCAGACTATACTGACTGGCCACTTGCCAATCTGAGTAGGGTCTGCTTCCCATACCTGCAATAGTGTACGTCCATCGGGAAGCTCGATGTCGCCGGTGCCGGTGAGTCGTACCACATCTAGCAACCTGTCGCGCAGTTCAGCAAAGGTGGTATCTGGAGACAACTCCAATGTCTCCAACCCCTCGAGCATTGCAATCTGAGAAGCAATGGCCTCCATCCAGCTGCCGCCACATGCACCAGTAAACAGGCGCTCGGGGTTTGCAACCACATCGGCCTCCACCTGCCCCCAGCCGAAGGTCGCTAACGGACAGCCGGCTTCCTCTGGCCAGCGCACTGCGGATGCCTTATTACCATTCTGTGTCAGCTTGGAACCCTCTGCAGCCACTCGTCGAGTCTGTACCTCTATAGTTAATGGGCCGTCAGCGAACAGCATGTCCTCTTCCTTGCGAATATTCCCTCGTAGCTGCAACGTATGCGCAATACCAGGAGTGAACTCGGTGGCTCCCCAGCGAAGTGTCTCGCCCTGCGGAGTTAATGCCAGTTCGGCACGGTCATATACTACTTCCTTGTCCTCTACCAGCAACAGGCTACCATTAGGTACGCGGATACGCTGTGTCTGGTCGAACCAGAACTGATGCATTGCTCGTGGTACCAGTGCCACCGTGTCGGCCTGGTTGCGCGGGTGGTCCATCCAGACAGTAAGTAGGTTGCGGCCTGGGAGCGATACTCCACCTTGTGGCATCACCACCGGCAGCTCGTCTGTCTCGGCTAGCTGTACGGCATTCATTGCTGCACTGACCATGCTGTTGTGTCTGCTAGGCTTGGTATATCGCAATCCGGGATAGACCTTTTCCAGGACTTCTGCCCATTTCTCGCCCCGGCGGTAGAACACACGCCCGGGCTTTGAGTTACTAGTAGCACTGACAGCTAACCTGTGCCGCTTGGAGATGATCTGTGCGGCATGCACCAGCGTGGCCATGTGCACCTCCGCGGGATGCAGTCGGGCAACCAGCGGACCACCAATAGATGAGTGTAACCAGGGCGCATCATCTACCATAACTCGTGTACGTCCTGCAGCAACTCCTTGTTCGCGCAGTATCCGCGCACCATCTCCTTCCGGATAGGACAGCTGACCCATTGCATTCAATGCCAGCTCGCGGATGAACATATCTCGCGCTCCTGCACGAGCTTGTGTTGCAGTCTTTCTCCTGGTACGAGTGGCAACGGTGAATACTGCATCTGCCAGCGTGCCGTTACCTGCGCGTGCAGGCTGCATCAGCCAGTGTGCCAGGAACTCTGCCGGAGACAGCATATTGATGCTGGTCTGCCACGTCTCTTCCCCACGGCCGCAGACACAGCGTTTCTGGAACGTACCTGGCTGGCCGCACGCACGGCATACAAACCTGACTACGCAGATCTCTTCCGGCAGCACGTGACCAGGCAGCCCATTGATCCAGATCGGCAGTTCATTCATGACCGCCTGCCCTTGCGCATTGAGCAGGCTCACGGACGAACATGGCCGTCCCGCGTCATCCTTGTCGCGGACTACAGTAAGTGGCGTCGGCCAGGCACGAATAAGAACTTCTACTGCCAGGCGCGTTGAGACGGCCAGTGAGCCGTCGCTGTTGTGCTTTACGAGCGTAGCCATAATACGCTCCTTTCTTTCTCCTCTCGTCGGTCCGGATGTGTAGTCCGGACAAGTGGAATTCTCAGCGCAGTCCGCTGAACATATCTTCTCCGTCCAACAACCGCATTACATCTGGAAGTGACTGCCGGCTGGGCGCCTCATGCAATGCTCGCTCTGCCGGAGGCGACTTGAAGTAGATGCTGAGCGGGAAGGGCAAAGTGTGCAGGTATTCGCACCACTCTGCCAGCTGGTCTGGACGCTTGGCCATATGACCACCAGCAGCCATCCATGCTTTCCAGCTGGCAGTCGGGTCACGGTGTGCCAGATCGAGCATATCCAGGCCCTGCCGAATGACGTCCAGGCCGGAGCTCACTACGTGCTTATTTATGGTTGCTTCAGACCACCAGTGCAGCAGGCTGTGGAAAGCGTCTGCCACACGCGTGGAGCGGACCAGTGGGCGTCCTAACTCCTTGTTGTACGGCTCCTCATCGAAGAGTAGTTCGCCCAGACTGACGTTTCGGAATGCTAGATGCAGGTCAGTCACGTAACGTACGGCAGTGACTGGCCCCATGCGTAGCTTGTTGCCCGCATGTGGTAGCAGTGCATCCTTGATCGGGCTGGCCGTGCTGTAATCCACTGGTTCAGCTACCAGTGGCTTCTCTTCCTGTGGTACCAGTAGCAGGTCCTGAAACACGCGGCTGGCCATCATTTCTCCGGGCGTGATGTCATGCGGCAACGGCCATACCTGTATCAGATCGCCGTCGCAGTCGCTCAGCATCCCTGCCCTGATCAGATGTGCATTTAGATACAGCCCTTTGTCGCTATAGCCGATAACTTTTACACACACTGGCTGACAGCTCGGGCGACGTGCTACCATCAGCAGATCTCCGATGCGAATGCCTTGCTGGTCAGCCCAGCGACGCGGCACCAGACAATGGTCGAAGTGCTCCAGGCCGGCCACTTCCGGGCCAGTGAGTAGCAGCAGCGAAGCGCCGCCGGGAACTCGGATATCGCGCAGCTGGCGAAAGGCACCAGGCTTGCCGAACAATAGCTTGGCCAGGTCGCCCCAAATTGTGACCACTTGCCCATCACGACCTTTGAACTGGCGGGGGAATAACCTGGTTAGCATACCTGCCCAAGAACTAGTTCTCCAACAACGTTGATGCAGTTGGAATTCACCAAGGCCATCTTGCCTGGCTAGCAGATTAACTGCATCTACAAGCCCGCCTAGCTCGGGAGCAATGAGCATCCAGTCGCCTAACAGCCGGCTTTCATTTGCCAGCTCTGGGACCTTTCGCAGCATTGTACACAGAGGAGGAATAGGCAGTACCAGCGATTGTCTGGTAACGCCGTCGATGGTCAGCTCCAACGGTGTGATCTGCTTGCCGTCGAAGGGCAGCACAGCACACAGCCGTGGGAAGGACTCGCCGATTTCTGATCCATCCATTATTGCGGAGGGCAGCTCGGCGGCATGTACACGCTCATCATAGGTCAGCGCCAACCGCGTGCTCATGTCCACACGCTCAGTGACAATGACACGCTTGCCCCAGATGGGGTCTACCAGTACCAGGGCTTTTGCTCCAGACTTCAGTGCTGTACGACGCAACTGACACCCCGCTTGCATCCACTGGATAGCGGTAGCAGCTACCAGCCCAATGATCTTCTCGGCGCCTTTCATCGCCAACCTTGCGCGGATTTCCTCCGCAGATACGACGCGACCCAGGACTATTTCCTGGGCCTCAGCTAACGTAATATTCTGTTGTGGGAGCGTGGCCATAACACACTCCTCCTTTCCTACTTCTCTCGTCAGGACAGGCGAGCGGCCAGTACAGCTTGCTCATGCAGAGCAGAATAGCTGCGGCCGACGTACCATTCGTTTTCGCCGTACTTGGCAAGGCGCTCATCCAGCGCTGCCTTGGCGAACTGTCGTCGCTTTTTCACGCGGTCAGGAAAGTTCTTCGGTTTCATGTGAAGCTCCTCTACTTCCTTTTCGTCGTCCAGCCACGTTGGCTGGTTGTGTGTGTACTAACTCCAGGTCAGGACCATGTTCATCATCATAGATACGAAACCCCCTAGAGCTCCAGGGCTTTCCTGGATCTTCTACTATAACCCATCGTACATGCTCATTCCATGAAGAGTGTGAACCCTTGCCCATAGAAGTCATTATGGCTTCTGGGAATTCGTCATAGAAGTAAGTACCACGCCGGAGGCGCACTTTCATACCTGAGATGCTCATTCTTTCTTCATCAGTCATTTGCTTTCTCCAGACGCTGGCGGTACCTTTCTTTCCAGGCAGCACTTTCGGGTATAGCAGCTATCTGCTCTTCGTTTAGTGGGCCGCACAATGCGTCGTACAAAATGCCCTCGTCGTCGCACACCATTTCGGTACATGCAGTACCGCCGTTAAGCGGGCAGGACAAGCATGGATCTTCTTTCATGGTGACCTCCGTGCAGCATACTGTGCCAGGTCGTTCGCCCGCTCATTGGCCATAATGCCAGCATGGCCGGGGCAGTAGATAAGATGAGCAAATCCGCTTCGCTTAGCCATCTCATACTCTAGTCGTCTCCACAAGTCCTGGTTCAACACGGGCTTTTTGTCCCGCTTGCGCCAGCCATTGGCTTTCCATTCGTCCAAGTACTTGTTCAGTCCATTGACCACGTACGCCGAGTCGGAGTAGATCTCAACTTCGCGGTCCTTCACCAGTTTGGCAGCTGCAATAGCGGCATACAGCTCAGCACGGTTATTGGTAGTGTGCTTGAGGTCAGGTATGTCTCCGCCATTGAGCGAGAACTCGTTCAACTGTCCAGAGGGCCAACACACTACTACGCCAACTCCGCCCGGGCCAGGATTGCCCGAACACGACCCATCTGCGTATATTTTAATCACGCATTCTCCTTTCTTACTCCTCGTCTGCGACCCGGCCCAACCGCTGTTGATATTGGCTCTAAATCACAAACACCACCATCTTCTTCCGGATCACCATAGCGATAATTGTTTTCGCACCCGTCATCAAATTCGACACGAACCCAACCATTTCTCACTAGTTCCAGTACAGTGCCAACTGCGGCGCTCTGGTCAGCAAACTGGCTGTCCCGGCGGATACGTACTCTGTCTCCTACTTTTATATTAAGCATTCTCTTCCTCCTGATAGTGACGTAACCGCTGCTTCAGACTGACTTTCTCTATTATCAGGTCGCGCTTGTCTTCTTCAAGCTCTTCTATGCGCAGTTGAGCAGCTTCTAGTTGTTCATGCAGTCCAGTGCCGTAGGTACAAGCATCAGCTACAGTAGCACGTTCGCCTTCCAGCAAGTGTTCGGCACGAGATAGCTTTTCCAGCAAGCTGGCATTTGCGTCGTCAAGTTCCTGGACACGCCTTCTTAGCTGTACTGCTTCTATCTCTACTGCTGGAGTAGAATACAGAGACCACTTATGCCCACAGTAGATACAGCGTCCATGCTGGTGCGCCACATCTAAGGCGACGTCTGTATGCTTGCACTCAGGACATTGTATCATATTGTCTCCTAAGCTCGCCAGTAGGATCAATCACCTCTAGCATCTGCTTGAGGTAGTCATCCTTCGTCTCGCATATTCCACAGTCCTCGTTATACTCGCCATCCTGACAGACAGTGCCTCGTCCGACATTCAGCGCTCCGAGGATTAACTGTAGCAAAGGCTCTGATCTTCGCTGCCTGGTTGCTTCTGCCAAAGCTGCTGTAGTTGATCGTATTACTTTACCATGACAGTGGCCACACTCTGACGTGTCTTCAGACCATGGTGTGCCACAGCGGTCGCAGATCTGTACTAACCCGCTTGGTCGCCTCATACTGTCTCCTTTCTACTGCCGCGGCGCCTATTAGGAACTGTCTTCGGCTCAACTAGCTCCAGGTCATAGGTACTACTGTAGGCGTTATAGTATCCGTCTGGCCAACCAACACGGACGTCAAGACCAAGGCCGGATTCATTACGAAGAATTATTACAGTACCAACACCGTCATGCTGCCCGTAATAACCACTTGTCTTACATATGCGCACACTGGCACCAAGCTGGCGACATGGATTATTCATAACTTCTCCTTCCGCATACCACGTCGTCTGTTCAGTGTAGTTGCTGGCTCAGCAAGTTCAAGGTCATGCTCGGTGCTATAAGAATTAGTGTAACCATCTGGCCATTCTACGCCCACGTTCAGCGGATGCTCGCGTGAGGGCTGGTATATTACACCAACGCCGTCATGCTGGCTAGCATACTTGCTATCTTTCCTGATACGTACACGAGTACCAATAACAGCAGGTGGAGTTTTCACTCTAACTTCTCCTGTAGCTCTTGTATCGAGTAGTAACAACTGGTGGTCTGTACACCAGGTCGGCGCATATACGTACTATTCCAGATAGCAATCTGTAGCATATCTCAAACTCCTCAGATTCTGTAGTCATGCATTCTACCTGTACCAACACAGTACACAAGAAGCAACTCCCTCTAGTAAATTGCCTGTATCCCACAACGGGGTGCTCTCATTCACGCTCACGCGACTATAGTTGTAGTCACATTGGACTACTTCTGTAGTCACAGGTCTTCAGAACAGGAACTGCTCGTTACGCGCTCTGGCATAGTCACGTGCTTCCTCTAGAGTAAGCTTGGCAACCAGTCGATCTTCTCTACTGTCGTTCAGGTTACCCATGTCCTTGCCTGAACAAAGCAGTGACCCGCTTGGCAGTTTCATGTACACCGGACCTGGATACTCCGCGTAGAAGTCTCCTACTTCTACGTCTGCCACTAGCCTCATTGTTTGCGATACTGTATCCGGCGCCAGCACTAGCAGGGCTATCAGACCGGCGACCTGTGCCGTGCCAATAGGCTTTTGGCGTTGCAGGTGGCAGGCGACATCGTACTCCAATATTTGTAGTGCCGAGGAAGCAGTACAGCAAGCAGCGTGAACCGTGCCGAGGTGCTCGTTATTCGCGGACAAGTTACAAACTGAAGCTTTGTGCTCGATGATCTGGTTACACAGCGCGCAAAGCGTGTCATGTTCACGGAAAAGTCCTAGACCAGGTATATCCTGGTAGGGGCGCGGCCGATGTAGTACAATCTTCATTTGGTTCCCTTCTCGCCACCAATGGCGCCTGAATAGTCTTCCTCCAGCTCGTCAACGAGGTCGTCCAGCAAACTTGGTGTCCGCTCCAACGCCTTGACCACCAACTTTGCCAGCTTCTCTGTACGTACATCCATGCACCAAATACCATTGACTCGTACACTCCAGTAGTTATAGACAGCGTTTTCCTCAGTCTCTATGCTATACTTACGCTCGTCAGTCATTAGTAATCTCCTCTCCAGTGCTGGAGGCAAACAATCTCTCCAGCTCGTCCAGCAAACTTGGTGTAGCAGCCAAAGCGTCCACCACCAGTTTCGTGAACTCTTCTCGTTGAACATCCAACCAAATCTCGTCTACTATAGTACACTCAGTCATTCGCACTCCTCTCGTCTAGTGATTGGTACATTTCTCTCTCGTTCAGGTGCCGGAGGCACCCATTGTACCCTAGTCTGTGAAATCTTTCACAATGTACAGCAGCACTCCTTGAGCGTGGGCAAGGGCCAGAGTGTTACTTTAGCTACTACCGGAGTACGAGCCAAAGTGCCACATCCAGCCCTTGTTGCTCCTATGTCAGTCATTAAGTTTGTACCATATTTCACAAACTAGAACTCAATGCCTACGCCGAGTTGACTGAGTGTACTGCTAAACTCCAGTATAATAGTACCACGGCGGAAGAGCCCGTCCCATGGCTCAGGTAGTAGCTCTTGTACCAGCAAGTATGCGGCGATGGATGCCAGGAAGTAAGTGTCCACCTCTCCAACAGACGGGTGCCGCCCAAGGATGGGGTTCTTCTCGTGCCACTGCTCTACCCATACATGGGCTCCTACCTCATCAAAGTACGTCCAGCCGTGGATTGGTTGGCTGGCCATGTTTCTGGTACCCAGCCAGTCTGCTGCTATCAGTGTCAGGGCGATGGTATTCTCCTCGCCCTCCTTGCTGGCCTGTCCGGCCTGGGATACGAACATAGTAGCGGCTACTACCGCTATAGTCAGTAAGTTACGCATTGGAGGTAACCTTTCTGCGCGTTGTTTATGCAGCCGCGCCCCTGCCAATGTTAGTGTGTCAACGTGCTACACACTGTAGCGTACCTATCATTTGCATAGCGCCAGTATCGCCTGTTTCAGCACATCACCATGACAAGCGAGCGGCGCACACCAGCAGATAAGCACGAGCGTACCATCTGTTCGATATGTGGCTACCAGGCGCAGTGCCTCGGCCTTGAACGCCGGATTGGTCTTATACTGCTGACTGGCATATAGGCGGTACTTCTCTACCACCTCTTCGCGAGTGCCGCCCTTCCCAATGTGGAACGGATTCTGTAGCACCGAACCAGGATACCGTCCACATTGCCGACCAATGTATACTCCCGCACTACGATAGGTGCGGGCGTTCACTACGTTAATCATTCGCTAGCTCCTTTGCAGCGTACCAATGTACGTAAAGATTGTCCAGAATGTGCCATACCTATCATGTACATCAGCCCTTTACAGATTACCGATTTCGTGGTACACTAGACCAATGGATAACTCCCACGACGAGTCACCAGTATTGACCATCTACGAGACGATGGCCTTATTGAAAGTATGTCGGGCACATATCTACCGGCTGATAGCTAAAGGCAAGCTACGCCGAGTACACTGGCCTGCTGTCCCTGGACGTACATACTTCAGTACGTCGGATGTCAAGAAACTGATGGAGCCGACATACATAGATGTACATCCAACAGTTGTCCAGGAACCGCCACCTCCAGGCCCGGACCCCATAGAGGAGCCCGAGCCCGACGTCTTACTCATCATGTGACTAAAGACTGTCAAGCCAGCGTCCAAAGTCAGCAACTTCGTGCCGACCCAGCAATAGCATCACTACCAGTAACAGTAGTGTCAGCAGGAACACATAGGGTACATATCTCATGACCAGCTCCTTTCTACAGACTACCGCCGAGCCACAACCCGGTCGGCGCATCATACACTGCCACCTCAACACGTGGTCCGCGTGCCAAGGCCATCCACTCTAGACGTACAACAGCCGCAGATAGCACCTCTTGTACTGCGGGGTCAACCTTGGCAGGAACAGTACAACCAAGGGCAGCTTTCAGTTCCTGTGCCGAGAAGGGGTCCAGTAGCACAAAAACCTTGGCCACATCGCAGTTAGGACAGAACCGGAACGAACGTCCGGTATCCATGGCACTCCTCGTACTGAAGTTGCCATAGCTGAGCACATACCATTGGTCGCGTCTGTCAGTTACATACAACTTGTTGTTGTGCACCGTAACAGCAACAGAGTGCCCACAGCCATTACAGCGTTGTGTAACAACCTTTACCATCTAACTAGCTCCTTTCTACAGAAATAGAGGGAGAAACAAAGCAGGTGCTTAACTATCCAGTCTCCGCGCCTATCCAGTTACTTTATTTCTCCCCCAACCCTCCTTCGGAGGGGCTGTGTAGGTTTACACAAGTACAACTACGCCCTCGTTCGTGCGTCTGGGTTCGGTGTACTCCAACTCTTGCGCCACTCCAGGCAGTTCAGCAGCCAATGCCGCTTTGGTGGCCTTCAGGCGCGCCTCGTTGGCCGAGTCTGCCTCAGCCACGATTACCACGCCGGCACTATCGTCCGGCTCAGTCATCATCTTGAACACGTACAGCATATTCAGCTCCTTCCAGGCGGATTCATGGCTTGATTTGCCAGCTTGTTAGCCAGCAGCCACTCTCTTGCCGCCAACAACGGACAGTTCGCCTTCTCGTAGGCTACTGCCTTATCTGCGTGCTTGTAGGCGAGCTCTAAGTACTGTCCGCCTACATCGAACTCCATGGCATCTACCAGCGCTGCCATATCGTTTGTAGTTCTTCCTTGCATAGCTTGCCCTCACTTACTAGTATACCATGCCATTCCTTGTAGTACCAGAGCCGCTCCTGCGTAAGTCGCGCCTATCGCCGCTCCTCTACTGGGAAGGTGGCGGCTAACTTGCCCCCAGCGGCAACAGGGCGGTACTACTCCTTGATCGACGGGCGCGTGACAGTCAGGCCCTTGCGCTTGCCGATCGCAACCATTGTCGTGACCGTGGCAGCCACAGTAGTGACCACCAGCAACACCAGCAGGCCTACGAAAGCCCAGAATGCGATTCTAATCATCTATTGCTCCTTTAGAAGCGGACGGCCGGGATGTAGAGTCCCAGCATAGAAACAGTGTCAGTTTATCTTTTTGTAAAGACAGTCTGGACAGCAATCGTCGTACGTGTAGGACTTTTCTCGCCCCGTTAACAGCCGGCCCTTGTTGTACAACTGCGGGTTCGCCTGCCGGTTGACGAAATGGATTATCGGCGCCCCACAGTACAGACACTTTGGCATTTGTTCAAACTGCGCTGATGTGTCTTCAAACACGATATGCTCCTTTCAGGGCGGTCGGACAGGATGTGGAGTCCTGTCAAGTATTGTCGCTAACTGACTCTTACTGTCGTGGACGACGAGTCTGCGGCGGGAACAGCGCCTTGATCTCACCACCACCGCAGAAGTGCTGTATCGCCTGGGAGACGAACACTCGGTGACAGGTGACGTCCTTGCGGCCTGTAGTCTGATCCTCGAAGAACGGGCGGAACTCGCCGCACATCAGCACTAACTGCTTTCCCACCAGCGCCTCCTCGGCCAGCAGTTCGCAGGCAGCCAGCGCCTTGGACACGTCCGGCGGTAACCACGCTCCACCGCCAGGATTGCCATTCCTGTCAGACGGATTGGTGTTGCCCAACACTGATGCGTGCACGTATTCAATGCCCGCCTTCGCGAACGCTTCCTGCAACGCCGCCTCCTTGAACTCCTCGTTCTGGCCCTCATACAGACGTACATCAACCACCATCACGGGATGTGACGGATCAGCAGCTTTCTTGATGACGTCAACCATGCCGGTCGGGGTCGACCAGCCATAACCGATTGTGTAGATACCAGTCTTCATAGTGAATAGGCTCCTTGAGAGTTGAAAGATGCCCAGCTCCGTGACCCGGTGCGGTCTGGGCTGCCTTCCGGGTAAGGCGTTCAGTACAATTAGCGATCGCTGCGCAGGAAAGCCATCATCTCCGCCCGATAGCGGGATTCCAAGCGTTCCAACCGAAAGTTCATCATGCGCCGTTGTCTCGCGACTTCACGAGCAATACGCGCAATCTCTTCATCCTGCTGTACCTGCTTAGGCCACAGCAGTACCACAGCCGCGCTTACCGCAACGGCCCACCAAAAGGTCTTCTTATTCATCTTGTACTCCGTAGTACCTATCCCAGTGCTCGCGGTTCTCCTGCACGGTCGGCGCTTCTTGGTTGTACATACAGTCCATGAGGCCGAACAGTCCAAATAGTATGGCTACGGCTATTGCCGCAGCCAGTGCCAGTGTGAGCGCCATCACCACATTCTGCCGGCGCTTCAGTGCAACGCGGTGTCTCATTACTTCCTCCTCAAACAAGCGGCTGCCAGGGTCTCAGCCAACACGCGGTCCTTGCTCGCTTCTAGCGTCACGTTGCTCCAGCGCAGCAAGTTCAGTAGATGACTCCTGTCGTCGGGAGTCAAGCGCCCCATAGCGCCTATACGTACATGCTCATCCTGATTCTGCTGTTGCTGCAGCCCATACATGGCTGCTCTCTCAGTACTACTCGTCATGTCATACTCTTTCTCTGCGTGTGTATGCGCAGCCCACGTGTACTTACTACTCACTCTTGTCCATTCGCTCCCAGCTACCGTCTTCATACAGCAGCACAGTCGCGATATAGTTGTCGTGCAGGTACAGCTTGACCTGCTTGTGCGCCACCACACGAAACGTGGTAGCGCCATAGTGACGCATAGCTACAGTTAACGCTTCAATCATGCTAGTTGTCCTTCCCACCAGTGAGCTTGTCCATCCAGGTGACTACACGCTTCTGCTTATCAAAGCAGAGCAACCACACTACGCTGGCCAACAGTGCGACCAGCAGCACCAGGATTAACCAAAAGAACCACTTCATTGGTGGCTCCTTTCTCGTGGTAGGTCACGACCCATAGGTAGGCAGTATTGCCTCCAGTGTAGAGCCACCTGTCACATGGCTCTACTAGCAAGCAACACTTAGCGCGTGTACACCTCATACACATACAATGTGCTGAATCCCATGAACTGCTCACTCATGTGCTCGCTTGCATGTGTGGTTAACTCAAGGGCGAATCTGCCGTGGCACATACTGTGCTTGCGTGCATCGTCTATTACCAGGTCTATTGCGCGTGCAGTGTTCTCTACATTACGTGTACGCTCTATCTGCACACATACAGGGACGCACATAGTAGCCACAACGCCCACTGCTAGCAGGATACGTCGTGCATACCACGGGGTACGGAAAGCACGCCACTCGATATCTCGAGTCTGCGTCCAGTCGCAGATCAACCATACGATCGCCACTAGTGCGATCACTCCGCATAAGAACGACATTGTCGTACTCCTTCTGATGTAGGTCATCACCCTTGTTGGTAGGCAGTATTGCCTCCAGTGCAGACACGCGGATGTATAGTCCACATGGCTGCTAGCAGGTAACACTACTCAGTGGCTTCCTTAACACGTGCAGCCCTGTACAACACCTTGGCCGCCAACTCGCGCCCCTTGGTCGTGTACACCGCACACAGTGCCGTTGCTACTAAAGCAACCAGCAGCATGACCACTAACCAGAATAACCACTTGAACATGTACGTCTCCTTCGTCCGCCTGCTCTTATCGAGTCAGGGCTTATGACTATGGGTAATACAACTAATACGATAGGGACGGTGGAGTGGGTAAAGATATAGGGTATCCCTATAGTATATTAGAGTACCGGGTATTCCAGAGTTAGCGCACGAATAGCTGTTTTTGCAAGCGCTTTAAGGGGCTGGGGTACCTCTACTACTTGGTTCTGAAATTTCAATTGATGTACAGGTTGAAAAATAATTCCTCAAATTTTTACCGAACCCTAACTGGCTTTACAAGCGTGCGCTGTACGTGGGTTAACTCCATTCTTGAGTGGGTAAGATTGTAGTGTAATGTCTTGGATCCGCTTGAATTTCCCAGATGATCCGCCCGCGACTTCCGATGTTCCTACTATTGCTGAACTAACGCCTTTGTGGGAACTTATTGGTAGTCGTATTCAACCTACTGCTAATGGTAGTCTTACTGGTCAATGGGAATTAGTACATAATCGCGTTGTACCGGCACTGGTAGTCGGTGATGACTTGCTGTGGGAAGATACTGGTAGATTAGTACCGGTGGAGAGTTAAATGCGCGAAGTGTGTCCCCGCGAAGATGGTAGTGATGTTCTTGGTACCGCCCAGTACAGATGGTTGTGGGGTTGGTTCCATAACCTTGCTGGCATTACGCTGGTTGATGCGGAAGATGAAAAGTCGTCCGTCGATGTTGGTACGCTGATTGCTGTTATTGGCGACAGTATGGTGAAGGCGGATTACGATAGCGATGATGACGGTACGGTAGACTCGGCGGATGTCGCCGCCAATGCCCTGGCGTTGGATAGCCACACGGCTGATGAGTTTCTGTTGGCTCCTGCAGCCGACAACGGTGCTATTATTGCCCGACTGGCCGGGGTGTGGACTTATCTTGCTGCTGGTAGTATCGGTACTGTACTCACTGTCGATGGGGACGAACTGCCCTCCTGGTCCGCATTGCCGGTTGCCGCTGATGATACTGCCGGCATTGTAGAACTTGCTACTGCTGCGGAGACTACTGCTGGTACTGAAGACGCGAAGGCGATTACTCCCGCCGGACTGGCTGCTTCTGCTGCTGGTAAACGATTATTGGACTTCCAGTGGGTTGGCCCTTCTGAAGCACTGACTATTGGCGATGGTAAGATCTATTACCGTGTGCCGCCGGAGTCGGATGGCTTCTCTGTTACTTCCCCTGGGGCGCATGTCGCCGCTGCCAGCTCTGCTGAACTTCCTACTTTTCAGCTACGTAGAGTACGTGCTGGAGTTCCCCATGATCTGTTAACTACACTAATTACTATTGATGTTGGGGAGAAGGACTCTGCGGATGCTACTACTGCCCCGGTGCTTGATGCCGACGTAGTTGTACAGACCGGAGATGAAATCTGGGTTGATGTGGATGTGGCCGGTACAGATGTCGAAGGTCCTTCCGTGCAGTGCGCGTTACAGCTGTTATGATAGCTACTTATTACAACAACAGTGACTTGCGCGAGGGACTGGCGCTGTATCCGGGAATCTACCGATGGGCAGTAGTAGATGACCTGCGTTACGGGGCGGTGGATGACGCCGATTACCTCTATATCCTTGCTGGTCTTTCGAATTACTACATCGGCGGCTATACCGGACCGACCATCCCGTCGGGCTCCACTATCTCCTCGGTTCGTATATGGGCGCGGTTGTGGCTGACGAATATGAGCTCGCCGCTTGAACAATATGCCTATCTACGCATCGGAGAAGACGATTACCCCAGCGATGCGGCAATAGGAATTGCCGACGCGTTTTCTATCTTTTACAATACAAGTGCAACCTGGACGACAAATCCTGCCACGGATAGTTCCTGGTTATATGACGACCTGGCCGATATTGCGGGCTTTGGCGTAGGAATTTCGACCGGGGCCGATACCACTGTTACAAAATGTTCTTCGCTATACATGGAGATAGCTTATCTGCCGCCGGATGCGAGTCCACCAGGTGGGTGGATTCCGCGAGTGCGCGTCCTTTAGAAGGATTGGTATGCAAATTACCGACGACCTGCCGCAGTTCCTGGCAATCTTCCCGGAGGAACTGCATAGCGCAATCGGCGTAGAGCTTACTCACGATGAGCTTATTGAAGTAGTACTTGACTATGGGCGCCCGCCAGTTGCTCGTTTCATGAATCGCGTACAGACACTTCCCGGAAGAGTTACTCGCGAAGCACTGGATGCTATCACTACTGGATTGGACTTTGCTGATGACGACCGCGCGGCCATTGATGGAACGTTACATCGTATTTCTGCTATTCGTAATCGTGCTGGTGCCATTATTGGACTTACTTGCCGTGTGGGGCGCGCAATCTATGGCGTAGTGGACCCACTGCACGACATACTGGAGTCCGGACAATCTATTCTACTGCTTGGCCCTCCGTCGGTCGGGAAGTCGACGATGCTCCGCGACGCAGCTCGAGTGTTGGCTGGTAGCAAGAGAGTTGTAGTGGTGGACACCAGCGCAGAGATCGGTGGCGGAGGTGACCTACCGCACCCCGGTATCGGAAATGCTCGGCGGATGTTAGTACAGCACGTAGCTGAACAAGCCGTCATCATGCAGCGGGCGGTAGAGAATCACTCTCCGGAAGTCATTATTGTTGACGAGATCGGCAATGTCCAGGAGACCCGGGCCGCCAGGACCATCGCCGAACGCGGCGTACAGCTCATTGCTACTGCACATGGGAACGCCTTAGAGGACTTACTGCGAAACCCGGAGTTGAACGACCTGCTCGGTGGCGTACAATCCGTTACCCTCGGGGACCGTACGGCAGAACAGCGCGGCACGCAGAAGACCATCCAGGAGCGTGTTGCCGAACCTACCTTCTCCGTACTGGTAGAGCTAATAGACCACGAGACGTTGGTAGTACACAGCAGCCTGGCCGAGGCAGTAGATGCTGCATTGCGGAAGGCTTCGCTGGAGCGAGAAGTGCGCCATGGCGGCGAAGTGCACACTGGAGCTGAACGTGTTGATGCTACACGTACTCGTGCTCGTACTGGACCACGTATAGCGGCTTATGGGCTGAAGTCTGATCATATACGGCAGGCAGCCACTAGATTAGGCGCTGCTATCGCCCATCGCCCGGAAGACGCTACTCATCTGGTGGTACGAAGTCGCTGTGTCGGAGATGCTAATGTCCAGCGCTACAAGACACTAGGAATACAGCTAATCTCGGTGCGCGCCAGCAGTTATGACCACATACTTGCTGCACTCACTAAAGCATTACGAGGAAGCTAGCAATGAAACGCTGTAAGCTTACTATTGGTTATAAGTTACTCCAGGATCTGCTGGAGTTGCCGTATCCGATTGTTTGTGTAGCGGACGACAACGGTAGCGGTGGAATTACCATCGTCATGGAAGGCGGAGACTACGAAGTCGTTCCATGTACTGATGTGCCATTTATTGATTACGAAAAGGCAGACAGCCTGTATGCACGTTGGCGCGAGCGCATTAAACGTGATTTTTAACTATAGCTAGGAGCATGGGTGACGGTTATGTCTATAGTAGTAGTGAGGGAAGTGTGTCCTGTCAGTCTTAACGGACGATCGTGCTTCCTCCCACGATGAGCATAACTGCTCCGGGACACTCCCTCGCCATAAAGCATTATGCCAGTATCACAGAACAAAATCAAAGAGATCTCAGAAGAGATTGAGCAGACGTTAGTCCCCAGCATGCTATTACCTTTGGTAACGCCTCCGGAACGCGGATACAATCCAAGCGGTGGACGACCGAAGAAAGAACCATTGGCAAAAGTAGCTGACAAGATGGCGATGGGGCGCGACTATTACCTGGCCAATGCTTTCAACATCCTGCTGCGCAATGTTGCTTATGAACTTCCCTGCAGCTGTGAACAAGACTGTCCGTACGAAGCAGCTTGTTTCCTGCCGGAGCGTGATCGTCCGCGGTCACAGTACGACCTCGATGAGGTAACACCAGAGGACGCACGTGAACACCTGCGTTGCCCGATAGAGTTCGACCTGATAATGACCTCCTTCTACGGCTATCTGGCCGAACTACATATCGATGAGACGCGTCCTACTGAAGTACAGACCGCCGCGAAACTTGCCGCATTACAGGTGTACCAGCGCCGGATCGACTGTCTTATTAATGGCCAGGGCATGGTGGTGGAGGAAGGCATTCCCACCCGCGGTGGAGATATCGCACTTACTCATGCCAAACACCCGCTGTGGGATGTACGTAAAGACTTGGAACGCCGGGAAGAGGCTATCTTGAAACAGTTCCATGCTACCAGAGAACAAGCTGAACGTAATCGTAGAGAAGAGATGGCTGGCGGTAAGCGCTCCGTGGCAGAATGGTTGGCATCTGTACAGATTATTGATGCTGAGGAGGTATCATCATGAAGGCTTATCAACTGCTTGGTGCCTTGTCAGAGGCCAGACGACTAAGCGGGCGTTTTTTTGAGGAAGCCGCTAAGGAGAGCAATTTTTGGAAGGCAACGAGACAGGCCGGTGCAAGGACAATGGCGGCGATGACGCCGGCTCCCGGTGGAATTTCGGTAACTCGTGCCTCGGCTAAACAACTAGAACGTGAAATCGCTGCGCACACCAAGGCTGGTGGTAAGGTTCTAGGGCCCTGGGCTACTGCAAAACGAAGTACCCGTGCTTGGTGGGAAGGGCGTAATTATATAGGATCTGGCGTTGTTAATATTAAAAACAGCGGCATCGGTTACATGGCACCAATGTATGGTGGAGCAAACGTAAATAGGAGATTACTTCGTCGGGGCGTGACATATGGAGTTGGGGCTGCGGCGGCAATTGGTCTTCGTGGTGGATATAACAGAGGAAACGCTGACACCCGCAAAGGATCTATCAAGCGAGTTGGGCGGGAGCTTCTTAATCCTATGAGTAATCTAGGAATAGGCGCCGGCGTTGTGGGCGGTGCTGCCTTAGGGATACGAAAACTCCTGTCCATGCGCCTGTAAGTGAATAGAAGAGACCGATAAATGGCTAATCGCGACAATGAAGGAATGCCAAAGTGGAAGCGCTGGGCACTAGAGGGTGTCGGACTTTCCATGGTTCCAGGTTTTCTGCGTGGACTTGGGCCAACGCTCAGTCCAAGCGAGCGTGCGGCTCACGATGTCTTTAGGCCGTACAATGCGGAATTCAATGCTTGGCGCTCATCGAGCAACCCGCTAGCGGCACACGTTAAAGGAAAACTCTCCGGATTAGTAGCACAAATAACGCATACAGGCTCTGCAGAGGAGTCGGCTGCGGTAGGGCGTGCCACTTACTATTCCAGCATTGGTAAAGGTCTGACAAGCGGGTTTCGTGGCCTTCCCTGGGGCGCAATGGCCAACCCGGGCAATCTTTACAACCAGGCGCTCTTTGGCCCTCTTCCACGAGGACTGATGGGTAAACTGGGACACGGTGCTGGGCAACTTGTCAGATACGGTCCACAGATGGCTACCGGGGTTGTTACCGACCTGCTGCGTGGAGGACTCCGCGACTTTGGCATTGCAGGAGCACCAAAGGCCAATAGTCTACTCATCAATGTAGCGCGCGCCGGCGTCATCGCCAGAGCATTGGCTCCCATTCCCGGAGCACTTTATAGAGCACAGGTCGGACCGGCCACCGAGATGGAGAATCCACAGCTGACGCGCTCGGCGCGAGCCACCAACGCACAGAAGAGACTGGAAGCCTCAGTCGCGGGACTCTCGCTTTCTCTTGGCGACCTCAGGGGTCGTGCTGTTCTGCCGTAAAGGATAAAAAATGTCTCTCTGGTTCCCTGCCATAAATGCGATGATGACGGTAAACGATTACCGTGGCCGCCGAGCCGAGGGACAGGGCCGTCTGCAGGCCGGGTTCGCTGCCTATGTCAACTACCGCATCTGGTCGCATTTCTGGCTACTCGCTGGAGCACAGGCCATTGGTGGTATCACTCCTATTCTCGCTAACGCTGCCGCAGGACGAATGCGCAGTGTACGACAAAGTGTAACGCCATTTGCACCGGCCGGACGAATGCCGGACAGTCAAGAGCTCTCTGTAAGCCGCCAGGCGCTCATGCAGAGCTCGCAAGCCACCAATGGCAGCTTAAGCCTCCAAGGAAAGTCTTTTGCAGGTTCGGAAGCTGCAGTTATGCACCAACGGTGGACCAGGTAACATTATGCCGGACCTTTACTGTCTAATTATTGCGCTTCTCCTTTGCGGGCTCGTTGAAGCCTATCGTCTCACCAGCTGCTTGCGTTAAACAGTTATGCGCTCTACTACTTTGCTGAACAGAATGGCCGTTAGCCCCAACGCCGTGCAGCTGCATGTACGTACTATATCGCGTCAGCGGAACCGTCTTGGACAGCCTGGATACAATCCAGAATCGATTACCAAAAGACCGTTCGGCTTTCGTAAGTACCTGCAGCGTAATGTAGCTCCGCAAGATTACACTATGCACCACTTCGGTGGTACGCTAAAAGGTCAGGTCATCGGCGCCTGGCAACCGAAACTACTGCTGGATACGAACGAAGTTCACCCGCTCAATCCGCCAACACTGAATCCATGGAGAACCTCAGATACCATAGCGCGCCACTCCACTCGTTGGGTGAGCCCGCCTACTGCTGATGAAGAAGTCTAGTATACCAACACAAGAAGACCAGTATGCACGCGAGCTACTCAGTAGCCCGCTGGCGTTCGCTAAGCGCTTTCTTCGTAACCCGTCTGAGCCCAGTAAGCCCTGGCGTCCACGCTGGATGCAGGAGATATTACTGCAGCCGCACGAGAACAGGCTCCACACCGTACGTGGTCAGAGGACCTGCGGAAAGACGCAAACACTTGTTGCCATTATTTTATGGTTTGCATATACAAAGCCGTACAAACGTGTACTAATTATCGGACCTTACCGGCTTACTATTCAGCGCGTGTTTGATGAGCTTAACAAGCAAATAGACCTTTCTCCCGAGCTTACAGGCGCTATTACCAGGCGCAGACAGAACCCGTTCGAGATTGTGCTGGACAACGGCACTATCGTCCGGGGTATCGCTGCTGGTGTTAATACTAATCGTGCTGGCCACCAGGTACATGGTGAACATCCGAACTTTATCTATATCGACGAGGCCGACTATCTGGAAGAAAAAACATGGGAGCATTTTATGCCGTTGGTTACTCCCACCGAGCCAGATGTCGAACCGCCACTGGTGTGGGCCACGACTACGCCTACTGGTCTGCGCAGTTTCTTCTACGACCTGTGCGAGAAGAAAGACCCGACAGAGCGCGGACACTTCTGGGTAGATTGGTGGTTTCCTGCACGCCACTTGCCGAACATTACTTTCAAAGGAACGCATACTCAGGATAAGGATGGCTTCTACCACCCGGGCAAAGATGCAGAGATACTATGCACTAAAGTAAACCCGAGCTGGACTGCCGCGCAAGACAGGGAACAGCTCGCTGGCCTCCAACAGCAGGGCTACTACCACGAAATCATGGCCTGGTGGGGCGATGCCACCTCTACCGTTTTCCCGCGCAAACTTATAGATGCCGCGATGTCTTCCGGACAGCGCCAACACTTGACGTACATCAATGACCTGAGCGGTGGTAAGGGCGGGATGTACACAATAGGAGTCGATGTCGATAAGCGGCAAGCCACTCCCCATTTGTGCGTAGTGGAATACATACCTAAGAGTCAGGAGCAGTGTGCCGGCGGTTCGTACATAGTGCGGCTTACCAAGTCTATTGAACGGAACGATTACGTCTACCACACTACTCGCCAGGAGATTCGTACACTACTGCGGCAGTTCCAGCCACGACAAGTGTACATCGACAAGCAACCTGGCGATGTGATGACGGAAGAGCTGAACCACGCGGGCTTCGCGCAAGTGGTGTCCAAGCAGTTCAAAGAGTCCGTGGAGATGTACAACACCGCCAGTGGAGAGGTAGACCGCAAACCACTCAAGCACGTGATGATCAATATCGCCCAGCGGTTGCTAGAGGAAGGGCGCATTACCATGTGCCCGATTAGTCTGGAGACTGCCTATGAGGACGAGAAGGGCGTAACCAGGACACATAAGGAAGCAGTCTGGGACGACAACTTCATCAAGCAGATACGCAACTATCAGGTGGTGAACGTTACCAAGACTGGAGTCCCGGAGTACACCGCGGAAGATGAACACGCAGTAGACGCTTTCCTGCTGGCAATCTGGGCGGCCTTCGAGAACTTTGATAATCCGTACGAGCTATCGCTCACTCAAGCTTTCGCCGTAACCCAGGACCTTACCAGCGTACTGGATGTCCCACCTCCGCAGGCCAATACTCCGTACATACCGCCTGAAGAGCGTTTTGTGCCGATGGACGAGAACGGCTATCGCTCTTTCATGGATGTGCGTCACCCGGAACAGCGGCTACGTAGAATGAGTGAACCTGACGCCCGCGGTTTCTCTGGCTTCTCCCGACGAACATTCTAATATGACAGACCTGCTGGAACTGATACTACACGACTATAAGCTTGAACGCTCGGCGGAACGAGTTACCGTTCCCGGCGATGAAGCAATGCCGTCGCCAGAGGGAGTGCTCGGTACGCAGTGGAGCGAGTCCGACGTGCCGGCAGCTGCCGACCTGCGCGATGCCCTGGCTGAGCTGGTACAGCGTTGTACAGCATTACATGAACAGCTTCCTGTAGGAGTTGCGATTCCGATAACGCTTCCTGACGGCGCTTCTACTACATTACCTACTGCAGACGAGGTGTTGAGCTGGCAAGGAGGCTCGCCGACCCTGGTAGACATTGACCGCCGTCGGCGATTCATGTACTACCACGCTTCTGCGGGCGACCCGGATGTGCTGTTAAGGCTGCCGGTTACTGCGCTGGCCAGGAAAGTTCAGCAAGCAGCTGATGACCAGACGCTGGCATCGTTGGAAGACTCGGCACACGATGATCCGATAGATCCCGCTGTGCGGCTACGTGAGTACTTTGCTATCAAGGTAAGTTCATTGGAGGAAGCGGTTCGTTCTGCTGAACGCGCTGCACGTTCGCCGCTGGAAGTTCTATCCGATGAGTTTTCGCTGAGTGATGCACTGCGTTCAATTGGATCTGAAGCGCTAGCCCCGCTTACTCGACAGCTGCTGGATAGTGATGCTGCTGACCCGACCACCTCCGCCATGTTGACGGATTGGGGACTAAACAGTCCGACAACGGACAAGGTTGTCGCAGAGCTACATAACATGCGCAATATGCTGGCGAGAATGAAAGTTCTGCTCAACGTACTACAAGCTGAGCGCGTCACGCATGTGCTGCGCTGGTTGACCGAGGCTGAAGGGGCGCTAGAGGACGCGGCAATAGCGCAGTTAAATTCGGTACGCGCCAAGGCCGCGGCCATGCTGTTCTCGGAAGTTATTATGCCGCAGCTAACACAGGCCTTTACTTCTTATTCGGAAGTACCGGTATTCGCCCGGCTGCAGGACGACCTTGCTACCTTCGCCGTATCCTATTTGCGCAAACTGCAGCACGAACTGGCAGGGCTTGCCGACCAGGACCAACGCGACGCTAAACGTACTGTACGACAGGTGGATAGCCTGTTTGCGGTGAAGCTTGGAAATAGCCAGCTGCTGCTGATGGATAAACTTATCGAAACGCTCGATACCCTGCTCTCGGCACAGGATCCGCTTAGCCAATTACTCCAAAAACGAGCAACCGTAGTCTGGCCACTGGTATGAAACAAATGGTAACACATATTTTGCGCGGCATTCGTCGTGCTACCGGCGCAGGAGAACCATCCGCCAGCTCCATTGTCTGGGAGCGCGAGCGCCGCGTACTCACCGCACTTAAACAATTACTACCTGAACAGCCGTACAACCTGGCCGGACGCTACTCCTGGTTGACTTCTGCAAAGACTGGCTGCGAGCTGCAGCTGGATATCTTCTTCCCGGAGATCACTGAGGTGGCCGGCATAGTGTTGGCAACCCCTGCCGTGCTGGCGGTAGAGGTACAGTCGTCGCTGCATGATGGGAAATGGAACAAGAGCAAAAGAAAGTTCTTCCGTACTAAGGAAGACTTTCTGAAGTACACACAAAACCAGGAATGGAAGCGCGCGCAGCTGCTCAAGTACCACATACCGTTCCTCGAAATCGATCCCAGCGTGGACGACCTGTCCCCGCGCGCACTGCGCAAACGCCTCAGTGCCGCACTGGGCTTGCTGCTGTAAGGAGCGCTCGTGGAAGACAAGGACATTGCATTGCGCCCCCAGACGCTGCCGCGCACGGGATACCACCAGATTGATACTGGCTTGGTAGAGGCCCCGGCGATGAAGCTTGACACTTATGCCAAGTACCGCCCGGTTCCCTCGCCGCTAGACCGGTGGATGCGCGAGCCAACTACCGCCGTCGAGGCGGTGGTAGGGCAGATGCTGTCGCCGAACTTCAGCATCTTCACTATAGCAAATGCCTACGACGTCGACTCTTATCTGCATACCGCGCTGGATAAGTATCTGACGCTTATCAAGAAGGAAGGTTGGGAGATTGAAGGGGCCATGCAAGCGTA
>FLOH01001054.1_pt1 | contig 46064 bp, 42 predicted proteins | sample 756751 | NCBI WGS metagenome assembly FLOH01 (sample SAMEA4026879, study PRJEB14308) | marine metagenome | biome: coastal water; material: water | depth 74 m | reverse complement strand
CCGAAGGGCGCGGACCTGAGTGACGCCAGTCAAACATGGCTAAACGAGGTGGCTGCGCTGCTGAACAATCGCCCCAGAAAGACCCTCGGCTGGAGAACGCCCGCCGAAGCAATGGCCGAGGAAATTGAGGCCTTCAAACCACGTGTTGCGCTTGCAACTTGAATCCAAGTTGTGCCGGAAGAATATATGCCGCGCATCGTCAACATCGCCAATGATTTTGGACCAAACGAGTTGCACGTCGATCCCGGCGCCTTTGCGTTGTACTGGACGCTGCCCGAAGGGCGCGCGATCCGCTACACGGTCGGCATTGGCCGTGCAGGACTATATGAAAGCGGCGACTTCACGATTGGCGCTAAGAAAGAGTGGCCCAGCTGGACGCCCACCTCTGAAATGATTGCACGAAGCCCCGGATCTTATGCGCAGTATGCTGACGGGATGCCCGGCGGGCCAAACAACCCTTTGGGCGCGCGGGCTCTTTATCTGTTTACGCCGGGGGGCGGTGATACGTTCCTGCGCATTCACGGCACGCCACAGCCATGGACCATCGCCAGCGCCGTCTCGAACGGATGTGTGCGTTTGGTGAATTCCCATGTCACCCATCTTTACGATCAGGTGCCACTGGGTTCACGGGCCATCCTACACTAGGCTGCCGCTATCCTTGATCAAACGGCCGTCTTCCATCGTTAGAATGCGGTCAGCCATATCGAGGATCCGGTTATCATGGGTGACCATCACGGTGGTCGTGCCGCGTGCACGGCCCAATTCCTTGAGCATACGCACGACATTCACGCCGCTTTCCTTGTCCAGCGCGGCCGTGGGTTCGTCTGCGAAGATGATGTCAGGATTGCCAACAAGTGCCCGCGCTACAGCGACCCGTTGTTTCTGCCCGCCCGACAGGTTTTGGGGCAAATAGGTCATCCGGTCGCCCAAGCCCACCAATTCCAACGCGCGACGTGCAGCCTGCGTATAGGTCGGCCCACGCAGCCCGTGCACCTGCAATCCCATCATCACGTTCTGTTCGGCTGTCAGGCTTTCATGCAGGTTATGTGCTTGAAAGATAAACCCCAGCCGCTTGCGCAGGCTTTCATTCATACGCTTGCTCGCGCTGTGCAATTCATGGCCAAGCAGTTGCACCGACCCTTCTTGCACATCACGTAAACAGCCCACCAACGTCAGCACCGTTGTCTTGCCCGATCCCGACGGTCCCATCAGGATCGTGAGGCTGCCGCGCGCAATTGTCAGGTCAAAATCATAGATCGCCTGTTTGCGCGCCTCGCCCGTCCCAAACCAGTGGTTCAGCCCAGCAACTCTAAGAACGTCATTTCCCATACCGGCCCCCTAAAACAGATCGGCGGGATCAGCAGCCGCAAGCTTGCGTGTCGCAAGTGCGCCCGAAATCGCGCATGCTGCAAGCGTGCCAAAGAACACCTGAAACGCCATCGTGCCAGTCAGGACAATCGGCAGATTTGTAATCTCTCGCATTCCAGACAACATGCCATAACCAATGATTGATCCGGGGATGAACCCGAAGACCGCCAAAATCAACGCCTCCTCAAGCACAACTCCAAGGAAAAACCACTGCCCATATCCCATCGCCTTGAAGGTCGCATACTCGCGCATGTGATCGGCCACATCTGTAGACAACACCTGATAAACGATCACGATCCCCACAAGGATACCGATCACGACGCCAAACCCGAAGATAACACCCGTCGGGCGTTGAGTGTTCTGATAGGTAATGTCTTGCTGAATCGCGGCGGCATAGGTTCGGATGCGTAGGCTTTGGTCCGAAATCGCACCGCGTAGCCGATCTGCCACCACCGCCGGATCAGCCCCACTGGCCACATGCAACAAGATATGATCGGGGGCACCCGCACTACGTCCACCCGACAGCGCCAGAAATGACTGGTCCGACATAATCATATGCCCGTCACTGCCAAATCCACCGCCGCCCTGAAATGTATCGAACAAAGTTACGGTCTGTCCCGACACTTCAAATGTTTGCGGACTTTGCGGGCGAATACTGGCTGCCACATCGGGTGATAACCCGCGGGTATTGAAGTCAATAATTGCACCGTTTTGCAAACGCAGGGGTGCGATCTTGCGGACGATATCAGGCGCAATGAAGGCATCATTGTTGGGATCAATTCCAAACGTCAAAAGGGCGAGCGTCAGGTCTGGCTGCTGCCAGTTCATCATCCCGATATAGATCGGCATCGCCGCGACCACATCAGGATCGGCAAGGGCCTGAAACATCCACTGGCGCGCCACATTGCCACCTTCGGTCAAGGCATTGGCATCCTGTGCGGAAATCATGATGTCCGCGTTGAAAAAATCGTATGGGCGCAACGTCGCTGTCGCCATCGAAGACGCAAGCCCAAGCTGCACAAACACCAAGACATTCGCAAAAGCCACACCCGCAACAGCCGCCGCCAACCGCCCTTTGCTATGGGTCAGTTGCAACCAGCCAATCGGCAAACGCCCGAACAGCGCGGCCAAAAGGCGGCTCATGGGGCGGCTCGTGTGTCGATCCGCGCGATAACTTCAAGGTTTGTATAGCGCGCCGCAATCACGGAAGAATCTGCATCAAGCTCGACCAGCACAGTGACCACCCGCGCGTCCGTATTGGCCGCCGTTTCATCCGACACCACCGATTGCCGACCGACCGTCAGACCAATATCGATAACCCGCCCTGAAAGGGTGCGCTGGATCGCTTCGGCCAATAGTTCGACAGGCTGTTCAAGTTCGACCATCGCAATGCGATCCTGATAGACCTCGACCTCGGCCATCATGACCTTGGTTTCGCCCATGGTAAGGATGCCATCGGCAGGGGGTTTTTCTCCGGCACGCGCGTGGATATCCAAAATCACCCCGTCAATCGGCGCGACCACCTCGGCGCGAGCAAGATCACGGCGCGCGCGATCAAGTTCGCTGCGCGCGGCATCCAGATTACGCGCGGCGACCAGAACATCGGGCTGCGCGTCGATATCCGCACTTTCATAGCGCGCCAAGGTCGCCCGGGCGCGATCAACGGCGCGGTCCGCCTGACTGCTGGTGGATTGGGTCATATCAAGCACGGCTTGGGTCGTGACGCCACGCTCAAACAGCTCTTGTGTGCGGGTCAATTCAGACTGCGCCTCAAGTGCTGCAATCTCGGCCTGCTCAAAGCTTGCGCGCGCCTCGTCCGTCGAAATCTGCACGCCTTGGCGGGTCTGAAGCAGGCTCGCAGCACGCACGGCCACCGTGGCTTCGGCGCTCATGACCGCACTTTGCAATTGCGCGCCGTTATCAAGCCGCGCAACCACATCGCCCGCGGCAACGCGATCGCCCTGCACCACAAGCACCTGCGCGATCCGCGCGTCCCCGGCACCATAAGGTGGCGCAACAGTAGAAATGTCGCCCTGCGGCATAAGGCGGGCAAGGCCGATTACATCGGTGACTTGCAGCGTTTGCATCACATCGTCGGGCAACGAAATCTCGGGCGGAAGCGCAATCGGCACATCGGTGCCGGCCCCAGGCTGCAATCCTGTCAGCTGAAAGAATTTCTGCAGCCCTGGTGGTTGAAAATAGAGGCCAATGACAGCGCCCAAGAACAACAAAGCGGGAATCGCAAGAAGCCGCAGAAACCGCCAGCGGCTTGGCTTGGGTGCGATTGCGCGCGACTCAACCTCGCGTTTACCGTCATGGTTCACGACCAAATCCGGCAGATCTGGGGATGCAGTATTGTTAGGGTCAGCCATCTAAACCGTCCTGTTCATTTTTGTACACACTACGCCTGTCTTTCCAATTGTACAGAGTCCCGGAACGCAAAAGGCCCCGTGCTAACGGGGCCCTTATTATTGATCTAACGCGATCAAACCGGCAGTTTTGCCATCCGCAAATAGGGAAACTTCTTATCAATTGACCCGTATTTCGCAATCGCATCGGCATCCGATACCGACGTCGGCACAACAACATCCTGACCAACCTGCCAGTTCGCTGGGGTAGCGACATTTTCGCGTGCTGCCGTCTGCAAACCGTCCAAGGCGCGCAGCACCTCGGCAAAGTTGCGGCCCACGTTCATCGGATAGGTCATCGACAGCTTAAGCTGCTTGTCGGGGCCGACGATAAAAACCGCACGCACGGTTGCGCTATCGGCAGGCGTGCGACCATCGGGCATATATGCCTCGGCTGGCAACATATCGAATGCCTTGGCGACCTTCAGGTCTTGGTCAGCGATGATCGGGAAACCGGCCTTTGCGCCAGCAAAAGATTCAATATCTCCCTTCCATTTCTTGTGCTCTTCAACACTATCTACGGAAATCCCCATGACTTTGGTGCCGCGTGCTTCCCATTCGTCCGCCAATTGCGCAACCGCGCCAAATTCAGTGGTGCAAACAGGTGTGAAATCCTTGGGGTGGGAAAACAAGATTGCCCAGCTATCGCCGATCCAGTTGTGCAGATCAAACGTGCCTTGGTCCGTTTCAACGGTCAGGTTCGGGATCGTATCATTGATGCGCAAGCTCATGTCGCTGCTCCTTTGGGCAATGTCGCGGCCACTCGTATCAGCCACCTTCCCAGCCTATATAAGGTCGCAGGACGCACACTACTACCACCGCTTGCACCCGATTTCGCTGGGTGACAGTGTGTCGCAAATTCCATCGGAGAAACTGCATGATCGACAATCGAAAATTCTATATCAACGGCGCATGGGTGAACCCTGCCAAGGCCAATGACTTTGACGTCATCAACCCGTCCAACGAAGAGGTCTGCGCGACGATTTCGCTGGGCGATCAAGCCGATACAGACGCCGCAGTTGCTGCTGCACGCGCTGCATTTGATGGCTGGTCCCAGACACCCAAGGCCGAACGCATCGCGCTGATCAAACGCCTGCTCGAGGTTTACAACGAACGTCAGGAAGAAATGGCGCAGGCCATGTCGATGGAAATGGGTGCGCCGATTTCCATGAGCCGCGTCAATCAGGTCGGTGCTGGCAGCTGGCACCTTGAAGGGTTCCTCAAAGCATTTGATAAATTCGAATTCGAGCGTGATTTCACCGCCACCGAAAAGACCTTGCTGGAGCCTATCGGCGTTTGCGCGCTCATTACGCCATGGAACTGGCCGATGAACCAGATTGTCCTCAAGGCAATCCCTGCGATGGCCGTGGGGTGCACCGTGATCCTGAAGCCATCTGAAATTGCGCCCCTGTCCGGCCTGCTGTTCGCTGACTTCTGCGATCAGGCCGGTTTCCCCAAAGGCGTGTTCAACGTGGTGAACGGTGACGGCATGGGTGTCGGCACGCAGCTTTCGACCCACCCGGACGTTGATATGGTCAGCTTTACCGGATCGTCCCGCGCGGGCATCGCGATTTCCAAGGCAGCAGCTGACACTCTGAAACGCGTCAGCCTTGAATTGGGCGGCAAAGGCGCGAACATCTTGTTTGCCGATGCGGGCGAAAAAGCGATGAAATACAGCGCCGACCGCTGCTTTAGAAACTCGGGCCAATCATGCAACGCGCCGACCCGCTTACTGGTCGAACGTTCGGTCTATGACCGCGCCGTAGAAGTCGTCAGTGAAGTCGCCAAGAACACGCACGTTGGGCCCGCCAGTGACGAGGGCCAGCACATCGGACCAGTGGTGTCCGAAGCGCAATACAACAAGATCCAAGGTCTGATCGAGATCGGCATTGGCGAAGCACGCCTGACCGCAGGCGGCCTTGGTCGCCCCGACGGGTTGAACCGCGGCTTTTACATCAAGCCCACAGTCTTTGCGGATGTGGATAATCAGATGACCATCGCCCGCGAGGAAATCTTTGGCCCCGTTCTGTCGGTGATCCCGTTCGACACCGAAGAAGAAGCCATCGCGATTGCGAACGACACACCTTATGGTCTGACCAACTATATCCAAACGCCTGACGACGAAAAACGCCGCCGTGTGGCGCGCCGCTTGCGCTCGGGCATGGTGGAGACCAACGGTCAGGGCTTTGCCCAAGGCTCGCCGTTTGGTGGCTACAAGCAGTCGGGCAATGGACGCGAAGGCGGTGCCTTCGGGCTTGAGGATTTCCTTGAAGTGAAGGCCGTGAGCGGCTGGAACCCTAAGTAATCCAATGATGTTATAAACAAGAGGGCGCAGTGGAAACGCTGCGCCCTTTTTCGTGGACGGTTCAGAACGGCGCTTTGGCTGTAATCCGCATGCCCTTGCCCCCATCGGGGTGTCGGAATTGCAGCGTTTCCGAATGCAGCATCATCCGTTCAAATTCGCGCGCTTCGCCCGTCGCATAAAACGGATCGCCCAAAATCGGGTGGCCCAGCGACAGCATATGCACCCGCAATTGGTGCGACCGCCCGGTTTTCGGCATCAACCGCACGCGGCTTTCCCCATCGCCACTGCGCACCACACGCCAGTCGGTCTGTGCAGATTTGCCAGTTTCATGGCAGACCATTTGCAATGGGCGGTTCGGCCAATCAACGATCAGAGGCAGGTCAACCGTGCCAGTTTTTTCCGTCATCTCGCCCCAAACGCGGGCAACATAAGTTTTCTTGGTATGGCGCTTTTCAAATTGCAGCCCCAGATGGCGTTGGGCATGGCGTGTCGCGGCAAAAATCATCACCCCTGATGTGTCACGATCTAACCGATGCACCAACAAAGCCGTCGGAAACGCCGCCTGCACCCGCGTCAGCAGGCAATCCGCAAGATGTTCACCTTTGCCCGGCACCGACAAAAGACCCGCAGGCTTGTCGACCAGAATAACCTCGTGGTCTTCGTGCAGAACGACCAGCGGATCGTGCGGCGGATTGTAGTCGCTGCTGATCATCGTGCGCGCCGAAAGACCGACAGAAGATAGATGGCAACCGCCGCCCAGATCATCGGGAACGCAACGGCGCGGGCCTGTCCAAAGGGTTCGTCGAACAGAAACACCGCGACCAAAAAGATCATCGTCGGCGCGATATATTGCAGGATTGCGATGGTCGTCAGGCGCAGTCGTTTGGCCCCGTTGGCATAGAGCAGCAACGGCACCGCCGTGACCACACCGCAGCCCAACAACAACCACATATCTGACGCACCTAGGCTGAAATGGCTCGCACCCGTGCTTTGCAGCCACCCCCAATAGGCAAGGGCCGGAAACAGCAAAATCAGCACTTCCAATAGAAACCCCTGATTTGGGCCGATTGGCAGCGCTTTTTTGCACAGCGCATAAAGCCCCCATGTGAGGGTCAACGCCAGCGCGACAATGGGCAACCCGCCACGATCATACGTCAGCACGGCAACGGCACAGGCGGCCAAGGCAATTGCGACCAACTGCAAACGACTTAAGCGCTCGCCTAGGAAAACAGCGCCCAAGAACATACTGAACAGCGGGTTGATATAGTAACCCAGCGCGGCCTCAAGCGCCTGCCCGCTACCGATCGCCCAAACATAAATGCCCCAGTTCACGGAAATCAGCCCCGCTGTCAGGCAGCCCAAAAGGATCGTGCGCGGAGATGCCAACGCGGCACGAATATCCGCAGTGCGCCCCAAGACAATCAAAACAGCGGCCGCAATCGGCACGGACCAAATCACCCGATGCGCGACAACTTCGGCAGGCGGAATATGCGCCACCAGCTTCATGAAAATCGGCAGGAACCCCCACAGCACATAGGCCGAAATGGCAAAGACCAGTCCAGCGTTGCTGTCGCCACCGTGTACGGGCGTAGAGGGGTTTGGATGTCTCATGCCCCCTCCTAGCAGCGGCAACGCGGGTTTCAACCCACCTTACACCTTCACCCGCTCGGATTTTGGATCATACATCGGTTTCAAAGACGCTTCGGCCCTCACCCGTGTGCCCATCACGTCGATCTCGTAATTGCTCGCCAGCACCTCCGCCGCCGTTTCGCCCTTGCACGGCACATAGCCCAGACCAATCGCACCGCCCAAGTGATGCCCGTAGGCGCCCGATGACAGATAGCCGACAATCTGCCCGTCCCGCACAATCGGCTCGTTATGATAAAGCAGCGGTTCAGGATCGGTCAGACGGAACTGCACCATCCGCGCGTTCAACCCTTCATCCTTTTTGCGCAACACCGCATCGCGACCAATGAACGCGGGTTTGTCGGTTTTCACCGCGAACCCCAAACCCGCCTCGAGCACATGGTCCTCGGACGTGATGTCATGGCCGAAATGGCGAAAGCCTTTTTCAATGCGGCAGGTATCCATCATATGCATACCGCAAAGTTTCGCACCCAAATCCTGCCCCGCCCCGTGCAAGACCTCGAACACATGGCCTGCCATATCGGCGCTCACATAGATCTCCCAGCCAAGTTCACCCACATAAGTTACGCGGTGCACACGGGCGCGGCCCATGCCGATGTCAATCTCTTGCGCGGTGCCAAACGGGTTCACATCGTTTGTGAAATCGGCCGGCGAGACCGCTTGCAACAACTTGCGCGCATTCGGTCCCATGACAGCCAACACACCTTCTCCGGCGGTCACATCCGTGATCACTACGTTGAAATCGCCGACATTGCGCCGCATCCACGTTTCGTCCGCAAGGCGCGTCGCCGCTGGCGTGACCACCAGATACGCAACCTCGCTTAGGCGCGTGACAGTCACATCCGCCTCGATACCTGCGCGCGAATTCAAGAACTGCGTGTAGACGATTTTGCCCACAGGCACGTCATATTCGCCACCACCGATGTAATTCAAAAACGCCGTCGCATCGCGCCCTTCGACACGGATTTTGCCAAACGACGACATGTCATAGATGCCGGCATTCTCACGCACCGCGCGGTGTTCCACGGCAACGTTGTCAAAGAAATCCTGGCGCTTCCAGCTATAGGCGTAAACTGGGTCTTGATCCGGATTGGCAAACCAGTTCGCCCGTTCCCAGCCCGCCAGTTCACCCATCACAGCACCCTGTTCCAGCAGTTGCTGATGAAATGGCGTGCGCCGCACACCGCGCGCTGTCGCCTTTTGCCGATACGGATAATGATCCGCATAAAGCAGGCCCAAAGTTTCCTTGGAGCGTTCAAACAGATAGGTTTTGTTGCCCTGGAACGGCTGCATCCGGCTGATATCTACATCGCCCAGATCGAACGGCTTTTCACCCGCGTCCATCCACTGCGCCAGCGCCATGCCCGCACCACCTGCCGATTGAATCCCGATGGAATTGAAACCCGCAGCGACCCAGACGTTATCCATCTCGGGACAAAGCCCAAGGTGATAGGCATCGTCGGGCGTAAAGGATTCGGGCCCGTTAAAGAACGTGTGTATCCCCGCCTCGGCCAGCATCGGCATCCGGTTAACGGCATGTTCAAGGATCGGTTCAAAGTGGTCGAAGTCCTCGGGCAGTTGATCAAATTCGAAATCGGGCGAGATACCTTCCATCCCCCAAGGTTTCGCATTGGGTTCAAACGCCCCCAGCAAAATCTTGCCCGCGTCCTCTTTGTAGTAGGCACATTCATCGGGCACGCGCAGCACAGGCATCTGCGTCAATCCCGCAATCGCTTCGGTCACAATATAGAAGTGCTCGCAAGCATGCAGCGGTACGTTGGTCTGCAACATCTGCCCCACGTCATGGCCCCACATGCCCGCGCAGTTCACCACATGATCGCAGGCGATATGGCCACTTTCGCCACCGCTTTCCCAATCAACCCCCGTGATGCGCCGCCCGTCGCGGGTCACTCCTGTCGCCTTGGTCCGCTCTGCCACGACTGCCCCGTTCTGGCGCGCGCCCTTGGCCAGTGCCAGCGCGATATTGGAGGGATCACCCTGCCCATCTTTGTCGAGGAACACGCCCGCCGTGACACCGTCAATGTTCAGATGCGGATACATCTTCTTGACCTCGCCTGGCGAAATCTCCTCAACATCCACACCAAACGCGCGCGCCATAGCTGCAGACCGAAAAATCTCCTCGCGGCGTTCATCGGTCAGCGCGACCGTGATTGACCCGCAGCGCTTGAACCCAGTTGCAACGCCCGTTTCGGTCTCAAGATTCCCGTATAATTCCTGTGAATACTTCGCCAGCTTCGTCATATTTGCCGTCGCGCGTAGCTGCGCAATCAGCCCCGCTGCGTGCCACGTCGTGCCGCTGGTCAGCTGCTTTCGTTCAAGTAGCACGATGTCCTTCCAGCCCTGCTTGGCCAGATGATAGGCAACGGAACAGCCAATAACGCCACCGCCAATGATGACAACGCGGGCTTTGGTAGGAAGGGTCATGCGCGGATCCTCTCATTTGTCGGATCCCACAATGGCGCATCTTCCTGCACCACAGCGCGGCAGGCTTTGCCAAAGATCGCGACCTGCAATTCTGTCCCCGCCACGGCCAAATCGGCCCGCACCATGCCCAGCGCGATCGACGCGCCAACACGGTGCCCATATGCGCCCGACGTCGTTTCGCCGACCACTTCGCCGCCATGCGACAGGGTCGACATATAGGGCGCATCGCAGTCACCTGCGTCAACGATCAGGGTCACGAACCGCTTGGCCACGCCACGCTGTTTCTCCGACTGGATCGCCGCCTTTCCGGGGAAATCCTGTGGTTTTTCCAGCTTGATAAACCGCTCAAGCCCACCTTCGAGCATCGAATAGTCAGTAGATAGATCACCCTTCCAAGCCCGATATCCTTTTTCGATCCGCAATGAATTCAAGGCATACATCCCGAACGGTTTTAGCCCGTGCGGCGCACCTGCGGCCAGCACGTCGTCATAAACCTTTGCCGTATCCGCAACCTGCGTGTGGATTTCCCAGCCAAGCTCGCCTGCAAAAGACACACGCACCAACTGCACCCACGTCCCGTCGATTTGCGCGGATTGGTGGGTCAACCAGCCCGTGCTCAGGTCGGCATCGCAACAGGCAGCCAGCGCATCACGCGCCTTTGGACCCGTAAGAATCTGGCAAGTGAAGTCGCGTGTCACATCGGACATCGTAAACGCCGCACCCGCTGGCATCCGGTCGCGCAGCACCTCAAAATCATGCCATTGTGCGGTGGCTGCGGTGATCAGAAAGAAGAAATCGTCGTCCAACCGCATCGCCGACATTTCCGTCAGAATCCGCCCACGATCATCGGCGAAATACAGCAGGCCAATGCGCCCGACTTTGGGAATACCGCCGGTGCAATTGGAACGCAGAAACTCTGCTGCCCCATCACCCTGCAAGCGGTAACGCGAGAACCCGGGCAAATCAAGAATCCCAGCCGCATCACGCACCGCTTCGCATTCTTCTCGCACGCGGTCTTCCCACGGACCTTTGCGAGTCCATGTATGCGTGGCTTCCTCGGTCGTATCATCGCCCGCCTGCGCATACCAATTCGCGCGCTCCCAACCGTTATAGGCGCCCATCACGCCGCCTTGGGCAACCACACGGTCATGCACCGGCGACAGTTTTTTGTCGCGCGCCGCCGGCCATTCGTGCTGTGGGAAATGCATAGCGTATTCATGGCCATAAACCTCGCGCGCCTTTTGATCGCAATAGTCCTGATCGGTGTAATCCGTGAAGCGGCGCGGATCACATGCCCACATGTCCCACTCGGTCTGGCCTTCGGTGATCCATTCCGCCATGACCTTGCCCGCACCGCCGCCCTGGGTGATGCCAAAGGTAAACACGCAGGCCTCGTAGGCGTTGGGTACACCGGGCATAGGACCCATCAGCGGCAGGCCATCTGGCGCATAAGGTATCGGGCCGTTAATCACGCGGCCAACACCGGCTGTGCCCAGCAGCGGCACACGCGCCATCGCGTCCTCGATATACCATTCCAGCCGCTCAAGATCGTCGGGATAAAGCTGGAAACTGAAATCGTCGGGCATCGGATCATCAGGTGTAACCCAGTGCGCCTTGCAGTTGCGTTCGTATGGGCCAAGGTTTAGCCCGTTCTTATCCTGACGCAGATAATACGAGCTATCCACATCGCGCAGCAGCGGCACCTTGCGGTTATTTTCCTTGGTCCACGCGGCCAGTTCGGGGATTTCTTCAGTCAGAAAATACTGATGGCTCATCACCGTCATCGGCACGGTGCGGCCCCCATATGGCTTGAACCATTCGCCAACGCGCTGCGCATAGTATCCGGCGGCATTCACCACCTTTTCACAGCGGATATCGCCCTTGCCAGTATGCACGATCCATTCATCACCATCACGGGTCACACCCGTCGCAGGGCAGAACCGTTCGATCCGCGCGCCCAGATTGCGGGCCCCTTTGGCCAAGGCTTGGGTCAGTTGCGCAGGGTCAATATCACCGTCATCAGGATCCCACAGACCGCCCGCCAAATCATGGGTTTCAAGGAAGGGATAGGCGTCTTTCATATCGGCAATCGACATCATCTCGACATCCAAGCCCTGATAGCGCGCCATGGATCGCGCACGTTCAAACTCCATCATCCGGCTCTTGTCATGGGCCAGCCGGACAGATCCGGTGACGTGATAATTCATCGGATAATCGACCGCGTCAGCAAGGCCCGCATAAAGACCCAGCGAATAGCGCTGCATGTTCATCACGGCCCATGACGTCGAAAAGCTGGGACAATTGCCCGCCGCGTGCCACGTGGACCCTGCCGTCAGCTCATTCTTCTCAAGAAGGACGCAATCGGTCCAGCCAGCCAGCGCCAGATGATACAGCGTCGACGTGCCGACGACGCCGCCGCCAATGATGACCACGCGGGCCGTTGTTGGGAAATCAGCCATTTTCTTGCTCCTCTTGCGGGACTCTGTCCGCGATGTCGTAGTAGTCGCCTTTGTCGGCGGTAAAGATGTGGCGCTCCAGATGAAGACCGGTCGGACCATCCAGCGCGCCAAGGGCGACACCCGTGTCTGGTTCGTCGCGGCCCTTCCAGAACAGAAAACTGCCACATGTCGGACAGAACCCGCGCTTGGCCACGGCACTGGCGCTATACCAACGCACATCGCCATTGATCGTCAGATCATCATCCATGACTTGCACCGCCGCCCAATAGTGGCCCGATTTCTTGCGGCACTGGCTACAGTGACAAGCGGCAGGATCACGCGCCGTGCCTTTTGCCAAGAATGTAACCGCGCCGCACAGGCATGATCCGTTCAACATCACTGTCTCCCTCAATAGATTGGCGGGGCGATGACCCAGACCGCCACACAAGGCGCGTCATAAGGGTTCATCCAGCGAAAATGTTCGCCGCGCACACGAAAGCTATCGCCCGCGTGCAGGTTGTGGGTGTGGCCATTGATCCAAAGATCCAAACGACCGCTCATCACATAGCCGACCTCTTGGGTGGCGCGGCGCACGGGGGTCTTGATTTGCGAATGCGGCGCAAAGGTCGAGTGCACCATTTCAAAGTCATCCGTCAGGTCTGGCGACAAGAGTTCTTCGATCAATCCATCCGCGCGCGACCCGATCGGGCGACGAGTGTTACGACGCACGATGTAACCCTGTTCATCTTCCGGACCGGCGGCGCGAAACAGACTGCTGACCGAAACATCTAGCGTTGCTGCGATCTGGCGGAGATCGGTAATCGAAGGCTCTGAGAGGTCACGCTCGACCTGACTCATCCATCCCACAGACCGGCCAAGCTGATCTGCCAGCGCCACCAAAGTCAGCCCGCGCGCGCGCCGCAGGGCGCGCAAGTCAGCGCCAAGGGTGGTTTGGTCAGGAGGTGTAGTGTGAATCATTTGGTCGCCGTGAAATTACTGTCCATAATTTCACGCTGCCATGATTCCATAAAATCACAAAGCAGAATTTCACAAGTGGCCGAATGTATCTTTCAAGATCGCCGCCAACGCGTCTGCGTCGGCTTGGGTAAAGGCATTCGGTTGGTCACTGTCGATATCAAAGACTGCAATCACTTCACCAGCGCCGTTGAAAACCGGCAGTACCAGTTCAGACCGCGTGGAGCTGGCACAGGCGATGTGGCCGGCGAAGGCATCAACATCCGCCACAAGCTGCACCTGCCCCGTGCGCGCGGCCGCACCGCAAACGCCGCGCGAAAACGGGATTTGCAGGCAACCATGACCGCCCTGATACGGCCCGATTTTCATCATTTGGGGAGCCGTGACGCGATAAAACCCTGTCCAGTCAAAACGCGGATCGCTGTGGTGCACTTCGCAGGTGACTGTGGCCATGAGAGCAATTGGATCGTCCTCGCCCTTTGTCAGGCTGGCGATAGTTTTGGCGAGCGTTACGTAATAGGGCATGATTTGTGACTTTTGGCTGGTGCGGACGTGAGTATTTTAGAACAGAAGAATGCCGAGGCTCAATGGCGGATACGGCCCGTGAACTGACCCCGCTCAGGGCGCGAAGTCGGGAACTTCCCCTTCGACTTTTCTGCCTCTAGAGTCACAAGAAAAAGGGGCAACATGCGCAATTTTCAACGACCCGGACGATCCGCCGTTTTTGCCAGCAATGGCATGTGTGCAACCTCGCATCCGCTTGCGGCCAAGGTCGCCGTGCAAATACTTGAGGCGGGCGGCAACGCGGCCGATGCGGCGATTGCCGGTGCTGTGTTGCTTGGCATTTGCGAACCGCAATCAACCGGCATCGGCGGAGACTGCTTTGTGCTTGTCTCGCCGCCTGACCGTGACGAGATCATAGCGCTGAACGGGTCAGGGCGCGCACCTGCCGGATACGATGCCGCGGCCATGCGCGCGGCAGGTCACACGACAGTGCCGTTACATGATGTGGCCGCTGTCACCCTGCCGGGTGCGGTCGACGCGATCTGTCGGTTATCCAAAGACTGGGGCCGTGCGGGTTTGGCCACGTGCCTTGCCCCTGCGATCCATTATGCCCAGTCAGGTGTGCCGATCGCCCCGCGCGTGGCGCGCGACTACGCCTATGAACACGGCGTGCTGCAAGGCGCGGCGAGGCAGAATTATCTATGGGACGATCAGCCACCTCGCATCGGTCAGATATTTCGCGCGCCAAAGCAGGCCGAGGTTTTGCGCCGTGTCGCGCGCGAGGGTCGGCGCGGGTTTTACGAAGGCGAAGTGGCACAAGACATGGTCGAGTCCCTGCGCGCGATGGGCGGCACCCATACCTTGGATGATTTCGCCAATGTCGCCAGCGATTACACCACGCCTGTCAGCGGCAGTTATCGCGGGCTTGATCTGATCGAACATCCGCCGAACGGTCAGGGGGCTACGGCGATCCTGATCCTGAATGTTCTATCGCATTTCGATCTGGCAGGGATGGACCCCTTGGGCGCGCGGCGTGTGCATATCGAAGCCGAGGCGAGCAAGCTCGCCTATGATGCCCGCAATCGTTTCATTGCTGACCCCGATCACACCACGCGGTTGGATCACATGCTTTCGATGGACACGGCCAGGTCCCTGGCGGCGCTGATTGACCCCAAACGCGCATTGGTGGCCGGGCTGAAAGGAGCCGAGGCGGTGCATAAAGATACGGTCTATATCAGCGTCGTTGATGGCGATCGCATGGCAGTATCGTTCATCTATTCGATCTTTCACAGCTTTGGCGCAGGCCTCGCGAGTGACAAGTTCGGTATCCTGTTCCAGAACCGCGGGGCAGGTTTTACACTCGAACAGGGCCACCCCAACGAGGCAGGCGCCGGCAAGCGGCCCATGCATACGATCATTCCCGGAATGCTGCGCAAGAACGGCAGGGTGATCATGCCGTTCGGCGTCATGGGTGGGTCGTATCAGTCAACAGGCCACGCGCGGTTTGTCAGCAACATCACCGATTTCGGCATGGATCCACAGGCCGCGATTGATACCCCGCGCGCCTTTGCAGAAGAGGGGAAGCTGAGACTTGAAACAGGGTACAGCGACGCCATCATGCGAAACTTGGCCGATCTTGGCCACGATGTACTGCGCCCTGCCGGACCGATTGGCGGCGCGCAGGCTATTCTCATTCATGATGATGGTGTCTTGGAGGGTGCCAGTGATCCGCGCAAGGATGGTTGCGCGCTTGGCTACTGATGAACGCGCCTAGTTCATCTGGAACTGGAGAGGGTAGCCACCGTCTTCAAATGGACCGAACAGATCGTCCAGATCGGGATGATCGACGGGTTCGCCGGAATAGTCAGCGACCAGGTTTTGCTCGGACACATAGGCCACATAAAAACTTTGGTCGTTTTCCGCGAGCAGATGGTAAAACGGTTGGTCTTTTTGCGGGCGTGCCTCTTCGGGGATCGCCTCGTACCATTCATCAGAATTGGCAAACATAGCGTCCACGTCAAAGACCACCCCGCGAAAGGGGTGCTTGCGATGGCGGACAACCTGTCCAAGATGATATTTCGCACGTGTCTTCAACATACAATTCAGCTCCCGCCCCGTTACTAGACGTTTGAATGGCCCGCTGTCCACGGCTGAGGGCCTATTTTCATGGAAACAGTCTGTGAACCTCGGTCGGACAGTGCGGCAATTGACCTTTCAATGGGCAGGCTGCCGCTGACATCGCGCATCTGTCATAACAAGGTTGTTTCCAGACGGGCGTGGATAGGATACAATTTGGGTAATAATACAAAAAACGAAGCGAGAGGCAGATGAGCAGACTCTTTCGCGCAATGATACTGTTGGTCTTAGTGGCTGGTTGCGGCAGCAGAGAATTCTCTGCCCCGCGCGAGATTGATAACGCCTGTAGTATCGTGCGCCAGCACCCGGATTATTTGCGCGCATTCCGCGCAACGGAACGCAATTGGGGCGTCCCAATCCCGACTCTGATGGCAATCATCTATCAGGAAAGCAAATTTATCGGCAATAATCGCCCGCCACACCAATATGCGCTTGGGATTATCCCCACAGGGCGGCAATCCTCGGCCTATGGGTTTTCGCAGGCCCTTGATGGCACCTGGGAAGAATATCAGGATCGGCATGGCGGCCGCAGGTCGCGGCGCGATGATATCGGCGATGCGACCGATTTCATGGGTTGGTATATGGAGCAGACCGTCACGGAAACCGGCGTCGCGCTGTCGGATACGCGCAACCAATACCTTGCCTATCACGAAGGCCGATCGGGCTATAACCGCGGGACGTATCGCAGCAAAGCATGGCTTATGCGGATCGCTAGCGAAGTTGCCGACCGCGCGGCAATGTATGACGCGCAATTGCGCAGCTGCAACCGCCGCTAAAAGCCTTTGATCAAATGAAAGGGGGGCGCCCATTTGGACGCCCCCCTTTTTTCATGCCGTCTTTTCTATTGCTGCCAGCTTCGCATCTCGGCCTGAATGTTGAACAGGAGATTGCTAAGGGTTCCTCCCGTGGCAAGACCACCCAAAATAACGGTCGTTTCCCCACCCACATCATCGGCAATCACCCATTGGCGCAGTTCGACCGGATCGCTGGTAAAAACCAGTTGGATACTGCCGTATTCCGGATGATCGGGGTCTTGTGCCGTGACATTCGTGGCCGTGCCGTCACTTGTGTGCCCGGTGACCATCCGCGCGCGGGCTAGATCGACGTTGCGCGCCAAGATGATGCTAAGCGGTGTCTGCGCCAGCGGGTAACGATCGGGCCCATCATTCGAGCGCGCGTCAAAAATCGCGACTTGTCCGCCACCTGCGATTACGAGCGATTGTTCAGGCGGCGCATATTCGAACCGCACGCGTCCCGGACGTTTGATATAGATCGTTCCCGTTGAAATCGTCCCGTCACTGTTGATCTGCGTGAAATCACCCGTCGCGGTTTGCAACTGGTTCAAATACTGCGAGATTTGCGCCAGCGACAACTGCTGCGCTTGGGAAGGTGCGGCAAGTGCGGCCAATCCAAGCGGCACAAGCAAAAGAAGAAGGCGTAACTGTTTCATAAACCTTACCTAAGTCGTTGGGGGCATCATTGCATCCCATCACATAGGGGGAAAGATGGCGCATTGGCAGCTGTTAGGCGATATCATGCCCGATGATAAAGGATAGCCGGGCAAAGCGCTCCGGAAAATCGGGGGTTCCTGCGCCTAGCTTTCGCACTTAGGCTAGCCAACCATTAAGCAGGGGGCACTTTCATGACCGATTTTCTGATGCTGGCATTCATCTTTCTTATTGCAGGCGTCATCGCCGTGCCTATTGCCTCGCGGCTTGGGCTAGGATCCGTCCTTGGTTATCTGATCGCGGGCATACTGATCAGCCCCGTTTTGGCGCTGCTGCATGTAGATGTCGTCGCTATTCAGCACTTTGCGGAGTTCGGCGTGGTTATGATGCTGTTCCTTGTCGGACTGGAACTTGAACCGCGTCTCTTGTGGGCGATGCGCGCCAGGCTTCTGGGCCTAGGTGGCGGACAAGTCGGCTTGACCACAATGGCGGTCATGGCCGTGGCGATGGCGCTGGGGCAACCATGGACCGTCGCACTTGCGATTGGCCTCGTGCTCGCGCTTTCGTCCACCGCAATCGTGCTGCAAACCTTGAATGAAAAAGGCCTGATGAAAAGCGATGGCGGGCAGTCCAGCTTTTCTGTGCTACTGTTTCAAGACATCGCAGTCATCCCGATGCTGGCGCTGATCCCGCTCTTGGCGATGCCCGACCTGATGCAAGTTGCGGCCGACGCCGCCGCCCACGCAGAGACCGGCGAAAGCCATGGATCAGGGCTTAGTCTTGTTGATGGTTTGAACGGCTGGCAAACTGCGGCAGTGACCATTGGCGCGATTGCTGCTGTGGTGCTGGGTGGGTCATTTCTAACCGGCCCGGTATTCCGCTTTGTTGCTGGCGCCAAGCTGCGTGAATTGTTTGTCGCCACGGCCCTAATGATGGTCGTCGGGATCGCCCTACTGATGTCTCTGGTCGGTTTATCGCCCGCGCTTGGCACGTTCCTTGCGGGCGTAGTGCTGGCCAACAGCGAATACCGGCACGAACTGGAATCCGACATTGACCCGTTCAAGGGGCTGCTGCTGGGGCTGTTTTTCATGACTGTCGGAGCGGGCATCAACTTTGCACTGCTTTCCGAAAATCTTGGAGCCACACTTGAGCTAACCTTCGGTCTGATCGCTTTGAAAGTTATCGTTCTGCTGGTCCTTGGCCGTATTTTCAAACTGCAAGGCAGCGATAAATGGCTGTTCGGCCTCGGTCTCGCGCAGGCTGGTGAATTCGGGTTTGTCCTGCTGTCATTCACCGTCGCCAACAATGTGATCCCTACAGGCGTCGCCGACCAACTGCTGCTGGTCGTGGCCCTGTCGATGTTGTTGACGCCGCTGCTGTTCATCTTGCATGACCGGGTGATCGTGCCGCGATTCAATGCCGACCAAGACCGCGAAATGGATACAATTGAGGAATCAAACCACATCATCATCGCTGGTCACGGCCGCGTAGGCGGTATTGCAGCGCGCATGCTGCGTGGCACGGGGGTCGGCGCGACGGTAATTGATTTCTCGGCCGCCCAGATCGACATGCTCTCCAAATTCGGGTTTCGCGCTTATTACGGTGACGCGACGCGACCCGACCTGTTGCATTCCGCTGGTATCGAAGAAGCAAAGGTGCTGGTCGTTGCCATCGACGGCAAAGACCAGATTACGGAGCTGGTTCACTATGTCCACATGAACCATCCGCATGTGCACATCATCGCCCGCGCGGTAGATCGCAACCACGTCTACGATCTTTATGCTGCGGGGTGCCGCGACATTATCCGCGAAACCTATGACAGCTCTTTACGCATGGGGCGCTCATTGCTCGAGGCGTTAGGCCATTCACGCGAGACTGCCGAGCAGATCCGCGATACCTTTGACGGGATGGATCGCAAAGTCATGATCGAAATGGCCGAGCACTACGATCCGAGCGTGCTCCCGGCCGAGAATGAAGCCTATATTACCCGCGTGCGCGCCATGTCCGACGGCTGGCAGGTCGATCTTGAAGCCGAGATCAAAGTCATTATCGCAGCCGCCGCAGACACAAAAACGGGGTCCGAAGGGTAACCCCGGGCCCCGCCGATTCTTTGCCGCATCTTACTGCCGTTCAGGGATCAAAATCTCGCGCTTACCGACGTGGTTCGCGCCACTTACGATTCCCTCATCTTCCATTTGCTCGACCAGTCGCGCAGCCTTGTTATAGCCGATCGCCAGTTTGCGCTGAATGTAGGACGTTGAACATTTGCGGTCCTTGGCAACAATCGCAACGGCCGTGTCATAAAGCGCGTCCTCGCCGTCTGTATTCCCGCCTAGTCCAAGCACCAGATCAATGCTGCTTTCGGTGCCTTCCTCGGGGCCTTCAACTACGCCGGACATATATTCAGGCGCACCGAACCCCTTAAGGTAATTCACGATTTCCTCGACTTCTTCGTCGCTACAGAACGGGCCGTGGACGCGGGTAATTTTCGCGCCACCCGCCATATAAAGCATGTCACCCATGCCCAGTAGCTGCTCGGCACCTTGTTCACCAAGGATCGTGCGGCTGTCGATTTTGCTGGTCACCTGGAACGAAATCCGCGTCGGAAAGTTCGCCTTGATCGTGCCTGTGATAACATCCACCGATGGACGTTGCGTCGCCATGATCAAATGAATTCCCGAGGCCCGCGCCATCTGTGCAAGACGCTGGATGCAGGCTTCGATCTCTTTGCCGGCAACCATCATCAGGTCGGCCATTTCGTCAACGATCACGACGATATAGGGCAGAACCTCGGGCTTGAACTCGTCCGTTTCAAAGATCGGATCGCCGGTTTCATCATCGAACCCGGTCTGCACGGTGCGGCTGAACATCTCGTCCTTGGCAAGTGCGTCACGCACGCGCCCATTATAGCCCTCGATGTTGCGCACGCCCATTTTCGACATCTTGCGATAACGTTCTTCCATCTCGCCCACGGTCCACTTCAGCGCGACCACGGCCTTTTTCGGGTCGGTCACGACAGGGGACAACAGATGCGGGATGCCGTCATAAACCGACAATTCCAGCATCTTGGGGTCGATCATGATCATCCGGCATTCTTCCGGCGTCAGTTTGTAAAGCAGGCTCAAGATCATCGTGTTGATCGCCACCGACTTACCCGACCCCGTGGTGCCCGCGATCAGCAAGTGGGGCATCTTGGCAAGGTTAGCGACAACCGGATCACCGCCAATGTCCTTGCCCAAAGCCAGCGGTAGGCGCATGTTGCTGTCGCCAAAATCGCGCGCTGACAGAATTTCGCGCAGCACGACCATTTCGCGATTTTCGTTCGGCAATTCGATACCGATCACAGACCGACCGGGCACCGTCGACACGCGCGCAGACAGCGCCGACATCGACCGCGCGATATCATCGGCAAGGCCAATCACGCGCGAGGCTTTCAAACCGGACGCAGGCTCAAGCTCGTACATCGTCACAACAGGTCCGGGGCGCACAGAGACGATCTCGCCCTTGACGCCATAATCATCCAACACGCTTTCCAGCATCCGCGCGTTTTCTTCTAGCGCGTCGTCAGACAGGTGGTGACGTTCAATCGATTCGGGGCTGCTCAGCAGGCCAAGCGGCGGAATTTCGTAGTCGGCATGCTTTTCCTCGAACTGAAGGGCAGGCTGCGCTTCGGCCTTGGCTTGGCGGCTAGGTTGAACCGCCCTCTTGACCGGATGCTGCACAACTTTGCGTGCTTCTGGTGCTGCGGGAATGGGCGCAGGCTGCATGTCGGGCACGGCATCATAATCCTGCTCGATCACATCCGTGTCCATTGGCGCCCCGTCAAAGGCAGATGCCAACACCGGCGGCTCGACAGGTAGGCCCGTATGGTTAGGAGCAGTATTCAGCAGCAAAGCACCAGGCCCACGAAGCCGCGACAACGTTGGCTCGACCCGGCCGGCGGGTGCCGCAACAGGCTGCGGCGCGGCATGCATCGGTTGGCGAACACGGTTGCGGATCACATCGCTGATCTTTGCTTTGATGCGGTCATCGTCTTGCGGCTGTTCAGCAAAGTTTACGCTCAGGTGAGGTTCTACAAGCTCGGGTTCGGGCATCCGCTCGTGACGCTTAAGGAGCGACGGCATCAGCCCACCCAATAGGCCACCTGACTGCTGTTCAGCGGCACGCGCTGGTGCCACCATATGGTCGGGCTGTGGATCATACCGTGGATCGCGCGTTGGCATTGCCGGCGCAGCGCGCACAACTGCGGCAACGCGCGCCGCCTCACTTTGCATCTCGGGCGCCGCGGTATAGGCATCCGCCTCTTCTTGGGCTTGTGCGCGTTCAATATCGGCTTGCGCGCGACGGTCCTGCACTTTGGCATAGGTGCCTTGTGCGGCGCGCATCGAGGCAGATGCCCCCTGCCCCAACAGGCGCAGCAACAGCGCATAAAGCATGATGAAACCGACCAACAAGAACCGGCCCAGTACTTTCACTTCGCGCATGGTGAAACCCAGCACAAACGCACCGAGCGCCACGACAGCGACACCACTGACCAACGACATGATCTTGACACTTATAACCGCGCTGATTGGCACAATTGTCAGCGCCATTGCGAGGGTCGTATCGCCAAAAAGACCCCCCAGACCAAAGCTGTGATCCCACCCGGCACCGGGGGCCAGGGTCGCGGCATAAACCGCCAACATGGCAATCGCGATCGGTGCGAAAATCAAACGCCCCAGCGCGCGCTCTTCGCCATGATGCAGGGTCAGACGGGCACCCCAAGCAATAATCGTGACCGGAATTCCCCAAGCGCCCCAACCCACAATCATAAAGACCGGTGCCGCGATCGAGGCCCCAAAGCGGCCCAGCCAGTTTTGCACGGGCGCATCTGTGGCTGACATCCAATTGGGATCATCGGGGTGATAGGATGCGATCATCATTGCGGCCAGAACGCCCAACACGATCAGGCCAAGGCCCAGCAATTCCTTGCCGCGTTTTTCGATTGCCGCCTGCATATTGCTGTCCCACAATGGATCGCGTTGTCGTGTCTGATAAGCCATATCTTCGTGCCTCGCCTTAACCGTATAGACAGTCGCGGATCTGTGTCAGACCGCGCTGCATTTCTTGTGTTGGGGCCACCATCGCAACCCGAATATATCCCGCGCCGGGGTTTTGGCCCCCGACATCGCGGCTCAGATATGCGCCGGGAAGAACCCGCACGCCGGTTTCCTGCCACAACCGCAGTGCCGCCGCCTCGCCGTCTTTGACGGGCAGCCATAGAAAGAACCCCGCTTCGGGGCTGGAATAACCGGGCGCATGGCCCAATATCTTGTCCGCGATGCGGTATTTCTCGCCATAAAGTGCGCGGCTCTCGATCACATGCGCCTCGTCGGCCCAAACCTTTTCAGCAACGCGCTGCAACGGCAGCGGCAAGGGCGCACCGGCATAGGCGCGCAACTGGCGTATCCGGGCGATGCTTTGCACGCCACCAGCGGCAAAACCGGACCGAAGACCGGGCAAGTTCGAGCGTTTTGAAAGTGAATGAAACACAACAACCCGTTCGGGATCAGCGCCCATCTTGGCCGCGATTTCCAACGCACCGGCGGGCGGCGCATCACGATAAATTTCGGAATAGCACTCGTCCGCAAAGATACGGAAATCGTGCTTTTCAGCCAGCGCGATCAGATCGCGCCAGTAATCTTCGCCTGCAACAGCACCCTGCGGATTGGCTGGGGAACAGATGTAGGCAATCGCCGTGCGATCCAGAATTTCAGTGTCTAATCCAGCGTAATCGGGCAGATTTCCCGTCTCTGGGGTCGCCGCCACATAGACAGGCTCGGCCCCGACAGACAGCGCTGCAACCGCGTAAACCTGATAGAACGGATTGGGCGTCAGGATGACCGGCTGTTTGCCATTCTTGGTTTCCGGGCAAAGCGCCATCGCCGCATTATAAAGCCCCTCGCGGGTGCCATTCAGAGCGATAATCTGGTCCGGTGAAACGCTCACACCATAGCGCAAATTCAGCCACCCGGCGATCACCGCCAGCAATTCAGGCGTGCCTTCATTGGGGGGGTATTTCGCAAACTCGCCGACATGCGCGCGCAGGATGTCGCCGACCCACGCAGGGAAATCATGCTGCGGCTCGCCAATGGTCATGGCGATGGGCGTGCCGCCCGGTTCATGGACGTCAAGCAACTCCCGCAAACGCGGGAAAGCATAGGCCGGTAGGTTCGAGAACCGCTCGGGATACAACATCTCTGCCTCTGGTTACGGGATCATTTGTGTCCCGCTTTTGACCAAAGTAGCGCGCATCGCAGGCCGCTGTCCAGAAAAACACTGCGATATTTAGGGGTTGCATGGATTGATTGTGTCTTTTGGGTCAGGTGATCAGCCAATCGCCGCCGCAACGGCCACCCCAAGACGCAACAAACGCGTTTCGGTATCTGGTGCACAATTCAGCATTATCCCCGTGCTGGGCACCCCTGTGGGGATACTAAGTGACGCCAATCCCATCAGATTGGCAACGCGGGTATTGCGCAGCGCCATCAGGTTGGACGCTTTGTAATATGCCTCATCGCTGATCAGCCGATCAAGGTTGGGCGGCATATTCGCCGCCGTCGGGCAAATTACGGCATCATAGCCAGCCGTAGCCGCAAGATAACTCGCGCGTATGGCATGCAGGCGTTTCCACGCATGCAAATAGTCATGCGCTAACACCTCGCGCCCAGCGCGCACCCTCTCCAGAATTTGCGGGAACATCTTTTCCGGCGCTGCCTCGACCAACTCGCGCCAATTGGCGTAGGCGTCTGCGGTATAAAGGACGCCTGACAGATCAAACGCTTCGGTCAATTCTGGAACCGCACCATGCACAACCTTGGCCCCTGCACTTTCCAACTGTGCAACAGCGCTTTTGAAACCCGCTGCGGGCGCATCTTCAAGGCCTTCCATCGCGATCGTATCAAGCACGAGGAACCGCGCGCCGTTCAGGTTTGCACCACGCAGATCGGCAGGTTTGGACCCCTCCAAGGCGGCCAGCATCAGCGCTGCATCCTCGACCGTGCGGCACAAAGGACCGACGGTATCAAACGTCAGACACAGCGGCACGACCCCTTGCAACGGCACGCGACCATGGGTGGTTTTCAAGCCGACAAGATCGTTCCAAGCAGCCGGAATGCGCACCGATCCACCAGTATCAGACCCGACAGCAGCCGCCGCCAACCCAAACGCAACCGATGCCGCTGCCCCCGACGACGACCCGCCAGGAACGGCACCGGCATCATTCACGCAAGGCGGTGTTGCGGTGATCGGATTATACCCCAAACCGGAAAACGCGATTTCCGACATGTGGGTTTTGCCCAAACACACAAGGCCCGTCGCCGTGGCGTTTTGCAGAACTACTGCGTCTTTTTCGGGCACTCGCCCCGCTATCAACGCAGTGCCTGCTTCGGTCCCGACGCCAGCAGTATCAAACAGGTCCTTCCAAGACACCGGCACGCCATCAAGCGGCGATAGCCGCTGATCGTTTTTCGCCCGAACAGCCGCCGCACGCGCCTCTGACCTTGCCCGATCAGCCGTCACGCGCGCATAGATACGATCCCGCAATGGGTGCGCATCAATCGCCGCCAAATAGGCGTCAGTCAGCGCAACGGCGTCGATCTTACCTGCACCAATTCCACGACCCAAATCCGCCGCAGACATCCATAGCCAATCTTGCATATCATCCCCCGTTTTGACGCAAGCTAGCGGCCATAGGGCGCATGGACAATCCCGCCCGTCGCGTCCTATGCAGGGGCATGATACATGACACAGATATCGCGATTGTTGGTGGCGGGCTGAACGGCCCTGTCCTTGCGCTTGCCCTTGCGCACTCCGGCTTTCGCGTGACGGTTATCGACGCGCTCCCGCTCGATACGCGCAATGACCCCGGTTTTGACGGGCGCGCATATGCACTTGCGCTTGCCTCGCAGCGATTGCTGAAAAATCTGGGCATCTGGGGTGCAATTGCAGACCACGCCCAGCCGATGTTGGAAATCAAAGTCACAGACGGTCACGCAGGCGAAGGGCCAAGCCCGTGGATGCTGCATTTTGATTACGCCGAAATCGAAGAAGGCCCGATGGGCTATATGGTCGAAGACCGCCACCTGCGCCGCGCCTTCCTCGATGCATTGGCCGAAAATGATCGGATCATTCAGATCGCTGGCCAAACCGTGGTGGCACAATCAGTTGATGCAAGAGGCGCAAAGGTAGAGCTTGCTTCAGGCAAAACTGTTACCGCCGGACTCCTGATCGGCTCGGATGGGCGGCGCAGCGGCACGGCCCAGCGTGCGGGAATCACCCGCACCGGCTGGGGCTATGAGCAAACCGGCGTTGTCTGCGCAGTGACCCATGACAGGCCCCACGGCGGTATCGCGCATCAGTTCTTTATGCCGCACGGCCCGCTGGCAATTCTACCGCTGACCGGCAATCGCAGCTCGATCGTCTGGAGCGAAACCGATGACCGCGCCGCCGAACTCACGGCAATGAACGACAATGATTTTCTGGACGCCCTGCGCCCCGCATTCGGGAGCTTTCTGGGCGAGATTTCCCTGAGTGGCGCAAGGTTCAGCTATCCACTCAACCTTACACTTGCGAACAGTTTCATCGCGGATCGTGTGGCTTTGGTCGGCGATGCAGCCCACGGAATGCACCCAATTGCGGGTCAGGGATTGAACGCAGGCCTGCGTGATGTGGCTGCCTTGGCCGAAGTGCTGGCAGATGCACGCGCGCGCGGTGAAGACATCGGCAGCGCGCCAGTCATGCAGCGCTACCAACAATGGCGGCGGTTCGACACGGCCACGCTCGCCGTTGCGACAGATACGTTCAACAAGCTGTTCTCAAACGACAATCCGTTGCTGCGTGGTATCCGCGACATTGGCATGGGCGTCGTCAATGCGATCCCGGCAGCACGGCGCAGTTTCATCCGCGAGGCAGCGGGCCTTAGCGGCGACTTGCCTAGGTTGATGCGCACCTAATCCAGCTGGCGTGCTTCATCCACCAGCATCACCGGAATCCCTCCACGTATCGGATAGGCAAGGTGGGCCGATTTCGACACAAGTTCCTGCTTTTCAGCGTCGTATTTTAGTGGCCCGTGGGTCTGCGGGCAAACCAAAGCCTCAAGCATCTTGGGGTCAAACGCGCGTTCGTTGCTCATTGCATGATCTCCTCGTTGTCGCCGCCACGCATGGCAAATTCGATCAGGGTAAACAAGGTCTCGCGACGCGTGGACAATGACGGGGCCTCAAGCAGGGCCTGTTTGTCTTCGTGATCAAACGGGCAAAGCATCGACAGCGAATTGATCAGCAATTCGTCGTCCGCATCTTTCATGCTGTCCCAGTCAGTCGACAGCCCACGTTCATGAAAGAACCGTTCCAGCAGGTCCATCAAATTGGTCCGATCCAATCCAGGATCCTTTTCGGCGGGCCCAAGGTCACGCCCGAACCCCGCCCACGACACATCGCAGCGGCGATAGGGGGTGAACCCCTCAACCTCCGCGACCACGCGAAACCGCGAGACGCCGGACAGGGTAATCATATAGCGCCCGTCTTCGGTTTCCGAAAACGCCGTAAGCCGCCCCGCACACCCAATCCTGTGCAACCGGCTTGTCCCATGCGGCCCATCAAACGGCTGGATCATCCCGATCAATCGCGTCGGTGACTTCAGCACATCGTCCAACATCGCCAGATAACGCGGCTCAAACAGGTGCAACGGCAACCGCGCGCGCGGCAAAAGCAACGCTCCGGGCAGCGGGAAAAGCGGGATCGTCTCGGGCAGGTCTGATTCTGTAATCATGCACTTAACCTAGCCTGCGAAACCCGTCAGGCAAATATCATCGACGACAACTTGCGGCGGCCGTTCAAAGCGATCGGGTCAGTCGGCTTGAGCGCATCGAAAATCGTGAACAACTGCGCCTTGGCGCCACCGTCATTCCATTCGCGATCACGGCGGAACAACTCCAGCAATTCGCCAACCGCACCTTCGACATCGCCGGACGCGTGCAGCGCCGTAGCCAGATCAAACCGCGCTTGGTGATCGTTTTCATCCGCTGCGACCTGCGCGCGCAAATCATCCAGCGGTCCGGCATTTTCAGCCTGTCGCGCCAGATCAAGCTGTGCATGGGCCACTTCCATTTCCGGCGCCGAGGCTATCTCGGCGGGGGCACCGTTCAGCACGCCCTCGGCCTCGTCCAACTGGCCCAGCGCCATATGCGCACGGGCCAAGCCACCAAAGGCCGCCGCACTATTGCCGTCTTCTTCTATAACGGCTGCAAAGGTTTCTGCCGCATCAGCAGCCTCGCCCTCGGTCAGCATGGCCTCAGCTGCTTCCAAAGCATCCGCCAACCCGTTGTCTTCCTCGCCGCCAAGATCAGCGACCTTGTTCACGAACGCATCAATTTCGGATTGCGGCTGCGCGCCTTGGAACCCGTCAACCGGTTTGCCCTCGTAGAACGCATAGACGGTCGGGATGGATTGCACCTGCAACTGGCCCGCGATGCCTTGGTTCTGGTCCACGTCGACCTTAACCATCTTAACGCGCCCGCCCGCCTTGGTCACTGCCGCCTCGAGCGCGGGGCCAAGCGTTTTGCATGGGCCACACCACGGCGCCCAGAAATCGACGATCACCGGCACGGTTTTGCTGGCTTCGATCACGTCTTCCATGAACGTCGCATCGCCACTATCTTTGATCAGATCTGTCGCTGGCGCATCTGCACCTGTATCACCAAGGTTGAGCATATTAGCCCCCATCAATTGCTGTGTTGCCCCCTATATGGGCATGTCATCGCAAAAGGCCAAGGGCTGGCTTTACCCAATTCACGTGACAACGTAACTTTGCAGGAAACAGGAGAAGATCATGCCAACACTTTTAGCATTCGGGGATAGCAACACCCATGGCACCGCGCCGTTTCGCGACGAACGCATCTCGCTGCGTTTCGATGCGCAAACCCGCTGGCCGACCTTGGCCGTCCGCACTCTTGGCCCCGACTGGACCCTTGTCGAGGAGGGCCTGCCCGGACGCACAACTGCACTCCCCGATCCGGTAATGGGCACGCATATGGACGGGCGCGAGGGATTGAAAATCGCGCTTGCCAGCCATGGACCGATTGATTGGCTGACGATCATGTTGGGAACCAATGACGTAAAGGCCCGCTTTGGCGCAACCCCCGCGACGATTGTCGCAGGGTTCGCCGCGCTGGTTGATATCGCGACGCAGGCCGATATGCAGGACCGTCACGGCGGGTTCGAAATTCTGCTCATCTGTCCGCCCGTCGCGCTAGAAGCCGGATTGCTTGGCGATGAGTTTATCGGCTGCGAAGCGAAATCGCGCGCGCTTGCCCCGCTATTGGCAAGCTACGCCACTGCGCGCGGGCTGAACTTCTTGAACGCCGGGGACCATATCACGGCCAGCCCGTCTGACGGCATTCATTTCGAACCCGACAGCCATGCGACACTGGCAGGTGCGGTCGCCGCGGCAATTTCCTAAAGATCGAAGGGCCTGAGCCTCTACGCGCGCACCAGATTGGTGCCATCCAAGCCATATCGGACCCATATGGTTTCCATATGGTTTCCATACGCTTTCCAGATCGGGTTTTTTACAGATCAAACGTCGCGAAAACCGGCGCGTGGTCGCTGGGTTGTTCCCATCCGCGCACAGCCCGCAACACACGGCTGGAATGCGCCGCGTTGGAAATATCAGGCGTTGCCCAAATGTGATCAAGGCGGCGACCCTTGTCGGCCCCATCCCAATCGGCGGCCCGATATGACCACCAGCTATAGAGGTTGCCTTCGGGGATATCTTGCCGCGTGATATCAACCCATTTTCCCGCGTCTTGGGTCTGGGCAAGATGTTCGATTTCAACCGGTGTATGGCTGACGATTTTCAGCAGTTTTTTGTGATCCCAGACATCATCCTCGCGTGGGGCGATGTTCAAATCGCCAACCAGAATGGCTTTTTCCGGCGCGTTGGCATGAAAGTGGTCGCGCATTTCAGTCAGGTAGTCGAGCTTTTGACCGAACTTTTCATTGATCTCGCGGTTGGGTTTGTCGCCACCTGCAGGGACGTAGAAGTTATGCACCGTCACGCCATTCGCCAACCGCCCCGCGATATGGCGGGCATGACCCAACGCGGCAAAATCCTCCGCGCCAACTTCTTCAATCGGCATCTTGGACAGGATCGCCACGCCATTATACCCCTTCTGCCCACGCGCGACGTGATGCGCGTAGCCCAGCGCTGCAAACGCCTCCAAAGGCATCTTCTCCACAGGGCTCTTACACTCTTGTAAACAAAGGACATCCGGCAATTCCTCGGTCATCAACCGCGCCACCAACCCTTCGCGCAAACGCACCGAATTGATGTTCCAGGTGGCAAGGGTGAATGACATGAGGGGCGCTCCTTTTGGGTTCGCAGGAGAGCATAACAGGGGGATGCAGAAGGGGAAGGGCGTGATGCACAAAACATCCCTATGAAGCTGCTTGGCATGGTTTGTATTCAAACGCTTACAGCCGCGCTTTCCATTGAAGGTTGAAATTCAACTGAAGGCAACCGAGATAGTAACGATGGAATACCTCGTCTCACTTGTAATAATCGTGCTTGTAGTACGCTACGGATTCCCGGCTTTGATCACATGGTTCTTCGAACGTTTTGTAGTACTTGAGGATGAGAACTCACCCGAGGCGAATATGCCGGTAGTTGCGCCAAAAGCGGATGTTAGCAACGCTCAAAAAATCGCAACAGTCCGCAAAGGTCTGGAAGATATCAAGCACCGGTTAGAAAAGAGCTGAGAGGGCAGGACGTTGAGTCCGCATCTTATCCTACTCCCCAAGAAAAAAAGCCCCGACCAAAATGGCCGGGGCGAAGTCCAACAGGGAGGTTGGTGATTTGCCCCATCACCTCGGGGAACATGGTCTTGATAGTATATACACGCATACCGCGACTTGATCTGGATCAAGCAACCAGACGATAGCCGCCGCTTTCTGTCACAAGCAGGCGCGCGTTTGACGGATCGGGTTCGATTTTCTGGCGCAGGCGGTAGATGTGCGTTTCCAAAGTGTGCGTCGTCACACCCGCATTATACCCCCAAACCTCGTGCAGCAGCACGTCGCGGGCAACAACGCCTTCGGTCGCGCGGTACAGGAACTTGAGGATATTGGTTTCCTTTTCCGTCAGGCGGATTTTCTTGTCCTCTTCCGTCAGCAGCATCTTTTGCGCGGGCTTGAAGGTATATGGCCCAAGCTGGAACACCGCATCTTCGGACTGTTCGTGCTGGCGCAATTGCGCGCGGATACGGGCCAAAAGAACGGGGAATTTGAATGGCTTGGTCACGTAATCATTCGCACCAGCGTCAAGACCCAGAATGGTGTCGCTGTCGCTGTCATGCCCCGTGAGCATCACAATCGGGCATTTCACGCCTTGCTTGCGCATCAGACGGCACAGTTCACGGCCATCTGTGTCAGGCAATCCCACGTCAAGGATCACCAGATCATAGAGCGCCTCTTTCGCTCGCGACATTGCTTCGGCACCGTTACCAGCCTCGAAGACATCGAAATCTTCTGTCATAATGAGTTGTTCGCTCAGCGCCTCGCGCAGGTCCTCGTCATCATCGACAAGCAGGATTTTCTTGAGTTGTGCCATGAAAGCCTCCGGTTTTGTTGGATTACAGATGTGCCTAAGACACGTATCCGGCAAGTGATGCTGCAAATCGCTCACGGCCTCGTGTGGCATTTGCGGCAAATGTTTCACTTTGTGGCAAAATCTTCTATCTGAGGGGCGAACACGTTACGGAATGCCATGACATTTGCGCCCGACATTACAGAACGACTTGCCCGCGCCCGCGCAGATTTGCGCATGGGGGTGCCAGTTGTGCTGTGTGGGAGCGATGGTTCGGGTGCTGTGGTGCTGGCCGCCGAAACGCTTAGTGCCGCCCGTTTGGCGCAGGCCCGCGCACTGGGTGGTGATGCCGCATTGGCGATCACGTCTTGGCGGGCCGAAACCCTGCACGCCCCCGCCTACGACGGTGATGTTGCGCGAATTACTTTGCCCCCTGATGCGACATTACAGTGGGTCCGCGCCGTGGCCGACCCCGCCGATGATCTAAAATCGCCGATGAAAGGCCCGTTGCGTAGCCAGCGTGATGGCGCCGCCGATCTGCACCGCGCCGCGATTGCCTTGGCCAAGGCCGCGCGCCTGTTGCCTGCTGCGGTCGTCGCGCCGCTGACTGATGCCGTTGCGTTTGCGGCTGAACACGATCTGACCCGCCTTCCCGCTAATGCGGCGCTCAATTCAGACGTCAGCCCCCTTAACCCTGTGATTTCTGCGCGCTTGCCTTTGGAAGTATCCGAGGCTGGTCGTTTACACATCTTCCGTCCCGATGACGGGACAGAAGAACACTATGCGATTGAAATCGGTAGCCCGGATCGGAGCAAGCCTGTCTTGTCCCGCCTGCATTCCGCCTGTTTCACCGGTGATCTGCTGGGTAGCCTGAAATGCGACTGCGGTCCGCAATTGCGCGGCGCTTTGGCGCAGATGGGGGCCGAAGGGGCGGGCGTGCTACTTTATCTGAACCAAGAAGGACGCGGCATTGGCCTTGCCAACAAAATGCGCGCCTATTCGTTGCAAGATCAGGGCTTTGATACGGTCGAGGCCAATCATCGCTTGGGCTTCGAGGACGACGAGCGTGATTTTCGGATCGGCGCTGAAATCCTCAAACGGATGGGGTTTCACTCGGTTCGCTTACTCACCAACAACCCTGCAAAGGTCGCACGGATGGAAGAAGCGGGCATTCAGGTCGTGGAACGTGTGCCGCTGAAGGTTGGCGAAAATCGTCATAACCATCACTACCTTGCGACGAAGGCCGCGAAATCGGGACATTTGCTTTAGGATTTGGCGAACCGCAGTAGGATCGCGCCAGTCAACGTCATGAACGTGGACAGCACTTTGGCAAGATCCAGCCGTTCCTTCATAAAGAACACGCCGATAAACAGCGCGAATATGATGCTGGTTTCACGTAGGGCCGTGACCAATGCTATGGGCGCCTGGGTAAAGCCCCAGACCACCAGCGAATATGCGGCAATGAAACAGCCTGTCACCACGGCCAGCGCTGCCGCTTTGTGATTGCGCCCGCCACCATGGCTGCGCACAAGACCAAGGCTCAGGATACCTATCCCGATTAGAAGCACCGCAATCGTTTCGGCCCACCCTAGCTGCACATTCAAGAACAGCACCGACACCGACGCGACGATCAGCGGGGCAATGCCGCGCGCAATGGGATAGACTTGGGTCAGGTCGCCGATTTTATATGAATTGATCAAGAACACCTGATAGCCAAAGTGCAGAACCATACCACCCGCCAAATATGGCAGGCTCTCGACAGTTGGTAACGGCACAAAACACAGCGCGATCAACGCAAATGGCGTGTGACCAATGATAACGGCCGCCATGCTAAGGGTCGTGTCCTTACCGCCTTTGGCCATCGCATTCCAACTGGCGTGCAGAACGGCGGCAATAAGAACGGCGATGATAACCTGTGTGCTCATTTTTAGACCTGATCAGGCAGCCAGACAATTGGCAACTCATTGATACGGATCAAAGCAGAAACAACCAGCCTGAGACATGATTGGCTGAACGGAGGAAAACCCATGAAGTCCTATGACACACGCAAAGCTGACCTAGATAAACGTCGCGCCGAGTTGGAGCAGCGGATGATAGAGGCCGACAAAGAGCTTGATTCCCACACCAACAAGGATTGGGAAGACGGTGCCACCGAGCGCGAGCAAGACGAAGTCTACGAAAGCATCGGTCACGCCGCGCGCACCGAGATTGAACAGATTGACGCAGCCTTGTTGCGTCTTGCCGCGCAAGAATACGGTTTCTGCGTCAAATGCGGCGATGAAATCAGCGATCAACGGCTCGACTTGCTGCCCGCAACGCCGTTCTGCAAGAACTGCGCCACCTAGCGCAGCGCGCGCGCCTCGCCTAATGTCGCGACCATGACACCGTTTGATATGATCGTGACACCGACACACCTGCGCTTTTTGGGGCGCAGGTTTCCTTGCACGTGGGGCAAAGGTGGGATCACCGACCACAAACGCGAAGGCGACGGGGCGACACCGCGCGGGAAACACCGACTTGTTGGCATGCTTTACCGCCCTGATCGCATGTCGAAACCCACCGCGTGGGCCGTGCCGATCCGTCCCGGTGATCTTTGGTCGGATGATGTGAAAGACGCCGCCTATAATACAATAGTGCGTGTGCCACACTTATATAGCCACGAACGGCTGGATCGCGCGGACCCGCTCTATGATTTGGTGATCGTGACTGATTGGAACTGGACCGACGCTGTCAAAGGGTGCGGATCGGCGATCTTTATCCATCAATGGCGTCGCGCGGGCTATCCGACCGAGGGGTGCATTGGACTAAGGCGCGCTGATCTTCACTGGATCGCGCCGCGCATTCGCAACGATACCCGCCTGATCGTGCTTTAAGCAGGCACCCGTTCGCCGAAAATCGCTGATCCGACGCGGATATGCGTGGCCCCCAGCGCAATTGCGCGTTCGAAGTCGCTGCTCATCCCCATGGACAGTCCCGCCAGCCCGTTACGCGCGGCAATCTTGGCCAGCAGGGCAAAGTGCAGCGACGGTTCTTCATCCACGGGCGGTATACACATGAGACCGCGCACAGGCAGATCCATCGCCAGCGCGTCCTTTATGAACCCATCGGCATCGGCGGGCAGAACACCGGCCTTTTGCGGTTCCTCGCCAGTGTTCACCTGCACGAACAAATCAGGACAGTTGCCCATCTCTTGGGCAAGGCGCGCAATGGCGGCGGCCAGCTTGGGGCGATCAAGGGTATGAATGGCCTGCGCAAGTTCCATCGCTTGGCGTGCCTTGTTGGTTTGCAGTGGCCCGATCAGGTGCAGCGCAATCCCATCAAAGGATTCGCGAAACGCGGGCCACTTGCCTGCGGCCTCTTGCACGCGGTTTTCGCCGAACACGCGGTGGCCCTGATCAAGAATCGCCTTCACTCGCGCGTCCGGTTGCACCTTGGAAACGGCAATCAGCGTGGTTGATCCCAGCGTGCGGCCGCTGGCGGCTTCTTGCTTGGCGACTTGTTCGCGTATGTGTTGCAGGGTCATTCCCAGCCTCCTGTTATCGCTTGGGTTTTCCTTATGAGCATGGACATAAGCGGCAAACGTGCGCCTGTCATGGGCAAAACCACGTAAAACCGTGTGTGGCCCTGATGCATCATATTTTTCGAACGACCCCGAATTGGGCGCAATTGACTTGAGTGATGGGACCGTTGCGCGCAAATACATTCTCAATGCTGGGCTATCTGGCATTCACGAGAATGCAAAACACGAGGAAATATATCCATGAAAAGCATCCTTCTCGCCTCAACTGCCGTAATCGCCCTTGCTGGCGCTGCCGCAGCTGAAGTTTCCTTTGGTGGCTCCGCTACCTTGGGCTTCAACAACAACTCCACAACCGGCAACGACGGCTTCTACTGGGGCGCCGGCATGTCTGTGACTCTGTCGCAGACACTGGACAACGGCCTGACAGCTAGCGCGACTTTCGATCTTTCGGCCTTTTCCACCTCAATCGCCAACTCCATGACCGCCACAAGCTCATCCAACGGCGGCGGCACTGGCACTACAAGCCATACCCACAGCGTCGCCCTCATCGGCAATAACATCGCTGCTTCCGGCCTCGTTCTGTCGCTGGTTGCCGAAAATGCTGGCCTGTACTTCGGTGATACCGGAATGGCAGCAGGCAAGCACTGGGCTTCTGCCGGTGACATGGAAAACGACGGCTTCTCGGCAACAGACGGTGACACCGTTCTGCGCGGCGACATGGCCGTTGCTGGTTGGGATGCGTCTGTGTCCTACATCTTGGATACTGGCACCGGTGACCTTGCCCAGCTTTCAGTTGGTGCCTCCGGCGCATTCGGTTCTGTAAACGTTGCTGTGGCTTACCAAGCTGAAGAGACCGTTTATACTAATGCAAGCGGCGATTGGAACCCTGACAATGTCTTCGGTCTGTCGGTTGGCACATCGTTCTCCGGCGCTGACGTGACATTCGCATACGCGTCAAACGTCACAGACGGCGACAACTCGATCGGTGTCAAAGTTGCTTACCCTGTTGGTCCCGTCACTCTGACTGGATACTTCGTGTCCGAATCTGCGGGCGCCGACAACTGGGGCATCAACGCAGCCTACGCAAACGGCCCAATCGCTGTTGCGCTGGACTTCCAGAACGACCAAGGAACCGAGCTTTGGTCGCTCGAAGGTTCGTATGACGTTGGCAACGGCCTGACGGTTATGGCCGGTGTTGCAGACTCTGGCGACGACTACTACGTTGCTGGTGCTTATGACCTTGGCGGCGGCGCAGCCCTGCTGGTGTCCTATGCTGACGACCAAACCCTCGACTCTGGCGACGCAGTTGGCGATCCTGAGTACCAGAATGGTACAACAATTGAGCTTTCCTTCGCGTTCTAATCGAACCTGAAGTTACGCCAAAAAAGAGAGAGCGGTCCTTCGGGGCCGCTCTTTTCTTTTGGGGCGCAGACACTGTATGCAGATGCAAATGGTTTCCAACGCAGGCAGCAACATGGCAATGATGAACAAACAAGCGCTCGATCAGGCATTCAACCGCGCCGCAGCCGCCCACAAAGCAGGCAATCTGACCGAGGCAAAATCAGGTTTTGAACGTATCGTCAAAGCCGTGCCCCAGATGGCCCAAGCACGATTTCAACTCGCCCGTATCCTGCTCGAGGCGAACAGGGCCAAAGATGCTGTTGCCCACCTTGCCGCCGCGCGCGCGTCAGCCCCCAAACAGCCCCCTGTTTGGCAGCTTAGCGCGGTTGCCTTGGGTGTTCTTGGCGACGCAGCCAAGATCGAAGCCTTCAAAATCGAATTGAACGCCGCGCCAATCCCGCCCGCCGCCAAAGCAGAACTGCTGGCGAAAATGGCAATTAATCGCCCACCTGAATTCGGCGGCGCAAGCAAAGCCGAGATGGATGCGGTGATTGCCGCCCTTGTGGATCGCGACGGTCCACGCGCCCTTGAATTGGCGACAAAGCTGGATTCCACCTATCCCGGCACTGCATTGATCATCAACACATTGGCGACTGCTTTTGAACACAGCGACGATAGAGCGTCTGCCGACGTCATCTATCGCCGCGCCATCATTCAAGACCCTTATGCCGTTACCGTGCGCGCGAACTACGCACGCTTTCTAAGCGAAAATGAACAATTCAACCCAGCTTCTATCCAACTGAACCGCGCAACCGAACTGCAGCCCGAAAACCCCAAACTGCACGCGTTGCTAGCAATTGCCCTGTGCGAAACCCGTCAAGGGCTGCGCGCCGAACAGGCCGCCAAGCGCGCGCTTAAACTTGACCCCAACGAAACTGCGGCCAAGACCGCCCTCGCTAGTGCCTATTCCATGATCAATGAACCTGAAAAAGCACGCGCCTTGTTCGACTCGCTTGTCGCTGCAAACGAGGGAATGCCAAAGTCCCTGATCTATCGCGGCAACCATTTCCAGCAGGCAGGTGATTTCGCCAAGGCCAGCGCCGATTACATCGCCGCCGTGCAAGCCCACCCTGAAATGACGGGGCTTTACTACCAGATCGCAATTGGACGGAAATTCACCATTGATGACCCGATCATCCCGATAATCGAACAGCGCGCCGCCCAACAGCCCGCCGATGAGCCAGACGCCAATTTGTCTTTTGCCCTCAGCAAAATCTACGAGGACACCAAGCAATATGATCGGGTCTTTGCACATCTGCGGCGCGCCAACGATGCCGTTGCGCAAGATTGGGATGTCGCGGCTTATACCAAGCGTGAACGCCATATCCACAAAATGGCCGATAAAGCAGATTTGCCTGCGCTATCCAAAAACAGTGAAAATGATTTCGCCCCGATCTTTGTCACCGGCCTGCCCCGCTCTGGCACGACGCTGACTGAACAGATTCTGGCGGCACACACGACCACGACGGGCGTCGGCGAGGCGCTTTGGTCAAGAACCGCATTGCACGAAGTCCTCACTGACCGGAATGCCGAAAAACATTCCAAGGCAGACCTGAAGACCATGTTGCAAACAGCCGGGTCCGAATACGCGCGCATGGCGCAGGATGATTTTCCATCTGCCGGACGCATCGTTGACAAGGCACTTAGCAATCACGAGCACGTCGGTCTTTTGAAGGCCGCCATGCCCAAGGCCCGTATCGTCATTCTCAAACGTGATCCACGCGACAATTTGTTGTCGATTTACAAGAACAGATTTGCAGCCAACGGCTTGAAATACAACACTGATTTGCGCGCGCTTGCATATTACTATTCCCGCTTTCTGAAATGGCTCGACTATTGGCAGGACCAATGGCCCGACAGTTTCTACACGCTAGACTACGACAAACTGACCGCTGATCCCGAAGGCGAAACGCGCAAACTGCTCGGCTATTGTGGGTTGGACTGGCAAGATGGCGTGCTCGACTTTCACAAGGGCGACAATAATGTGCGCACACTGTCGGTTTATCAGGTGCGTCAGCCCATTTATCGCAGTTCCGTGCGCGGCTGGGAGCGTTATAAAGACGATCTTGCCCCGCTTTTCGATGCGCTTGAGGAATTTGGTGTACCATTGCCAGACTAACACGCGCGACAGACTCTTGTGAGGACTGGCAACATTGGCTAGGTATTCAAGGGTAAATACATTGGGGGCCGAACTTTGGCACACTTCGTTTCATTTCGTTCTTTCATCGCGGTCGGCGCACTGGCCGCACTAACAGCTTGCGGCAGCATCGGCAGCCTTGGTGCGAGCAATCCATTCGGCAGCATCGGCAGCCTAGGCATTTCAGGTGGCGGCGGCGGCGGTGATACCGCAACCCGCCAAGCCGTGCGCACACGTGGCGCCGAAAATGTTGCCGTGAACCGCTATCTATGGGCCGCGTCGATTGATGTGCTGAACTTCTTGCCGATCGAAAGTGTCGATCCGTTTACCGGCGTTATCTCGATGGGCTATGGCACCCCTCCCGGTGGCAGCCGTAGCTATCGCGCCACGATCTACATCACCGATCCGGCACTTGATGCGCGTTCGCTCAACCTTTCGCTGCTCACCCGCGGCGGCACTGCAAGCGTTGAAACAACCCGTGCCGTCGAGGACGCTATCCTGTCGCGCGCGCGCCAGCTTCGTATCGCTGACGGCAGCCTTTAGGTCCGCACGGCAACATTCTTAACGACCACGCCGGGCCTGCAACACGCCCGGCGTTTCCCATTCAAGGACCATGAATATGTCCCGCTACTCCCCCGCCGAAATCGAAGCCAAGTGGCAAGCCGCCTGGGACAAGGCTGGCACCTTCAAGGCCGTGCGCAGCGCGGACAAGCCGAAATATTACGTGCTCGAGATGTTCCCCTACCCATCGGGCCGTATCCACATCGGCCATGTGCGCAACTACACGATGGGCGACGTGATCGCGCGCTATAAACTGGCGACGGGTCACAACGTTCTACACCCGATGGGATTTGATGCTTTTGGCATGCCCGCCGAAAACGCGGCGATGGCGTCCGGTGGCCACCCCAAAGATTGGACCTACCAGAACATCGACGACATGGTCGCGCAGATGAAACCGCTGGGCTTTGGCCTTGATTGGTCGCGGATGTTCGCGACCTGTGATCCGGAATATTACGGCCAGCAGCAGGCGCTTTTCATCGACATGCTTGATGCGGGTCTGATTGATCGCAAGAACGCAACCGTCAACTGGGATCCAGTCGATATGACCGTGCTGGCCAACGAACAGGTTATCGACGGCAAAGGCTGGCGGTCCGGGGCCGAGGTTGAACGCAAAGACCTGACCCAGTGGTTCTTCAAGATTTCCGACATGGCCGAAGAACTGCTTGAGGCACTTGACGAGTTGGACGATTGGCCCGCCAAGGTCAAACTGATGCAAGCTAACTGGATCGGTAGATCACGCGGTCTGCAGTTCGCATTTTCGCTGATCGACGGCCCCGTTGGTCATGATCGCGTCGAGGTCTACACGACCCGCCCTGATACACTGATGGGCGCGTCGTTCATCGGGATTTCGCCCGATCATCCGCTCGCTAAACAGCTAGAGCAGGACAACGCCGAACTGGCCGCGTTTAACGACGAATGCCGCAAGGGTGGCACGACCGAAGAGGCGCTTGAGAAGGCCGAAAAGCGCGGCTTTGATACGGGCCTGCGCGTGCGCCACCCGTTCGATACCGCTTGGGAATTGCCGGTTTATGTCGCCAACTTTATCCTGATGGACTACGGTACTGGCGCAGTCTTTGGCTGCCCTGCACACGATCAGCGGGATTTCGATTTTGCCAAGAAATACGATTTGCCGATCCTTCCCACATTTCTGCCATCCGAAGACAGCGACCCCGAACTGACCGAAGCCTTCGTGCCAACCAAAACCGATATGGTGCATTGGGTCGCGCCCTTTAACTGGGAGGCCGCGACCACGGGTGCCGATGCAATCGACGCCGCGATTGATTTTTGTGAAACCAATGGCGTTGGCCAAGGTGTCACGAAATTCCGTCTGCGGGATTGGGGCCTGTCCCGTCAGCGCTATTGGGGCTGTCCGATTCCCGTGGTGCACTGCGACACATGCGGTGTGGTGCCCGAGAAAAAAGAGAACCTGCCGATTGAGCTGCCTTATGATGTGACGTTCGACATCCCCGGCAACCCGCTTGATCGTCACCCGACATGGCGCGACACGCCCTGCCCGTCTTGCGGTGCCGCGGCGAAGCGCGAAACCGATACGATGGACACATTTGTTGATTCGTCATGGTATTTCGCGCGCTTCACCTCGCCCCATTCGGCCACGCCGACCGATGCCGAAGACGCGGCGTATTGGATGAATGTCGATCAATACATCGGCGGCATCGAGCACGCGATTTTGCATCTACTCTATTCCCGGTTCTTTGCCCGCGCGATGCAAAAGACGGGCCATTTGCCCGCGACCGCGATTGAGCCATTTAACGCGCTGTTTACGCAAGGCATGGTGACGCACGCGATTTACAAGACGAACGGCGCGGATGGCCGCCCCGTCTATCACTACCCCGAATCTGTCGAATTACGTGATGGTGGTGGCTTCCTCAAGGATGGCACGCAGGTCGACGTTATCCCTTCGGCGAAAATGTCAAAATCCAAAAACAACGTCGTCGATCCCGTTGCGATCATTGACCAATACGGCGCGGATACCGCCCGTTGGTTTGTGCTATCCGACAGCCCTCCAGAACGTGACGTGGAATGGACAGCGTCAGGTGCGGAAGCCGCGTTCAAGCACCTATCACGCGTGCATCGTATTGCCGGTGACATTGCCGAGAATAGTGATGTGGCAGCCCCCGAAGCGGACGCGCAACTGATCCGCGAAATGCACAAAGCGATATTTGACGTGACGCAAGGCGTTGAATCCTTTGGGTTTAATGCCTCTATCGCCAAGCTTTACGGGTTTACTAATACCCTTGGAAAATCCAAAGCGGGCAAGGATGCCAAACGCACTGCTATGCGCACATTGGCGCAACTGATGTCACCGATGACGCCGCATCTGGCCGAAGACATCTGGGCCATGCTGGGCGGTGAGGGCCTGATTGCCAACGCGCCGTGGCCAATCGCCGACGAGGCGATGTTGATCGAGGACACCGTGACACTGCCGATCCAGATCAACGGCAAGCGTCGGTCAGAAATCGCCGTTCCGGCGGATATGCCCAAGGAAGAGATTGAAAAACTTGTGTTGGCGGACAAAGCTGTCGTGCGCATCCTTGAGGGGGCCGCGCCCAAAAAGCTGATCGTCGTGCCAGGTAGGATCGTGAATGTCGTCATTTAAATCACCGAACCCAACGCGCCGTGCCCTGATCCTTGGGGCGCTGGCCTTGGGCGGCTGCGGTTTTTCGCCAGTCTATGGGACGCATGGCAATGGCGGGGTTTTGCGCAATACGCTGGATGTAGAAACGCCTGCAACGCGCGAAGGGTTTCGGCTGCGCGCCCGCGTCGAAGACCGCCTTGGCCGCGCCGCGGACCCGCAATACCGGCTGCAAGTGACACTTGAAATCGGGGCTACCCCCGTCGCGATCACAACGCAGCAGGACACGACGCGCTACAATCTGCCCGGTGTGGCGAACTGGGCCCTGATGGGTGCGAATGATGATACGCCACTTGCCACTGGGCGGGTTGATACCTTTACCGCGTATTCCGCCGCGGGCACCACAGTTGCCACCACCGAGGCCGAAGGCGATGCGCGCGACCGCCTTGCAGTGGCCCTTGCCGACTTGATTATCACACGTCTGATGATCGCCGCGCAGGGCCTGTGACCCGATGAAGCTATCCCCGCGCGATGCGCCCAGCTATTTCCGCAAACCTGATCCCGACCGCACGGGGCTATTGATCTTTGGCGCAGATGCCATGCGTGTGGCCACCCGCCGCCAAGAGGTCATTGCCGCGCTCGTTGGCCCCGAGGGTGAAGCAGAAATGCGCCTGACGCGGATCAACACCGGTGATCTTCGCAAAGATCCTGCGCTATTGGGCGATGCCGTTAAGGCACAAGGGTTTTTCCCAGGGGCGCGGGTTGCTTTTGTCGAAGGCGCGACTGATGCAATGGTCAAGAACATCGCAGCAGCCCTTGAGGATTGGCAAAGAGGCGATGCGCAGATCATTGTCACGGCCGGTCAGCTGACTGCAAAGTCGGCCCTGCGAAAACTGTTCGAGGGACACAACAACGCCTATTGCGTGGGGCTATATGACGATCCCCCAAGCCGCGATGAGATAGACGCAATAATCAAATCAGCCGAACTGCCCGAGGTTGGGCGCGATGCGATGGAGCAACTTACGGTTCTGTCGCGCACCCTTGAACCCGGAGATTTTCGCCAGACAGTTGAAAAGCTAGGCCTATACAAACGCGGTGATGACACTGCCGTCGATCTAGCCGACATTAATGCCTGCGCACCGCAATCAAGCGAGGCTGCGCTTGATGATGTGCTTAATATCGTGGCTGAAGCCCGCGCTGATCAGATTGGTCCGACTTTGCGCAAGCTTTATGCGCAGGGTGTTAACCCTGTTGCGCTTTGCATTGGGGCCAACCGCCATTTTCGAGCACTTCACACCGCCGCCAGCGATCCGGGCGGTGTGGGCGCAGGGATTGGCCGACTGCGCCCGCCTGTTTTTGGCCCGCGCCGCGATCGCATGGCGCGTCAGGCCAGCCAATGGGGCCGTGCCAAACTCGAAGAGGCGCTGAGCCATTTGATTGATACTGATCTACAATTGCGGTCCGCCGATACTGCGCCACAACACGCCCTTGTGGAGCGGATGCTGATCAGGCTTGCGATGTTGTCGCGACGCAAGTCCAGCTAGGCCGATCCGCTGGCAGCACCCCAGCCAAGGACCAAACAAAGCGCCGGCCAGCCGCCATTCGATAACGATCACGCGATCGCCCCGCGAAAGCAGCGGAATCATCGCTGTTTCAGCAACACTTCCGGGCACCAGCGATAACCATCGAACACAGAACGCCAGAGGATACTGGGCAAGTACTTGTGCCCCAAGACCTGCGATGATCCCAATAACAAGAACGCCCAATCCAAGCGTCAAACCAAGGCGCAGCCTGTTAATACAGGCATTTCGATGCAGTAACCCCGTCATGAACCTCTTGGAGACTGGCATAGGCCAACACCCAGGCTTACCCTTTGTTCACAGATATCATTGCAGGATTAGCAAATTTCTGACCTTGGCTAACGCGCCGCGGTCCCACCGAGCGCCAGGCGCCAAGAAAGTGGCGCTGTCCGCCCAAATTACCGACGCGCACCGTTGTGGCATTCCTTCACGCCATATCTGACGCTATAGAACGGTATACCCCACCGTGTTACCTGTAGGTTTGTAATGTCGATCTTGTCCCGCCTGTTTGGAAGTAAGCCGCAAGCATCTGTTGCTGGTCTGGGCCTGCCCTGTCCCGCACAGACAACTTATGTCGTTGGCGATATCCACGGCCGGGCGGACTTGCTTGAAACCTTGCTGGTTCAGATCGACGAAGATAGCGAACAATACCCCGACGCCGTTTGCATCTGCCTTGGAGACTATGTGGATCGCGGCGAAAATTCGGCTGCCACGCTCAAGACCTTGCAAGACTTGCAGACACAAATGCCCAAAACGCTTTTCTGCCTGATGGGTAACCATGAAAGGATGATGCTCGATTTTGTGGATCACCCCGAAAAGCGCGGTGGCCGATGGCTTCGCAATGGCGGGCTACAAACACTCGCAAGCTATGGCGTTTCTGGCATCACGGAAACGACCTCGGAAGAACGTATCATTGCCGCGCGGGACCAATTCCTCGATGAGATCGACCCTGTGATGCTGGATTGGGTTCGCAAGTTGCCCTTGCAATGGGACAGTGGCAATCTGATCGTTGTTCACGCAGCCCTTGATCCAAACCTAGCACCAGACGCGCAAGACGACCGCGTGCGAATCTGGGGCCATCGTGATTTTACAAATCTCCCGCGGCAGGACGGACGATGGGTTGCCCACGGCCATACGGTCACCGAAACGCCATTTTTTGGCGCAAGTCGGATCGCTGTAGATACCGGCGCTTATTATTCCGGCGTGCTTACTGCAGCCAAGGTCAGCCCGACGGGCGCAGTCGAATTCTTGCACACTTAGTCGACGATAAGTTGACACAACGTCCCGCAACATCCAAACCCAAAGAAAACAACGAGGCCTGAGCGATGAGAATTGCAGTGATTGGTACCGGATATGTTGGCCTTGTTTCGGGTGTTTGCTTTTCGGACTTCGGCCACGACGTGGTTTGCGTGGATAAAGATCCCGTAAAAATAGAAAAGCTGAACGCTGGCCAAATACCGATCTACGAGCCGGGCCTCGAAGAACTGATGGCCAAGAATGTCGATGCGGGCCGTCTTTCTTTTACGCTTGATTTGCCCAGCGCCCTTGAAGGCGCCGAGGCGGTTTTCATCGCCGTTGGAACGCCGGCGCGACGCGGCGACGGGCACGCTGATCTGAGCTATGTGATGGCCGCCGCCGAGGAGATCGCAAGAATAACTAAGGATTACATCGTCATTGTCACCAAATCGACTGTGCCGGTTGGTACAAATCGCAAGGTCAAACAGACAGTCCACAAGGCCAACCCGGACCTTGACTTTGATGTGGCTAGCAATCCTGAATTCCTGCGTGAAGGTGCGGCAATCGACGACTTCATGCGCCCCGATCGCGTGGTCGTCGGCGTGCAGACCGACCGCGCCGCCGATATCATGGCCGAAATCTATCGCCCACTGTTCTTGCGCGACTGTCCGATCGTCAGAACCGATCTGGAAAGCGCCGAGATGATCAAATACGCGGCCAACGCATTCCTTGCGACGAAAATCACCTTCATCAACGAAATCGCTGCTCTCTGCGAGCGCACCGGCGCTGATGTAAAAGAGGTCGCCAAGGGCATGGGGCTGGATGGACGTATCGGGAACAAGTTCCTGCATGCCGGCCCCGGATATGGCGGATCTTGCTTTCCCAAGGATACCAAAGCACTGGCTCGTATCGGTCAGGATCATGCCGTTCCGATGCAGATCACCGAGGCCGTGATCAAGGTCAACGATGAGATCAAACGCAGCATGGTCGACAAGCTCCTCGACCTTTGTGATGGCAGCTTTAACGGCAAGGTCATCGCGGTGCTTGGTGTGACGTTCAAACCCAATACCGACGACATGCGAGACGCACCCGCGCTGACGATCATACCCGCACTCGTGGGTGGCGGCGCCAAAGTGCGCGTTACAGATCCCCAAGGGCACCATGAGGGGGAGGCCCTGTTGCCCGGCGTGATCTGGGTCGAAGACGCCTATAAGGCCGCGCGCAATGCTGACCTTGTTGTCTTGCTGACAGAGTGGAACGAATTCCGAGCGCTGGACCTTAAAAGGATTGCCAAACATATGGCGACGCCACGGATGGCAGATTTGCGCAATGTCTACGAAGGCAAAGACGCGCGCAAAGCTGGCTTTGAATCCTACGTTTCAATCGGGCGGCGTCCGCTTTATTCGCATACCGATTGATTCAAAATCATCTGAAACGCCAATATTGCGCCACCATTGCGCCCGACCAAAAGCACAAGGGTTTGACAGCTAATCCCCATTACGATCGCATCAATTGGGGTGATAGCATTGTCCGTATTCAATCACATCTCAACGGTCGAGACTGGTCCGCATTTGGATGGAATCAGCGCGCTCGCACACGCGATGATCACCGGGAAAACATACCTTTATACAGCGAGCAAGGCTGATGGCGGACTTACGGCCTATCTGCTTGATGCCAATGGCACGACATTTCATGATCAGATCGGCGCAGGGGCGAACCGCGGAACATATGCAAGCGTA
>FLOH01001053.1_pt1 | contig 46067 bp, 35 predicted proteins | sample 756751 | NCBI WGS metagenome assembly FLOH01 (sample SAMEA4026879, study PRJEB14308) | marine metagenome | biome: coastal water; material: water | depth 74 m | reverse complement strand
ATATAGGCATCGTTGGCCACCTCGTAGATATAATCCTTGTTGATCAAAACGATCATGTCGCCGGTGGCTGAGATGATTCGTTCATAATGGCAGAGTTCTTTTTCTATCTGTCGTCTGGACGTTACCTCTGTCAGCAGGTGACTCATGGTCTTCTTGAGTTGGGCGTTGGTGTCCTGGAGTTCGCTGGTCCGTGAACTGACCGTTTTTTTCAGTTCCTGGGCGTAGAGTTGTTCGTTCGTTCGTGCCTTTTCCAGCCCCTGGACCATGGAGTTAAATGAATCGCTGAGCTGACCGAGTTCGTCGTGACTCGATTGCTCAGGGATCTGCCAGGTCAAGTTGCCCTTTTCCACTTCCTTGGTGGCCGAGATCAGTCGCTTAATTGGCCGGGTGAGATAGGTAACCACCAGAATGATCAGAGCGATAGCCAGGGCCGTGATTACGAGGCTGATCGTGAGAAAGCGCCTGAAGATGGTCTGGGTGGTGGCTGCAAGCCCCTGCTCAGCAGTTGTGATCGAGGAAAGCAACTCGGAATCACGAACTATTTTGCATAAAATCCAGTTACTCCCGATCATTTTTTGATGGACCAGAAGGTGGGGCTCATTGTTCAGAGTCAGGGGTGTGATCCCTCCAGATGTGCTGAGTAACAGCGTTGCGGCATTCTGTACTGTCTTGTTGCTGGAGTCGACCAGGTTGGAGTTGAGGACATCTGAGGAGTTGTGCAGCTGCTCCAGATCAGGATTGAGACCTAGGGTCTGGAAGTGCTCTGGAGGCATGGCGATGAGTATGCCCTGGTCATCAATGATAAATGTAAAGAGCGATTTAATCTGTTGTTCCGGATGGGTGGTTAAAATATCTGCGGTCAGCTTGTCGAGGGGAATATCAATCCCGGCAATTCCGGCAAAATTACCCTGACCGTCATAAAAAGGGGTGCTGGCGGTGACGCTCAGGCCGGGGTGGGCACTATCCTTGTAGGGCTTGGTCCAGACAGTCGTGCGTCCCAGGTTGTGGGTAGGGCCGGCAGCAGTGACGGGCTCACCGTTGCGGAGGTCATAGACGCCTGGCGGGGGCAGGTCTCGGGTGGCGGTTCGGGTTGCTGGGTCGAGTGAGCAGTAGATCCCGATTCCGCCCAGGGTGATGATGTGGCTGGCAATGGCAGCAGGGATTGCCTCAACGGCCTCAATGAAAGTGGGGTGGAGATGGCGGAGATGCTGCATTTCCCGGAGGCGTTGGCGGGGCAGGGTCTCGCTGCCCCAGTAGATCGTCGTTACTGGTTCATTCTGGTGATAGTAGATTTTGTTGAGTGGGTAGCGGTCAAAGGGCATGGGGGCAAGTGGGGTCGATTTTTCCTCTTCACTTGTTCTGAGGAGAAATCCGGTCTGGCGGGCGAGTATGGTTGAGGCCAGGGCAATTTGTTTACGCTTCTCTTCGTACTTCTCGGCGTGATGCCGGGTGATATCTCTGAGAAAACTGTAAGACTGATCACGGAGGATTGTGGTTTGTCTGGTTAGAGAGTCTTGACCGATACCGCGGATGGCGTTGAGTGCGCTTCCCAGAAAGAGAAGGGTGGCCAGGATGAGGATGGCAGAAACGGTGAAGATGAATTTGTTGGCGATCTTGGATATTGTGGCCTCTGGCAAAGGGAAGAGGGTGTTACTTTACCTTATTTCACTGTGAATGTCCGGGGATTATGTTTTTTGTCTCAGTAGTCAAAGAGCGTGGCCGGGCGGAGTATGCCCCCTGCTCCTTTGACGTTGCAGTTGATGAATGTGGTGGGGCCGCAGGTCAATCTGTGGTTGTGATTGTGGATGTGACCAAAGACGTGGTAGCGCGGTTGGACACGGTGAACGGCGCTCAGCAGATCGGAGCAGCCGTGGCTGATTCCCTGGTCTTCATCCATGATCCCCTGGGGCGGGGTGTGGGTAATAAGGATGTCCACACCCTCTGGGATTAGGTCCCATTTTTCGCGCATGGGCCGGCCCCGAAAACGGGCAAAGGCATCACAGGCCTTGGCGTGGAAGATTGGCTGCCAGGGGGCGCCGTAGATGTTGATGCCCTGGATGCACACGTACTGATCCAGGAGGTAGGTTGCATTGGTGAGCAGGGCGCGGGCCTGTTGTGGGTCGCGTGCCAATTGATGGTCGTGGTTGCCGCCGATGACGATCTTGTGGGGATGGGGCAGGGTGGAAAGAAAGGTGTTGAAGCTGATGGTCTCTTCATTGGTTCGGCATTGGGACATGTCACCGGCAAAGATCAGCAGGTCTCCGGGGGGGATCTCCACCTCGGCATGGCGGGTGTGGGTGTCGCTGAAGGCTACAATTCTCATGGGGAAGGGCTGGGCCGTGGGGTGATTCAGCGACTTTTCTGTTTGGGCTGAAAGAGCTGGCCATTGATCTGGCTGGCCAGGGTCTCGGGCGGGAAGTTGATGTGGGCAAAGAGATACTCTTCCAGCGTCTGGCAGAGTCGGAAGTTGTTCTGGATATGCTGGTGGCGCCCGGGATCATTGTTGCCGTAGCGCTCAATAATGTAGTCCATGCGCTGATTCAGGGTGACGACTTCGTCGTGACGCACCCGCTTGTCGGCGTAATAGACGAGCTCCTTGGCCAGGAATTGGCCCTGCTGGTAGCGGGAGACGGAGAACTCCTTGAGGATCACGTGCTCGCGAACGATCTCACCCACCTCTGGATAACCCAGCTGCTGGCAGAGATCCCGTCCGCAGCGGGCGTGGTCACAACCATTGTTCAGGCAGGGGGTCTTGGCAATATCGTGGAGCAGGGCACCGGCCAGGATCAAACCGTGTTCTGCTGGTATGATCTGGCCGGTGCTGGAGGTGACCAGGCTGCGGTAGAGGGTGTCGGCCACCCGGGCCACCATCATTGAGTGGGACCGGATGTTGTCGAGCATCCCCTGTTTATCCATCAGGGCCAGGCACTGGTCTATGCTGGGAATTATGCTCATGGCGCAGCTGGCTGGTTCAGGGCGTGGATGGACTTAGCGACTCAGCGGCCGCTGAGTTCATGGACCAGGTCTACTGCCAGTTTGGCCTGAGCCGGTGGGGTAAACTGGTGGATGCCATGGCCCAGGTTGAAGATGTGGCCGTGGGCATCCTTGGCCCCGTCGAGCAGTCCCTGGATTCTTTTTCTCAGTTTGGCCTCGGGCAGGAGCAGGGAAAAGGGGTCGATGTTGCCCTGGACCGCCTTGTCACCCACACGCTTGATGGCATCGCCAATGTTAATTCGCCAGTCCAGGCCAATGACATCGGCCCCTGAGCTGACAGACAGATCCAGCAGGGTGGCACCGTTATTGGCAAAGTAGATGATCGGTAGGCCGGTGTCTTTGAGATCGGCGATGATCCGTTTGACATAGGGCAGGGCAAACTCCTCGAAATCACAGGGGGCAAGGATCCCGGCCCAGGAATCAAAGATCTGCAGGGCCTGGGCTCCGGCCCGGGCCTGGGCCTGGAGATAGAGGCTGGTGCACTCGGTGATCTTTTCCATCAGCCCATGGAAGAGCGCCGGGGCAGTAAACATCATCTTCTTGGTCTCCCAGAAGACCTTGGAGGAACCGCCCTCGATCAGATAGGTGGCCAGGGTAAAGGGGGCCCCGGCAAAGCCGATCAGCGGGACATTCAACTCCTTGCGCAGGAGACGGATGGTGTCCATGACAAAGCCGGTTTCTTCGTCCGGATCTGGCACGTGCAGCCGGTCAAGGCCTGCCTGGTCGCGGATGGGTTCGGAGAAAATTGGTCCGCGCCCCTCGTGAAAATCCAGAGGTGTGCCCATGGCCTCCATGGGGATGAGGATGTCAGAGAAGAGGATGGCCGCATCCATGTTCAGCAGATCAATGGGCTGCAGGGTGACTTCGACGCAGAGTTCCGGGTTCTTGCACAGCTCGAGGAAGGTGACATTCCCGCGTACTGCTTGATACTCTGGGAGATAGCGCCCGGCTTGGCGCATCATCCAGATCGGGGTGTAGTCGGTCTTCTCTCCGCGGCAGGCTTTCAAAAAGGTATCGTTCATCATGTCGTTTTGGTCAGGTGGATGGGGTTGTTGGTTGCCTTGAAGTTCTTAAGGACGCCTTTGCCATAAAGTTTTATTGAGCGGTAACTATTCAGCTGCACTCCATCTTCGCCCATTTAGGCCTGCTCGCGTAGCACCAGTATGCTTCGCACGCCTAAATGAACGAATATGAAGCACATCTGAACAGTTACAGCCCGGAGATAATGGTAATTCACAACCTATGCTGAATAGTTACTATTGAGCAATATCTATTCGGTCTGGTCTTCCTGCTCCTGGCGTACTGCCCGTGGAATATAGTTGCAGAATGGTTCCTGGGCCAGATAGTCGCCACTCATGGCATAGGCCCGGGCGCGGCAACCCCCGCAGACGTTGACGTATTCGCAGCGGCCGCAGTTGTCCTTGTAGCCCTTGAAATCACGCATCTCATGGAACAGCGATGAGTTTTCCCAGATATCCTTGAAGGTCTGTTCTTTCAGGTTACCGGCGGACTTGGGAAAGTAGCTGCAGGGCAGAATGTTCTCGTCCACGTCGATGAGGCAGATGAGTTGTCCGGCCAGGCAGCCCTTGGAGCCGCCGGTGGAAAACTTGAGGTTCCGTCGCTTGAAGGTGGAATGCTCTTCCTTGGCCTTCTCACGGACGATCCGGTAGTAGTGGGGGGCGCAGGTGGGGCGCATCAACAACTCATTCTCTTCCTTTTCCACCTGGTAATGCCATTCGAGGATCTCGTCGTAGAGATCGATGGGGATCAACTCCTCCATGATATCTTCGCCGCGGCCCGTGGGCACGATCATGAACATGTACCAGGCTGAGGCACCCAGGGATTTGACCAGCTTGTAGATCTCCGGGATCTCAGCACGGTTGCGGACGGTGAACGAGGAGTTGATGAGAAAAGGGATTCCGTGCTCGTTGAAGAGACGGATGGCGTTCATGGTCCCGTCAAAGGCCCCGACCTGATTGCGGAAATTGTCGTGGGTCTTGGCGCAGGCCCCGTCCAGGCTGAGCGAGACCATCTTGATTCCGGTGGCCTTGATCTGCTGGCAGATGGTTTCCGTGACCAGGGTGCCGTTGGTGGCCAGGCACATGCGCAGGCCGAGATCGGTACCGTACTGGGCAATCTCAAAGACGTCGGCGCGCAGTAGGGGTTCGCCGCCCGAGAGGACCATGACCGGGTTGGCGTAGGCCGCGATCTCATCAAGGATGCGCTGGGCCTCCTTAAAGGAGAAGTCCGGGTGGCCGAGCGCCTCGAGTTCTGATGAGGAGCGGCAGTGGACACAGCTCAGATTACAGCGACGGGTGATTTCCCAGGCGATCCATTTTGGTTCAAAGTCCATAGTCGTTCAGTCGTTTTATTGAAGGCCGTGATCATCCCCTCTGGGGCATATGCCAAGGCACAAAACGCGCAGTCCGTGGGGAAGGCGCATGGGGGGAAGGGGTGGCGGCTGGCAGGCGGAACAGCCCCTTCCCGTGATGGTCTCAATCATGTCTTGCCTGGTCGAGCTACTACTGTGTATCACAAAGTGTTGTGCAATACTAGCTACTATATTGTGTTTGTTGCCAAGTTGAAAGGCAAAATGGGCCTGGTGTCATGGAAAATCAATCCCCCTTTTCTCGGCCACTGCAACTTGACAAGGAAAATGGGGCTACTTATTGTTCGCAGCAGGTTGTCGGATGCACAGTTGCTGGCAGCAATCCAGAATATTGCATTGGCATGCGAACAAGGCTCGTTGAAGATGAGAAGATTGTGTTGTCCTAATTATTGTGACGCAATCGCAGAAAATACAGATAAGTAGTTCCAGATCGAAGCGACGGAGGAAATAGTGCGCAAGGATAAAGAGACTCAGGAGACCCCAGTACAGCAGGATGAGGCAGTTGCCGCTGGCCAGGAAGAAACCCTGGAGGCCGAAGAGGTGGTAGGTGAGGTTGCGGAGCCGAATCCGGAGCAGGACCTGATTCAGGCCCGTGAAGAGTTGGCCGAATTACGCGATCAACTGCTGCGCACCTATGCTGAGCAGGAAAACTTCAAGAAGCGGATGGAACGCGAGCGCAGTAATTCCCTTAAATATGCTGGCGAGCCCATCTTCAAGGAGATTCTTCCTGCAGTCGATAACCTGGAGCGGGCCATTACTCAGGGTGTTGTCGAGGGTGCCGATGCGGCCACCAATTTGCAGGGCTTGCTGGAAGGTGTTGAGTTGACCCTCAAAAGCCTGGTTACTGCCCTGGAAAAATTTGAGGTTCGCCCCATGAAGAGCGTTGGTGAACCCTTTGATCCCACCTGTCAGGAGGCCTTGACCATGGTACCCAGCGAGACGGTTCCGGCCAGCCATGTCAGCAGCGAGTTCGAAAAAGGGTACATCTATAAAGACCGCCTCCTGCGGGCGGCTAAGGTCATCGTTTCATCCGGGAAGGGTGAAAATGGGTGATCAGTAAAATGAGAATTTAGTGCATCCGCCTTGACAATAAAAGGATGATGCGCACTGTACAACATGTTGCCACAGCGGCAAAAAAAATAAAAAAACGACCCTGCTGAAGAGGGCCAAATAGAGACTTTGATACAAGGAGAATGGACATGGGTAAGACCATTGGAATAGATCTTGGAACAACTAATTCGTGTGTGGCAGTCATGGAGGGTGGCGAGCCGAAGGTCATCGCTAATATCGAGGGCAATCGCACTACTCCATCTATCGTTGCCTTTGGTGACAAGGGGGAGCGGTCAGTTGGGCAGGTGGCCAAGCGTCAGGCCGTTACCAATCCGACTCGTACCCTCTATGCCATCAAGCGTCTGATCGGTCGGAATTTCTCCGATGCCGAGGTCAAGAAATCCCACGAGATCAGCCCCTATAAGATCGTTGAGGGCAATGGCGGTGCGGCTGTGGTTGAGGTCGAAGGCAAAAAGTACACCCCGGCCGAAATTTCAGCCATGATCCTTGGCAAGATGAAGCAGACCGCCGAAGAGTACCTGGGCGAGCCTGTCACCGATGCCGTGGTCACGGTTCCTGCCTATTTCAATGATGCCCAGCGTCAGGCCACCAAAGATGCTGGCAAGATCGCCGGTCTCAATGTCCAGCGGATTATCAACGAGCCCACTGCTGCCGCCCTGGCCTACGGTCTGGACAAAAAGGGTGAGGAAAAAATCGCGGTCTTTGATCTTGGTGGTGGTACCTTTGACGTCTCCATCCTCGAGATCGGTGACGGTGTGTTCGAGGTGAAGTCCACCAATGGTGATACCTTCCTCGGTGGCGAGGACTTTGACATGCGGGTTGTCAACTGGCTGGCCGACGAGTTCAAACGCGATCAGGGTATTGACCTGCGTGGCGACAAGATGGCCCTTCAGCGTCTCAAGGAAGAGGCGGAAAAGGCCAAGATGGAACTCTCTACCACCAAAGAGACCGATATCAACCTGCCCTTTATTACTGCCGATGCCACCGGTCCCAAACATCTCAATGTCAAGCTGAGCCGGGCCAAGTTCGAGAGCCTGGTTGATGACCTGGTTGAGCGCACGGTTGGTCCCTGTCGCATGGCCTTGAAGGATGCTGGTCTGACCGCTGCTGATATCGACGAGGTTATCCTGGTTGGTGGAATGAGCCGGATGCCCAAGGTGCAGGAAAAGGTTAAAGAGATTTTTGGCAAGGACCCACATAAGGGTGTCAACCCCGATGAAGTTGTGGCCATCGGTGCCGCTATTCAGGGCGGCGTTCTTCAGGGTGACGTGAAAGACGTCCTCCTGCTCGATGTGACCCCGCTCTCCCTGGGGATCGAGACCCTGGGTGGGATCACCACCAAGCTGATCGAGAAGAATACCACTGTACCCACTAAGAAGAGCCAGGTCTTCTCCACGGCCGCTGACAATCAGCCAGCCGTTTCGATCCACGTCCTTCAGGGCGAGCGTGAGATGGCCCAGGGAAACAAGAGTATCGGTCGCTTTGAGCTCGCCGATATTCCCACGGCTCCACGCGGTGTGCCCCAGATTGAGGTGACCTTTGACCTTGATGCCAACGGCATCCTCCACGTCTCTGCCAAGGATCTTGGCACCGGCAAGGAGCAGTCAATCCGGATCACGGCCTCTTCAGGCCTGTCTGAGGCGGAGATCGAGAAGATGACCCGCGATGCCGAGCTCCATGCCGACGAAGACAAGAAGCGCAAAGAGCTGGTCGAGGCCCGTAACAATGCCGACGGTCTGATTCACGCCACCGAGAAATCCCTGAAAGATCTGGCTGATAAGGTGGATGCTGAGACCCGTGCTAACGTGGAAAAAGAGAGCGAGAAGCTCAAAGAGGCCATGAAGGGCGATGACACGGATGCCATCAAGGCTGCTACCGAGAGTCTGACCACTGCTGCCCACAAGCTGGCCGAGATGATGTACTCACAGGCACAGCCTGGTCAGGAGGGTGCTGGTCCTGAGGCAGGTGGCGCGGCCAAGAATGACGATGATGTGGTTGACGCTGACTTTGAAGAGGTCAAGGAAGACGAGAAGAAGTAAGTTTTGTAACTGAACCCAACTGGATTGTAAGATCCGGAAATGGGTGTAATATTAGGGGGTCTGGAATCAATTTTCCAGACTCCCTTTTTTTTGTGAAATGGGCTATGGTGAATTTCTTGATATGAATCCTTCCACCTCTGAACTTTTAATAAGATTGATTGAACATGAAAATACTCTCTGGTATCCAGCCTTCGGGCCAGCTTCATATTGGCAATTATTTCGGGATGATGAAGACCATGATCTCGCACATGGAGAACTCTGACCTCTATGTCTTTGTCGTTGATCTTCACGCCCTGACCTCGGTCCATGACCGGGAGCGTCTGGGTAAGGGAACCTTGGAGGCCGCGGCCGATTTCCTGGCCCTGGGGCTTGACCCGGACAAGTGTACCTTTTGGGTCCAGTCTGATGTGCCCGAGGTCTGCGAGTTGACCTGGATCCTCTCGACCATTGCCCCCATGGGCCTGATCGAGCGCTGCCATTCATACAAGGATAAGGTGGCTAAGGGCATTACAGCCAGTCATGGTCTCTTTTCGTATCCGGTGCTCATGGCTGCAGATATTCTTCTTTATCAGGCCGATCGCGTACCTGTGGGTAAGGATCAGAAGCAGCACCTGGAGGTGGCCCGCGACCTGGCCCAGAAGTTCAACAACTCCTTTGGCGAGACCTTTGTCATCCCGGAGCCTGCGATCAGCGAGACCATGGCCATAGTCCCCGGGATTGACGGCCAGAAGATGTCCAAGTCTTACGGAAATACCATCCCCATCTTCCTCGAGGGCAAGGCCCTCAAGAAGCGGGTCATGGCCATTGCAACTGACGCCACTCCGGTTGAAGAACCCAAGGACCCGGATAAGTGTAATCTCTTTTCTCTGTTCAGCCTCTTTGCCTCACCCCAGCGCATTCAGGAGGTTCGCAGCCTCTATGTCAATGGCGGTGCAGCCTATGGCTACATCAAGCTCGAACTCCTGGATATGATCTCCGACACCTTTGCTGATGCGCGTCAAAAAAAGGCCGAGTTCATGGCCGATCCGGCAGAGCTTCGTGCAATCCTCAAGCATGGCGGGGAGAAGGCCCGCGAGAAGGCTGTCATAACCTTGGATCTGGTCCGTGATCGAGTCGGTTTGAAGTATTGAGCGTGCCCTAGAAGGAGAAGATAATGTCCTATGGAATAGATCGCGACCAGGCCCTGGCCTTGGTTCATGAACATATCAAGAACGAGAATATGGTCCGTCATTGCCTGGCTACTGAGGCGGTCCTTCGGGCCCTGGCTGAGCGCCTGGGTGCGGATGTCGAGTTGTGGGGCCTGGCCGGGCTCCTTCACGATCTCGATGTGGAGACCCATTCAGATCTGGATACTCACACCCATGGTACCGTGGCCATTCTTGCGGAGCGAGGGGTGAACGGTGAAATGCTCGAGGCGATCCGTCTTCACAATCTTCAGGCCTATCCTGGAGAGAAACGAAGCACCGTCTTTCATCATGCCTTGGCGGCGGGCGAGACCATTACTGGTCTGGTGGCCGCTGCGGCTCTGGTCTATCCTGACAAAAAATTGTCTTCGGTTAAGCCCAAATCGGTAAAAAAACGTTACAAGGAGAAGGCATTTGCGCGGGGTGCCAATCGTGAGATTATTGCTGAGTGTGAACAACTCAATATTCCCCTGCCCGAGTTCTGTGATTTAAGTCTGGCAGCGATGCAGGGGATTGCTGACGATCTGGGGATGTGATTGTAGCTCTTTTTTTGGTGTGAATTATGGTTGCCTTGAGCGATGATTGTGTCGTTGGGGCTTGTTGTGTGATACAGGTGATGCCGTCAGTTTGTCAGCCTGAGGATGCTGGTTGTTGGGTTTTGTATATGGCCGCCTTGGGCGGTGTGAAACGTATATTTTATGTAAAGGAGGAGAAGTTTATGAGTCAGGAGATTACAGCGCAGGAAGTTACAGCGGCCCAGCAGGCTTGGGGCGCAGGGATTGTTAAGATAGGTAAGGTGTTTACCGACAGTGGTGATTTTGCCGCAGCCGCTGGGGAGCATCTTGATACCCTGTACGCTTTTGAGCAGGGCCCGGTTTTGTTCAAGCCCACCAAGGCTGCAGTGGAGCAGTTCCGCCTGACCCGTGAGTCAGCTCTGTCTTACTTTGTTGGTGGTAACGCCAGCTTTGCCGAAGATCACGGTTTTGCTATTCATCCCTGGACTAATGTCCGTTTTGAGAATGTTACCACCTTTATTCGTGGTGACTATGCAGTGGCCATGGGGAATTACTTTTTTACCCAGACCGATGGCCAGGAAGTCAAGGTTGAGTATACATTCGGTTATCTTAAGGGTGCCGATGGTAGCCTGAAGATCAACCTCCATCACTCTTCACTGCCCTTTGCCGGTTGATGCTGCTTGATTCCCTTCCTGGCATTTTATGGCTGGATTTGTACTTCGGTCGAGCAGGCTTGCGAGCCGGTTTGCATTAGATAGGCCTTCAGGTCGTGCCTGATGTGAACGCGGAAAGCGGTCGGGCCAGGTGTGTCGAGGGGTAATTGGGCGGGGAGTGTCTGAGCGGATGTCGGGTTTAGACGTTAAAAAAGGGTGACCAGGCAATTTGCCTGGTCACCCTTTTTTATTGGCCTTATGCGGTGTGTGGTGATTTAGAAATCAACCAGCTCCACGTCAAAGACCATGGTGGCGTTGGGCGGGATGGGTCCGCGCCCGGAGGGACCGTAGCCCAGGTGTGAGGGGATGATCAGGGTGCGTTTTTCACCCTTGCTCATGCCGAGGAAGGCCTCGTCCCAGCCCTTGATGACTCGGCCCTGGCCCACGGGGAAGCTGATGGGCTCGCCGCGATCCAGGGAGCTGTCAAACTTCTTACCGTTGAGCAGTTTGCCGGTGTAATGCGCCTTGACCGTGGTCCCGGATTTTGGGGTGCCGCTGTCGTCGCCAGGCTGGGTCACTACATACTTGAGGCCAGAGGGTGTGGTGACTGCATCGGGCCACTGTTTCTTGATCTGCTCAACCTCGCCTTCCATGGAGGCCAGCTCTTTCTCGCGAGCCCGTTTCTCCATGCTGCCCAGGAGATCGTCAAAGGCGGCCTGGTCGGATTTGAAACTCTCGGCTGCCTTGCCCACCCGGATAATCTCGATTTTCTCCAGGGAGTCTCCGCCCTTGATGGCGTTGACGACTTTTTGTCCACTGATAACATGGCCAAAGACAGTGTGCTTGCCATCGAGCCAGGGGGTGGCAATGTGGGTGATGAAGAACTGGCTGCCGTTGGTGTTCGGACCGGCATTGGCCATGGAGAGGATACCGGGGCCGCTATGGGTCAGTTCTGGGTCAATCTCATCGGGGAAGGTGTAGCCAGGACCACCGGTGCCTGTACCTAAGGGGCAACCACCCTGGACCATGAAGTCTGGAATCACCCGGTGAAAGGTGAGACCGGCGTAGAATGGGGTGTTGCCAGGGGCCGAGCCGCCGCCCAGTTCTTTGGTACCCTCGGCCAGGCCGACAAAGTTGGCCACGGTCAACGGGGTCTTTTCAAATTCAAGAGTACAGATGATCTCGCCCTGTCCAGTGATGAATTTTGCGTACATTCCGTCGGTGAGTTTTGTTTCAGCCATTACAGTCGCTCCAGGTAAAATGATAAAAAATGTCAGGGCATAGAGAAGTGAAAGGGTCAGTTTGCGCATGGTCGCTCCTCGTACAATGGGTTAATGTTGAAGGTAATTGATAGTCATGGGGTAGGGGATTGTCAATTACAAATCTGACCTTATTGGGGGGTATCTGGCTTGGGTTCTTGATAGTGAATCTCCCCGTTTTCCCACGATTCCTGTTGACTCAGCGGGCCATTCCGGGTTAAATATTATGATTTTGAATTTATGAAACTTGATTGAAAAGTTACGGGCTTCGCCTGGATTCCAGAGCACCTTGCCCTGGTGTCGGGGTGTCTGCTCTGGATAGGTATGTGAAGGAGAGTATGATCATATGAAAGCATTGATTGCCCTGGAAGACGGGACCATCTTTGAAGGCCGTTCGTTCACCGGCGCAGGCGAGGCCGTGGGGGAGATGGTCTTTAATACCTCCATGAGTGGCTATCAGGAAGTCCTGACAGACCCCTCGTATACCGGCCAGCTGGTGACCATGACCTATCCCTTGATCGGTAATTATGGGATCAACAGTGAGGATATGGAGTCGGCAGGCGTTCACCCCCGGGCCTTTCTGGTCAAGGAGTACTGTTCTATTCCCTCCAATTTTCGCTCAGAGGAGACTCTGGCCGATTTTCTCAAGCGTTTCGGCGTCCTCGGTGTCGAGGGTTTTGACACCCGGGCCCTGGTTCGCCATATTCGCCAGGCCGGGGCCATGAAGGCCGTGGTCTCCACCGAAGATCTGGATCCCGAGTCCCTGGTCGCCAAGGCCAAAGGCTGGGCTGGTCTGGTTGGTCGCGATATGGTCAGTCGGGTCACCTGTGAGGCGCCCTACGGTTGGGCCGATAACCAGCCGGTTGCCGGCACTGGTTTCAGCACTGTTCAGCAGGGAATGACAGATCCGCTCAAGGTTGTGGCCCTTGACTTTGGTATCAAATACAATCAGTCCCGGCTCCTCACCGAGAAGGGCTGTCAGGTCCAGGTGGTTCCGGCCACTACTTCGGCCGCTGATATCCTGGCCATGAATCCGGACGGTATCTTTCTCTCCAACGGACCCGGTGACCCGGCAGGCGTTGCGGGTGTGGTTGAGACCGTGCGCGAACTTCTGGGCCAGAAGCCGATGTTTGGCATCTGTCTTGGCCATCAGATCATGGGCCTGGCCTATGGCGCCACCACCTATAAACTCAAGTTCGGCCATCGCGGTGGCAACCAGCCAGTCAAGGACCTGACCACCGGTCGGGTGGAGATCACTGCCCAGAATCATGGCTTTTGTGTCGATTTTGATTCCCTGAACCCAGATGATGTTGAGTTGACCCACATCAATCTCAACGACAACAGCGTCGAGGGCATGCGCCACCGCAAATTCCCGGCCTTCTCGGTTCAGTATCACCCCGAGCATGCGCCAGGCCCCCATGATGCCATGTATCTCTTCGATCGTTTCATTGAGCTGATGCGCGCTGCCTGATTCTGCGTGTGTGTTGCTGTTTGCAGTGCGGGTACCACCCCGCGTCAATTATTAGCCATCCATTGATTCCATGCCAAAACGTACAGATATCAAGAAGATCCTGATCATCGGCTCCGGGCCGATCATTATCAGCCAGGCCTGTGAGTTTGACTACTCCGGTGCCCAGGCCGTCAAGGCCCTGAAGGAAGAGGGTTTTGAGGTCGTGCTGATCAACTCCAATCCGGCGACGATCATGACCGATCCCGAGCTGGCCGATTGCACCTATATCGAGCCCATTACTCTGGAGATGGTGACCAAGGTCATTGAGAAGGAGCGGCCCGATGCCCTGCTGCCGACTCTCGGTGGTCAGACTGCCCTCAACGTCGCCATCAAGCTTGGTGAGGCCGGGGTCCTTGAGAAGTACAACGTGGAGATGCTGGCCGCCAATCCCGCGGTCATCAGAAAGGCCGAGGGACGTGAGGAGTTCAAGGATGCCATGCTGGCCATCGGCCTCAAGGTCCCGCAGTCGGCCATTGTCCATACCCTTGATGAGGCCATGGCCGCAGGTGATGAGATCGGATTTCCCCTCATTGTGCGTCCTAGTTTCACCTTGGGCGGTACCGGCGGCGGTGTAGCCTACAACCGCCAGGAGCTGCGTGATTTGTCCACTTCTGGTCTTGACCTGTCCATGACCACCGAGATCATGGTCGAGCGCAGTCTGTTGGGCTGGAAAGAGTATGAGCTCGAGGTGATGCGTGATTCCAAGGACAACGTGGTCATCATCTGTTCCATCGAGAACATCGATGCCATGGGCGTCCATACCGGCGACTCGATTACCGTGGCCCCGGCCCAGACCCTGACCGATCGTGAATATCAGAATATGCGTGATGCGGCCATTGCCATCATCCGTGAGATCGGGGTCGAGACCGGTGGTTCCAATGTCCAGTTTGCCGTCAATCCTGTAGATGGCGAGCTGATGATCATCGAGATGAACCCCCGGGTCTCTCGCAGTTCGGCCCTGGCCTCCAAGGCCACCGGCTTTCCCATTGCCAAGATCGCAGCCAAGCTGGCCGTGGGCTTTACCCTGGACGAGATCCAGAACGATATCACCCGCGAGACCTACGCCGCGTTTGAGCCCTCCATTGATTATTGCGTGGTCAAGATTCCGCGCTGGACCTTTGAGAAGTTCCCCGGGGCCAAAGACATCCTGGGCACGGCCATGAAATCAGTGGGCGAGACCATGTCCATGGGCCGCACCTTCAAAGAGGCCTTTCAGAAGGCCATGCGCTCACTTGAGACCGGACGTTTTGGTTTTGGTGGTGATGGCCGTGACCAGCTGGACCATCTGGAGAGCGATGCCCTGGCCCACGGCCTGCGCACCCCCAGTTCCAAACGCTATAACTTTGTCTACGAGGCCCTGAAGCGGGGCATGGCCATCCAGGAACTCTTTGAGTTGACCCTGATTGATCCCTGGTTCCTGAATAACTTCCAACAGATAGTGGCCCGTGAGGGCGAGATCAGCAGCCGTGGTTTCCAGGGCCTGGATCCCGAGTTCCTCAGAGGGTGTAAGGAGTATGGATTTTCCGACGTCCAGCTGGCCTACCTCACCGGTACCGGTGAGGATGATATCCGCGACCTGCGCAAGAAGCAGGGACTGCTCCCGGTCTATAAGCTGGTTGACACCTGTGCCGCCGAGTTTGAGTCGTACACGCCGTATTATTACTCAACCTACGAGCAGGAGAACGAGGCCTCACGTACAGATCGGAAAAAGGTGATGATCCTGGGCGGCGGTCCCAACCGTATCGGCCAGGGGATCGAGTTTGATTATTGCTGCGTTCATGCCGCCTTTGCCCTGCGTGAGATCGGCATCGAGTCCATCATGGTCAACTCTAATCCTGAGACCGTGTCCACGGATTATGACACCTCAGACAAGCTCTACTTCGAGCCCCTGACCCGTGAGGATGTCCTTAATATTATCGATCTGGAGAAACCCGATGGGGTCATCGTCCAGTTCGGTGGCCAGACCCCGCTCAATCTGGCCGTGCCCTTGGCAGAGGCCGGGGTGCCTATCATCGGCACCTCACCTGATGCCATTGACCGGGCCGAGGATCGCAAGCGCTTCCAGCAGTTCCTGCAGAAGCTCAACCTGCGTCAGCCCGATAACCAGACAGTTCATAACCTGGATGAGGCCCTGGCAGCCTGCGCCAGAATCGGTTATCCGGTGGTGGTCCGTCCCTCTTATGTCCTGGGCGGCCGTGACATGCGCATCGTCTACAGTGACGACGGCATTCGCGATTTCATGAAACTCCCCAGCATTGCTGGAGCCAAGCATCCGGTATTGGTCGATAAATTCCTCAAGGATGCCATCGAGATCGATGTGGACGCCATCTGTGACGGTCGCATTGCCATCATCGGTGGAATCATGGAGCATATCGAAGAGGCCGGGATCCATTCCGGCGATTCTTCCTGTGTCCTGCCGCCCCATACCCTGTCACCGGCCCTGATCGAAGAGATCAAAGAGGCCAGCCGGGCCATGGCCCTGGAGTTGGGTGTCCTCGGGCTGATGAACGTCCAGTTTGCGGTGAAAGATAATCAACTCTATGTCCTTGAGGTCAATCCGCGGGCCTCGCGCACCGTACCCTTTGTCAGTAAGGCAACAGGCGTGCCCCTGGCCAAGCTGGCCACCAAGATCATGATGGGCGCGACCCTGGAGGAGCTCGGTCTGACCACAGAGGTGGAGATCAGCCATTGGGCGGTCAAGGAGGCAGTCTTCCCCTTTGACCGTTTTGAGAACGTCGACACCCTGCTTGGCCCGGAGATGAAATCCACCGGCGAGGTCATGGGCATTGATGACAACCTCGGCCTGGCCCTGGCCAAGGCCCAGCTTGCCGCTGGTTCGCAGATTCCACAGTCCGGAACCGTTTTTCTCAGTCTCCGTCACGGTGATAAGGAAAATATTATTGATGCGGCCAAGCGTCTGGTGGCCATGGATTTCAGCTTGCTGGCAACCCGAGGAACCGCAGCTGTACTTCAGGAGAACGGAGTAGCCTGTGAGACGGTCAACAAGATCTCTGAAGGGCGCCCGCACATCTTGGATAAACTCCAGGACGGGGCTGTGGCCTGGGTGGTCAACACCTCTCTTGGCCGTCGGACCACTGAGGACTCATATACCATTCGTCGTGCAGCCCTCGAGCTGCACATCCCCTATACCACCACGTCCAGTGGCGCCATAAGCATGGTTCAGGCCATGGAGGCCACGCGCCAGGCCCCGCTGGGAGTGAAGCCAGTCCAGCATTTTATCTGAGTAGTTCCGACGTTGTCTTGTCCCGGAGATCGTATTTTAAGGCTAACCTCCATCTCCGCGGGCGGGAACAACAAAGCATGAAAGATATTTTTGTCATTCCGGCATTCTTTTAGCCGGAATCCAGGAATTAGCCATATCTGCCTTACTGGATCCCGGCTAACAGCCTGCCGGGATGATGAATTTTAATAATGGTTAATCTGGTTCTTTCATATAAAGGATAAAAAAACTCTCAATCAATCCTCGACAAGAGCTGGATTGGTCTTAGAGTTGTGTTTGCTTAAAACTACTGAGTGAAAACGACCCTGTGCTGATCCGCCAGTGCCAGGGTCGTTCTGTCTGGGGTGAAGAGGACGAGCACAACCTGTTTCTCGGCTGATAGCTCAGTGGCAGTATTGAACTGAAAATGGATCAATGATAATATCACAGCCTCATTCCCAGGCGCTAATTGATTATTTTGACTGAACTGACCCTCCGGAGGGCTCCTTGAACACTTTTTATAAGAATTTATCCATGTGGCTGGTGATTGGTTTGACCATGATCCTGCTCTTTAACCTCTTTAATACACCGCAGACCAACTTGACCGCACTGACCTACAGTGAGTTCATGGCAAGCGTTGAAAATCGCGGCATTGACCGGGTGCGGATCGACGGTGATGCGATCACTGGTACCTTTCAAGATGGTAAGCCCTTTAAGACCATCTTTCCGGCCAGCGACCGCGACCTGGTCCCCATCCTGCGTGCTGCCGGGGTTGATATCTCGGTCAAAGAGATTCAGCGAGAATCCTGGGTCATGACCCTCATTGTCTCCTGGTTCCCGATGTTGCTGTTGATCGGCGTCTGGATCTTTTTTATGCGCCAGATGCAGATGGGTGGTGGTAAGGGTGGAGCCATGTCCTTTGGCAAGACCAAGGCCAAACTCCTGGAAAAGGGCAAGCATAAGGTTACCTTTGCCGATGTGGCCGGAATTGATGAGGCCAAAGAAGAGTTGGAAGAGATTATTGATTTCCTCCGCGACCCACAGAAGTTCACCAAGCTTGGGGGCCGTATTCCCAAGGGTGTGTTGCTGGCCGGTTCGCCCGGTACCGGTAAGACCCTGCTGGCCAAGGCCATTGCCGGTGAGGCCGATGTCCCATTTTTCACCATTTCAGGTTCTGACTTTGTCGAGATGTTTGTCGGTGTTGGTGCCTCTCGGGTTCGGGACCTCTTTAGTCAGGGCAAGAAGAATGCCCCCTGTATTATCTTCATTGATGAGATCGATGCGGTTGGTCGTCATCGTGGTGCGGGCTTGGGCGGCGGTAATGACGAGCGCGAGCAGACCCTGAATCAACTGCTGGTGGAGATGGACGGTTTTGAGGCCAACGAGGGTGTTATTATCGTTGCCGCCACCAACCGACCAGATGTTCTGGATCCGGCCCTGCTTCGCCCCGGACGTTTTGACCGCCAGGTGGTGGTCCCCGTTCCGGATGTTATTGGCCGCAAGAAGATCCTTGATATTTATGGGAATAAGACAAAGCTGGCCGCTGATGTGGATATGGAGGTCATTGCCCGCGGGACTCCTGGTTTCTCTGGTGCTGATCTTGAGAACTTGGTCAACGAGGCCGCCTTGATGGCCGCCCGGGCAGGGGCCGAGACCATCGACAAGAATGCCCTGGATAAGGCCAAAGATAAGATCATGATGGGTGCTGAGCGCCGCTCCATGATCATCACGGATAAGGAAAAAGAAGTCACCGCCTATCACGAGGCTGGCCATGCCCTGGTCGCCCGTCTGTTGAAGGACACTGATCCTATCCACAAAGTGACCATTATTCCTCGTGGCCGGGCCCTGGGCCTGACCATGCAGTTACCCACTGAAGAGAAGTACACCCACTCCAAGGGCTTTCTCAAGAATACCCTCTGTATCCTCTTTGGCGGCCGGGTGGCTGAGCGGGTGATCTTTGATGAGATCACCACTGGTGCCGGTAATGACCTGCAGCGGGCCACGGACATGGCGCGCAGGATGGTCTGCGAGTGGGGAATGAGTGATGAACTCGGGCCCCTCACCTATGGGAAGAAGGAAGAGCAGATCTTCCTTGGCCGTGATATTGCCCAGCAACGTGATTTCAGTGAGTCCACGGCCATGCAGATTGATGGCGCAGTCAGTTCGATTATTACTGAGGCCCATGACCGGGTCGTGGTCCTGCTCACCGAGCATAAGGATGTCCTTACCCGGATGGCTGAAGAGCTACTTGAGAAGGAGACCATTGTCCTTGCTGATATAGAGCGTATTTTGGCTGAGATGCGTCCCGGTCAGTACGAGCCGATTGTTGTTCCTTCTCCAGCTCCCAAAAAGCCAGTTAACGAGAAACCGGCCGCTCCGGCCGAGTCTGCTCCTCTTGCTGCTGAGGTAACAGGAGAGACTGAGTCTGGTGCAGAGCCTGAGGTCAGTACCGAACCAGAACCCAATGCCGAACCAGAAGCCGTGACGCCAGAGCTCAATGCCGAAGCCAAATCGGAAGATGGAGGCGTGAAGCAGGGGTGAGTTCTGTGTCTGCGGTCCGGATCATGGGGATCATTAATGTGACACCCGACTCCTTTTCCGATGGCGGCAACTGTTTTGCCCCTGATGCGGCCAGAGACCAGGCAGATGCCTTGGTCATGGCCGGCGCCGATATCCTCGATGTCGGCGGCGAGTCAACCAGGCCCTCTGCTGATCCCGTTCATCTGGAGCAGGAACTGGCTCGGGTCATTCCGGTGATTCGGGCCATCCGCTCTAAACATTCCCTCCCCATTTCCATCGATACCACCAAGGCCGAGGTTGCCCGGCAGGCCCTGGCCGCGGGTGCTGACATGATCAATGATGTCTCGGCCCTGCGGGCAGATCCTGAGATGCTTGAGCTGGTGCGCCAGACCGATGTCCCGTTGATCATCATGCACATGCAGGGAACCCCTGGAGACATGCAGGCCAACCCCAGTTATGTAAACGTGGTTGGTGAGATCATTGGTTTTTTCCGCCAGCGTCTGGCCTGGCTTAGAGATCAGGGCGTGGATCTGGATAGGGTGACCATTGATCCAGGCATTGGCTTTGGTAAGACCATGGCTCATAACCTAGCCATCCTCAAGCACCTTTCCGAGTTTACCACTCTGGGCCGTCCGGTCCTCCTCGGTCATTCACGCAAACGATTCATCGGTGAGCTTACCGGCCTTGAACCCCAGGAACGTGACCAGGCCACAGCCGTCCTTTCTGCCCTGGCCGTGGCGCACGGGGTGTCCATCATCCGGGTCCACGATGTGGCCGCCACCCGTCAGGCCGTGCGCCTGGCCGAGGCCGTGGCTGCCGCCTGAAATAGAGTATTGCGCGCCACCTCTCAGGGGTGTGGTTTTATCTGCTTCAGGCTGCTGAGTTCCACTGTCCTCTCTTCTTCTTTCCCGTTTTCCCTTAGAACAGTTATCTGGATCAGATCCCCTGGCCTGCCGTCGAGCAGGGCAATGCGAATGTCGTTCATGTCATTGAGCGGATAGTTGCTGATGGCCAGGAGGATATCACCTTCCCTGATTCCAGCCGCGCCGGCCTTTCCCAGAGGACTTATCTCTCTGATGTGCAGCCCCGGGCCCTCTTCGTTTTCTTCCAGGACGACTCCAATCTTGCCGGTGGGCTTCATGGTGATAGACCCGGCCAGGATGAAATAATCGGTGAACCCGCTCAGGTCTGCGGGCAGGCCATCGTTGTAGAGGTTGATGATCGTGGCCTGGGGAATGTTCAGCCTGCGCGCCACGCGTGGCGGGATTCCAGAGTCGGGCCGGGTGTGCTGGGAACCGGCCAGGACCACCATTCGGCTCAGCGGGTTGTTGGCCAAGGTGTCACTGATTACCTGGGCCATGGTTTCATCCCACAACCCCTGGGCCTGGATAAATCCGGAAACATTGCCCATGCCCTGGTCGTGCATGCCATGGATCTGTTGCAGGCGGCCACTGTAGCCCGGCAAGTTGAGATCCCGTTCTGGCGGCAGGGCGGCCTGAATTGCAGGGGCCAGGTTATCACTGTGCCCGTCTTTGAAGAGTTGGCTGACGATGGCACGATCGAGATTAAGGCCCATGACCCGGATTTGGTGGCGGCGAGCATAATTGAATATTTCGCGGAAAAAACGCCAGTCATAGCGCCAGACTTCAAAGTAACGTGAGGATTTGAGGAATTCCTGTTCATCTATGCTCCCTTGAATATAGGCATCCAGGGCTGGCTGACTTGACTGGGGAAACATCTCCATACCAATGACTAGATCTGGGTCCAGTCGGTGCAGTCCCTGGATGATTCGGAACTGGAGACGGTGGTCGGCCATGGAGTCGTGTCTCTCGCCCACATAGATGACCCGCTTTTGTACCAGTTCATCCATTAGGGATTGCAGGGAACTCAGGCTGACCGACCCACCCATGGGCTCGGTCTCGAGCTGGAAACGCATGCCGTTCTCAGCTGGTTGGATGTCCTTTATTGAGTTGCGCCCCTGGTTGAAGGCGAGACTGGAATAGCGACCGTAATGGGAGAGCTTGGCCGTGGCCGCCTGAGTTTCGATTGTTGATTGACTCTCCATGATCACTGCAACCCCGTGGGGCTGGAGTGGATGCTGGCGGACATCCAGGGAGAAGCCAGCCCCTTGATGGGCGAGGGAATTCGGAGAGGGAGAGGCGGTTAGGGTGGCCAAGGTGGTTTGAGACGTGGGAGTGGCTGGTGGGCCGAAGATGGAGCGGTAAGCGCGGCTGTCACTGCCAAGGAAGAGCAGTGCCGGGCTGTTGAGATCATTGTTGCTGGCCTCGCTGTCGGCAATGATCTGCCATTTGTCATCACTGAAGCGCTCCAAGAGGGGGGTGAAACGCTCCAGCTGGCCATCGGCGACAATGACTGTCTTGTGTGGGGCACCGAGGAAGCGTGACCAGACTGGTGGTAATTCCTGGAGATTCAGTTGGCGCAGGAGATCATGTTCAGGGTCAATGATCAGCTCTACGGCTGGATCGGGTGAATCCAGGGTGATGGTGGTCTGGGCCTGGTCAATCCGGCGCTGAAAATAGAGGTCCTGGTTGCCGGTGCGGATCATGAGCGGCACCACCAGGTCATAGGGTCGCTCGGTCTGTTGTTCGAGGACGAAACTGAGGCGACTGGCCCCGTCCATGGGTTTGCTGCTGATCTGTGAGACCGTCAGCTGGGGCAGATCCTGGCGGTTCAGGTATTGCTGGAAAAAGGGGGCCAGATCTTCGTCGCTCACCGCAGTAAAACTGTTTTCCATGTCCTGCCAGGATGCGGACTGGAAGAGATGGTTGTCCACGAAGCGATGCAGGCCCTGGTTGAAAAGGGTCTCGCCCAGACGTAGCCGGAGTTCGTGAAAAAGCATGGCCCCACGTTGATAGCCCACGGCTCGGATGGCCTCAGCCAGAGGCTGGTGATGGCCGGGGGAGTGGAAATCCTGCAGCCCGATGGCCGTGTCCGGGTGGACATGGCTCAGGTACTTGATGATGGCTTGCTTGCGCTGTTCTGTTGCCTCTACCGGATTTTTGCTGGAGTCCAGTTCGGCGAGAAATGTGGTCAGCCCCTCGGCCCAGTTGCCGGAATCCAGGGCAACATCAATCCCATTCCCAAACCAGGAATGCACGACTTCATGCCTCAAGGCCGTGTCCTTGATAAAGGGGAGACGCAGGACCTGTTGGCCCAGCAGGGTGAAGGTGGGCATGCCCAGGCCACTGGGCAGTCGGTTGGCGACGATGGCGTAATGGCGGTAGGGGAAGGGACTCAATTTTTCCTGTTCCTGGATGTGGCGGGCCGCACTGGCCAGGTAGTCCTGGCTTAGGGCTTGGTCTTCTTTAAAGAACCAGGTGGAGAGGCTCAGATCGTCACGGATCTTGAGCTCGCCGACCATATAGGGTCCGGCCGCCAGATGGATGGCGCGAACCGGCTGGCTGAATGAGAATCTGACCGTGCCCGATTGTTTCAGGGGGAGGAGGTCGGTCTCGCTGATTGCGGAAAATCCCTGGGGAAGTTCGACCTCCAACTGGAAAAGCATCTTCTGTAGAGGAAGAGGGTGCCAGTGGTCTGTCAGGGTGATCCCCTGTTGGTTGAGCAGGTTGTCGGGTGAGCCCGGATGGATGGTCTTGTGGTAGTGAATGCGCAGGCTCCGTGCCATGGACTCTGGGGACAGTTGCAGGGGGCTGGGGGCTGATGGCAAAATGACTGCGATCTCTCTCCCCTCCTGGAGCAGAACGGCGCTGTCAATGGAAAGGGTGTCGAGATGGAGACTCAGGCCCTCACCGGCTGGTATCTCGATCGTGGCCTTGCCCAGCAGCAGGTGCTCGTCTGGGACAAAGGAGACCTTGAGCTGGTAGCCGAGTGGTGTTGCCGCAAGAGCCAGGTGCGGAAACAGGCCAAGAAGACAGGACAGACTGAGCAGCAGGACGACCGAGGTGATGGATGTGAAAGGGGTGTGCACGACTTCCTCCATGGTAATGATTATGGTAGGTTTGTTTTGCAGATGATCACTATCTTAGCAGGTGTGTCTTGGATCCACAGCTGTTAAAATGTACTTTTTCGTAACTATTCACCAGCAGCCCATCTTCGTTCATTTTGGCCTTCTCACATACATAAGTATGCTTCGAAGTCAAAAATGAACGAATCTGAACCACTGTTAAACAGTTAGAGCCCGAGATTATTGCTCCTCGTGACCGCTGGGTACCCTGTGAATTGTTTGGTGGAACGCATCCAGGGCGCGCCTCTTGCTGGTTTTGCGTCAACAGATAATATTGCTGGCGGGGCTTGCTGGCAATAAAATTTCCTTCATGATCGGTTTGTGTCTATGCGTATTAAACTTGTCGGTATAAATGCCCGCTTCAGCCATTCCTGTCTGGCCCTCTTCTATGTGCGCAATGAATTTGAGCGTCATTGCCCAGGGTTCGAGCTCGAGCTGTACCAGTTGACCATTAACGACTCATACCATGAGACCCTGCTCCGGCTCAGTGATGGAGAGCCGGACTGCATCTGTTTCTCGGCGGCTATCTGGAACTCAGGGCGGGTCGAAGACCTGATCCGCGATCTGGCCGTCTGTCTGCCTGATTGTCGGCTGATGGTGGGCGGGCCGCAGGCCCAGGAATTGGCACAGACCGTGGCGCCTGGTCTCTGTACCGTGGTCATCGGTGATGTCGAGGGGTTGGGGCCGGAATTCTTCACTGATCTTCAGGCGGGAACCTTACAGCCAGAGTATCGCGGTTCGTTCTGGGAGCAAAAAAACAGGGCCTTGGGCTTTCCCTATCGCCGCGATGATTTCGGTACCCATCTCTTGAATCGTAACATCTATTACGAGAGCTCGCGTGGTTGCCCTTTTGCCTGTAGCTATTGCCTGTCTGCAAAAGATCGCGGCCTGTTTCACAAGGGGTTGGACCAGGTCTTTGCTGAGTTGGGGGAGATCCTTGCCCATAAACCTGCCGTCCTCCGTTTTGTCGACCGGACCTTCAACGATAATCCGCAGCGGGCCCTGGCCATCTGGCGTTTTTTGATGAAGCAGGACTGCATCACTCTCTTTCATTGTGAGATCGCCCCGGATCGTTTCAATGAAGAGATGTTTACCTTCCTGGCCGCGGTGCCGCCTGGCCGCTTCCAGTTTGAGATCGGCATTCAATCCACCCATGATGCGACACTGAAGGCCATCAATCGAACCATGGATTCGGTGGTGACCGGAGAGACCGTGCGTCGCCTGTCGGCGATGGAGAACATCTTCCTCCATGTAGATTTGATCCTCGGTCTACCATTTGAAGATAAATCCTCATTCCTCCGCTCGTTCAGCGAAGTCTTTGGCCTGGGGGCGCAGTATGTGCAGATGGGAATCCTGAAAATGCTGCCCGGCACCCCCATTGTGGCCACGGCTGTGGAGAATGGCTATCTCAGCTGTGGCCGCCCGCCCTATACGGTTATGGCCAGTCGCTGGCTCGATCATGCAACCATGCGCGAGCTCTACTGGTTTTGTGAGTGCGTTGAGCGCTTTGTCAATAATCGTTATTTTGGCTCGTTCTGGAAGCATCTGCGGTGCACGGGTGAGGATCCGGCCATGTTTTTTCTCGCCCTGCTGGAGCACTCCCTGGCCCGGGATCTGTTTGGCCGGGCACCCACCCAGGCATTGCTCACCGAGTTGTTGGTCGGCATGGTCAGGAACCGAGATGATGCCCCCCTGCTCCTGGATCTGCTTCATCATGACTGGCTCTGCTGCGGCCACCGCTTCCTGCCGTCATCACTGGCGCCTGACGATGATGGACAATGGCAGAAGACCATCAGGGATGAACTGTACCGCTCCTTGCCCCTGGAATGGCCTCAGTTGTATACCAGGGCGGAGCGCAATCATTTTTTGAAGAAGGCAATGTTTGCCCGATATCCAGGTGCAACCCTGGCCGTGCTGGGTCATGTCTCTTTGGATAATTCGGGTGAGTATGGTGTTCTGGTCTACGGTCCGGAACGTGATCAGGGTCTGCATGGTTGGCAGCGGGTGATTTTCTTGCCCTTGTGACGGAGATGTGAGACGGTCAGGAGAGATCCGATCAGTGTGGTCACGGATACAATGGCCCTCACCTCAGGGCAGCTGTTTCTTGTTACCTTAAATGACTAATTTTTCTCTGATTATCTTGACATTCACTGCCGCTTCCCTGCAGACTCTGCCGAGACCACAGGGAAGCGATTTGATTTACCCTATTCAGAAAGGGTCGTTATGTCGGTCGTGATCTAATTCCAGACAGTGTCCATCCTGATCGGCTGTGATCATTCTGCAGTAATCCCTGACCAGGGTTTGCAGCTTGTCAATCAACTCCAACATGTCTGCCAGGGCTTTGAATCACCCTGGAACTGTGTCAGGGTGTGCAACTTGGCAAAGACATCCAGGCGCAAGAGAGAGGCCTCGTCAATGATCAACAGCGGCTGCTGTTTTTTGGTGACAACCAGATCTTGTATCTGCTGACGGATCAACCTGGTCAGCACGGCCCGGGATGAAGAGGCGGTATTGATATCGAGCTCAGCCAGCAGCTGACGATAGACCTCAAGGATGGACCCGGCCGTGGCGGTTATCCACAGGGTCCTGTGGCTAGATGGGTGGCGTTGGCCAGCTGTCCAGCGCAGGGCTTCTCGGCGCTGTTGAGTAAACTCAAACATCCTGAAAGGTTCCACCTAAAGGCTGCTACACCTATCAAGGCGTCCGAGCCACTGCGGCATTATGTTCGGTGCATGAGCTGTAAGGTGCACAGTTGCAAGCATTAACAGTTCAATGTGCGAATTCTGCTGCTTTTAATGCACCTTGATGAAAGCAATTGCGCTTTTTGATCATTTCAGTTACTTTGCTCTCAAATGATCACTCTAAGTGCAATAGATCTACTTAGTGTGCTAAACGGGTAACCTTATGAAACTTGAGAACATGTCCCCAGCCGCTATAGCTGAAGAATTAGGCAATAGGCTGAAACAAGCCAGGCTCAATGCTGATTTAACACAAGCTGAAGTGGCTTCACGAGTTGGCCTAAATAGAAGAACTATTCTTAATGCTGAAAAAGGAAAGGTTCAGCTAGAGAATCTTGTCGCCATATTAGTCTCAATGGATATGGCAGACCAACTCAATATGTTTATACCTGTACAAGAAATTTCCCCTATCCAGTTGGCGAAACTCAAAGGCCAAGAACGGCAACGAGCATCAAAATCTAAGAAAAGGAATAATCAGACTAAAGAGGATGAGCCCTCATGGTAAAGGATGTCGTCAGTGTAAAATATAAAGAGCATGATGTTGGCGCTATCAGTTTCAATACTGAAACAGGTGTTGGCTCATTCGAATTTGAACCTCGATTTATCAAAACGGGTATAGAGCTATCGCCTTTAAAAATGCCTTTGTCGCGAAAAATATATTCATTTCCAGAAGTAGACCCTGTTGCCTTCAAGGGGTTACCTGGGTTGATAGCGGACTCATTGCCTGATGATTTTGGCAATGCTGTGTTGAATGCATGGATAGCCAGCCAAGGCAAGTCGACAGCTGACATCACACCAATACAGCGTCTTAAGTATATAGGAAAGCGTGGCATGGGCGCATTAACATATCACCCTGCTAGCAAAAGAAAAAACTTAAATGCTTCACAACATGTTGAGATTCAATCGTTGGTTTCTATTGCCCAGGAAATCTTAGATAAACGAGGACAATTCAGGGTAGCCCTTGGCGCACAGGGACAGGAAGACAAAGAAGCAATGATGGCATTATTGTCTGTAGGTGTGAGTGCAGGTGGCGCTAGACCTAAAGCGGTACTCGCGCTTAACGATGATTTCAGCCAAGTGCGATCTGGGCAAACAGATGCACCGGAAGGGTTTACACATTTTATAATGAAGTTTGATGGTGTCAGCGAACATAGCAAAGACAAGGAAACCTTTGGCGATCCGATGGGGTATGGGACAATGGAGTATGTGTATCACCTCATGGCGAAAGCATGTGGTATAGATATGATGCCTTGTCGCTTGCTGAATGAAGGTGATAGGCGCCACTTCATTACCCAGCGTTTTGATCGAAATGGCAATGAAAAGCGGCATGTGCAAACATTAAGTGGCCTGGCGCACATCAGCTACAAAAAAGCAGGTTCGTGCTCCTATGCCGAACTGTTTGCAATTGCAAGAGAGCTTAAATTAAGCCCTGATGATGCACTGCAAATATTTAAACGCATGGTTTTTAATGTTGTTGCGCGTAATCATGACGATCATTCTAAGAACTTTGGATTCATGCTCGATGATCAACATCAGTGGCAATTAACCCCTGCTTACGATTTGGCCTACAGCTACAAGCCAGGAAGCCATTGGGTTAATAGTCACTGGATGAAGCTCAATGGCAAGCGAGACAACTTTACCCGAGAAGATTTTTATAGCTTTGAAAAATTAAGCCCTATATTCAGCAAGCGGAAAATTGATCGAATTATTGAAGAGACGACAGAGCATGTTTCAAGCTGGAATGACTTAGCCGCTGAACACAGTGTGCCACATTCATTGCTCAAATTGATAGGTAGTAATTTACGACTAAAGATTTAGCCGGAGACTTTCACTTCTGCTAGTAACGGCTTTTGTTGTCTCCAGGGCCGGATGGGAGTAGGGTGTGGCTAAAAAATATCGTCCGTGGTCGCTGGGTAATTTGCGCCGGACTTTCAGAAACTATGTTGAAAAATGAGGAGTAAGAAATGGATACGATGAACGTTAAAATAATGAATGCGATCGCCCCTGAAGGTCTGGCTCTCTTTGATGAGGGGTTTCAGTATGGACCGGACGAGACCGAGCCCCTGGGAATTCTGGTTCGCTCTTCACCCGTCAACGTGGCTGACTATCCGTCATTGCTCGCTGTGGCGCGTGCCGGTGCCGGCACCAATAATATCACCGTGGCAGATGCCACTGCGAAAGGGATTTGTATCTTCAACACTCCTGGAGCCAACGCCAATGCCGTGGTCGATCTTGTATTTCCCATGATCGGTATCTGGCTGCGTAATATCTATAAAGGAATTGCCTTTTGCGACGGCCTGGCCAAAATTCCCCGTGATCAGGTTTCAGCCGAGGTCGAGCGCCGTAAGTCTGCCTTTCGGGGGGTGGAAATTGCCGGCAAGAGTCTTGGCGTGATCGGCCTGGGTCAGATTGGTGTGCGCTTGGCCAACGGCGGCATTCATCGATATATGCGGGTTTTTGGCTATGATCCTTCTCCGACCATCGACAATATCCATAACCTGCTGCCTGATGTGACCGTGTCTCGCTCCCTGCGTGCAACCCTGAGGGAGTCGGACATCGTCAGCCTGCACCTCCCCCTGAACGATGCGACCCGTGGCATGGTCAATGCAGAGTTCGTTGCCTCCATGCGTCCCGGTGCTATTTTGGTGAACTACTCCCGTGGCCCTATTGTCGATGAGCAGGCGGTACTGGATGCCTTGAATTCTGGTCATCTTGAGGCTTTTATTACGGATTTTCCGAGTCCTGCCGTCATCGGCCATGACAAGGTGCTGATCACCCCTCACCTGGGTGCCTCCACCCATGAGTCCGAAGAGAATTGTGCCTGTATGGCCGTGCGTGAGTTGTCTGCCTATCTTCGTTATGGTAATGTTAGTCACAGTGTCAATTTCCCTAACATCGAGTCAATTCCCGGTGATAATGCTCATGCGCGGTTGATTGTTATTAATCAGGACGTTCCAGGGATGATCGGTTTTGTAACTGGTGTCCTGGGTAAGCATCATGTTAATATCGCTAATTTTCTTAATCGTTCGAACGGAAAGATTGGTTATAATATCATTGACTTGGAAGCCGAACTGGCGCCAGAGGTTATGGCAGAGATTGAAGCTCATGGCGACGTGGTCAGAACCCGCTGTATCGTCTTGAAATAGCAATGAACGACCTGGGGTCTACCGGTGTTCTTGTGATGACTGACGCACACGAATTGTATAAATTTTAATTTTGTTGCGGTGTAATTTTTTATACCAGCCGCATCCCCCTGCCAGCCAAGAAGGAAGAACGATTCTTATTCTATCCCGGTGTAGAAAATTGTATATTTCTGACGACTGCATTGCAGGTTGACAGTGGGTTCGTGTTGGTTAACTGGCTTGAATTTAAGTAAAATGCCTTTTTGTTTTATCTCTGGCACGCAGTGTGCAATATAAAAGACATCTCTTCTCTCCTTCTCCAGGAAAAAGCCAGTCCCGTTTCGGTGGGACTGGCTTTTTCTGTTTTGCCCTCCTGGCCGCATTCAACATTCTCTCCATATGAAAATCCCCGTTATTATCGAGCGCTGCTCCGGCTATGATCCGGCTCAACTCCTGCCTCAGGTGGATCGCGTGCTGGCCCCTCTTGATTGGCCTGTATCTCTGCGCGGGGCGCGGATTATGCTTAAACCCAATCTCATCAGCGCCCGAGCCTCAGCTCTGGCCTGTACTCGGGCCGAGTTTGTGGCTGCAACAGCGGCCTGGTTTATCGAGCAGGGCTGTCGGGTTTCAGTGGGAGATTCCCCAGCCCTTGGGCGGGCAAGCATGGTCATGGAAAAGCACGGAATCCTCCAGGCCTTAGCCGGAATGGATGTAGAGGTGGTGGATTTTGTGACACCGCGAGTGTGTGAATTGGCCGGCGGTATCCGTGTAAGCGTGGCAGCCGAGGCCCTGGATTGTGATCTGTTGGTTAATCTGCCAAAGGTTAAAGCCCACGATCAGTTGTATGTGACTCTGGCGGTTAAAAACCTGTTTGGTCTGGTTGTCGGGGCCCGGAAGCCTTGGCTCCATATGCGTCATGGTGGAACGCATTCCGGTTTTGCTGACATTCTCCTGTCCATGACAGATCTATTGCCCAATCAGGTGGCTCTGGCTGATGGCATCCAGGTGATGACGGGTCATGGCCCCATGTCTGGCACACCCCTGGATCTTCACTGTCTGGCTGCCTCTGTTTCACCGGTTGCCTTGGATACAGCCTTGCTTGAGTTACTGGAACTGGATCCAAATCGTTGTCCTGTACAGCAGGCCGCCAGGCGCCGCGGAATAGCCGGCAGCACCTTGGCGAATTTGGATTTCCCTCATGGGCTCCCAGCTGATTTTTCCGGATCTTGTTTTGAGGCACCAAATCAGCTTGTTCCGGTTCGTTTTAATCCCATGCGCTTTGTTCTCGGGAGTTTGAAGCGAGTCGTAGCAGCCCTCAAACAGTGATTGTCATGGAACTGTGCTTGGATTTATTGTAGATTATAATCTTAGGAAGTGATGTCCTTTTTGGGCGAAGATAGCTGATGAAAAATCGGATTCAGGCGTAAAAGCCAATAGTGGGGATATGTTATGTTTAATCTGAAGGGAAAGGTCGCTCTGATCACCGGAGGCTCACGCGGTATTGGTCGGGCCATTGCTATTCGTCTGGCCGAACACGGGGTGCATGTCGTTGTGAATTATGTCCGTCACAAACGTGATGGCGAAGATACGGCTAAGCTGGTGGAGCAGCACGGAGTACGCTGCCTCCTAGTCAAGGCAAACGTGGCCAAGGCAGAGGATGTGACGGCCATGTTCGAGGCCATAAAATCTGAATTTGGTTCCCTTGATTTCCTGGTCTCCAATGCCGCCTCCGGTGTGCTGAAGCCAGCCATGGAACTCACGGAACGCCATTGGAACTGGGCCATGGATATCAACGCCCGTGCCCTCCTGACCCTGGTCCAGCAGGGACTCCCCCTGATGGCTCCAGGCAGCCGGGTGTTGGCGGTCTCAAGTCTTGGCGCCATTCGGGCCATTGAAAATTACACCACGGTTGGGGCCTCCAAGGCGGCCCTGGAATCCCTGGTGCGCCACCTGGCTATTGAGCTTGGTCCCAAAGGGATTCGGGTCAACACCGTCAGCGCCGGGGCCGTAGACACAGATGCCCTGAAGAAGTTTCCCAATCGTGATGAGATCCTCGACACTGCCCTGCTGCGGACCCCGCTCGGTCGCCTGACCACCCCCGAGGACGTGGCCGATGTGGCCCTGTTTCTCTGCTCGCCCCTGGCCGATATGATCCAGGGCCAGGTCTTGACTGTGGACGGAGGGTATGCCATCCGCGGTTAAATATGTCGATTGTTCAGCTCGTTGCCCCGGATCGTGTTGACCATGATCCGGGGCTTTGTTGTGTCTGGAGATATGCCTCCATTGAGGCGCGTTGAACTCCTGGTACGAGTCGGGCTGTTCAGCCCAACCCGTCTATCTTTACTGTTGTGCCAACAACCCGGTTGACATCGCTCAGGCATCAGCGCCCTTTGGGGTTGGTCTCGGTGCAGCGGCAACCACCCTCCTTTTTTTCAGCTATAATTCTCTCGCGGATGGTCGAGTAGCCGTTGGCCGCAAGATCGGCCAGCAGATCGGCCTGGGTATAGTGAAAACAGTAGCAGATCAGTTCGTCGCTTGCCTGTTGCATCATGGTAATTACGCCTTTTTAACAAACATTGATTTCAACTTCATGGCACCGATACCGTCAATTTTACAGTCAATATCATGATCGCCATCGACCAGGCGAATATTTTTGACTTTAGTGCCAACCTTGACCACCGATGATGAGCCTTTCACCTTGAGACTTTTGATCACTGTAACCGTATCACCGTTTTTAAGCGAATTTCCGTTGGCATCATGAATAACTCTCTCACCATCGTCCGTTTCGATTACTTCACTTTTTGCCCACTCTTGCCCACATTCCGGACAAACATACAAGAGTCCGTCTTCGTAGGTATATTTTGAATCACATTTTGTACAGCTAGGTAAATCGCTCATTCATATATCCTGTTTTTAATTGGCTAACCCATAATCCGCCCCATAAGATTGTGGTTATGTTTTTCCCCTCTCCGGACTTTATTGAAGTCCTATTATAACGAGGTGACAACTATCCTGCCAGTGGGGGAACGTCAACGGAAAGCGAATGGGTGGTTGAGTGATATTGTTGAACGACAGCCGAGTATTTTTGTCCATTGGAGTGTTTTGTTTAAAAACGGCTGAACGATAGGAGCCGGACGAGTCGAGAGGTTTGCGTCCGGTTCTGAGAGAGCCTGAGTGGTGTTGAGGTTTTGGCAATATTTGAAAAAACAGGGGAACCCTTCTGTGCTTTATATGGCCGACTAAATAAAAAAGCGGTAGAAATGTCTTTATGTCAAGAAGACCTCGCATCATCAGACCAGGCGTTCATCCATGAAACCACTGTGGCATCTTGCCGATCTTATTGATTTTGAATACCTGCTTTCCCAGGATGACATCCTGATGGAGAAAGATGGGCCGGATGTGTTCAAGCATCGCGACCGGGATATTTATCTGGAGAAGATTGCACCAGCGGCTGAAGGGCAGGGGGGACTCACCCCGCCTCTTCTGCTCCATCGGTGGCTCAAGGTGCGGCAACAGCAAGAGGCAGAACAGGCCGAGGGGAGTGTGCTGCCGGGCCGGGCCTGGAATGAGATGTACAGGATTGCCTGGTGGGGATTGCTGCTGCTGGGCCTGGCCACCGGAGCGGGCCTGGCCTTTTCCTTTCTAGTCTATTCCGGTGCTGAGCCGGTAAATGTGACCCTGTACCTGGTTCTTTTTGTTGGCCTGCAGATTGTGTCGATTGCTGTGCTTGGCGCTGCATTCTACTACCGCCAGCTACGGCGGCTTGATCTACGTTCATCAATGCTCTATGGCCTACTGAGCGGGCTGATGCTCCGCGCCATGTTGCGGCTCAATCGGTATGCCGGGACGAGGATGACCGCTTCCCAGCGGCTGCAGATATCGGCGGCCCATGGGCTCATGCGCCAAAAAATACAGACCCATGCCTCATGTCTGCTCTGGCCGGTATTTACATTGTTCCAAGTGCTGGCCATCGGCTTGAACTTGGGTGTACTCGGGGCAACCTTGCTCAAGGTCATTTCCGCGGATATTGCCTTTGGCTGGCAGTCCACCCTGCAGGTCAGTGCGCATTTGGTCTTCTCCCTGGTGAAGGCCATTGCCCTGCCCTGGTCCTGGTTTGTCTCTGAGCATATCGCCTATCCGAGTCTGCTGCACATTGAGGGCAGCCAGATGATCCTCAAAGAGGGCATCTATCACCTGGCAACTGCGGATCTGGTTTCCTGGTGGCCCTTTCTCTGCCTGGCTGTGCTGTTTTATGGGCTCCTGCCTCGGATAGTCTTGTTGTCAGTGGGCCTGGCCAGCCTCCGCCGGAGCATGGCTCGTCTGCAATTCCAGGGGATTTCCTGTGGGCAGCTCATGCAGCGGATGACCACCCCGCGGGTCTCTTCCCAGGCTCCCATGCCGAACCATTCTCCCGGGCCTCTTGTCCAGGGGCCGGCGCAGGTGGAAGAGTCGGTTGAAACTCCAATTGTCGCCCCCGATGATCAGGCCCTCCTGTATACTGCTGTCGCCCTGATTCCCGACGAGTTGTATGGGCAATGTCCCCTGAATGTCCTGCAGCCACTGATGCAAAAACGGTTGGGGGTAAGTGTGCTGGAAACCCTATGCACAGGAGAGTCGTATCGGGATGAACAGCTCCTTCTGGGCCAGCTTGCGGAGAGAAAGGGGGCTGGGAAAATAAAAAACATTGTCATCCTGCAGGAGGCCTGGCAACCGCCCATCTTGGAGTTTCTTGAATTTGTGATGCAAGTACGGCGGAGTTTGGGGGTTGATGTGCTAATCGTGGTGGCCCTGGTGGGGAAACCCGGTTCTGATACAATTTTTACGCCCACAAAAAAAGAAGACATGACGATCTGGCAGCAAAAGATCCGGGCCATGGGGGAACCCGATATTCAGGTGTTGGAGGTGGTGGCAGCATGAAGACTGTTGTGCCTAACTTTGCCGTGGTCGGTCATCCCAATGAGGGCAAGTCGTCCGTGCTCTCCACTCTTGCAGAAGATGATTCCGTTCGCATCAGCCACGTCCCTGGTGAAACCACTGAGTGCCGGGCCTTTCCTGTCATCATAGATGGGCGGGAGATACTCCGCTTTATCGATACCCCAGGCTTTCAGAATCCGCGTAACACCTTGCGCTGGATGCAGAATTACGCAGGCCCGGAAACAGACCTGGTCAAAGAGTTTATCCGTGCCCATAAAAATGATCCGGCGTATCGCGATGATTGCGAGCTGCTGAAGCCACTTCTGGACGAGGCGGGCATCATCTTTGTTGTTGATGGCTCCCGGCCCCTGCGCAATGTGGATCGGGCTGAAATGGAGATCCTTCGGCTGATCGGACGGCCGCGCATGGCCATCATTAACAACAAGGAAGATGATACCGCCTATCTTGGCCAGTGGCAGAACGAATTCAGGAAACATTTCAACTCCATCCGGATCTTCAATTCTAACCGGGCCACGTATGCCGAACGGATCGCCTTGCTGGAGAGCCTCAAATCCATAGACCAGGATTTGCAGGGTACTTTGGAGCTGGTGATATCGGCCTTTCAACAGGACTGGGCCGCCCGCAACCAACGAACCGCCGGTGCCCTTGTGGCCCTGCTGGCAGGAATCCTGACGTACCAGCGGACCGTGCCGTGCCCTGATGGGATCAATGAGGTGGCGCTCAGGGAGAAACTGCTTGGCCAATATGACCGCTATGTCACCCGGGAAGAGCAGAAGACGCATCAGCAGATCCGTTCATTTTACAAACATAATATTTTCAACTATGACCTGCCCGGCCACTCCATCCTCCAGAGTGATCTGTTCAGTGAGCGAACCTGGCAGTTCCTCGGTCTGAGCAGAAAACAGCTGGTTGTGGCCGGGGCCCTTGGTGGCGCTGGGGTCGGAGCAGGTGTTGATGTTGCGGCCGCTGGCCTCAGCTTTGGCGTCTTTTCGGCCCTTGGCGGCGTACTTGGTGCGGTGGGGACCATGCTCAAAGGACAGGAGATTTTTTCAAGTGTCCGCCTGCTGGGGATAAAACTTGATCAGCAGCATCTGCAGGTGGGGCCGGTGAAAAATATCCAGCTTCTCTATATCCTCCTGGATCGAGCCCTGATCTTTTACAGCCACATCATCAACTGGGCCCACGGTCGCCGCGATTATGGACAGGACATGTCCAGCCCATTGAAAGGTGTAGTGATACCGGCAGGGCAGCCGGACCTGAAACAGGGCTATACAACAGATTGGGATCGGACGATGCGGCAGACATGTGAGTCCTTTTTCAAAGGACTCCAGGGAGATGATGCGGTGCAACGGGAAGAGAGCGCTGATGCCCTGAAATACATGCTCACCGACTGCCTTGATTCCATTTCTCGAGATCGCGCTAAGTAATATGTGGGGGGGGAAGGGGATCGGCAGACGTTGGTTTTCTGCCCTGATCACTACATTGCCGGTTCAGGGCAGGCCACCACCATGGTGACCTGCCTGGATCAAGCTCTTCAACTTATGTGTCTATTCTTCTTGTCAATCTGCACCAGTCCTGCTCATTACTCAGGTTCGTCGTGGCACATTGAACAATCCTGAGAGATAACCTTGCCGAAATCTGTGGTGTGCTCCTCATCATGGCAGCGGAAGCAACCATAGCCTTCGTCGGCAAAACGGTGGCCCAGGTGCTCACGGTAGGTGCCCCAGGTGACGTTCATTGCTGGCCAGACATTGTTGAGATAGGTCTCAAGCAGGAAGCTGCCTGAGGAGACCAGGCTCTCTTCGTTTTCAGCCACGAATTCTTTTCCATGCCGTTTGGCCTGCAGGGCGAGGAGGGTCTCGACGATCTGCTCGCTGGCCTCGTCGCGGCTGGTGTACTCTTTCTCAAGGACCGTAATGGAGTCCTCTCGCATCCCCTCAACCTCTGGATTGAGCTTCTTACTCAAGAGGCCAAAGTCGATCCGCTCCAATAAATCATCATAGACATGGGTCGGCCGGTTGTGGCAGTCGATGCAGTCCATGGTCCGCCACTCGTGGGTGCTCTCTTCGGCTCCAGCAACGGAGTACTCTTCTGTGACGCCACTGGCCTTGGTGACCTTGACCTTGCCGATCTCAGTCCTCTTCTCGTTCATTGTCTGGTATTCGACCTTGATGTCGTTGCTCACATGCCAATGGATGCCTTCAAAACTGTCAGTGATTGGATTACGGCCACCAATGCGCAAGGCGATATCCTGGACATAGGGCTCCTGCTGGTCCTTGTTGGAAAAGGAGACATAGGACTTGATCTTCTTGCCATGGAATTTCTCGGGCCAATGGCATTGCTCGCAGGTGTCACGGGCCGGGCGCAGATGCTCCACCGGGGCTGGGATCGGGCGGCTGAAGTTGCCGTCAAAGACTGCCTTGACCTGTCTGAGGCCGGAGAGTTTGGCCTTTACATACCAGTCAGCACCTGAGCCGATGTGGCAGGCAACACAGGAGACCTTGGCGTGGGGCGAACGCTGGTAGGCCGTGTATTCTGGGTCCATGACCTCATGGCAGACTACGCCGCAGAAGTAGGGGGAGTCGGTGAAGTGATAGCCCTCGTAGCTGACCACGGCCAGCAAGGTACCGTTGATGACGGTCAGGACCAGGAAGAGGATGATGCTCTTGCGATGCTTGGTGTCACTGAGGTTGATGGTCAGCTGTTCCTTGGTCAGACTCTTCACAAACCAGCCGCGGCGATGCATAAAACAGGCCAGGGGGATGATCATCAGGCCGATGAGCATGCCGCCTGGCAGGACCATGAAGGTGAATATGGCTGCGTAATGATTGTGCACCAGGCCGACCATGTGGGCAAAGAGGCCGATGACTAGCAGGGTGATGCTGATGGTGGTGATGGAGATGCCCATGAGGCCAAGAGGGGTTTTCCAGGTGCAGCTGAGCAAGGTACGCCAGGCCCCGTGTTTCACGGGTGGCTGTTGATCTCTTGGGTCTGGAGTGGTGGTCGTTGTGGTCATATTTTCTTCCCTGGTTGTTGTCCTGGAGAATGGTCTTTTGGGTCAATTTTTTCATTACGCCCAAAATTTTATCGCTGAAATATCAGTTGACTGCCTGCGGTAAAATTTTGGGCATGCTAAAATCTTGAATCAAAATTTTGAGTATTCTCTTGGGCTCCTTTTGTTTATACCCGGTCAGGGGCGTTTGAGGAGTGCGGCCATTCGCTCTCCGTCCTTGATGATCTGGGCGAGCAGTTTTTGCTGGTCCGGGGTCAATTCCTGTTCTGTAAACGAGTCGCTGAGAAGTTGGCTCACGTTGATGATGCCGTTGAGGGTGTTGGTCGAATTATTGATGATGATGTTGAGCTGTTCCTCCTGTTCGTGAATTATTTCCTGGATCTGTTGTTCGCAGCCCGGCTGTCCGGTGTTGAGCCGTTGATTGATGAGTTCAGTGAATTCCCTGATTTCCCGGCAGGCGCCAGGAAGGACGGGAAGGGGCTGGGTGAGCAGGGCAGGGCTGCGTGCCTGCTCTGCAAGAGTTACCATGGGCAGGATTCCTTTGCGGTAGACCGTGACCAGCGAGAGGCTGATAAGGGCAATTATCAGGCTCAGGATCGTGATGAACAGTCTTTGAAAGTCAACGACGCGGGCCTTGAGCTTGCTGACAATGACCCGGTCGAACTGCATCAGCTGTTCAGCAATGGTGCGCAGTTGTTCCTGCAGCTCATGACTGGCCTGGGGCTTGTCCGGCGAGGATGGCAGGGCGCGGGTCGTGACCGCAAGCCTTGCCAGGTCGATCTTGCCGGATACGGCCAACTTGTATTCACCCGGGATCAGGGGGTCGTCAAAGAGGCGGTTGAGGCTCTGGCTGATGAGTTGGATGCGGTCGGTGCTGATCGTTATCTTGTTCCAGTCCTCGTCGATGATGCTGGCGGTGATCTCTTCGCGTAGCGTGGAAAACTGGAAGAGTATGGTCTCGCTGTCACTGATGATCTGGGTGTAGTCGCCCCGCAGGTGCTGCTGTCTTACGCCAAGCAGGATGATGCTTGCCAGGAGCAACGCCACGGTGATAATGGCGATATTGAAGAGGTGTTTGAGAGAGTCCATTGTTCCTCGGTATCAGCTCTGGGTGAGGACGTTGTGGGTGCAGTTATCGGCACCCGGACAGGTGGTACAGGCGTCCTCGCGGACAGAGAGATCGGCCGCCTCTTTTTTGATGCTGCACTCGGTGATGATCTCGAATTCTTCATTATCCAGGGTCTCCACCTGGAGGAGGATCTCGGCCAGGTTCTTCAGCAGGCATTGGTCCTGGCTAAGGATGGCCACCGCCTCCTGATAGCACCTGTCAAGGAGCTCGTTGATTTCACGATCGATCTGGTGCGAGGTCTCATCGCCCATGGCCAGGCGTTGCGCAGCTCCACCCAGGAAACCAGAGTTGTCCATGGCAAAGGCCTGGGGCCCGAGGTTCTCGCTCATTCCCCACTTGCAGATCATGTTGGTGGCGATTTCTGTGGCCTGGAGAATGTCGCCCTGGGCCCCGGTGGTCCGCTGGTTGAAGACGATTTTTTCGGCGGCCCGTCCGCCCATGAGGATGGTGATCCGGTTCTTGAGATAGTTGAATGAGTAAGCATGGCGGTCGTTCAGGGGCAGTTGTTGGGTCTGGCCCAAGGCCTGGCCGCGCGGGATGATCGTGATCTTGTGCAGGGGGTCAGACTCGGGGAGCCGCTTGGCGACGATGGCATGACCGGCCTCGTGATAGGCAAGTGTGGTCCGGTCCTGATCGGTCATAACTAAGCCCTTGCGCTCGACCCCCATGAGAACGCGGTCCCGGGCCGTATCAAATTCCCGGGCACCGATTTCTGTCTTCCCCAAACGGCCGGCCAGGAGTGCGGCCTCGTTGACCAGGTTGGCCAGCTCGGCCCCTGTGAACCCTGGGGTTGCCTGGCCAATGGTGGCCAGAGAGACATCAGGGGCCAGACGGACCTTCTTGGCAAAAAGACCAAGGATCTTGATCCGTCCCTTGACGTCGGGCGGCAGGATATTGATCTGCCGGTCAAAGCGACCAGGGCGGAGCAGGGCAGGGTCAAGGATGTCTGGACGGTTCGTGGCAGCCAGGACCACGATGGTGTCTGAGGTGTCAAAACCATCCATTTCAACGAGCAGGGCATTCAAGGTCTGTCCCCGTTCATCTTGTCCGCCAGCCGAGGAAGTCCCGGTCCGACTGCCACCCACTCCATCAATCTCGTCAATGAAGACGATGCAGGGTGTATTCTTCTTGGCCTCTTTAAAGAGGTCGCGAACCCGGGAGGCACCTACTCCCACGAACATCTCGACAAAGTCTGAGCCGCTGAAACTGTAGAAGGCGACGCCTGCTTCACCGGCGACGGCCTTGGCCAGCAGGGTCTTGCCGGTTCCAGGAGGGCCCTGGAGGAGGACTCCCTTGGGGATGTTGGCCCCAACCTGGCTGTACTGTTGCGGGTTTTTGAGAAAACCGACGATCTCTTCAAGTTCTTCTTTGGCCTCGGGGATACCGGCCACGTCAGCAAAGGTGATTGGGGTGTGGCCGCTGTCCGGGCGGATCAGTTTGTCGCTGGCAAAACGGCTCTTCTCTGCCCTGACCTTGTTGCGGTATATGGTGCCACCGATGACCAGGATCAGGGTGATGACGATGAAGGCCACGCTGGTTTGGAAGATGAGGGTGGAATAGTCGTTGTGGAAGACCACCCTGATGTTTTTACCTTCAGCTCGGCCAGCGACCTCACCTGGGTTTGGCACCGTGGTTCGGTAGACAAATCCCTTGTCAGTGGTGACCTCGGCCCGGTTACCGGTCAGTTCTATCAGCTTGATCTCGTTCTGGTAGAGATCGTTGATAAACTCGCTGTAGTCGTGGCTTGGTCTCCGGTTTTCGATCATCCAGGTGAGACCGCCCACGACCCCGATGGTAATCAGGATCGTGAGGATGAGAAGATTGCGGATCAGGGTGGCCATGGATTGTATTCCTTGTCTGAGGGTCAAAAGTTATGAAAGACCGACTGGCTTGAGCGAACAAGGTCCTGGCTGGGGGGGGCTGGCGTTCGTTCCAAGTGTGTGCTGGATCCCTCTTAAGGAATAATATAAGAAAAGCCCGAGAGATACAAATCCCTCAGGCTTTTATTGTTAGCCGCTGATGAGATTGATATGAGTCTGACTAGTTACCTTGAAAAGGATTTGTGGAGATGACCGTTACAGACCGGCCACGGCCCTAAACCAGTTGCCTATCAGTTGGAGGGGGCCGCCGCTTTTGACCATTGCGCTGACCAGGGCAATCAGGCTCCAGGTGCCAATAATAGCCCCAAAGGCGCTGATTGAAATCAGAGCGAGTTTGGAGGTCTCTGTGGAGACGCTGCTTTGTTCCTGGGTGCGGCTATTGCTGCTGGTTTTGGTCTTGGTGGTGGTAGTCTCATTCATGCTCTTCTCCTGGTGTGGCTGGTCCTGGTTCGGTTGGGGGTTGTGGTGATTGCAGTGATTATAGGCCGTTGACGGCCTTGAACCAGCTCATAGCCAAGGAAAGAGGGCCGCCGCTGTTGATCATACCGCCGATCATCGCCGCAAATCCCCAGAGACCAATGGCAAGACCGCCGATAGCGAAGGCAGATAGGGTAACCTGTGCCAGGGTATCGCCGGCACTCGTTGTGTCCTTGGTGGTGACGTGTGTTTTTTGCAGGGTTTTTGTAGTTTCCATGGTGTTCTCCTTTTTGCTTCGTGAAGTGGGGGGGATGGCTTTGTCTTTCATGAAGCAGGAAGCGTGCCACATTGTGGCTTCTTGGTCGGACTGGTGCAGGTTGATGATGTATATGCTCTAAATTATGAGGTAAAAAAATTTACTTTTTTGTTTTGAGACAGGGAAAGGGAAGGGGTGTGGCGTGCGGGAAGGGGGGGGTGAGGTGTAATCGTTGCGTTTCTGATGCATGCGTGATCGTTGCGCAACGATCACGCAACGATTGTGCAACGATTATGCAACGGCATGGCGGCTATTTCAGGGCTGGGGCAGGTTGAGGAGGTGGTCCAGGCCGTAGCGTTTGATCTTGCGGTACAGGGTGGAGCGGTCCATGCCCAGGAGGCGGGCGGCCTTGGTCTTATTACCACGGGTCCGGATCAGGGTGGTCTGGATCTCGTCTTCTTCGCTGGCGAATTCAAGAGGCAGCGGCATCTGTGGTATATGTGGCGAAGTGGTGGATGGGGGGTGGGGTGTCGGAGAGCTGGGGTCAAGGTTCAGGGGGTGGATCTCTGGTGGAAAGTGTTCAAGTGACAGGGTTGGCCCCTGGCAGAGGACACAGGCCCGTTCCATGACATGGCGGAGTTCGCGGACATTGCCTGGCCAGGTGTAGCTGATCAGGCCCTGCATGGCCTGATCAGAGATGTGGTTGATCTGCTTGTTCAGTTTGTCGCGGAATACGGTCAGGAAGTGATTGGCTAGCAGGGGGATGCCGCCCTCTCGATTCCGGAGTGGCGGTAGGTTGATCTCCACCACCTTGAGCCGGTAGTAGAGATCTTCGCGGAATAGCCCGGCCAGAACCTTGGCCTTGAGGTCGGCGTTGGTGGCAGCGATGACCCGGACATCCACCTGGATGGGTGTATCCTGGCCCACTGGGGTAAAGGTTTGCTCTTGGAGGAAGCGGAGGAGGCGGAGTTGCATGCGCGGGGAGATGTCGCCGATTTCATCGAGGAACAGGGTTCCGTGGTCGGCCAGGAGGAGCTTGCCTGGCCGGTCACGGTCTGCACCGGTAAAGGCCCCCTTGCGGTGGCCGAAGAGTTCGCTCTCCAGCAGGGATTCAGTGACTGCGGCACAGTCCACCTTGACCAGGGTCTTGTCCCGTCGTGGACTTTCTGTGTGCAGGGCCTCGGCGGCCAGTTCTTTGCCGGTCCCGGACTCGCCGGTGATCAGGACCGAGGTGTCGACCCGGCCCACATGCTCAATCAGGCGATAGACCTGCTGCATGGCCGAACTGGCGCCGACATAGCCGTGGAAACGGTTGCGGGGAAGGGTGTCAGTTTCTGGTTCCGGCAGGGTGATATCGCGGGCAACAATCACAGCCCCGTGAAAATGTTGGGCGCCATCTGTGAGCGGAGCGGCATTGAGGCTGATCATCCGGATGGAGCCATCTCTTTTTTGGCACTCCACCTGGTGTTCTCGTACTTCGCATTGCTGTTCGAGAACCTGCTTGGCATCGTGAAAACAGGCCAGGCCCATATCGCCTGGCAGCTTGTCGAGGTTGTCAACGTCCGTGACCCCGTTGTCTTTCATCCATTGGCGGGCTGTGTCGTTCATCTGGGTGATATTCATGTCGCGATCAATGGTGATGATGGCATCGCGGACCGAACTGAAGATGGTCTCCAGGTATTGGCGGTACTGTTCGTTTTCGCGCTGGAGGCGCTGTTTTTCCTTTTCCAGTTCCCAGTGCTTAAGGGCCTGGCGGGTAAAGCGGAGCAAAGTTTCCTTGTTGACAGGTTTGGGGATGTAGTCGAAGGCACCGAAACGAACGGCCTCAGCCGCAGTGTCCAGGTTGGGGAAGCCGGTGATCATCACCACGGGACAGGTGAGGCCAAGCCCCCTGATGGCGCGCAACAGCTCGGTACCCTTGCGGTCACCCAGGACTATGTCGCTGATGATCAGGTCGAAGGAGCTGTTTTTGACGGCAGTCAGGGCCTCATCCAGGGTTGAGGCAGTGGTGATGGGGCCGTATCCTGCGCGCTCAAGGAACATCTCAAAGGTCAGGCGAATGCTCTCTTCGTCATCAACGATCAGGATGGCGGTGGATGTGTTGGCTAAGGTCGTAGCTGGAGTCATGGCAGGAGTTGCAGTAGAAGTCATGGTCGAAGTTTGCTGGCCGGAGCGAGTAGCGGCAAGGTGATAATGACGGCCGTATATTTGTTGAGGACCGAGTCGATTTCTATGGTCCCGCCATGGTTTTTGATGATCCCGTAGCTGATGCTCAGGCCAAGGCCAGTGCCCTGACCGGATGGCTTGGTGGTGAAAAAGGGGTCGAAGAGTTTGTCGAGAATTCCCTGGGGAATGCCCGTGCCATGGTCGATAATCGTGATCTCAGCCTGCTCCTGGTCGTTGTGGCTGGCTTGTCGGCAGTAGATGATGATGTCTTTACTGGTGCTTGTCTTGGGAGAACGATCGTTGAGGGCAAAACGGCTGTTGTTGAGCAGATTGAGGAAGACCTGTTGCAGTTGACGGAAGTTGCCTGAGACAAGAAGGGGGTGTGATGGGAGTTCGGTGGTCAGGGTGATGCCGTCTTTCTCGAATTGATGACGGGTGAGGGCGAGGCAGGCATTGATTATTTCTGTGGTGTCAACTTGGTCGCAGTTTCCGTCATCCTGGCGGGCAAAAGAAAGCATGCTGTGGATGATGCTGGCGATTCGTTCGCCTTCCTGGACGATGCGGGAGAGGAGTTTGGCTTCATGGCTTTCTGGGCCGCTGTCATCAAGCAGGAGCTGGGCATAGTTAATGATGCCGTTAATGGGATTGTTAACCTCATGCGCAACTCCTGCGGCCAGTTCTCCCAGGGCGGCCATCTGGGCGGTACGGATGGAGTCAACCCGGCGCAGTTCTTCGCTGGTCAGCTCCCGCGCGATGAGGACGATCTTGTGGACCTCGCCGTTGCTCTCCCTGACCGGTGAGATGTTGAGGAGGTAGTCGCCGGAGAGACCGGGGAGTCGAGTTTCTTCGGTTTTTGAGGCACAGGTCTTGAGAAACTCTTCCAGTGGGCATTTGATGTGGGGCCAGCGTCCGCCATGGATAATATTGCAGATTCCCTGGCCAATGACCTCGGCCCGTGACTTGCCTGCAGCCTTGAGGGTTGCTGGATTGGCCTCGATAATTAGGCCCTCGGGGGTGACCACCATGGCCGGGTCTTGGATGGTGTGGAAAAGCTCGGCCCAGACACCGCAGCAGTGGTCGATCTGGCCGGGGATGAGGATGGGGGCCTTGGTCGACAGTTGGAGGGGGCGGCAGGTGCCGGGTTTGTCGCTGTGAGTTAGGGGCATGGGCCTCAGCTTGGGGTTGGGGCTGTTTGGCTTGTGTTTTGGGTGGTCACGTATGGCGAGTGTTTTTTTGTGAGGTTCGGTGTCGCTTTTTTGATAGTAGCGCAGATTTGGTTGGATGTGAAATAGAAGATGAGAGCAAAGGGCGATTATTTTCTCTTGGACGCATTGTGCGCCCGGTTGTGTGTGGGCACATTTGTTGTCCGGTGGGGGGCTGGCGGGAGCTGGCGGGAGGGTGTTGCTGGTGCGCTGATGTGGAAGAGATGCCCCGTGGCTCTAGGTTGTGTGTTTTGCTATAAAAGCAAAAAGCGAATTCTGGGCCGCCACCCAAAATTCGCTAAGCTTCTCGTCACTTGGCTGTAGAGTCAAGTACTGTAACCTGTTGCAAACATGGTGCCAGAGTTGATGGCTTTGTGCGTTGGTGATCCAGCTTGTTGTGTATCTTGCTGGAATGTCGCTGTTATGTTTTGTGTGTGCCGTTTGTTGCCGGCGCAGTCCGTCGGTTGTCTTATTATGATCGGGCGCGAAATGAGTTGCTTTGTTCCTAGTCTGGGCGCGAAGGGCGCCCATTTTTGATCCGAACAGATAGACGAAAAACGGAATGTGATTTTTGTGCAAGTAGAAATAAAAATGCCAGTTTATGGCAAATGTAATGCAATAACAGTATGTTGGTCGTTTTGACAAAGTTCGTTGATCGTGGTATAGACAGTAGCGAATGGCGAAAAATGCGCTGTTGATAATTTATTCGCTTGACACTCATCGTTTACAACTTTAAGATTCGTTCATGGTTAAGGTATTTCGTATTAAGGGTTGTTGATTAACCGTTGATGAGAATTTCTTTTAAAGAGCAAGGAGGAAAGGGACAGATTGAAACGAAACGGATCAGGGGAGCCCGCCAGTTTTCCTGATTCAGAGATCGCGATCACAGATCGCACAGCTTAAGGAGGATAAAATGGAAGGAGTTATGTTTCTCGTCGGTTGGCTTGGTTGCGCAGCACTCCACACACTTTATGATCTTAAAATCAAGCCTCTTATTCAGGAATTGGGAGAAGAGAGTTACGACTCATCTCTTCGTTAGTGGTGTAAGACGTTTATCTTTTAATCATTCAGAATCATTTAAGGAGTATGCGTAATGAATAATTTTTTAGCAGGAGTTCTACCACAGGAAGGCGGTCTCGTATCCACCGCCTCTAGAAAGTATAATATTGCCGTTGGTGTTTCTGGCCTCTTTGTCTTGATGGGGCTCGCCTCTGGTGCCTATTCGTTCTTTGGCGGTCACCATGCTGCCTTTGCCGTAACCCGTGAGATCCCCTGGGGTCTTTTGATTGCTGCATATGTCTTCTTTGTTGTTACCTCAACCGGTCTGTGTATTGTTTCATCTCTTGGCCATGTCTTTGGTTTCAAGGCATTTAACCCCATCGCCAAGCGTGCGGTATTCATGGCCATTGTCACCATTGTGGCAGGTTTCCTCGTAATTGCCTTCGAGATCGCCAATGCCTATCGCATGCCAATCTGGAACGTACTTGGTGCCAACCCCAGTTCCAACATCTGGTGGATGGGTACCCTTTACGGTGCATATCTCTTCTTCATGCTGATTGAGTTTGTCCTGCTGCAGAAAGAGAACCACAAGGTCGCCACCATGTTCGGCCTGGCCGGTCTGCTCACCGGTGTTGCAGCGCATTCCAACCTGGGTGCAGTTTTCGGACTCCTGAATGGTCGTGAGTTCTGGCATGGTCCCTATATGCCCATCTACTTCATCACCTCTGCTGCCATGTCTGGCTGTGTTGCGGTAATCTTCTTCACCTATCTTGCTTATAAGGCCAATGGCTGGAAGATGAGCGAGGATATGACCAACTCCTTGCAGAATGTAGCTAAGCTTGGTGCCCTGCTCATGTCGATCATTATCTTC
>FLOH01001052.1_pt1 | contig 46084 bp, 41 predicted proteins | sample 756751 | NCBI WGS metagenome assembly FLOH01 (sample SAMEA4026879, study PRJEB14308) | marine metagenome | biome: coastal water; material: water | depth 74 m | reverse complement strand
CAGCATCTTCAAGGCGTACGACGTCCGAGGCCTCTACCCGTCTGAGATCGATGAGGAGGCGGCCCGACGGATCGGATACGGCTTCGCCACATTCGCCGACGCCGATCGGATCGCCGTTGGACGGGATTGTCGGATCTCGTCGCCTGCGATCGTTGCCGCCCTCATCGACGGGATCACCGCCGCGGGGACCGACGTGCTTGATCTCGGCGAGATCACAACCGATGGTCTCTACTTCATATCCGGGTCGATGGATCTTCCGGGCGTGGTCGTGACGGCATCTCACAATCCACCCGAGTACAACGGGTTGAAGTTCTGTCTCGCCGGTGCTGCGCCGGTCGGTGAGGAATCGGGACTGAAGGACATCAAGGGGATCGCCGTCTCGGGTCATGTGACACGAGATGATGGCGGCTCGGTTGAGGTCGTCGACATCCTCGATGGATACGTCGATCATCTCCTCGGCGTCGTCGATGCCCGGGTGTTCTCGGAGTTGACCGTTGCGGCAGATGGAGGCAACGGAATGGCCGGTATCGCCCTACCGACGGTGTTCGAGCGTTTGCCGGCCCGGCTCATCGGCCTGTACCTCGAGCCGGACGGGACGTTCCCGAACCATCCGGCCGATCCACTCAGGCCGGAGAACCTCGCCGATCTTCTCGCCTTGATGGATGAGACGAACCCAGATCTCGGCGTTGCGTTCGATGGTGATGCCGACCGAGCGTTCTTCATCGACGACCTGGGTGTCCCGCTGCCCGGGAGCACGACGACGGCGATCATCAGCGACTGGTTCCTCAGGAGAGAGCCCGGCGCATCGATCGTGCACAACCTCATCTGCTCGAAGGCGGTTCCCGAGAGGGTTCGCAGTGCGGGAGGTGTTCCGGTGCGGACAAGAGTCGGGCACTCGTTCATCAAGCAAGTCATGAAGGAGACCGGTGCCGTGTTCGGTGGTGAACACTCGGGTCACTACTACTTCCGCGACAACTACCGCGCCGATTCCGGGATTCTCGCAATGCTCGTATTGATGCAGGTGATGTCGGAGGACGGGCGCCCGCTCTCCCAACTCCGTCTCGACTACGAACCGTACGTGGGGTCGGGCGAGATCAACTACGACGTCGCAGACCAAACGGCGGCTACCGCCGCGGTGGCTGCTGCATACCGCGAGGCCCAGATCGACTATCTCGACGGACTGACCGTCGACCTCGGCGACCGGTGGTTCAACCTCCGACCTTCGAATACCGAGCCCAAGCTCAGGCTCAACGCAGAAGCACCAGACGCCGCCGGGGTCGACGAACTCGTCGCAGCGGTGGCATCAATCATCCAGGAGGGACCGTGACTGACCATCTGATCGACCCGGCGTTGCTAGACATCATGCAATGCCCGTCCTGCACGGGAACGCTCATCGTGCGTCCCGAACCCCCGGCACTCGTCTGCTCGGACTGCGGACTTCAGTATCCGGTTAGAGACGGCATTCCCGTCATGCTGATCGACGAAGCCATTCCTTCCGATCAATGACGATGTTCAATGACCTCTTGAGCCTTCCGGAGCAACTCCGGTGGGGGATCGGTCAGGACGTAGCTGGGTTGCGGTCCGATGGGCCGATCGTGCTGCTCGGCATGGGAGGGTCGGCGATGGCGGCCACCATCGGGACACTCGCATCGACGCTCCGCGTCCCGATGGTCGTCCACCGTGGGTATGGGCTCCCTGCATGGGCGACAGAGGGAGGTGTCACGGTGCTCGCCGTCTCCTACAGCGGGAACACCGAGGAGGTGCTCTCGGGGGTCGATCAAGCGATCTCGGCCGATCTCGATCTGGCTGTTGTTGCCTCAGGCGGCCGGCTCGGTGAGATTGCAGGAGAGCGGGGCCTGCCGTACGTGGAGGTTCCGGGAGGTCTCCAGCCAAGGGCCGGTGTCGGATATCAGGCCGCGGCCGTAACGGCGATGCTCGGCGCCTGCGGCCATGTTTGGAACGCCGACGCCGCGCTCAGCGAGGCTGCAGACGTCGTCGATCGGTTGCTCGACGGAGGGAGCGGCGGCGCCGTGCAACTCGGACGCGATCTCGCTGCCGGTCTCGAAGAGAGAACGGCCGTCATCTACGGCGGTCGTGGCGTCGGCTCAACGGCGGCGTACCGGTGGAAGACACAGATCAACGAGAACGCGAAGGTCCCCGCTTTCTCAGGGACCGTCCCCGAGATGAATCACAACGAACTCGAAGGGTGGCAACGCGAGTCGAGCGGCGCATTCGGCGTGATCTACCTCCGGGATTCCGCCGATCATCCGAGCGTGGCCCGTCGACTGGATCTCTCAGGAACGGTGCTGTCGGGGAAGGTCCGCCGAGTTGGCGACGTCCGCTCAACCGGAGAGGGCCCGCTCGCCCGTTTCTTCAGCCTTGCCATCGTCGGGGACGTCGCGTCCGTGGCATTGGCGGAGGCGGCAGGGATCGACCCGACACCAGTCAAGACCCTCGAGGCTTTTAAGACCATGCTCGCGAAGGGAGCACCATGAACTACGACATCGCTGATTCGTCACTCGCATTCGAAGGGCATCGGCGGATCGCATGGGCCGACCGCAGAATGCCGGTCCTTGCTGCGATCCGGGAACGATTCGAGGCCGAACGCCCGCTGGAGGGTATCCGGGTCGCTGCCTGCATGCACGTAACGACCGAGACTGCGACGCTGATGCAGACGCTGCGCGTCGGTGGGGCATCGGTGGCTCTGTGCGCTTCGAACCCTCTTTCGACCCAGGACGACGTGGCCGCGGCGCTCGTAGATGACGGCATCCCCGTGTACGCAGTGCGCGGTGAGGATTCCGAAACCTTCTACCGACACATCAACGCAATCCTCGACACCGAGCCGCACATCGTGTTCGACGATGGGGCAGACACCACGACCGTTCTTCATCGTGAACGGAAGCTGCAGCCGATCCTCGGAGGTCTCGAGGAGACGACCACCGGTGTGCTCCGCCTCCGAGCGATGGCCGCCGAGGGGGTCCTTCGGTACCCGGTTGTGGCCGTGAACGACTCTGCGACGAAACATCTGTTCGACAACCGGCACGGAACCGGACAGTCGTCGCTCGACGGGATTCTCAGGGCTTCGAACATCCTGTTCGCCGGACGCACTGTGGTCGTCGCAGGTTTCGGTGACTGCGGATGGGGTATTGCCCGCCGTGCATCAGGTCTCGGGGCCAGTGTTGTCGTCATCGAGGTCGACCCGATTCGGGCACTCTCGGCGGCGATGGAGGGTTACCGCGTGATGACGGCGGCCGAGGCGGCTCCGGTTGGAGATGTCTTCCTCACGGTGACAGGCGACATCCACATCTTCCGGCCCGAGCATTTCCTGGTAATGAAGGACAGCGTTCTCCTCGCGAACGCCGGCCACTTTGACGTGGAGCTTGATCTGGTCGGACTTCGCCAGATGGCGGTTGCTTGCCGCGCAATCAGGGAGAATCTCGAGGAGTTCGAACTGGACGATGGGCGCCGAATCATTGTCGTGGCTGAGGGACGGCTGGTGAATCTCAGCGCAGCCGAGGGCCACCCCGCCGATGTGATGGACATGTCGTTCGCCGACCAGGCGCTCGCCGCAGAGTGGCTTGTCCAAGTAGGCGCTGACCTCCCACCCGATGTGTACACGCTGCCCCGTGAGCTCGACGAGTCCGTCGCTCGGCTCAAGCTCAAAGCGATGGGCGCGTCACTTGAGACATTGACAGAAGAACAAGCCCGCTACCTGAAGTCGTGGGAAGCAGGAACCTGAGCTAGTAGAGCAGCAGAGCAGTAGCGAGTAGATCAGCACTGTTCTACTGGTCTACTGGTCTACCGATCTACTCCCCACCCTTTCTGTCCCACTCTGCTCTTACCGTCAGGGGCATGTTCTGTTTGGCCTGCACCATGCCTGCGGCCGATTCGCTCTGCTCTCGGTGTCTGCTCGAACTGCGTCCTGCACCGGAGGTATCTCTGGGATCAGGTCTGATCGGTGTGGCCGGATTCGTCCACGAGGGGCCGGCGCGTCGGCTCGTCCACGCTTTGAAGTACCGGGCCGTTGTCGCTGCCGCGGAACCGCTTGCAGACGCCATGGCAGAGAGGCTCCCCGGGTCGGTCACCGCACTCGTACCCGTGCCAAGGGCCGCCCTTCGAGCACTTCGCCACGGGATCGATCCCGCAGCGGTCCTTGCTGCGGCAGTCGCACGGCGGACCGGTCTCCCCGTCATCGACGCGATTCGGCCCCGATTGTGGTGGCGACGGCACGCCGGTCGCAGCAGGGACGAGCGGTCCGCGGTCCGCTTCACCCCTACCGGCTCGATCGTTCCGAGCTGTGCGGCGCTCGTCGACGATGTGCTTGCGACGGGAGCGACGGCCCGTGCAGCGGCCGCGGCGCTACATAGTCTTCCGACTCTTGTGCTGGTTGCGACCTGCGCGAGTAGGATGGAGCTAGGAGAACGTCCCATGGAGGTGCGGTGACGGTTCAACCGTTGAGCGGCCCGACCGATCAAAGCGCCCTCCGCGCCCGAATGTCCGAACCAGGTCGATTCGACGCGCCCGGGAGAAATCCGGAGGGGCCACCGTCATGATGCGAAGGAGCACGAGTGAACGTTCGGATCCACGCGCGGAACACCGAGATCGCAGAGGATGTTCGCGATCTCGCTCATGAGAAGGTGGAACATGCCGGGAGAATCTTCGACGACGTGACCACTGTCGACGTCGAGTTCTCTGAGAACGGCAATCCGAGGCAGACCGACGCCAGATATCGCGTCGAGATCACCTCTACCGCCGCCGGCCAGATCGTTCGCGTCGAATCAGACGCCTTCGACGCACGGGCGGCACTCGACACCGCGTCCGAGAAGTATGAACGGCAACTCCGAAAGCTCAAAGAGCGGCTTATTCAGCGATCCCGCAAAGCTGGCCACAAAGACCTCAACCCACCCGGCAACACGGTCGATGACCTACATGACCGAGACGCTGTCATCGTGAAGAGAAAACGATTCGCGATGCGGCCCATGACGGTCGAGGAAGCTGCATTGCAGATGGAGATGCTCGGACACGACTTCTTCGTCTTCCTCGACGCGGACACAGGCAGACAGTCGGTGCTCTATTACCGGCGAGACGGCGATCTCGGGATGATCGAACCGGAGTAAGCCGAGCGGGAGTACTGAGTCGAGATGAAAAGACTGCTCGTTGTCGACGATGTTCCGCTGTTCAGAGCAGGACTGGCATCAGCACTGAGAGACGCCGGATTCGAGGTCATTGCCGAGTCAGGCGACGCAGAAGGGGCAGTCTCCGCTGCCGAGGAGCATCAGCCGGATCTGGTCCTGCTCGACATCCTGATGCCCGGTATCTCGGGCCTCGAGGTCGTCGAGAAGATCAGCGCCGTCGCTCCGGGAGCGCGCGTCATCTTGCTCACCGCGAGCGAATCGGAAGAGGACCTCCTCGTCGGCATCAAAGCCGGGGCCCGTGGATACGTCACGAAGGACGCTCCGTTCGACGCCCTGGTCGGCGCCCTGAACGCCGTTGAGAATGGCGGGGCGGCCATTTCCCCGAACATGGCAGGGAAGCTCCTCGACGTGACCCGCCAGTTGCTCCGTCACCAGGAGCTGCTGCAATCGAGGAAGCCGGTGTTGACCGGGCGCGAGATCGAGGTTCTCGGACTCGTGGCACAGGGACACACGAGCCGCGAGATCGGCACGCTCCTGTTCATCTCCGAGAACACGGTGAAGAACCACATCCGGAACATCCTGGACAAACTCGGTTTCCACTCCAGGAACGAGGCAGTCCTGTACGCGGTAAGGGAAGACCTAATCAGTCTGGGTTGAGTAGCCGAGTAGATCAGTAGATCAGTAGATCAGACTCCCTGTCGGTGCGGTGTCTTACGATCGAACCCGGCGTCTGAGTCCTGAGAGCATGGGTATGACCTCAGCGACTTCAGCAAGGTGCCGATCGGCGGCGCTTCCGTTGATCAGCCCTAGCTTCCGCGCGAGCATCAGGTGGTTCTCAAGCTCTGCTCCAGAGCCGATAGCGATCGTCAGGAATCTGCGGAACTCCTTGAGGGACTCGCGCCCCGCGCCCTCTGCGATGTTCGCTGGGATCGAAGCCGCCGCGCGAGTGAGCTGATCAGCGAGACTGAAGCGGTGACCACCTTCGAAGGTGTCCGCTGCCCCGTGGAGGTCGATAGCGAGTTGGTGCGACCGCTGCCAGACCTTCAGTCTCTTGAAATCCCTCATGTCCCAGTCGTACCAGAGTCGAGTGCCAGTTACCAGACCCTTGGCTGCTCTACTGCTCTACTGCTTCGCACTCGCTCAACAAGCGAGAAGGTCCCCGTATCATCATCGTGTATGTCCATCTTCTCTAAAGCTCTTCGGATTGGGGAGGGCAAGCGCCTCAAGGAACTTGAGGGGCTCGTCACACGCGTCAACGCGCTCGAGCCGGAGACTGAGCGATTGAGCGACGCCGATCTTGTCGCGAAGACCGCTGAGTTCCGCAACCGCGTCCGGAACGGCGAACCGGTTGACGATCTTGAGGAAGAGGCCTTCGCCGTCGTTCGGGAAGCAGCGAAGCGAACGCTCGGTCAGCGTCATTTCGACGTCCAGGTCATCGGGGCCGGCACGCTCCATCGGGGGATGATCTCCGAGATGCGCACCGGCGAGGGAAAGACGCTGGTCTCGACGATGCCGTCCTACCTGAACGCGCTCGCCGGCGAGGGTGTCCACATCGTCACGGTCAACGACTACCTGGCAGCGCGCGACTCGAATTGGATGGGACAGATCCACCGATTCCTTGGTCTCGAGGTCGGACTCATCCAGTCCGAGATGACGCCACAGGAGCGAAGGCCGGCATACCGCGCTGACATTACGTACGGGACGAACAACGAGTTTGGATTCGACTACCTCAGAGACAACATGGCGATGCGCCCCGAGGACCGCACCCAGCGGGGCCACTACTTCGGCATCGTCGACGAGGTCGATTCGATCCTCATCGACGAAGCCAGGACCCCGCTCATCATCTCCGGGAGGGTTGGCGAGACCGGGAAGTGGTATCGGGACTTCGCCCGCATCGTTGAGCGACTCCGAAGAGATGAGCACTACGAGATCGACGAGAAGAAGCGGCAGGTCATCGTCACCGAGACCGGCGTTACTCGCGTCGAGCAGATTCTCGGTGTGGAGAACATGTACGACTATGCCAACGTCGACTTCATCCACCACCTCGACGTGGCATTGAAGGCGTCGGGCCTCTATCACCTCGACGTTGACTACCTCATCAAGAACGGTGAGGTCATGATCGTGGACGAGTTCACGGGTCGGGTGCTCGAAGGCCGGCGTTACTCCGAGGGCCTTCACCAGGCGATTGAGGCGAAGGAGGGCGTTCACATCAAAGAGGAGAACCAGACCCTCGCCACGATCACCCTTCAGAACTACTTCCGGATGTATGACAAGCTTTCGGGGATGACCGGCACGGCCCTGACCGAAGCCGGGGAGTTCCATGGGATATATGGACTCGATGTGCTCGACATCCCGACGAATGAGCCGGTCGCCCGCATCGACCAGGCTGACGTCGTCTACCTCGACGAGGATCACAAGTTCGCTGCGCTCGCCGACGACATCGAAGAGCGGAGCCGCCGCGGCCAGCCCGTCCTCGTCGGAACCGTTTCGATCGAGAAATCTGAGCGCCTTGCCAACACACTGAAGCGCCGTGGCATCAAACACGAAGTCCTCAACGCCAAGCAGCATGAGCGAGAGGCCCACATCATCGCCCAGGCCGGCCAGTTTGGAGCGGTCACGGTCGCGACGAATATGGCGGGACGAGGCGTCGACATCCAGCTCGGCGGGAATCCCGAGGAACTCGCCCGAGCCGAGATGATCCGCAGAGAGATACCAACGAACGATTCGGGGTACGAAGCAGCGCTCGCCGATTCCGTCGGGCGATTCGCCGCCGAGACGCAACAGCAGAGGCAACAGGTGCTCGACGCGGGCGGCTTGTATGTGCTCGGTACCGAACGGCACGATTCGCGCCGCATCGACAACCAGCTACGAGGCCGTTCCGGCAGGCAGGGCGATCCAGGTGAGTCTCGTTTCTATCTGTCGCTTGAAGACGACCTCATGCGACGGTTCGCCAACGAACGCGTGGCTTCGATCATGGAGAGATTGCGGATTCCGCCGGATGTCCCGATCGAGCACAAGATGGTGTCGAAGGCGATAGAGCGTGCGCAGACGCAAGTCGAAGCACAGAACTTCGAGATCCGCAAGAACGTGCTCAAGTACGACGAGGTGATGAACACCCAACGTCAGATCATCTACAAGTGGCGGAACCGGATTCTCGACGGTGCGAGCACCGACGAACTGCTCGCCGGGTGGCGCGCTGAGGCCATCGAGTTCGAGGTCGAGACGATGACAGCAGGCGCCGATTCTTCTGATTGGGATTGGGCCGAATTCGAGGTCCGAATGAAGGCACTCTGCGAGCCGACGATCAGCAGCGCGTCGTTCAGCGACCTGGAGACCCTCACCTCTGACGAGATCATCGACGCGTACGTGATCGATGCCGACGCCGTGTACGCGGCCCGAGAGGCGCAGTTCGGTGACACGGTCATGCGTCAACTCGAGCGCACAGTCACGCTCTCAGTTATCGACAATAAGTGGAGGGAGCATCTCGCCGAGATGGACTACCTCCGCTCCGGCATCGGTCTGCGTGCGATGGGCCAGAAGGACCCGCTCGTCGAGTACCGGCGTGAGGGCTTCAACTACTTCGAGGAGTTGATTGACGCCGTGAAGTACGACGCCACCCGCTACATGTTCCACGTCGACGTGGTGCAGCAGCAGGAAGCACCGAAGGCGCAGGTGACCACCTCGTCGGCGAAGTCTGTTCAACAGCTCAAGCAGAAGCAGATCATTCGAACGGGTGAGAAGGTGGGGCGCAACGTTCCGTGCCCATGTGGGTCGGGGAAGAAGTACAAGCGCTGTCATGGCGCCGTTGGGGCCGAACCGCTGGTTTAGGCAGCGCCGTGCTCGACTCCGGGGGACTCAAGAGCACTGTGGCCAAGGGTGCATACTTCGTCGATCCCCTTGTTGCCCTCATCCGGCGGCCTCATCGAGGCTCTGGCGGCGGCATCGTCGTTCGTGCCCTCCATGATGGCACCCACATGGAGGACATCTGGGGGACGGTGGTTCGAGAAGCTCCACAGCAAGGAATCTGAACCCAAAGGGGTGCAGCAACCCGCCGACGGGTACGCTCATCCCACCATGGAACCGAATGACCTCCGCATACTCCTGAACGACCTGCGCTCTCGGCTCGACGACGCCAGGAGGTTCCTTTGACGTCGCAGGCAAGGAACAGGCACTCGTCGAACTGAGGCAGCAGGTTTCCGAACCTGGTCTGTGGGACGATCAGGATCGGGCGCTCAAGGTGACCCGAACCCTCGCCCGGCACGAACGTACGATCGAGCAGGTTGCGACCCTGGATGGGGCACTTGATGACGCCGAGGTGCTGATTGAGCTCGGCCTTGAAGAAGAGGATGCTTCAGGCCTCGACGACGCGATGAAGGAGCTGCGCGAAACCGAGGCGACACTCAGTCGTCTCGAACGCGAAACGCTCTTCTTCGGCCCTCACGACGACTCGACCGCAATTCTGTCGGTTCATGCCGGTGCCGGCGGCGTCGATGCTCATGATTGGGCGGAAATGCTGTTCCGTATGTACCTGCGATATCTCGAACGAACAGAGCTCTCCTTCGAGGTCGACGAGTACCAGGTCGGTGAGGAAGCAGGCATCAAGTCGGCCACGATCACCATCAAGGGGGACCATGCGTACGGGATTCTCGAGAGCGAACGCGGCGTGCATCGGCTGGTGCGGATCAGCCCGTTCGATTCGGCCGCTCGTCGCCACACGGCATTTGCCGGTGTCGATGTCATCCCGGAAGTCGACGTCAAAGAAGTCGAAATCAACCCGGAGGACCTCAGGGTCGACACATACCGGGCGTCGGGTGCGGGCGGCCAGCACATCAACAAGACCGATTCGGCGGTCCGGCTGACGCATCTGCCCACCGGTGTCGTCGTCAGTTGTCAAGCCGAACGGTCTCAGACCCAGAACCGGGTGCGGGCAATGCATCTCCTCGCCGCACGACTGGCGGATCGAGCCCGCCTCGAACAGCAGGTAAAGGTCGACGCGATCCGCGGGGACCAGACCGAAGCCGGCTGGGGACACCAGATCCGCTCCTACGTACTCCAGCCCTATCAGATGGTCAAAGACCTTCGTACCGGCCGCGAGATCGGAAATATCCAGGGTGTCCTGGACGGAGACCTGGACGCCCTGATAGACAGCTACCTGCAATGGCGGCGAGCCGCCGCCAAGTAGAGCAGTAGAGCAGCTCTGATCTACTGATCTACTGATTTACTCCGTCCTTCACTCCCACAATCCCTCTCCTATACGGGGCCCACGGGTAACCTGGCAACTCGTTGGCGGGTGGGGTAGGACTACGAAGCCGCGATAGGGATTTCATGATCCGTCTCGACAATGTGACGAAGGTCTACGACGGCGGTGTTGTAGCCCTCAAAGACATCGATCTCGACATCAACAAGGGGGAGTTCGTCTTCCTCGTCGGACCCTCGGGGTCTGGGAAGTCGACGCTCATTCGCCTCATGATGCGAGAGGAGAAGCCGACCAACGGCGACATTTGGGTCGCTGGGAAGCACGCGTCGGAACTGCCGGGATGGAAGATCCCGCACCTTCGTCGATCCATCGGGACGGTGTTTCAGGATTTCAAACTTCTCCCGAGCAAGACCGTCTACGAGAACGTTGCATTTGCGATGGAAGTGACGGGGAAACCGCGCTCGGCGATCGACCATCAGGTCACGCAAGTCCTCAAGCTCGTCGGTCTCTCCGAGATGGCCGACCGCCTGCCGAGACGACTCTCCGGCGGTGAGCAACAGCGAGTCTCGGTAGCCCGAGCCTTCGTGAACCGACCTCTCATCGTTCTCGCCGACGAGCCGACCGGGAACCTGGACCCCGCGACGTCTGTTGGGATCATGCGCATCCTTGATCGGATCAACCGTACGGGCACCACCGTTGTCATGGCGACCCATGCTCACGCGATTGTCACTGCTATGCGGCGCAGGGTCGTTCAGCTCGATCGTGGCCGTATCACTCGAGACGAGAGTCGTGGCCTCTACGAGGCGGCAATCGTCGAGGATGCAGGTATCAGAGATGCGCCTCTGATCATTGCGGACATCGTTGCCGAATCCGACACTGCTACTACGGCTGAAGACACTGCCACATCGACCCTCGATTTCGAAGAGTCGACGGTTACTGGTTCATCGGCTGAAGGGCAGAGTTCCTCGGAGGAGCCTGCGGGCGTTGACGGCGAGTCGGCCGAACACGACGAACCTGGCGAGCAGGACGCCGCCGCAGACGGCGAGGGTTCGGACGAAGAACCTGGCGCCGACGAGGAGGTCAACGGATGACCCGCGTCTCGTACGTCCTCCGAGAGGCCTTCGCGAACATCGGGGCCAACGGCCTAGTCGTATTGGGGGCTGTTCTCGCCGTCTTCATCTCTCTGACCCTCACCTTCGGGACGCTCGTCTTCGGCGAGGTGGTTCGAATCAACACCCTTCAATGGGCTGAAGACGTTCGCGTGATCGCGTTCGTGCGTGACGACGCGCTCACGGCGGTCGATGATCTGCAGGCCGAGATGGAGAGCTGGGATGAAGTCGAGAGCGTTAGCTTCATCTCAAAGGCTGAAGCTCTCGAAGAGGCTCGAGTACTGCTCTCGAACCAGCCGGCCACGTTGCGCGTGATCGAAGAAAGCCCCGATATCGTCCCTGCCTCGCTCCGGATCAAGCCCGTTGACCCGGATGACTACCAGACGATCGTGACGCGCCTTCAGGCCACGCCCGGGCTTCTGCGCGTCCAGTCCGCCGGGCAGGCCATTGATGCGATGATCTCTCTTCGAGATGGATTACGGGTGATGTTCTGGCTCCTTGCGGTTGCTCTCGGAGTGGCCGCAGTGGCGCTGATCGCCAACACAATTCACATGGCGATCTACGCGCGCCGCGAAGAGATTGAGATCATGCGACTCGTGGGTGCATCGAACTGGCTCGTGCGGGTGCCGTTCCTTCTCGAGGGCGCGCTCGAAGGATTCGTGGGAGCTGGTCTCGCCGTGGGCTTCATTGTCGTTGCCCAGCAGCTGGCAGTCGATCGTCTTACCGACCTGCCGGACTGGATCAACGTCGCCGTTCAACCTGATTACCTCTTCACGCAGGGAGTGCTGGTCCTGCTGTTCGGGGTGCTTGCCGGTCTCATCGGCAGCAGCCTGAGCCTTACGGTCCACAAGTACTTGCGAACGTGACCAGAGCGCGCCATCTCTTCGTCTCGGTACTCACGGCGGTGTTGGTGCTCGCGGTGGTGCCGGCCGTCGGCGCCGACGATCTCGATCGTGATCTCCAGAGTGTCAGGAACCGGATCGATTCCCTGAGTGACGAAATCGATGCGACATCGGCGAACCGTAGCGCTCTTGCCCGCGACATCCAGGCGACGTCCGAGCGCATGGATGAGATCCTCGAGGCGATGGCCTCACTGCGGATGGAGGTGCTCAGTGTTGTGTCCGAACTCGCCCAGAAGCAGGGTGCTCTGCGCGACGTACGATCCGACTTGCACGCGAAGTACCAGTCTCTCGCTCTGACAAGATCGGAATTGGGCACGGCGCGCGTCGACGCTGCACACTACGCGGTCGAGTCCTACATGAGCGCTGGCCTCGGTGTCCCGACGGTCGCCCTGTCGGCGAAAGTGTGGACCGACATTGGGATCGGGTTGGCGTATCTCGATCGGATCACCGCCAGCGGTACCGAAACCGTTCTGCGATTCGAGTCTCTCCTCGTCGACGAGCAACATGCGAGTGAAACCATCGCTGCACACGAGGTCACCCTTGCGTCGGATCTCGTCGAACTCGAGACTGCCGAGGAGCATCTCGGTTCGCTCCAGAACGAACTGCAGCAATCGAGCGACGCGCTCCAGGAGGAGTATCGCCGCCAGCGATCTCTCCTGGCGTCCTACGACGCGGAGATAGAGGAGATCGAGGTTGAGATCGCTTCGCTCGAAAGGGAGCAATCGTCGATCAAGAAGCTCATTGCCGAGCGAGTGAAAGCGGCTGGTGCGGCGCCGGGCAGCCTCGTCCGGCCAGTCCCGGGAGCGATCTCATCCGGGTTCGGGCCGAGGGTTCATCCGATCTACGGCTATTCGTTGATGCACACCGGGGTCGACATGGAGGCCGGCATGGGACAGAAGATCGTGGCGGCTTCAGCCGGAACGGTCTTCTTCGCAGGGGTGAAGGGCGGGTATGGGAACTCGATCATGATCGACCACGGTGGCGGCATGGTGACGCTGTACGCCCATCAATCGGAGTTCGCCGTGTCCGATGGACAGAAGGTGAAGGCGGGACAGGTGATCGGCTACGTGGGATCAACCGGCGTTTCGACCGGTCCCCATCTTCACTTCGAGGTCAGGATCAACGGCAACCCCGTGAACCCGGCCAAATACTTCTAGGCTTCTGATCATGGCTGAAGGTCGCAAAGTTGTCGCATCCAACCGACGTGCACGACACAACTACGAGATCCTCGACACCTTCGAGGCAGGGATGGTGCTCACTGGGTCCGAGGTGAAGAGCCTTCGTGCGGGGCAGGTGCAGCTCAAGGATGCATACGGGTTGCTGCAGGGCGGGGAACTCTGGCTCGAGAACGCCCATATCGCACCGTACTCGTTCGCGATCAGTGGTGGCCATGCCCCGGAGCGAAAACGCAAGCTGTTGCTCCATCGGCGGGAGATCGATCGTCTCACCGGCAAGATCAACGAACAGGGACTCACGCTCGTTCCGCTCCAGATCTACTTCGTGCGCGGCATCGCGAAGATCGAGATCGCCCTGGCCAAGGGCCGTCACACCTACGACAAGCGGAAGAAGCTTGTGGAACGCCAGCAGAAGCGAGAGATGGACCGGGCGAAGAGCCATCGGAGATAGGGCTTCCGGCTTCCAGCTTCCGGCTTCCAGCTGCCAGTTTCCGGCTACTCCGCTACTCGGCTACTCCGATTCCTCGCCACCACCCTTGCCTCGTGCCGGTCTTCGATCGACCAGCCCTCGGCGTAGTGGAGGATCCGGAGACCGTCTACGAGCGACGGCGCCTCGCCCTCCTGGAGGAGGTAGGGGAGGGATGGTCGCTCCCGGCGTTCCAGGTTCCGAACGGTCGCGACCGAGAACGCGATCAGACCGTCATCCGCCAGAAGTTCGATGGCCGGCGAGAAGAGGTCTCTCTGGAGGTAGTGCACGATGAGCACGAGATCCCATGGGCCGTCAGGGAGCGTTGCAGCGGTGAGGTCGCTGTGGACGAGCGTGACGTCGACGCCGGCCTCTCCTGCCCGCTCAGCGGCGAGAGCTATCGCGACCTCCGACGTATCAATCATGGTCGTCTCCCAGCCACGCTCTGCGAGCCAGACGCCGTGTCTCCCTGCGCCTCCTGCGAGATCAAGTGCCCGACCGGGCGGGCCGAGAAGCGGTGCGAGCTCAACGGTAACGAAAGCCGAAGGGTTTACCGGAGCCGAACGTTCCCGGTAACGATTGTTCCAAGAGGAGCGCACGTCGAGCGGCCCTTACGCAGGCAGCGATTCGAGCTGACCGAAGATCTCCGCGACCTGCTCGATCTCGAGGAAGCCAGCCACCCTGAGCAGCGTCGACCCGTCTCCTGCCGTGAAGATCCAGAACGGGTACGCGCTCAACCCGAATTGTTCGGCGAGGGCAAGGTCGGGGTCCACGATCGCAGGGAACGGGAGTTGCAGTTCATCAAGGTAGGGCTCAAGCGGATTCCCGCGGGCCGGGTCGATGGAACTGGTGATGCTGATTAGCTCTACATTCGGATAGAGGGCGGCGTTCTCGGCGTACCAGTCCGACAGCGGGGGTAGCTCACGCTGGCGGTATGGGCACCAGTGCGCCCAGACGAGCCATGCTCGCGCGGTGCCGTCCGCAGGATTGATGGCCATCTCGGTGTCGGTGTAGTACTCAACGCCGGTGACGTCACCGAGGACCACTCCGAGAGCGGCATCCGGTTGGCCTTGCTCGAACGGAGGAAGGTATCCGGCGGGTGCGCTCGGTGCAACGGCTGCCGATGCGCCCGAGGCGGCGGGAGCGATTAGAGACTCGGTGGCGAGGTCGTCGACCTTCTGATCGACGGCGTCGACGGACGCCTGGACATTGGCGACGTCACCGCCGATCGAGTTGACCTGCTCGTCGAGAGCGGCGATCTGCTCGTCGGTCCGACTCGCAGAGACCAGCGTGAAGACCTGCATGGCGAACACAGCGATCAGTCCGATCGCAAGGGTGATCAAGAATCCTCGGGCCGTGCTGGACGTTCGCGAGTGCTCCTCGCGGGTCGTCACGTCGATGGTCGACGGAGCCGGGGCGGGAGGGTTGGTCGTCCCGTTCTCTGGATCTCGTGGTTCTGTGTCCATTTCCGGCAGGCTATCCGCGGATGGCATCTAGCGGGAAAGCGGCAAGCGGTGACGGGATCGCACGACTACTCTTGAGCGTGATGAACGCGCCAAGCGTGTTCCCCAGAAATGGGGGTGACATGGTTTCGACCGTGAGGGTTGAGGCGCCGGAAGCGAGCCGAGGTCCCCGGAGCCTCGTTAAATAGTCGGGAACAAACATAAGTGCCAATAACGAAAGTTACGCATTCGCTGCATAATTAACGCAGCGTGTCCGACCGGAGGGTGCCTGCCTCGCCGGATCCGGGCATAACAATGCAGGATGCCCTCGCCGGGATGTCGGGATCGGCGGGGTAAGACAATTCCGACTAGGACCCAGGAGAAACTGCCGACGGCGTCTCTCAGGTTCCGAAAGCTCGCTGTCGGCTGCGCTCGGAGATGCCGACGCTGAAACCTCGTGGGACGGGGGTTCGATTCCCCCCACCTCCACCGCCGTGATTGTGACGTCGGTTGAGCCCTTCCCGGGCTCGACCTTGTGTTGTGGTACTTCGTCCTTTTCTGCCTCGCGGCTCTCTTCCGCTGTGATGGTTGGTGGGGTCCTGGTGGGTCTTTGCGAGTTGAGAAGGTTCGATTCCCCCACCTCCACCGAAGGCCCGGTCGTTGACCGGGCCTTCTTCGCGTTTGACAGCATCAGTGTCGCTATCCAGGTGCTGCGGACCGGCGACTCTTGGCTACGGCCTCCCGGATCCGCTTGTGGACGGCGAAGTGCGCGGCGCGCTTCCTCGCTGTATCGAGCACGACGCGCGTTGGTCTTTCCACGGCGACATCCCAGATGAGATCATCGAGTTCGGCGGCCGTGAGGCCCTGTCGACGCTCCGGATCGACCGGATCGGGTTGATCGGCAGTGAGTGTCATGATCATCGTTCAGATTCTCGGAAGGGTGGGGCGTGGGTGGGTGGTCGGAGTAGTCGTCGGCGTTGGGGTGGCGAGTCGGGGTTGATGGTGAAGCCTTGTCCGTGGATCACAACGTGGTGGTGGAACCAGCACAGGGTGGTGAGGTTGTCGGCGTTCGTGGTGCCGCCCTGGGACCAGGGGGTGATGTGGTGTGGTTGGAGCCGGTATCGGCTGACACAGCCCTCGATGGTGCACACCCCGGCGTCGCGGGCCAGGACGAAGCGTTTCAACCTGGGTGGGATGGTGCGGCTTCTGCGTCCCATACCCAATGGGACGCCGTCTTGTGTTCGGCCGGTGACCTCGATGACCCCGTCGCAGAGGATGGCTTCGATCGTTGCGGGTCCGACTCTGGGTCCGGCTTCGATCATCACGCCGGCCTCACCGTTCGTCCCGGCAGCATCGTTGGTGTCGATGAAGACGGTCAACAGCGGTGTCGATGATTCGACCGAAACGCCGTCGCTACCGGCGAGCGAGTCGAGACTGATGGCCCACAAAGCGTCGGCGTAGCGGGTCGTTCGGCTGCGGTCCCCGTCCGGATCCGACGGTAACTGGTCGGCTTTGGCGTCGAGGGCGTCAACAAAGCATCTGCCTGCCACACCGGGGAGTTGTCCATGGACCCGCCACGACGATTCGTCCAGGTTCGGCTGGGCTACCAGGTAGCGGCGTTCGAACGCTTGGCGTTCCATGTCGCGGGTCAGGCGATGCCGGTTCGACACGAGACGCCGAATCGCAGCGACGTCATAGATCGAGAGCTCGTCGACGATCGTGGCGTCTTCAGACGGGAGAGCGATACGGGCCGCCTCGACGGTCCGATCGAAGCTGATCGACCCGACGGCTGTGGCGTGTTCGACGGTGGGGAGCGATTCGAGACGCCGAGCGGTTGTGACCAAGGTCTTTGCCGTCTCTGGTGCAACGTCGAGACGGCCCGTCACCCACTCGGCGAGAGACCGGCAGCCGTCTGCGAGGGGCGCCTGGCGTCGGTCGGCTTCACGGATCAGGACCATCTGTGCCGCTCGCATCTGAGCGATCGCCGTCTCGGCGTTCAGCATCCGCTGTTCGATCGCATCCATCGTCAGGCTGGTCGTCGTGTCCATAGGCGCAACGTATCAGCCCGGTAGGACAAGAAACCGTTCACACAGCCGGGTTGTCGAAGAAATCCGGGGAATCTCCACGCCGGGTCCCACACCGGTCAAAGTCCGACCCCTTCCCCCGCCCCACCAGCGGCACCACCCCTGAAGGTAGGAAGAAGAAGACGCCCCCCTGCGTCGTCGCTGGCGCTCCTCGCGTCCCCCCCGGCCTACGGCCGAGGGGACCGTTGTGCGGTTCGCGATTCGCGAATCGGAACTGTTTGACCCCCCTCCGTCGCCCTACCGGCGGCACCTCCCCCTGAAGGTAGGAAGAAGAAGACGCCCCCTGCGTCGTCGCTGGCGCTCCTCGCGTCCCCCCGGCCTACGGCCGAGGGGACCGTTGCGCGGTTCGCGATACGCGGTTCGGAACGGTTTGGCCCCCTCCGCCGCCCTGCAGGCGACACCACCCCCTGAAGGGGAGGAAGAAGAAGCCGGCGAGGGGATCGAGCGACAGCTGATCTGGTCAGTGGCACTCTTCCGCGCACTTCGACGCTGCCCCAAGGACGTGCTGTTGCGACTTTCGGCCCCTACTCGCGCATCGCCGCGTCATCGACCATGATGGGACCATGCGAACACTCATCAGCAACGGAACGGTCGTGACGGCTGCCATGGCGACCGAGGCGGACGTCGTCATCGAAGGAGAGCGCATCGTCGGTGTCGTCGAACCGGGCGCGACGGGCGCCGGGTTCGATCGAGTGATCGACGCCACCGGTCGGTACGTGATTCCCGGCGGCGTCGATATGCACACCCACATGGAGTTGCCGGTCTCTGGGACATCGTCCTCGGACACCTACGAGACGGGCACCCGTGCTGCTGCAATCGGTGGGACAACGACCATCGTCGACTACGCCGGTCAGACACGGGGAGGAACGCTCAAAGACGGACTCGCCGAGTGGAAGGCTCGCGCCGAGGGGAAATCGTTCATCGACTACGGGTTCCACATGATGGTCACCGACGTTCACGAAGGCACGCTCGGCGAATTCGCAGAGATGATGCATGCGGGGGTCACTACCTTCAAGCTGTTCACTGCGTACCCGGGTGTGAACCTGTCCGACGATCGGCAGATCCTCGAAGCGATGCAGGTCGCCGCCTCTATCGGCGCCACGATCATGATGCATGCCGAGAACGGAATCGCCATCGACGCCCTTCGGGATCAGGCCATTGCCCGAGGCGAGACCGCCCCGATCCACCACCTGCTGACCCGGCCGGCCTCGCTGGAAGCCGAAGCCGTCCATCGTGTTGCCGCACTCGCGGAAATCGCGGGATGTGCTCTCGTGATCGTGCACATCTCTTCGCAGGACGCGTTCGCCGAGGCCGTCGTCGCTCGTGATCGGGGCCTGCCCGTCTTCGCTGAAACCTGTCCCCAGTACCTCTGGCTCGCCCAGGAGGATCTCCCCGAGGGATTCGAGGCAGCGAAATTCGTCTGTTCGCCACCGCTGCGGCGTCGCAGCGAAGGGCACCAAGCGGCGCTGTGGTCCGGAGTCTCGACCGGCAGGATCGACGCGGTCGCCACCGACCACTGCCCGTTCACGTGGGAGCAGAAGGAGGCGGGGCGGGGAGACTTCCGCAAGATCCCGAACGGACTCGGCGTTGTCGAGCACCGAGTGGATCTCGTCTACCAGGGTGTCGTGGAAGGCTGGATTCCACTCACCAGGTGGATCGAAGTGACCGCGGAGACGCCTGCCAAGCTGTCCGGGATCTATCCCAAGAAGGGCACGATCGCTCCCGGCTCCGACGCCGACGTCGTCATCTACGACCCCGCCGCATCACACACACTGTCCGCAGCGACGCACTCGATGAATCTCGACTACTCGGTGTTCGAGGGTGCGGAGATCGGTGGCCGCGTCGAGACCGTCATGCTGCGCGGAGAGGTCATCGTCGATCTCGGTGAATTCGTCGGCGAACCCGGGCGCGGGGAGTACCTGCATCGTGGAACGAATGCGTTGCTGCCGGAATCAGTGGTGGGGTAGGGGAGTGTCGGAGTAGATGTTGTCTCTCAGCGGGCCCATTCAACGTTGAGAACTCCCCAATATGATCGTCATGTCGGTCCTTGGATGGCGCTCGAGCATTTCCGCTAGCTGGTTCGCTCCCTGTTCGTCATCCGGGGTCACTTTTGTGATCGCCATCACCACTCGTGCGGCATCTGGGATTCCCTTCAGGCCACCGTTCCGGTGGAGAAGGACGGAAGCGGCGGCCTCGATGGTCAAGGCGTCACTCGCTCCAATATCGGCGATCCTCGCGACGAGGTCGGGCCGATGCGCTACCTCGGAGATCGGATGGCCGATGGCGTCGATGCCGGCGACCACGATGACCGTGGTCGTGGCTCTTGGGATTACCGGCTCGTGATCGGCCGGGGCCTTGATCGACATCGACCGGGCACCGTCGGCTTCGACCAGGACGTAGTGGGCCGTCGTCTCTGAGAAGAGGCGATCCGCGGACTCCGGAGAAGGGCCGATGACCTTGCCGGGGATCCGGTCCACCGCCACGAACAGCGGACGCCCCGGAACGAGCGCCGCCTCGACAGCGGCGGGGCCATCCGACCAACAGGTCGGCTCGGTGACTTGGTCAATTGCCATCTTCGTCGTCGTCGTGAGAACGACCCGACCCGACGAGCCGGCAAGTTCGCGGCCGAGAGCGAAAAGGATCGTGGACTTTCCGCCTGCACCGACGATCGAGACGAGCTCGCGTGAGCCGATGCCGAAGCGATCTCTCAGCGGTGCCGTCATCTGCCAGCGCCGCGCATCCAGACGAGGATGGCTTCGAGCACGGCGCCGCCGATCGACAGTGCTTTGTCGGAGATCTGATGAATCGCGTTTGGATCGCATCGGGGGTCAACGTCGCCGATCTTGAGACCGATCTCGACGAGTCCCGGCTGGATCAGGCCGCGCACCGTTCCCCCGATATTCGCCTTCACCGGAATATCCCCGATCGTGCCGAGAAGTCGGCCCGGTTCGACGAGGTCACCGAAGGAGATGTTCCACTGGAGCTCACCGTCTGTTTCCGCCCGAAGCACACGATCTCCGGATGCGCCACCGATCTCCCCGGGGACGCCGGTGTTTGGTGCTGCTGGCCCATCCCAGATGACCCGACCGAGTCGGTGGCCGCGCATCGTCTCGATGACCGCATCGCAATCGCGACCCGCGACGAACCCGGGGCCGAGTCCGACGACGAACGGTGCCTGGTCGATGGTCGTGTCGAGTACCTGTTTGGCAAGCCGGGCATCGACGAGCGTGGAGATCGGTATGGGAAACACCGGGACGTCGGGGGACACGAGAACTGGCACGGCACCCCTCTCGGCGGTCTCGACGGCCGTTTCGGCCGAGGAGACCAGGATGCCATCGATGCCGTCGATCGCGATGCGTCCCTGGTCGACGGCCGACGAGAAGGCAACGGTGCGTCGCACCGTGAGAGGACGCTCGAGTTCGAGGACGACGACGGGGAAACCAACCCGAGCCAGACGCCAGATGACACCGGACCCGAGGTCACCGCCGCCGCGCACGACGACGAGATGGTCGGAGAAGTCGATCACCCGTTGCTCGCCGCCGCTGATTCGATGATCTCGGACATGATCGAGACTGCGATCTCCTCGACGGTCTCGGCACCGATGCTGAGGCCGATTGGAACGTGAACGCGGCCGAGCGCCTCGGCGGACGTACCCGATTCGACCAGTGCCTCGCGGGTCGTTGCCCACCGGCGTTTGCTGCCCATCACACCGATGTAGGGAGCGGGCGTTTCGAGGAGGATCGGCAGAATCTGGGCGTCGAGCTCATGACTCCTTGTTACGACGACGACGGCGGTGGTTTCGTTTGCAGGATGTTCAGCGAGGGCATCCGTCACGGAGCCCGTGAAGCGGACGCCGGCATTCGGCATGGCCTCCTCGGTCACGAGATCCGCACGGTCGTCGACGACGACCGTGCGGTACCCGAGCCAGTCGGCGAGGTCGACGACGGAGCGACCGACGTGACCCGCTCCAATGACGTACACGGTGCGTGGGGTCATATATGGCTCCAGATAGACGGTCATCGTGCCACCGCAGATACCGGGGTCACCTTGCTCGGGATCGTTGAGTGTGTACCTGCGGAGGCGAGGGCTTCGATCCTTCAGCACGGCCAGGGCTTCATCGCGAACGAGGGCTTCGACGGCGCCACCACCGATTGTCCCGGTTGTGGTCCCATCCGCGTGCACGACCATCTTGGCGCCTGCGTGCCGGGGGACCGACCGCTCGGTTCCGACGATAGTGGCGAGCACGACCGGTCGGCCACCATCGGCGGCGGCGGTCAACTCCGCCAGGATGTCCCGGGGACCAATCGTGTTCACGCTTGCCGCAACGCGTTCCAGACGCGTTCCGGTGTGAATGGGATGTTGGCAATCCGAACACCGGTTGCGTCTACGATCGCGTTCCTGATGGCCGGGGCGACGGCGTCCTTCGGGATCTCGGCGATTGCCTTGGCTCCGAACGGACCGCTCGGCTCCATCGTCTGCACCAGGATCGCCTCGAGTCGTGGCATCTCGTCGGCGCGGTAGATCTTGTACGGGCCGAACTGCGGATTGAGCATCCGTCCGTCCTCGTCGTACACCATCTCCTCGCAGTGCCCGTACCCAAGGGCCTGCACCATCCCACCTTCGACCTGCCCGGACGCCGTGACCGGGTTGATCGGGACGCCACAGTCGACAGCCATCACGAGTTGATTGACGGTCACCTGCCCCGTCTCGATGTCAACCTCGACCTCAGCGAACTGGGCCGCATATGGTGGAGGCGATTCTGGCGAGACGTAAGACGCGTCCGCCATGATCTGATGCTGACCCTCCTGGTGGAGCGTGGAGAGCGCGATCTTCTCAAGCGTCACCGACTGCCCGTCGGCCGACCAGGCCGAGCCGTCGTAGAGATCGATCGAGTCCGCTTCGACGCCGAGCATGAGCGCCGCGCGTTCGATGATCTGACCACGAACCTGTTCGGCGGCGCGCTTCGTCGCCATCCCCGAGATGTAGGTCGTGCTCGACGCATACGCACCGACATCGAATGGGGTCATGTCGGTGTCGGATGAGTAGACGATGATGTCATCGGTTCCCACGCCGACCACTTCCGCAGCGATCTGCGCCAGCACCGTGTCCGACCCGGTTCCCAAATCGGTGGCGCCAACGAGCAAGTTGAACGAACCGTCGTCGTTGATCTTGAGGCTCGCGCCGCCCATATCGAGGCCGGGGATAGCGGTGCCGTGCATCGCCATAGCGAACCCAAGTCCGCGGCGGATACTCGGTCGGTCGGCGGGCCGATGCCACTCTGCGTCGGTTCGTCGGTTCCATCCGATTGCCCGTTGTCCCTGCGCGACGGCTTCCTCGAGGCCGCTCGATGTGACGACCGGCATTACGCTGGCATCCTGATCGCCCTCACCAAGTTGAGGGGCGATGTCGAGCGGGTCACCGACACCGGTCCAGTTCAGTCGGCGGAATTCGATTGCGTCCATGCCGAGTTCGTCGGCGATGTCCTCCATGTGAGTCTCCAGGGCGTAGAGCGCCTGTGGAGCCCCGTACCCGCGGTAGGCCCCTGGCACCGGCAGATTGGTGTACGCAACCTTGCAGTCGAATCGCTTCAGCGGGCAGTTGTAGGAACTGAGTCCCCGGAGGCCGGTCACCATCTGCACGGTGAGGCCGTGGGTTCCGTACGCGCCGGTGTTGGCGACGACGCGCATCTCTTGGGCGGTCAGTTTGCCGTCGGCGTCGACGCCGGTCTTGAACGAGATCGTTTGCGGATGTCGGGTCCGGCTCGAGATGAACTCCTCCTCGCGGGTGAGTTCAAGCCGAACCGGACGGCCGGTCACGATGGTGAGATGGCCGACGATGTCCTCGATCAACATCTCTTGTTTGACGCCGAAACCGCCGCCGATGCGCGGCTTGATGATTCGGATCTTCTTCACCGGCAGCCCGAGCAGCGGAGCGACCATCCGCCGGACGTGGAACGGCACCTGGGTCGATGATGTGATCACGAGTCGCTCGTCGCTGTCCCAGGCCGAGATCGCAACGTGTGGTTCGATCGGTGCCTGCTGGACCTGGTGGACGCGCGACGTGTGTTCAAAGACGCGGTCGGCGATCGCGAACCCGGCTGCAACGTCGCCCGTCTGGGCTTGGATGTGATGGACAAGGTTGTGGGAGGCGTCGTGCGCTCCCTCCATGTCGGATTCGTCGTGGATCACCGGCGCACCGTCGAGAATCGCCTCGTTCTCATCGAAGACTGCCGGGAGCGCCTCGTAGGTGACGTCGATCAAGTCGACGGCCGCGAGGGCGATCTCCTCGGTGTCGGCGGCCACGGCAGCGACGCGGTCACCAACGAAACGGACCTTGTCGTCGAAACTGACCTGGTCATAGGGGAGCGGATTTGGGTAACTCTGACCGCCCGACGCATACCGCACTCGGGAGACGTTGCCGAAGTGGAGCACGGCGTGAACGCCGGGCAGCGCACGGGCTTCCGAATCGTCGATCGCGACGATCCTGGCATGAGCGTGGGGGCTGTAGAGCACCTTTGCGATCAGCATTCCGGTCAGGTCGACGTCGTCGGTGAACGCGGGATTGCCTTTCGCCAATTTGAGTGCATCAACTTTCGTCGCGGACTTGCCGACGACACGAGTTTCAGGGACGTCAATGCTCGGAACGACGCGAGGAGCGATCTCGGAGAGTTCGTCGCGATCGGAATGGGTTCCTTCACCTTCGATCAGCGGGTCCAGGTAGGCGATGTCGATTATGTCGGGTTCGTCTCCTCGCATCACGGCGGCGGCGCGCAAGACCGCATGAACCGGACGGAGGTACCCGGTCTCCCGGTCGAGAATCCCCGAAAGGGCATCACGAATCTCGTCCTCGGACGGATTCGGGTTGCCGTCGATGAGGGCCTTCGCAGAGAGAATCATCGCCGGGGTTGAATACCCCGATTGGATGGCGCCACTCTCGATGAACGCCTGCTGGATCGGATGGAGGTGCCCGGGCACGCTGAGGCCTTCGATCGTCTCGACATCATGACCGTCGGCCTGTGCGGCGAGCATGACATCGGCAGAGATGAGGCGGCCGTCAACGAGGACTGCCGCCGCTCCCGTCTCGCCGGTTCCCGATCCGTAGCGAACACTGTGATAGCCCGCCCGACGGAGCACGGTGCGGAGAGACTCGTGTGGCTGGCAAAGGAGAGGACGCCTTGTCCCGTTGATCGTGAGGGTGATCGTCATGTTCGTTCATCTCCGGTGACGGTGGCGAGGACCCTGCCTGCGAGCACCCCGGCAAGGCTCTTGCGGTAGCCCGGCGATCCCCGGAAGTCGGATGGTGGGGCAAGGCCGGCGATCTGCTCTGGATCGACCACAACCGGGCGGGTGAAGACACCGGTCATGGCCAACCGAATGGTCCCGTTGTGGTCGCGGTGTGCGACGGCCATCACGATCGGCCGATCCATGGGGGTCCGGCCGGTCCGATCGGCTGCGGCGAACCCATTGGAGGGGATCGATATGCTGGTCATGATGGCTCCGTTGAGCAGTGCCGGGTCGTCGAGGATCTCGTCGAGAGCGTGCTCGGTTGTCGAACCGGCACGTGCGAGCGTCACGCTCGATCCGAACGCGAGCAGGCCGGCAAGCAGTTCGCTCTCTGCATCGACGGCCCCGATGGTGCCGCCAATCGTTGCGGCGTTGCGGATGGTGTTCGGTGCTTCCCTCCTGGCGAGATCGCGGAGCACAACAGGGACGAGTATCGAGTCGACGAGATCCTGGAGGCGTGTGGTTGCACCGATACGGATGGACTCGCCGTCGGTGTCGATGCCGCCGAGGTCGAGCGCTTGTAGGTCAACAGCGGTGGTCGGCCTGCGGCTGGGATCGGCATTGACGGAGGTTCCTCCGGCGATGATCACGGCGCCGGGTCGCGCCGTGAGGGCGATCGCCTCTTCGAGCGTGAGCGGTCGGTGATACTGCGCAATCATGTTCGTCCCTCCTCCTTGTTCGACCCCGTCCTTTCATTGTACCGAGGAACCGTGACCCGACCACCGACGGACCACCCAGGTCGGGTTGGTACATTGTCTTCTATGAGCACACTTCTCGTTCGGCACGCGCGGATTCTTGCCACGATGGACGACGCTGGAACGGAGATCAGCGACGGGGGCCTTTTCGCCGTCGACGGGTTCATCGAACAGGTTGGTTCGACCGCGGACCTTCCCGAGACGGCCGATGACGTGGTGGACCTCTCCGGGCATGTCGTGCTTCCCGGACTCATTAACACACACCATCACTTCTATCAGACGCTGACCCGCGCCGTGCCCGGTGCACAGGACGTCGGCCTGTTCGACTGGCTCCGCACGCTCTATCCCATATGGGCACGCCTCACTCCGGACGATGTGAGAATCTCGACGCAGCTCGCTCTCTCCGAATTGGCGCTCTCCGGCTGCACGACCTCGTCGGACCACCAATACCTCTTCCCGAATGGGTCGAGCCTCGACGACCAGATCGCGGGTGCCGCAGCCGTGGGGCTGCGTTTCCATGCCGCCAGAGGTTCGATGAGTCTCGGTGAGAGCGACGGGGGATTGCCCCCCGACTCGGTCGTCGAAGACAAGGAGACAATCCTCATCGACACCGAACGGGTGATCAACGCGTTCCATGATCCTGCACCCGGAGCCATGACGCGCGTCGTCGTCGCACCGTGCTCACCATTCTCCGTGACCGCGGACCTGATGCGCGAATCCGCCGAGTTGGCTCGGCGCTACGGCGTCCATCTCCACACCCACGTCGCCGAGACACACGACGAGGAGCAGTTCTGCATCGAGACGTTCGGGCGGCGTCCCGTCGAACTCATGGAGGACCTGGGATGGGTGGGTAATGACGTCTGGTATGCCCACGGCATCTACATCAACGACGCCGAAATTGAACGACTCTCCGATTCGGGGACCGGAGTAGCCCACTGTCCGTCATCGAACATGCGTCTCGCATCCGGCATCGCTCCGGTCCGGCGCTACTTGGCAGCCAACGTTCGGCTCGGTCTCGGCGTGGACGGCTCGGCGAGCAACGATGGCAGTCATCTGATCGCCGAAGCCCGACAGGCGATGCTGCTCGCGCGGCTGGCAGCCGCCCCATCGATCGAAGGCGGCCGGCTGCTCACGGCACGAGAAGCGCTTCGGATCGCAACCCGCGGTTCGGCCGCGGTCCTCGGGCGGGACGATATCGGCTCGCTGGAGCCCGGAAAGGGAGCGGACTTCATTGCCATCTCGCTCGACCGTTTGGAGTATGCCGGTGCGCTCCACGATCCGATTGCCGCCGTGCTCCTTGTTGCACCGACCGGAGTCGACCAGAACTACGTGCACGGACGGGCAGTCGTGAAGGACGGAGAACTGGTCGGTGTTGAGCTGCCGACCTTGATCGAGATGCACAATGCGGCCGCGGCGCGGTTGGTGGGGTAGGTAGCTTCCAGCTTCCGACCCGGGGCCCGAGGCTGGCAGCTGGCAGCTGGCAGCTGGATCTTGTCACGGCAGAAGGTGTAGGTCTCGCGCCGACCGGCAGGGTTCAATCGGCTAAGTTGGGCACATGGAATTCGTTGCTGCCCACGACCTCGACGAAGCGCTCGCAGCGAAGGCTCAGCAGCCGGATGCGCAGCTCCTCGCCGGAGGGACCGACCTCATGGTTGAGGTCAACCTTGCACACCACCGACCGTCCCGGATTGTCTCCTTGAGACGGGTCGAAGAACTCCGGGAGGTGACACCAACGCGCATCGGCGCCGGTGTCACCTGGGCCCGACTTGAACGGGACGGTCATCGAGGCCTCGCTCAGGCAGCGAGAACCGTCGGCTCACCCCAGATTCGCTCGGCAGGGACCATCGGAGGGAACGTCGGCACGGCGAGTCCGGCCGGTGACGGATTGCCGTGGATCGCTGCCGCAGATGCTTCGATCGAAGTCCGATCCAAGGAACGCGGAACCAGGACGATCCCGTGGAACGAGTTCTTCACGGGTGTGAAGCGGACCTCATTGGCGGCCGACGAAATCATCACCGCCGTCGTGGTACCCGAAGATGTGCCAACCGCACAGGAGTTCGCGAAGGTGGGGGCCCGGAATGCCATGGTGATCTCGAGTGTCAGTTGCGTGGTCATCCGCGGCGACGACGGTATCCGCGTCGCGCTCGGGTCGGTCGCTACGACGCCGATGCGCGCCACCCGGGCCGAAGAGATGATCAATGCCGAGTCGACGATCTCGGAATCCGTCCTCGCAGAGTTCGCCCGTATCGTCTCCGACGAAGTTCGGCCGATCACCGACCATCGATCGACGGAGGCCTATCGGAGACACGCCTCTGGTGTGCTGGCCAGACGGCTCGTGGAACGGAGTCGCCTATGAACGTCACGATCACCGTCAACGGCAAAGAGCGAGTTGTCGACGTCGCAGGACACGAGAGCCTGCTGCACGCCCTCCGGAACGATCTCGACCTCCCCGGGACAAAGGATGCCTGTGAACAGGGCGAGTGCGGATCCTGCACCGTCATCTTCGACGGCGAATCTCTCTGCTCTTGCCTGGTGATGGCAGCGGACGCCGACGGGTCAACCGTGACCACCGTCGAAGGACTTTCCTCCGACGGGGAACTCCACCCCGTTCAAGAGGCGATGCTGGCCGAAGGCGCCGTTCAGTGCGGTTTCTGCACTCCCGGCTTCGTCGTCGCCGGCTCCCATCTGCTCGAGGTCAATCCCCACCCGACCGAGCCCGAGATCAGGGAGGCGCTCTCCGGCAACATCTGCCGGTGTACCGGGTATGGAGCCATCCTGCGCGCCTTCGAGACCGTGACCGGGGAGGGATCATGACAACACTGACCAAACCCCGGGTCAAAGGCGGCATCGGAACCAGCGTGCGCCGACCCGATGGCACGTCGAAGGTCACCGGGAGCTTCGAGTATGCGTCCGATCTCTCGTCGGAGGACATGTTGTGGGGCGCCACACTGCGGAGCCCACACGCCCATGCCCGGCTCCTGAAGCTCGACATCGGTCCTGCGCTGCCTATCTCCGGCGTTCGCGCGGTGCTCACACAGGACGACGTACCGGGCGAACCGCTGTTCGGACAGGAGGAGCAGGATCAGCCCGTGCTCTGCGACGGCATCGCCCGCTACTGGGGGGAACCGGTTGCCGTGGTGGCCGCCGACGACGAGGAGACGGCCAGACGTGCCGCTGCTGCGATCGTGGTCGAGTGGGAGCTGCTGGAGCCTGTTGTCGACCCGGACAAAGCAGCCGACGAAGGATCCACGTTCCGGGAGATGAAGGTCCGACGCGGCGACGGAGCATCGGTCGGATCGGTCGTTGTCGAGGGGTTCTACGAGACCGCCACGCAGGATCAGGCTCCCCTCGGACCGGAAGCGGGCTTCGCCATCCCCGACGGGGAGGGCGGCCTCGATCTGTACATCACGAGCCAGTGGATCCACGTCGACCACCGGCAGATCATCGCCTGCCTCGACATGGAGCCGGACCAGATCCGCTGCCATCCCGCCGGCATCGGTGGCGCATTCGGATCCCGAGAGGACATCTCGCTTCACATCCACGTCGCCATGCTCGCGCTGGCTACGGGGCGTCCGGTGAAAATGGTCTACGACCGTTCCGAGTCGTTTGTCGGTCACGTGAAGCGCCACCCTTCACGCATGTGGTATCGCCACGAGGCCGACGAGGACGGGAAGCTCGTGAAGGTCAAGGCGCGCCTCATCCTCGACGGAGGCGCATACGCTCATACGAGTCGAGCGGTGATCGCGAATGCCGCGTTCTTCGCGGTCGGGCCCTACAACTGCGACAACGTGGAGGTTGACGCTTTAGCCGTGAAGACCAACAACCCGCCTGCCGGAGCGATGCGCGGATTCGGGGCGGTGCAGACGTGCTTCGGTTCTGAGATGCAGATGGATCGCCTGGCGGAGGCGCTTGACATGGATCCCCTCGAACTCCGGCGGCGCAATGTGCTCGCCGCCGGAGATCGGCTCGCCACTTCGGGGCAGATCATCAACGGTTCGCTTCCGATGCTCGCCGTGATGGACGCGCTCGAGTCGATCCCACTCCCAAGCGACGAGATCGATGATGACCCCCGATTGCTGCCTGGTGGGACCGGGCTGACAACACCGGCTTCGTCGGTCGTGCGTGGGGTTGGCTACGCCATCAATGTGAAGAATCTTGCTTTCTCCGAGGCCTTCGACGACTTCTCCGAAGCTCGAGCGGTCATGACGACGCACGGGGTGGAGATCCACACCGCCGCGATGGAGGTCGGTCAGGGTCTCGTCACATTGTGTCAGCAGATCGCGCGAACGGTTCTGGGGACCGATGACGTTGAGGTGGTGTGGGAGGACACGTCGAGTATCGGTTCCGCAGGTTCCACATCGGCATCACGCCAGACCCAGATGACCGGCGGAGCGGTACATGCCGCCTCGGTAGGACTTCGTGACAAGATTCTCGACGCCTACGGCGGCGATGAACTCAGCTACGACGGTGTCTACCGGCAGGGGGAGTTGGCTGCGACGATCGACCAGATATGCGCCGAAGGGCCCGTCAAGCATCATGTGCAGTTCCGTCACCCCGAGACGTTCCGTCCCGACGAGAACGGCCAGGGTGACGTTCATGCAGGTTTCGTTGTCTCCGCCCACCGGGCGGTCGTCGACGTCGATCCTGAACTCGGCTTGGTACGCGTTGTCCAGGTCGACACGGCCCAGGATGTTGGCAAGGCGATCAACCCCCAGGCGATCGTCGGCCAGCTGGAGGGCGGCATCCTGCAGGGGGTGGGCCTCGCTGTGATGGAGCAACTCGTCATCGATGGCGGAGTCATCAGGAACCCAACGTTCACCGACTATCTGATTCCGACGTTCCTGGATGCTCCGTCCGTCGAGACCCGAGTAGTTGAGGAGGGTGATCACTTCGGGCCATTCGGGGCCAAGGGGATCGGGGAGTCTCCCACGATCAGCGCTACCCCTGCCGTCGTCGCGGCGATCCGTGCGGCGACGGGGAGGGACCTGACGAGGGTCCCGGTGCTCCCCGAGGACATCATCGGGATCTGAGCGATGTCATCAGTCACTGGCGTCGTACTCGCTGCCGGTGCTTCTGAACGAATGGGGGAGCCGAAGCTCCTGCTTCCGTACCGGGGATCGACGGTGCTCGACGCGACGATCGCGGCCGTCGAGGCGAGCGCCGCTGACCGGGTGATCGTTGTCGTCGGATTCAACGCAGCCGTGATCGAAGCCTCCGTGGAGGCCCGGCGGGCGACGATCGCACGGAATCTGGATTTCCGCCGAGGAAACATGTCTTCGTTGTTGACGGCGACGGCTGTTGACACGGAGGCCGAAGCCTTCGTCCTCGTGCCGGGCGATCTACCGACGATCCGCACTGAGGCGATCGATTCGATGATCGATCTCTGGGCAGAGGAGAAGCCTTGGGCAGCCGTGACCGAGTACAGCGACCGGGTCGCCCATCCGTTCCTGCTGTCACGAAGGGCGGTGGAGTCGACCGCGGAGATGACGGGGGAGAAGGTGCTTGGGAGGCTCCTGGTCGATTCGGACGACCACCGTGTGATGCGCCTCTCGGTTCCGTATGACGCTCCACGCGATATCAACACGCCGGAGGACTACGAGGCCCTCCTGCGAGAGTCTTGAGTCGCGAGACGAGCCGGCTTTCAGCTACCAGCTACCAGCTTCCGGCCGCCGGCTCTGACACTCTCCCCCACGGCGTGGGGGAGATGCCCGGCAGGGCATTAGGGGGCACTCGAGCTGGCAGCTGGTAGCCGGAAGCTGGAGGCTGGAAGCTGGGGACCAGGGACTGGGACACGGTGGCCACCCCCCTGCGCCAGCCTTCGGAATCGACCATCGGGCGAGCAAGTAGGCTGTCTGAAGTGCATTGGACAGACCGCCAGGAGCCGGGTACGCGCCGTCATCCTACGAGTCAGTTGAGGAGTTGAAGTGATCACGAATCCAGCGTTTGGACCGCGAAGAGCGACATGGGTGGAGGTGTCAGAGCCGGCGGAAGGGTTGTCGGACGATCTGGCGGCCTTGAAGCGGTTTGACGATGTGTACCGAGGGCTGTGTGCGGTGCTGTTCAACTACGCCCAGTCCGGGCACCCGGGTGGTTCGGTGTCGTCTGGCCACATCGTGGGAGGGTTGTTGTTCGACGACATGGACTACGACATCGGTGACCCGAACCGCACGGATCAGGACTTGATCTCGTACTCGGCCGGGCACAAGGCGCTCGGGCTGTACGCGATGTTCGCCCTGCGCGATGAGATCGCTCGAATCGCTCGGCCTGAACTCCTGCCTGACGAAGACAATCTACGGCTGCGCTTCGAGGATCTACTCGGGTTCCGTCGTAATCCGGCCCGGCAGGCCCCTCTGTTCCGGCGATTCGGCTCGAAAGCGCTGGATGGGCATCCGACTCCTGCGACGCCCTTCGTGAAGCTGTCGACCGGTGCATCGGGAATCGGGGTCGGATCGTCGCTCGGCCTGGCCGTGGCGGCTGCCGACGCCTACGGCACCGACGCTCCCCGGGTGCATCTGATCGATGGCGAAGGTGGGTTGACTCCGGGGCGGGTCGTTGAGGCGGTGGCTTTCGCCGGCACATCGGGCCTGTCGAATGCGGTGATGCATGTTGACTGGAACCAGTCCTCAATCGATTCGGACGCGGTGACTCGCGAGGGCGACCGACCCGGCGACTATGTGCAGTGGGATCCGATGGAGTTGTTCTATCTGCACGACTGGAATGTGATCTACGTCCCGAACGGATTCGACTTCGGGTTGGTGCTCACCGCCCAGCGGATGGCGGCCGGGATGGACAACGGGCAGCCCACCGCGATCGTATATCGCACGACGAAGGGGTGGCAGTACGGCATCGAGGGCAAGAAGTCGCACGGTGGCGGTCATGCCATGTGCAGCCCGGAGTTCTTCGACACCCAGCGGCCCGTGTTCGGTGACGACGTCGATACTTGGGAGAGGCCGGATCCGTCGGATGAGGTCGCCGTCGAAGCGGCGCAGTGGTCCACACTGGAACGGTATCGAACACTGCTGGAGTCCGATGAGATGACAGCCGTCATGGCCGACCGTATCGCACGCGCGAAGGATCGTCTTGAGACCCGGGGGAGGAAGCTTCGCGACGGGGTTCCGGACGTGGAACGGATATTCGCGGCTGCGGATCCGGCGACGGTGCCGGGCGAACTTGCGTTGGAGCCGGGTGACAAGCTGGCGCTGCGACAGGCATTGGGCAGGGCTCTGGGATATCTGAATCGGGAATCCGGCGGGGCGATCCTCCTCGGGGCCGCCGACTTGCTGGGGTCGACGGCGATCTCCGACGTGGCGGCAGGATTTCCCGATGGCTTCTATCACCGGACGGCCAATCCGGACGCACGGTCGTTGTCGGTCGGAGGCATCTGTGAGGACGGGCTGTCGTGTGTGCTCTCTGGAGCATCGGCGTTCGGCACCCATGTGGGAGCCGTAGCATCGTATGCCGCCTTCCTCGCCCCGTTGGGGCACATCCCGGCGCGGCTTCATGCGATCGGCAACCAGGCGCGTCAGGAGACCGAACCGGGTCCGTACCGGCCGTTCGTGCTCGTCTGTGCACACGCGGGCGTGAAGACCGGCGAAGACGGTCCTACCCACGCGGATCCGCAGGCACTTCAGGTGTTGCAGGAGAACTTCGCACCGGGCACAGGCGTCACCCTGACGCCCTGGGAACCGGCAGAGATGTGGCCGCTCGTGGCGGCGGCATTCCGGGCCCGCCCGGCCCTGATCGCCCCGTTCGTCACGCGTCCCGGCGAGACGATTCCCGATCGCGATGCGCTCGGGTTGGCACCTGCCGGCATGGCAGCGCAGGGGTTCTACAGACTGCGCGCCGCCGCCGGTACGGCCGACGGCGCCGTGGTACTACAGGGCTCTGCGGTGGCTTACGCCTTTGTCGATCAGACCTTGCCGCTGTTGGCAGAGGTGGGTATCGACCTCGATGTCTATCTCGTCACGTCTGCCGAACTGTTCGACAGACTCTCAGTCGACGAGCAACAGGCGATCTTTCCGGAGACATCAGCCCAGCAGGCGATGGGTATCACCGGGTTCACGTTGCCGACCATGTATCGGTGGATTCACAGCGGTCTGGGACGCGCCCACACGATGTATCCCTTCGAGAAGGGCCACTACCTCGGGTCCGGCACCGGCGACATGGTCGTCCATGAAGCAGGGCTGGACGGTGAAGGACAGCTGAAGCGGATCAAGGCGTATTTGGAGGAGTTGAAGAAGTAGATCAGTAGAGCAGTACTGCTCTACTGCTCTACTGATCTACTCTTCTGCCCAGTCCTTCAGCAGACCTAGGCCTTCTTCGATGTCTGGGATGTTGATACCGGAGTAGGCAAGGCGGATGTACTTGTTCTGCTCGCCTTCGAGTTCGCGGCCGAAGTGGATCCGTGACGTGAACGACACGCCGGTCGCGTGGAGTGCTGCGCGACGGAACTCCTCGTAGTTGCTCATGCCCTTGCGAGCCATCAACTCGGTGACGTTCGGGAACAGGTAGAAGGTGGCGTTCGGCGTGAAGGTGTGGATCCCGTCGATGGCATTCAGACCTTTGGCGGTTGCATCTCTCCGTGCTTCGAGTGTGTTGAGGATCGCCTGGGGCTCGCTCTGGTCACCCTGGAGTCCGGCGAGGGCGCCGTACTGGATGAAGTGGTTTGAGCAAGACTCGTCGTTGACGTTGATCTTGGCGATCACATCGACGATCTCCTTCGGACCGATGCTCGCGCCCAGACGCCATCCGGTCATCGCGAACTTCTTCGAGAAGGTGTAGAGCACGACGGTGCGCTCTGCCATTCCCGGCTGTTGGACGAACGACGTGCTCTTCCCTGAGTAGCGCATGTCGAAATACGCCTCGTCGGCGAGCACATACAGATTGTGCTTGCGGACAAGCTCGGCGAGCCTCTCATGCTCTTCGATCGAGCATTCGGCCCCCATCGGATTCTGGAGGTCGTTGAGGATCAACAGGCGGGTCTTGTCGGTGATGCCCCGCTCGATAGAGTCGAAGTCGAACTCGAAGTTCTCGGTGCCTTCGACGTAGCCGTACGGGACGGCGACTCCGCCGTTGAACTCGATCTGGGACTCGTAGATCGGGTAGCCGGGGTTCGGATAGAGCACTTCGTCGCCTGGGTTCATCATGGTCAGGATGAACTTGCCGATCGTGGGCTTCCCCCCGGGCTGCATGACGACGTTTTCAGCCGTGTAGTCGGTGTGATGGGACGCGGCGACGTCGGCGGCGAGGGCCTCGCGCAGCTGCGGGATACCTGCGTTCGGGCAGTAGCCCGTCTTGCCGTCCGCGATGGCTTTCGTTGCTCCTTCGACCACGGTCGACGGGGTCGGGAGGTTGATGTCGCCGAGGTGGAACGGGTAGACCCGATTCCCCTCGGCTGCGAATACTGCGGCCTCGCCCGATACCGCGAAGGCGGTCTCGGTTCCGAGGTTGGCGATCCGATTGGCGATGCGCATGTTCGGGGGCTCCTTGTTAGGTGACGATGACGCGACGGTCAACGCCCGGGTTGTACACGGTTCATTTCTTGGGAGCCATCGGCGTCCCCTATCTCAACGGTCGAGGACGCCGAAGCGGCTCCTACTCGGTCTTCAGGACAGCCCGCACGGCTCCGAGCATGTCGCTCGGATCGAGGAACTGCACGACATCGGGGATGTCCTTGAACAGGCTCCTCGCCTTCTCCTGGAGTCCGTTGTGGACTTCGAGGAGCAGAGGGATGTTGAAGGTGCGACAAACGTGGAAGATGTCCTCGTAGGTGACACCCCCGGGCTGCACACTGTCCGCCGGGGCGAAGATCTTGTGGACGTATCCGATCAGGACGTCGACCCGGTTCTCGTTGTTGATGATTCGAACGTTCATGCCGTGGTTGTCGAACCCGTTCGAAATCGGCACCGTGTCGTACTGGTCACAGACGAGATCGGTCAACAGCGTCGAGTCGGTCCCTCCAAAATAGCCAACGACTTTTCTTCTCATGGTCAAACCTCCCTACACCACACCCTGGTCGAGCATGGCATCGGCCACCTTACGGAAGCCTGCGATATTCGCTCCGACGACGTAGTTGTCCGGAGCGTCGTATTCCTCTGCGGTCTCCCGACAACTGCGATGGATCTCGGTCATGATGCCGAGCAGTTTCGCATCGACCTCTTCTCGGGTCCACGACGTGAACCCGGCGTTCTGGGCCATCTCGAGCCCGCTGGTCGCGACACCACCGGCATTCGCCGCCTTGCCGGGGCCGAACAGCACGCCGCTGCCGATGAGGAGCCGGACGGCATCGGGCTCCGTCGGCATGTTCGCTCCCTCTGCCACAATTCGAACGCCGTGGGCGACGAGCTGCTTGGCGTTCTCCATGTCGAGTTCGTTCTGTGTCGCGCAGGGGAGTGCCACATCGGCGCCCTCGACAGCCCACGGCCGCTGTCCCGCGTAGTATTGGACTCCGAACTGTTCTGCGTACTCGCTGATCCGACCGCGACGGACGTTCTTCAGATCCATCACCCAGGCGAGTTTCTCGGCATCGATACCGTCCGGGTCGTAGATGTATCCTGCGGAGTCCGACAGCGTCACAGCCTTGCCGCCGAGGCGGTTCACGTTCTCCACGGCATACTGGGCAACGTTCCCCGATCCGGAGATGAGCACCGTCTTGCCGTAGATAGTGTCGCCCTTCGCCCTGAACATCTCCTCGGCGAAGTAGACCGTTCCGTAGCCGGTTGACTGGGGCCGGATGAGGCTCCCACCCCAGCCGATGCCCTTGCCGGTGAGGATGCCGGAGAACTCGTTTGCGAGCTTCTTGTACATGCCGAACATGTAGCCGATCTCCCGAGCACCAACCCCCATGTCGCCGGCGGGGACGTCGGTGCGCAGACCGATGTGCCGGAAGAGTTCGCTCATGAACGCCTGGGTGAACCGCATGACCTCGCCGTCGGTCTTGCCCTTCGGGTCAAAGTCGGAACCGCCCTTGCCGCCGCCAAGCGGCAACGTCGTGAGAGCGTTCTTGAAGGTCTGTTCGAATGCGAGGAACTTCAGGATTCCCAGGTTCACCGACGGATGAAAGCGCAGGCCGCCCTTGTAGGGACCGATGGCGCTGTTCATCTCGACACGGAATCCGCGATTCACCTGCACCGTGCCGGCGTCGTCGATCCACGGGACCCGGAAGATGATGATCCGTTCCGCCTCCACCATGCGGTGGGGGATCCGGGTTTCGAGATACTCCGGGTGTCGGTCGAAGATCGGCCACACGGACTCGATCACCTCGTGCACGGCCTGATGGAACTCGAACTGGGACGCGGACTTGGAGACTACATGGTCCATAAACCCGGTCATTGATAGCTGCTGCACCTCGTACATCCTTTCGTGGTGCGACCCAACGGACAGACGACATCGCTCACATCGTGAGCGCCATCACCGCCTTCTGGGCGTGGAGCCGGTTCTCGGCCTGGTCGAACACGCGGCTCCAACGACCGTCGATGACGGCGTCGGCAACCTCGATATTGCGGTCCGCCGGGAGCGGGTGCATGTAGATGGCGTCTTCCTTTGCCATCTCCATACGCCGCGGGTCGACGATCCAATCCTTGTAGTTGTCGGAGATCTTCGCCGACTCTTCGTGGTCGGACGTGGTGAGCATGGAGCCCCACGCTTTGGCGTAGACGACGTCTGCACCGACCATGCCCTCTTCGAAGTCTTCGAGGATCTCGAACGAGCCGTGGTACTTCTTCGCGTTCTCCTCGGCCTGAGCGACGACGTCTGGCATGAGCTTGAACTCCGGTGGCCGTGTGAGACGCACGTTCGCGCCGTAGCGGGTCATCAGGAGAATCTCGCTCTGTGGGACCGAGATCGGCTTCTGATAGCTCGACGCATACGCGTACGAGACGTTGATGGTGAGCTTGCGGGGGTCACCCTTCTGCTCGATGACCGTGAGCAGGTCGGCGAGCGCCTGGAACGGATGGAACTGGTCGCATTGCATGTTGAAGACCGGCGTGCGACTGGCTTCTGCAACCGCGCGGATGTAGTCGTTACCGATGCCCCAGTCCACGTTGCGGATCGCGATGCCGTCGTTGTAGCGACCGAGGATGTCGCCGATCTCCTTCCAGGTGTCGCCATGACCGATCTGGGTCGCCGTCGAGTCGAGGAACATGGCATGTCCCCCAAGTTGAGCCATACCGGCTTCGAAGCTCGCACGGGTCCGCGTGCTCGAGAAGAAGAACAACATCGCGAGAACCTTGTCGCGCAGCAGAGCGTGAGGTTCACCGAGGGCCCGGCGGCGCTTCAGGTCGAGGGCAATGTCGATCACCGTATCGAGTTCGTCCTTGGTCCATTCCTGGGTCGTGATCATGTCGCGACCGTGCAAGTGGGTTTGCATCAACTGCTCCTTTGCAGTTCGAGGATCTGTTCACACGGGTTCATTTCCCGCTCTTCCTTCGAATGAGCCGGAACCGGAGGAGGTCGTCGCGAAAATACGACGTCGCCCTCACGACGGGCTCGTTGTTCTGGTCGAAGCCGATCTCGTCGAACGAGATGGCAAGCGTACCGGGTTCAACCCCGAGCTTCGCCGCCGTGTCGGCGTCGAGGGATACGGGAATGATCTCTGAGAGGTAGTAGCCGAGCGTGCGATCACAGTGGTCTTCGAGGAACTCGTAGATCGGGGTCGCTTCGTCCTCCTCGTACTCGGCGTCGTGGACAATCCGGATCGGGATCTGGTTGATCGTCAGAATCACCGGCTCGTTGTCTTCGAGGAAGAGCTTCTCGATGATGAGAACGGGGGCATTCGGTTCGAGGGCGAGGATCTCGACGGTGTCGTCATCGGCGGGACGGGCACGGCTGGAGAGAACCCTGACCGATGGGGTGTAGCCGTGATCCTCGAGCACCTGCTCGTAGGACCAGATCTCTTCGAGACGCGACCGTATCTGCAACCCCGGTGCGTTGACGAATGTGCCCGCGCCTTGTTTGCGATAGATCGCACCCTCGTGCTCGAGGCGGCTGAGGGCGTCGCGCACGGTCGTGCGGCTCACACCGAGATCGGTTGCGAGCTCCGTTTCCGGGGGGATGCGACCGCCATCGAACTCGTCGTTGACGATGCGCCCTTTGATGTTTGACTTCACCTGGTCGGTGAGCGATGGGTTGCGTGTGATCATGCGAAGAATTCTGACTGGCGTACGGTCATCATATCGTACTATGGTATGACCAATCCATCAAGCCAGCCCGAAGGAGGGCACACATGCGTAGCTTTGCCGGACGCGACATCCTTTCGCTCAAGGATTTCGAACGGAACGAGTTCTTCCACCTCTTCGAGATCGCCGATCGTCTCGAACCCATCGCTCGGGAGCGTCGCAACACCGATCTCCTCGCACACAAGACGATGGTGACGGCGTTCTATCAGCCGTCGACCCGCACCCGTCTCGCTCATGAGGCCGCCATGCACCGCCTCGGTGGTCATGTGACCGGATTCTCCGATGCCAAGATGACCCGTGCCGGCGACTTCTATCAGGAGTCGATCAAGGACACCGTCCACATGTTGGAGTACTACGGCGACGTCATCGTGATGCGTCACTTCGACCAGGGCGCACCGCATGAGGCCGCCAGGTGGTCTTCAGTCCCCGTCATCAACGGTGGCGACGGCTGGGGCGAGCACCCGACGCAGATCCTCACCGACCTCTACACGATCACCAAGGAAATGGGATCGGTCGACGGCAAGACGATCCTCGCGGTCGGCGACCATCGCATGCGCACCATGCACTCGCTTGGATATGCACTGTCGCAATTCGATGCCGAGATGATCATCCTGGCCCCCGAAGAGATGTCGCCGCTCCCCGAGTTCCTCGCCGAACTCGACGAGAAGGGCACCAACTACCGCATCGTCGACCACATTGATGAGGCCATCGCCGATGCCGATGTCATCTACATGGAGCCGGTTGTCCAACCCGACTACACACAAGCCAGGCAGGAGAAGCAGGAGGTCTACGGACGCACCGCGGCCAACTACCAGGTGACCTCAGAGGTCATGAAGAGGGCCAAGGGCAGCTCCATCATCCTCCACTCGCTCCCGCGGCGTGACGAGCTCCTTCCCGAGGTCGACGACTCACGGCACGCCCGCTATTGGCAAGAGGCGTACAACGGCGTTGTCATGCGTATGGCGCTCCTCTCGTCGATCCTCGGAGTGTGGGAGTGATGCCGAGGCTCGTTATTGCCATCGGCGGCAACTCACTGATTCCAGACGGAGACCACCAGTCGGTCCAGGACCAGTACATCGCGGCGGCCGAGACCGACGACCACATCGCCGGTCTGGTCGAGCAGGGATGGGACGTCGCGATCTCGCACGGGAACGGACCCCAGGTCGGGTTCATCCTGCGCCGATCCGAGATGGCGAGCAGCGAACTGCACGAAGTACCGCTCGACTTCTGCGGGGCCGACACGCAGGGCGCGATCGGGTACATGCTTCAGCAGAACCTGGTCAACGACTTCCGCCAGCGCGGCATCTCCAAGAGTGTCGCGACCATCGTCACGCAGGTCGAGGTTGACGCAAACGATCCAGCCTTCTCCAATGCGAGCAAGCCGATCGGCTCGTTCATGGAAGAGGCTGACGCGAAGCGCCGGCGCGACGAGGAAGGCTGGGATATCCGTGAGGATGCCGGCCGCGGGTGGCGTCGCGTGGTTGCCTCCCCGCAGCCGATGCGAATCATCGAACTCGAGGTCATCCGTGACCTTCTCGACGCAGGCGTGGTGACGATCGCGGTCGGTGGCGGCGGTATCCCCGTCATCACGAACGCGGCAGGCGATCTCGAAGGGATCGCCGCGGTGATCGACAAGGACCTCGCGTCCGCCCTCTTGGCGGTCCAAGTCGACGCGGATCTGCTGTTGATCTCAACGGCAGTGGAACAGGTCGCCCTCAACTTCGGTACGCCGGAGCAGCGGTGGGTCGACCAGTTCACGCTCGCCGAGGTGAAGCAGTACCTCGAAGAGGGTGGACACTTCGCCGAAGGATCGATGGCGCCGAAGATGCGTGCGGTTGTCCAGTTCCTGGAGGCCGGGGGCAAAGAAGCACTCATCACGAACCCTGCGAATCTCGAGCGAGCCATGGCCGGTGAGACCGGTACCAGGATCGTTCGATGACGAATGTTGTCGGGCTCACTTGTGTGATCTGCGACAAGACGTACCCGGCGGATTTCGCCGGGTACGTCTGTCCGGATCACGGCAACGAGGGGATTCTCGATGTCCGCTACGACTACGAACGGATCGGGACGACCTTCACGCGTGAGAGCCTTGATGCCGACCGGAATCGCACGATGTGGCGGTACCGACCGCTGATGCCGGTGGCCCCCGATGCGGCGGTCCCGCCGCTCACGGTCGGCGGCACGCCCCTCTATGACGCTGCACCGCTCGCGTCGGAGTTGGGTCTTGCCAAGGTGTGGGTCAAGGACGAGGGTCGTCAGCCGACGGCCTCGCTGAAGGACCGGGCGTCTGCGATGGCCGTCGTCAAGGCACAGGAACTCGGCGCCGAGGTTGTGACGACCGCATCGACCGGGAACGCCGCCGCGGCGCTCTCCGGCATATCGGCGAGTGTGGGTCAGCGCAACGTCATCTTTGTGCCGGCATCTGCGCCGGAGGCGAAGATTGCACAGCTGCTGGCATACGGATCGACCGTCGCACTCGTCAACGGAACGTACAGCGACGCGTTCGACCTCTGCATGGCGGCCGCGGCCGAGTACGGCTGGTACAACCGCAATACCGGGTACAACCCGTTCATGACCGAAGGAAAGAAGACCGCCGGTCTCGAGATCCTCGAAGATCTCAAGTGGGACGCACCAGATGCGATCTTCGTGAGCGTCGGAGACGGGTCGATCATCGGCGGAGTTCACAAAGGGATGAAGGATGCCTTCGCTCTCGGATGGATCGACCGGATGCCCCGAATATTCGGGATCCAGTCTGCCGGTAGCGACTATCTGGTTCAGGCGTTCGAGAACGGCGAGGACGTGCTCACGAAGCCGCCGATCTCAGCAGACACCGTCGCCGACTCGATCAGTGCCGACCTGCCTCGCGATCGGATCAAAGCGATGGCCGCCGTCACCGAGACCAACGGCATGTACCTCCGGGTCTCCGACGACGAGATTCTCGCGGCCATCCCGACCCTGGCCCGTGGCTCGGGCGTGTTCGCCGAACCGGCAGGTGCGGCTCCATACGCCGGACTCGTCGAGGCCGTCGACCGTGGCCTTGTCGGGTTCGATGACCGGGTCGTACTCCTCGCAACAGGAAGCGGCCTCAAGGACGTCGCATCGGCCATGAGGGCCGTCGCCGCCGTCGGAACCGAACCCATGCGGATCGACCCCAACCTGGATTCGCTCCGGGCTGCACTCAACAACTGAAAGGACTACCGGTCATGATCGACCTCACCGTTAACGAAGCCGTTCTCACGTCTGCCGTCGCGCAGGCGAAGAAGCGGGATTTCAAGATCCCAACCTTCAAGCAGATGCGGGACCCAAGCCTCATTCCCGACGACGTCAAGGAACGCCTCGCCGAGGTCGGCCTATGGGACCTCGACCCGATCAACCTCTATCGCATCACGTGGCACAACGAAGCGAAAGCCTCAGGCGGTGGCTTCGGTGGAGTGAACTACTTCGAGGTCCCCTCCGAGGTCAGTGGCGTCGACGCCCGCATCGTGATGATGGAAGGGAAATGGTTCCCGACCGGCGCCCACAAGGTTGGCGCAGCCTTCGGTTGCCTGGTCCCGCGCCTCGTCACCGGGCAGTTCGACCCGGCCACGCAGAAGGCCGTCTGGCCATCGACCGGCAACTACTGCCGCGGTGGTGCCTACGACTCCAACCTTCTGGCGTGTGAATCGATCGCGATCCTCCCCGAGGGCATGAGCGCCGAGCGTTTCCACTGGCTCGAGAGCGTCGCCGGTGAGATCATCCGGACACCGGGGACCGAGTCGAACGTGAAGGAGATCTTCGATAAGTGCAACGAGCTGCGCGTCTCCGGCCAGGATCTCGTGATCTTCAACCAGTTCGACGAGTTCGGCAACTACCTCTGGCACTACAGCATCACGGGGCCCGCCATGGTGGAGGTGCTCAACGAGGTGATGGGCGAGAACGACCGGTTTGCTGGCGTGACGCTGACCACCGGTTCTGCGGGAACGATCGCTTCGGGCGATTACCTGAAGCAGATCTACCCCAACTCGAAGATCGCCGCCGGCGAGGCAACCGAGTGCCCCACGATGGTCTTCAACGGGTTTGGCGAGCATCGGATCGAGGGGATCGGCGACAAGCACATCCCATGGATCCACAATGTGCGCAACACCGACATGGCGATGGCGATCGACGACGAGTCGACCATCAGCCTGATCCGTCTCTTCAACGAGCCGGCCGGGCTCGAGTACCTCGCCAGCCAGGGTGTACCGGCGGACTTCATCGCGAAGCTTCCACTCCTCGGCATCTCCGGTGTGGCGAACCTACTGATGGCGATCAAGTTCGCCAAGTGGTACGAGCTCACCGGTGAAGACGTCGTGATGACGCTCGGCACCGACTCGATGGAGATGTATGCGTCACGGTTGGTGGAGCTCAATGAAGAGCGCGGCGAGTTCACGCTCCTCGATGCTGCCGGCGCGTATCACCGGCACCTGATGGGACAGTCACTCGCCAACGTGCAGGAGCTCGACTACTACGAGCGCAAGCGCATCCACAACCTGAAGTACTACACGTGGGTCGAGCAGCAGGGCAAGACCTACGAAGAGATTCAGGCCCAGTGGTACGACCCGGAGTACTGGACGAGTATCCAGGCGATGGCCGACCCGATCGACGAACTGATCGAGGCGTTCAACGCGCAGGTGGATCGGGCGTAGGCAAGGGCTCGGACCCTCGCCGTGTTTCGGTCCGGATGGACCGGCTAGTCGCCGAAGCTGATGCCGAGCATTCGCGCCGATGTGATCCACGGATGATCGAGCGGGACGACCTTGCGTCGTCCCGCGATGTCATCGAGCGGTACCGAGATCAAGTCCTGATCGCGCATCGCGACCATGACGTCGGTGACGTCTGAGTCCGCGAGCCGGGTGGCCTCCGTCCCGAGAATCGTCGCCAGCGTCCGGTCGGCCGACGAGGGCGCTCCGCCGCGCTGAACGTGACCGAGGATGGTCACGCGCGCTTCGAGGCCGGTTCGGTCTTCGAGTGAGCGCGTGAGATCCGCGGTGTGGTTCCTCGCCGAACGCCTGAGGGCGGTCAACTCTGTGCTCGCGGCGTCCTGCTCCGCGCCGCTGGTGGCAGCGAGCCGGTCGCGGAGCTCCTGTTGCTTGATGCGGTACTCGATGGGCCTGCTGCCCTCGGCGACGGCGACGATCGAGAAGGTGCTCCCGGCGGTTCTCCGATCGTCGATTGCCGCGGCGACAATGTCGATGTCGTACGGAATCTCGGGGATGAGGATGACATCGGCACCGCCTGCGAGACCGGACCCGAGCGTCAACCACCCGGCGTTGTGCCCCATGATCTCGACCACGATGATGCGATGGTGGGAGTGGGCCGTTGAATGGAGGCGGTCGACCGCCTCGGTCGCGATTCCCAGCGCAGTGTCGAACCCAATCGTGGTGTCGGTTCCGAATACGTCGTTGTCGATGGTCTTCGGCAGGGTGATGATCGACAACCCCCGACGTGCGAGCTGCCGTGCGTTCTTCTGGGTGCCGCCGCCCCCGATGGCGATGAGCACGTCGAGCCCGAGGGCCGCAGCGTTGTCGACCATGACCCCGGTCATATCCATGCGCTCACCGGCGATGTCCATGCGATGCGGCTTGTCCCGACTCGTTCCGAGCACGGTTCCGCCGACGGTCAGGATCCCGGAGAGGGTGTCCTCATCGAGTCGGATGAATCGATTTTGCATTACACCGCGGAAGCCGTCCCGGAACCCGATTACGTTCATTCCGTAGCTTCGGATCGCCGACTTCCCGATCGCCCTGATCGCCGCGTTCAGGCCCGGCGAGTCACCTCCTGCGGTCAAGATGCCGATTCCTCTTGCCACGTGCTCTGTCCTTCCCGGTAGCGAGATCACCCTACCGTCGTAGCCGAAGTCAGAAATGTGTGGCAGAATCTCCATTACCAGAGAAGGGAGGTGGTCCACATTGTCTGAATGTCTGTATAGGACCCTGGAGGTGGCCGAGCGCTAACGGCCGCACCGTACGAAAGGAGTGGCTGTTCCTCGAACGAGGAAGGTAGCGACTCCCACTCGGACCACCGATACCCGGAGACCCGTGGGTTGGTCCTCCCACGGCAGCGACAACCTCGCTGAAGTGTCTCCGGGTTTCACCATGTCTGGGGCAAGATGACCGTTGAGTTCCGACTGGTGGGCGATGGCGACGCCGACCACGAGGCCATCGTGGGCATCGGACGTGTGATCCGGCCCGACGACTACAGCTCGGTCGCCGACATCCAGGATTGGGGCGTTCGACCCGAGCACCGGGGCCGCGGTCTTGCCGCGGCACTTGAGGCAGCGTCGGCGACCTGGGCCAAGCAGCAGGGCTACGCACCAATCCGCATCTACAACGGCCAATCGAACGCCGGGATGCTCGCAGTCAACGATCGGCTCGGATTCGAACGCGAACATACGCAGATCGAGTATCTGAAGACCCTGTAGGGTCGTTGCCATGGATTGGACGACCTACCTCGATCACATCCGCGCCGACGCCGAACTGATCTCGCGTGCGAGTCGTCTCGGGCTTGATGCAGACGCGCCGTGCTGCGACGGATGGACCGTCCGCACCGTGGTCGAACACGTCGGCGATATCTATACCGAGAAGGCGAAGATCGTCGACGAAGGTTGGATCGAGCGACAGGACCGGCGACTCGGCGCGCCGGGGAAGCCGGTCATCGAGTGGTTCGACGACGCTGCGGCTCGCCTCCTGGATGTATTGTCTGCTCACGACCCGGCCGAGACGGTGTGGACGTGGTTCGACCCCGATCAGACGGTCGGTTTCTGGTACCGCCGCCTCGCCCATGAGACCCTGATCCACCGCATCGATGCTGAACAGGCACACGCCTATCAGTCGACCGTGGACGAGGCCCTCGCTGCGGACGGTGTCGATGAGGTCCTCCATGTGTACGTGGCCGGAGTTCCAGCCTGGGGGGACATCACCCTTGAAGATCGCAGTGCGCGACTCGCGGTCCCGGGACGATCGTGGTCGCTGCGGCTGGGTCGATTCTCCGGTACGTCGCCGGCTACCGGCAACACATACGCGGATCTCCCGGCCCTCGAACTCGTCGAGGGCGAGGCCTCGTCGCATGTCGCGATCCACGCGACAGCGGGCGACATGGATCGATGGCTGTGGGGGAGAGGGAGTCTTGACGACCTCTCGGTGAGCGGTGAGCGCGCCATTGCCGAAGCTGTGCGGACCGTTGCCGAGGAGGCCACACAGTGACCACCCCGTTCATTGGCTCGGAGATCGGACGGCTCCGAGGGCAATGGGGCGACGGCAACAGTACCTTCGCCGTCGGCCCCGGCGCGGTGATCGCCCACCGGCGCAGCCAGGAGGTGAACAGGCGTTTGCGGGACCATGGCATCGAAGTCGCAGAACTCGACGCTTCCGAACTCCGGCGATGCCGGGACGGCAGTCGCTGTA
>FLOH01001051.1_pt1 | contig 46119 bp, 63 predicted proteins | sample 756751 | NCBI WGS metagenome assembly FLOH01 (sample SAMEA4026879, study PRJEB14308) | marine metagenome | biome: coastal water; material: water | depth 74 m | reverse complement strand
GTCAGGAGCTTGACGAGGTTCTACCGGACCTGACCCCTGTGCCCTCGCGGGTTCACTCCCCCGCGAAGGTGCTTTCTCAACCCCTCGGAGTGCATGGATCGTGTCATGACTGATCTCACCCTCAACCTCCGCGCCGTCGCGGTCCCCGCAGGAGAGCAGGCCCGCTTCGCCCTCCACCTGGGAGGCTCGGTGATCTGCCGTGCCCCGGCTCTCAAGCGGGGGAAGGGGTTGGCCTCGACCAACCCCGGTCACGTGGTCTACGTGCTCAGCGAGGGCTCGTCCCTCCTGAAGCCGACGAGCCGTGACCCCCGCCCCCGCTGGCAGGCGGAGCTGGCCTCCGGCAAGCTGTTCCTCCTGCCCTGTGAGGGGGACGAGCAGCTTGCCAAGGCGGATTCCAGCGTCCGCACGTTGGAGAGCTACGCCAGCAAGGCACAGCTCGCCAAGGCCAAGCGCCAGCGTGTGAAGCTGGTCCAGGCCATCGCCGACGCCAAGGCGAGCGAGAAGGCCGCCAAGGCTCCGGTCAAGGTGGCTGCGGCCCCTGCGGCCGTCATGGATGAGGCGACCATCGCCTCCAAGGCAGCGGAAATCGCCGAGCTGAAGGCTCGCATCGCCAAGCTCCAGGCCGAGAAGGGCTGAGAGACACCCGAGGGAGGGCAGGCTTCGGCTTGCCCTTCCTCGCCCGCTGTCGGGCGCTGATCCGCGTCCCTGATGATGGCTCATGGAGAGCCGAAACAGCACCTACAGGATTCGCCGTGCCCTTCCCCACTGTCCTCTTCGCCCCCACCGCCGCTCACGCAGCGCAGACCACTGCGCATGTCACCGTCGAAGCCGAATACGGCTCGGTGGTGTGGGAGGGCACCGTCTTCACGGCTGCCCACCACCAGGCATCTGGTCCCTACGCGGGGCGTCACCAGGGGGGCACGCAGCCCTCCCCGTGCAACAACCGGGATCTCCCGGTGGTGGGTGTCATGGACACCATCGGGGTGTCTCACTTCGACTTGGACACCCTCGGGGGCGTCCTGCGGGCCTGGGGCCTGGAGGGCTTCTTCGGGGGGACGCTCACGTCCTTCTGGGACCTCGCTGAGTTCGTGGACTGCAACGGCCCCCACCGGCTGGCGCAGGCCGGGGCCAGCGAGGCCGACCTGGAGCGGCTCCACGCCTTCTGGGCCTGGAGCAGCACCAACCGCCTCCCTCGCGCCTCCGAGGTGACGGACGTGACCAAGTTCTTCGCGGAGGCGGAGAGCGTGCTCCGGCGCATCCTCCAGGGCGAAGGTGACCCGGAGCTGCTCCAGGCGGGACGGGACTTCAAGGCGTCGAACCAGGCGCTCAACGAAGAGAGCCTCTTCGCGGTCATGGGGGACGTGGTCCTCCGGGTGAGCGACGGGTTCACCAACCACCTCTACGCCCTCCCCCTGGGGGCTCCCTGCAAGGCGGTGGTCGCCCTGAACACCACGCACGGGTCGGTGACGGTGAGCCTCGCTGACGACACCCCCGGCGTCTCCTGCCGCGAGGTGGTCCAGGCCCTCTGGGGTCCGGAGGCCGGAGGTCACGACGGCATCGCTGGCAGCCCTCGGGGTGTGGCGATGGACATGGATGACCTCACCGCTGCGGCGAAGGCGATGCTCGCCGCCTTGGGCTGAGAGCCCTGAGCCTCCCTTCCCCGGTGCAGGTCGGGGAGGGCGAGGCTGAGAGCTTTCGGGGGGCGACTACGCCGGGTAGGACGCCAACCCTCGGAGACGGACGGAAGACACCCGTAAGACGGCTTCGCAAAGGGCCGCAGGGGAGGAACAGCGAGGGCTCTGTACCCCCAAACGGACGGGGATGAGGAGTAGAGCAGATCGCACCGTTTGCCCGAGGCAACGCGGAGGGGTTCGAGTCCCCTCGCCTCCACCATTTCAACCAACCACACAGAGAGGGCATGAGCATGAGCAAGAGCACGGCCGCAAAGGCCACCGAGACCATCGAGGACCGTCGGCAGCGTCGCATGGCGGAGCAGACCGCTGCCCGCGAGGAGGCCCTGAAGCGGGTTCTGACGCTGACTCGTCGGACCAACATCAGCAGCCCCAACACCCATCCGTGGGGCGGGGGCCTGCACTTCGAGCCCTCGGGAGCAGCCCGAATGACTGGCATCGCCGGGTTCATCCAGGGCCTCGTGATGGCAGGGGAGACGATGGGCAACTTGGAGGCCCTCGCGACGACGGGTGCGCAGGTCTCTTCCCGTGACCTCGCTGTCCACCTCGCCGTCAGCATCGACGAGAAGCTCCGCTACCTCGCGGAGTACGGAGGGCAGCGAGAGATCGAGGTCGAGCCTGCCGAGGGCGACCGGGCAGCGCAGACGGTGGAGGTGCCCGCGTACAAGGTCGTCCTCTACGACGATGGCACCTTCGGCGGCTTCGGAGTGCTGTGGCACAAGCCCTGCACGACCGAGGAGATCCAGGCGCAGGCTCGCAAGCACGACGAGGCCAGCTACCAGGGTCGAGAGGAGGACGGGACGCCGCTCAACGACGCTTTGTGCCGCCAGCGCTGGAGCGCAGCGCTGGACAAGGCCCGTGAGGAGCTGCGGATTCGCAAGGGGCTGGAAGACAGCCGGTACTGGACCCCCTCGTGGGTCAAGGCCAAGCGGGAGGCGTACACCCTCCAGCACGAGGAGGAAGGCCACGAAGGCTACAGCTACCACGGGTGCAAGAGCTGCAACGTCGGCAGCTACGAGCTGTCCTCGTCGTGCCTGTACGTGGAGTACGGCTTCGCCTTCAACGGCGGCCTCCTCCTGCACGGGATGGGCCACCCGACCTACGCCGTGCGGCTCACCAACGATGACGGACCCTCGTGGTCCATCCACACCTGAAAGCACGTCAACCAGGAGGGTCGTCATGACCACAGGCCGGGGAAAGCCCGGCCGCTCTAACGCGCCGATGCCAGGTCCCAAGTCCTGGAGGCAGAACGCGGAGGGGAGCAACACTTACCGAGGAAGCGGACATGAGCAACGACTGGATCCACACCCGCCGAGGCGCGACCCTCGTCGAGGGCACCCTGCCCAAGCTGGCGAGGGGCATCGAAGCCCTGACGGCGGAGCTGAAGCGGTACAACGACCGCGCCGACGACGACGAGACTGCCCATTTCCGCGCCACTAAGCAGGCAGGGAAGGCCAAGTCTGACACCGGGATCGTGGTCGAGTGCATGGTCCGGGTGACCGACAAGGAGGCCGCCCCCTACGGCTGGGTCGGGCAGGTCTCCCACAAGGGAGACTGGCGCTGGAACGTGGTCTTCACGCTCCCAGACGGGAACACCTTTGGCGACTGGTTCGAGCCGCACCAGATCGAGCGACTGACCCTGGCGGCTGCGGAGCAGTACATCCGGGTCCTCCACGAGGACCGAGTGAAGGCAGCGAAGAAGAGGGCGAAGCCCCTCACCTACGAGGAGGGCTGCATCTGCCCGAGCTGCGTGATGCGGCGTGAGTCGGAAGCCATCGCCAACGAGCCGGAGCTGGAGTGCAACGAGGACTGTGCTGTCCACTTGGCCGACGTGCTGGCCGACTTCGGCATCGAGTGGCCGATGGAGTCCTTCGAGGGCGAGGAACAGCCCATGAACTGGCAGGGCGGCCTCGTGACCATCAACAAGCAGCAGGCGCAGAGCGCCGGAGGTGAGGAATGAGGTTCCCGACGAAGAACCTGAGCGAGTTGGGCCGGACCTACCGGGACGGCTCGGACGAAGGCAAGGAGCGGGAGGCTGCGGCCTTCGTCCGGCCCGACGGCGAAGGAGGGGGGTGGATGTACCACTCCCGCGGGACGGTCACGGAGGCACGCAACGCCATCCTGAACCGCCGTCCCGGCTTCATCGGAGGCGTCGCTGACTTCGCCCCGGAGGACGTTCGGGTCTGCCTGGACCAGCCCTCCTGGGGCGACTCCGACCGCAAAGACCTGTGCTGGGGAGGCCCCACCATGAGCGTCCCGGACTTCATGGACTGGTACGAAGGCTTGACCGATGCCTCGTAGCTTCACGACCCCCCAGGGGCAGACGCTCACGCTGGACGACAGCCAGGACACCTCGGTGACCAACCTGCTGGAGATCCTGCAAACTCCTGGCAGCGAGGCCACCCTGGCTGGAGCTGCTGGCTGTGGAAAGACCGTGCTCATGCACGTGGTGCAGTCCGAGTGGCATGGTCCGGTGCTGCTCCTCGCCCCGACAGGGAAGGTGGCCAACCGCCTGGCGCAGACCACCGGGCGTACCGTCAAGACCATTCACTCGGCGGTGTTCAAGACTGTCGAGGAGCAGGAGAACACGGGTTCCAGACGCGAGCAGCTCCTCTTCGGAGAGCCTGAGACCCCCAAGGGCGTCCTACCCCGGACGCTGGTCATCGTGGACGAAGCCAGCATGGTGAACGAGCGGCTGGCCGACGTGCTTCGTCAGGTCATCTTCGCTGTCGGAGCACGCATCCTCTGGGTGGGTGACCACGAGCAGCTCCCGCCTGTCGAGGGTCGCTGGGGTGCTCGTCTGGACTGCCCCACGGCGACCCTCACTACAGTGCATCGTCAGGCGCTTGAGAGCCCAGTGCTGGAGCTGGCTACGCTCATCCGTCAGGGAAAGGCGGGCAGCTTCAGCAAGTGGGGCGACGAAGTGAAGCGGATTCACCCGTCCACGATCGAGGATGCGGTGGAGTGGAGCGAGGAGGGTCGTGCCTTGGAGAGCCTGGCTGCCTTCGGTCCTGCTGACACGAAGTTGCCGACTCGGGTGCTCCTCACGTGGACGAACAAGATCCGGCAGCAGGCCAACCGCCTCACCCGGCTCCACAGGGGCTACGCCAAGGGCGTGGTGCAGCAGGGCGAGACGCTGATCGCCACGTTCAACAACCACAGCCTCGGCCGCATGAATGGCGAACTGGTCGAAGTGTCCGAGGTCGAGGAGTGTCCCGAGTTGACGGAGTGCCTTGGCACCCTGGTGCAGTGGGTCACGGAGACGGAGCAGGCTACGGGCCGCGAGACCCGCTTTCTGGTCATCCCGGCGACCTTCGATGCCTACCATCCTCGCAAGAGCGACAGGCAAATCTACCGGGATGCCTGGAAGCCGCTGTGGGCGGCAAACCGCCCCAAGCCGGACCCCAAGACCGGGGAGATGCCAGAGAGCGCCTACCAGCTCCTCGACCGCATGGACTGGTCCTGGGATGACCTTCGTCGGTGGCGGGACACGAGCAAGGCCAAGGGCCTCCAGGCGACCTGGGGCTACTGCCTGACGGTCCACAAATCCCAGGGGTCACAGTGGGATGAGGTGGGGTTCATCTCCTGCCCGCAGTTCCGCTCCTACGAGGACAAGGACTTCAAGCGGCGGTTCACCTACACCGCTGTCACCCGAGCTGCCGAACGGTTCACAGCCTTCATGCTGAGGGTTGTGCCTGACTACCGGCGTGCCAACCCATACGGAGACTGAGATGCCCGAGCACCGCATGACCACCGTCGGCGAGATCCTGAGCTTCATGCTCGCAGGGAACGCTACGCTGACCCTGAAGTCCGTCGCCACGGGCAAGCACTACACCTACAAGGTGAAGCGTGCGAAGCCGTGGTCGAGTGACGGAGCCAACCCGCCCTTGCGCTGGTGGGTGAACATCCTCAGCGGTCCCGACAACACGGCGGACTACAGCCCCTTGGGGATGCTCAAGCAGGCCCACCAGGGCGTGCTCAGCTTCGGCAAGACCTCGCGGTCCTGCCTGGCGGACACCGCACCCCCGATGGCTGGCTTCGCTTGGTTCATCCGGGCCGTCGTGAACGAGGACGCCGAGAAGCTCGCTCAAGTCGAGTTCTGGCACGAGGGACGCTGCGGGAAGTGCAACCGCAAGCTGACTGACCCCACATCCATCCGGCTGGGCATCGGCCCGGTCTGCCGAGGAGATTCCTGATGAGCGTAGTGGACAAGAGCGTGAAGCTCATCAAGGGCATGATCGCCCTGGTGAAGGGGGACTACCGGCTGGTCCTGGGGAGGGATGCCATCAGCGTGGTTGACCCTCGCGTGGAGACCGGAGGGTCGGTCATTCACACGCTGGCCGGGATGCTGGTTCACCATGAGACCCGTGCCGACCGCTCGTGGACGGACATGCTCCTGAGCGTGGTCGAGAACATGGCTCCCGTGCTTCGGGATGACGTGAGGGACGGCAAGACGACAGCGCAATCGCGAGAGAGCGACGACGAGCTGCCGCCTTGTGACAACCCCAACTGCCCTATCCACGGGGACGGTGCCGACGACCACCTCGACCGACCGGCTCACGGACCTCTGGGCTGGCACACACCTGTCATCCCGGAAGCCTGATGCTTGACCGCAGTCTCAACGGACTCCTCGCCTTGCTGGATCGGGCGAAGGAGGACCTGGCGGAGCAGTATCTCGTAGGGGGCAAGCTCTTCAAGCTCATCTACAAGGACAAGAAGCCAGACCATCGGGGAGCCTTCCTCAAGTCTGCTTGGGTCCCAACGGGCGAGGGCGAGAAGGAGCTGGTGGTCTACCGCTTCGGGTGGAGCACCTACCGGAGAGAGCTGACCAAGAGCTACTCCAGAGACTTCTTCACGTCTCCGCACACGGAGCGCTGCCTGAAGAAGCACAACCCCGAAGACCTTCGCCTCAAGCAAGCCCCCCCTGAGCCGGAGGGGCCGATGGACAAGCTGGCTTGGCTGAAGGCCGAGGAGAATCCCAAGGTGGGCCTCGCGAAGGCTGAGAAGGTGTGGGAAGCACGCTGGCAGAAGGAGATGGGGTTCGACCAGGACCTCATGGCGGCTTTCCATGCCCACACGCAACGACAGCAGCAGCTCTTCTACCGAGAGGGGTTCGTTCTCTCGAAGCTCTCGGAGGCCGTGCGCGGTCACCTCGCCGCGAAGGACCAGGACATCTGGCAGGTCCGTCAAGACACTCTTTACGGCGGAGAGAAGATGGGACCGGACGTGCGGATCGCCGGAAGGACCTTCTTCTTCCAGGGAGAGTGCCTACAGGAAGGGCCGCCGTGGCCGTGCTTCGAGTTCGACGGCACCGAGGAGCCACTCCCGAACGAGAGGGCCTACTGGTACGGACCGGAGGCGCAGGGACGCCACGCTCTGAAGACCTCAGAACTACGAGACTACCTACACAAGAAGGCGAGGAGACGCTGACATGGAGAGCATCATCGTGATCGAGCCGGGCAAGCAGCCTGACCTGCGAGAGGTCGAGAAGCTGGACCTGGAGACCATGCAGAGCATCGTGGGGGGCCTCATCCAGCGAGTGCCGCTGACCGAGGACATCGACCTCTGGTTCAACGAGGAGGGTCGGATGCGGCACCTCCCGTTCAACCGGGACGTGACGGACAACCAGGGGACCACTTGGGACATCCTCGGCACCATGTTCCTCACGGTGACGGAGCACGCCGACGAGGACGACGAGGACGGTGACCGGACGGTCGGCCTGAGCCCCTCCGAGCTGCTCGCCTGGGCACACCGCCTGAGCCTCCCCGAGGTCGAGGTGCCCGAGGTGCCGGAGGGCTGCATCGCGGTCTGGCACGCCAAGCACCCCAACTTCGCTGGGTCCTACATGTGGGACACCCAGCCCCCGCCGCCGTGGCCCAGCGACTTCGAGCAGGTCGCCTTGGTGGTTACCTCCGACATCAACCGGGCCTGGGAGGCGACGAATCACATCGACCACGCTTGGCAGGAGAACCCGGACGTGAAGGCGCTCAAGACCAAGGCACGAAGCAGCAGCGTCGGCGATGTCTTCGTCCTGCCCGGAGGGAAGGCCCTGCGGGTGGATTCCTTCGGCTTCGTGGAGATCAACCCATGAGCGCCATCAGCAACCTCGCTGATCCCGAGCGGTTCCGCCTGGTCGCGGAGCACCTCCGCGACTGCATCGACGCCGAGCTGGTGGACCTGGAGTACGTCCCTCGGGACACCTGGGACGGCGAGGGCTTCGACGTGCTGGGGGCATTTGTCTGCCTCTGGAAGCGCGACTACTTGCGAGGCCAAGCCGGTGTCCCTGGCTGGGGCACCCACAGGGGCTGCCTGCGCCGCAAGCTCGGAGGAGCGATCACGATCGACCTTCACAACGGGCACTACGACATGGGGGAGGAGAGCGCCAAGAGCGATTTCTTCGACCGTCAGACCGGCCTCGGTTAGCGACAACTGACACAAGACTTCACGGCTTCGAGGGGAGCCACCGGGCATCTGCCCACCCACCAAGAGTGCCCATTTCAGGGCCAAGACAACCCAAGAGAGGATGAGAATGAACTTCAAGACGTTGACGGCGACCGCGATGGGGATGTGGCGACACAGCCGGAAGAAGGACCAGGAGCCCATCACGCTTTGCGTCCTCGGTCCCCCTGGTGTCGGCAAGACGGCGGCGGGTCGCATGATCGCCCGCCTGATGACCGACGAGGTCCAGTCCCGGACCCCTGGTGCCCCTCCGGCCGTGTTCGAGGCCCTCGACCTGTCCTCGATGCTCCCGGAGGACCTGATGGGCCTCCCGGACACGAAGGGTGTGGACTTGGACGGTGACCGCATCACCCAGTACGTCCCGCAGGAGTGGATGGCCCCGCTGTGCAAGGACGGTGCCTACGGCGTGCTGGTCCTCGACGACCTCCCCGCCGCGCAGGGTCAGGTGCAGGTGGCGTGCCGCCAGGTCAGCCTGGAGCGCCGCATCCACAAGATGAAGCTGGCTCCCGGCATCATGGTCATCGTCACGGGCAACCGCCGCGAGGACAAGAGCGCGGCCTCGACGCTCCCGGCTCACTTCCGCAACTCGGTCTGCATCTTGACCTTCTCGCCCGACTTCGAGGGCTGGGAGGGCTGGTACATGGACCAGGGCTTCGACAGCGATGTCCCCGCGTTCCTGCACTACAAGCGGGACCACTTCTCCCGACTGCCGAAGGACGCGGACGGACAGGGTGCCTTCGCGACGCCGCGGAGCTGGTCGATGCTCGGACGCACCCTCCCTGCCGTGGTGGAAGACACCGTGCTGGACGTCGCCGCTGGCCTCGTCGGTGAGGGTGTGGCATCGGAGTACGCCGCCTTCCGGATGCTCCGGCGTGAGCTGGTGGACCCCGAGAAGGTCCTGGAGAACGCTCGGAAGGCCATCCCGGACCTGGGCATCCTGCGCGACCGCCCCGACCGCAACATCGCTCTGGCGACGGGTCTCGGAGAGGTCGCAGCGCGACGGGCCAAGGTCGGGAAGCACCAGGAAGTGCTGGTGAAGTACCTCCAGGCGCTCAGCTACGTGACCTCCAAGAACCGGGAGTTCATCAGCGTCAGCGTCAGCACCTTCACGGCCTGCAAGGGCAACATGCGGCAGCTCCTGGACGCTGCCCGGTCCAACGCGAAGGACCCCGAGATCAAGGAGCTGGTCAGCTACCTCGCCCGGACGCTGGAGAAGTAGATGGCCCGCGACCTCTACAAGACGGTCATCGTCTTCGAGGTCCTCCACGAGCACATCATGCCCTCTGACATGGATCTCCCGGACATCGTTCGGGAGACCATCTCGGGGGGCTGGAGTGGCTCGTGGGAGGCCAACACGCAGCGCGTGACCGAGTCCGAGATGGCCGACCTCCTGGAGGCGCAGGGTTCTGACCCTGCGTTCCTCCTGGGCGAGGACTGGAACACCACCGACTACAGCAACCGAACCCCCAACAACGAGACTGATGATGCGTAGCAACGTCCTCCAGCGTGTCAGCGATGCACGCACCTACCTCACCGCCAAGGTGCCCTTCCTGGGCTTCATGACCCTCCGTCTTCGCCCTCGGGTGGCTGCGCCGGAGGATGGAGTCCCGACGGCAGGCGTCGGAGCGGACGGCACCCTGGTCCTCAACGAGGAGTTCGTCGCGACCCTCACGGACCCGCAGTTCCGAGGCCTCATCGCTCACGAGGTCTTGCACCCGGCCATGCACTTCTTCGAGCGCATGGCGTCGAAGCAGCTTCGTCCTTGGAACGCGGCTCACGACTTCAAGATCAACCAGGTCATTCAGGGCTTCGTTGACGGCGGGCGTGCGGGGAACATCGAGCTGCCTCCTGGCGGCCTGCTTGACCGCAAGTACGACGAGATGTCGGCGGAGGAGATCTACGAGAGCTTCCCCAAGGTGCCCATGCCCGGAAGCGGTGGGCAAGGCAAGGGAGGCAAGGGAGGCAAGGGACCGCCTCAGTCGGGGGGCGGGAGCGGAGGAGACGTGCCTCAGGACCCCAGCGAGGGCAACCCTCTGGGGGGTGACTGCCGACCCGACTTGAGCAGCACTCCCCAAGGCAAGGCGGCCGGACGGGGAGACACCAGCGCCCAGGAGCGGCTGGCGAGGGAGTGGAAGCAGGCCCTGGTCGCAGCGGCCCAGGTTCACGAGCAGCAGAAGGGGCGGGGGAGCCTCCCCGGCAACCTCCGCATCTTCATCGACGAGCTGCTCGACCCGAAGATGCACTGGACTGACGTCCTCTCGCGCTACCTCGGAGAGCACGCTGGGAAGCCGGACCTCACCTACATGCGGCCCAGTCGGCGCAGTGCGGCGGCGGGTGAGATCCTCATCGGTCGTCGTCGCCGGACCTTCCCCGACGTGACGGTGTTCTGGGACACCTCGGGCTCGCAGACTGGCGAGGAGAAGAACATCCTCCCGGAGGTCCACAGCATGTGCGAGGACCTCGACTTGACCATCCGGGTCGTCATCATCGACTCTGCCATCCACGCAGACCTGGAGAACGTCACGGAAGCGGTGACGGTCATCGAGGCCCTCGCAGGAGGGGGCGGGTCGGACTTCCGACCGGCCTTCGAGCTGCTGGACGAGGAGCGCAACACCTCCGTCGTCATCGCCTTCACGGATGGCTACATCGGTGTCCCTGCGGTCATGCCGGACACCCTGAAGGGCGTCATCTGGGTCCTCACGACTCGCGGTGTCGACCCCACGGGGGGCAAGTGGGGCGAGGTGCTCCGTCTCGACGACGAGAAGAACGGGGGGTGGGAGTAGTCATGGCGAACAAGTACATCTACCTGCACGTCCTCCAGGGCGACTACGGCTACGGCCACGGCTGGGAGGACCTCTGCGTCGAGACGGGGCGGAAGGAGATCCTGGCCCGTCGCAAGGAGTACCGCGAGAACGAGGGTGGCACCTACCGCATCATCCGGCGGCGGGAGGTGAACGGTGGGTGACCGACTGCTACACACCCTGGCCGAGCAGATGCGGGCCTGGGCCAAGGAGCTGAGTTCTGGCCGGAAGAGCGCCCCCCTGGCCGTGTGCGCCGGACTCATCGACGTAGCCAACGACGTCGAGCGGTCGCAGGCCTACAGCCGCGAGGCGACCCTCGACGAGGACGATCACGACGGTCTCGTGCAGCGCGCTCGTGAGGAGTACGCCGACGGTTCGGACGACAACATCGAGATCGACGACGACGCCTTCCTCTCCAACGGGGAGGACGGGTGCTGGGTGTCTGCCTGGGTGTGGCTCAGGTTCGACGAGGAAGACGATGTCTGACCGACTGTGCCAAGTGTGCCAAGAGCCCTGGGATGCCTACGGGGTTCGCAACGGGGACATGACAGGCTGGCAAGCTGACCTGTTCGATAAGGGGGCGGGCTGCCCCTGCTGTAAGGGTGGTCCGGACGGACCCGTGACGCCGACCGAGCAACTGGCAGACCCTTCGGGGTCGTTGGAGGCTCTCTCCCGGCCGAAGTGGAAGCGCCCTGCGCCTACGGTGCTCTGGGCGTGCGAAGGCTGTGGGGTACAGGCTGCCATCGACCCGGACGACGGAGAGCTGGGTTGGGAGCAGGGCAGGCATACCCACTACTACGCCGGCCACGCTTACCTCTACGGGCAGCTTCCCCACCACGATGAACCGGAGAAAGAGCCTTCTCACACAATCGGGGGAGAGCACTACTGCCCCGGTTGTGCCATCGAGTGTGCGGACTGTGAGGTGTCCATCTTCACGGACTCCTCGATGGCTGGAGACACCTACGCCCCTGGTGCCTCGTTCCTGCCCGAAGGCAAGCACCGCGTCGGGGATGCCGTCTGCATCGACTGCTACGAGCAGATCGACTGCGAGGAGGAGTGATGACTGATCTGGCGCTGCTGTCCCCGTTGGAAGCACTGGCCGAGGCTGGACAGTGAAGTACGCACCCTGCGTGAGAAGCGGCTTCTGCTGCAAGCAGGTGACCTGCTCGGCAGGGCACTACCACGGGTCCGAGGGGACCGGGAGAAACTGACATGGCCTACGAGTTGGACAACATCGAGCACGAGGGGCTCGTCATTCGCATCGTCAACGACGAGTCCCCCGAGGAGCCGGACTGGGGCGACGAGGAGCTGTTCCTCGTCTACACCGGGAGCAAGTACCGCTTCGGCCGAGGGCACGACGGGTACTACCCGGAGACCCACCTGAAGTGGGGTGAGGGGAAGTGGGGAGAGTACGGCTCGGAGATCCCAGACCCGCCAGCGGTGGGGGTCGAGAGCGAAGCCTACGACCTCTACGAGGAGTGGTTGAGTGAGTACGACCCGACCTACCTGGTCTCCCCGTACCGCTGCGGAGATGCCCACGGTGCGGGGACCTTCTGCATCTGGGTGATGGACTTGGACGACCTGGATCGTCGCGAGCCTGACGGGTGGATCTACGTCAAGAACCCCGGCGGGCCGCTGGAGCAGCTCGCCAACCTGGAGTTCGACCCGCACAAGCTCGTGGAGGGCCTCATCGAGAACTACCAGACCTGGGCCAACGGGGACGTGTGGGGCTTCATCGTCGAGGACGCTGATGGAGAGGAGCTGGACTCCTGCTGGGGCTTCTACGGTTCGGAGGCGTGTGAAGAGGCGGGCAAGGAGAGTGCGGACGCTCTGGTCGGCAAGAATCGACCGGTGAAGCTCGTGGTGCTGCTCGATGAGTCAAGCACCTGGGAGTACCTCACGCTGTCCGTCCCGCTGGGGATCGCTGACAGCCAGGCACCCGCTTGGGCGCTGGAGAACGAGCTGGTCGACAAGCCGGACATCCTCGGCGTGATGCTGGCCAGCAATCTGATGACGCAGGAGGGCTTGGCCCTTCGGGAGAAGGCGTCGTGAGGGTCATGATCGCGCCCATCTACGGCGGCGGGAACCACTCCGACCTCTACGCGGTCCTGGAAGTCACTGGGGCTCTCCTCACCAAGCTGGATGACCTGCACGAGCGGGCACTCAAGCTGAAGCAGGAGGTGCCCGGCTTCTACTCCGTGCGGGTGTGGGAATCCTCGGTCTACTACCTGGAGTCCGTCCCGGAAGCCTGGGTGGAGTGGGTCGAGGAGTGGGTGGATGATTCGGACACCTGGTTGCATCTGCCCTTCGACTTCGACCCCGAGGTAGCGAACCTCTGTAGGACGGAGATTGACACCCTGGTGGTGAGTGAGGTTCGTGGCTTCTGGACTGCCTACTTGAAGCACACGTCCGTGGAGATCGAGACACCTCCGCTCCCTGACTTCACCCCTACTGAGCGCCTCGCTTTCTTGGGGGAGACCTGATGCCAAACTGGGTAGACAACCGACTCATCGCTCACGGACCTTGGGACGAGGTGAATCAGATGCTCTTGCGCGTGGCAACGCCAAGGAGCGTCTTCGGATTCGAGAAGATCATCCCCCTCCCTCCCGGAGCAGCCCCCACTGCGGACTTGCACCGGAAGATCTGGGGCACGAAGTGGGACGCCAACAGCCCCAAGTGTGATGCGAAGGCAGAAAGCTCCTTGGAGCGACTGGCAGGAGCTTTCGACGAATGCGCGGAGACGCGACAGGTCGAGTGGACCTTCTCGACCGCTTGGAGTCCGGCGGAGCCGGTCACCCTGGAGCTGTCCCGCCTCTTCCCCGACTGCACGTTCACCTGGGACTGCATCGAGGAGCAACCGAGCTTCGGGGGGTCGATGACCCTGCGGGCCGGAGAGATCGTGGAGGGGGGCTACTGCGAGGGGTCGATGGACGAGATCTGGTCCCTGAGCGATTGGCATGAACAGTACCGCTACGACGAGGACGAAGACGATGAGTGACTACGACACGCTGACGGACTCCGAGAAGCTCCAGATGCACATCGAGCGGGGTGAGAAGCCCGAGACTCGTGAGCACTGGACTCCGAGCTACGAGGCGGCAATCACGGAGCCCCCGCGGCTGCTGGACCTGCTGGACGAGAGCACCGTCTACGGCGGGGGCGAGGTCCAGGCTGCGCTGACCGAGCGCATCCAGGAGCAGCGAGGCTGGGTCGAGGGCTTGTCCTTCTCAGACTGGTGGCTCTACTGCTCCCCCTGGGGCAACACCCACAGCCTCATCCCTGACGGGCCGGAGAAGGCCAAGGGCAAGGCGTGGAAGACGCTCCGCGGAGAGGTTCGCACGGCCTGCAACCCCTACCTCCGCAAGGAGCAGTGCATCCACCGGCACGTCTACCGGATCAAGAGCCGGAACCTGGCCTTCGGGGCCTACAACGAGCAGACCGGAGGCTTCAACGGCATCCGCACGAAGTTCGGCAGGAAGTACATCTTCGAGGAGTACCACTGGGACAACCTGTCCTTCGCTACCGTCCAGCCGCAGGAGGACCTCGGGCTGTTGCCGGAGGGCATCGAGGCGGTCGAGAGCTTCGGCCCTTTCGAGGAGGGCACGGCCCGACCCGTGTACTGGGATCGGGAGGCCAAGAGCGAGGGCCATCGTTTCGGGAGGCGTCGGTTCAAGGACACCAACGAGTTCTGCGACAACACCTGCTACTACAGGCACAACGACGCCCTGTTCGAGCACATGAAGGCCATCGAGCAGGCCGCAGGTGTGTGGGTGGAGGACTCTGAAGGGTGAAGATTCTCAACTACACGGTCTACTCGACCGAGGACATCCGAGCGATCGCGGAGGCGGCTGAGAAGAAGGCATCCAAGAAGCCGAGGGGAGCGCGCTTCGGTGTACCGATGGGCCTCCCTGACACCCTCGTTGTCAACTACTGGAAGGGGTGGAACCACAACGCCTCTGTCGCAGTTCGACCTGAGCTGCGGTTGACCGGAACAGGCCTGCATGACGGACAGGTGCGGATCAAGAGGCCGGAGCGTCTCCCTATCTCAGAGGTGGAGATGCTCGCTATGCTTGGCTCTCCTGTCCTCCCTGAGAGCATCACAGTTCAGGTTTGGAATGTCCTCTCCCGAGGTTGCGGCAATCACCGAGCCAAGGGCTTCTCGTCCAAGCTGAAGATCCGGCTCGTGGATGCCCCCGAGTTGACCGAGGGGAAGGAAGAGAGCGCCGCTCGGGTTGCCGCCAAGAAGGTCAGCAAGGCAGTCCGTGCCGCCACCAGCGTGGGTCTACGCATGGGACCGTCGCAGAAGCAAGCGGACAAGAGGGTCGAGGTTTTGGCTGCTGTAGAGCACCTGATGACCGACGACCAGAAAGAGTTGCTGGAGGCGTACCGAGAGTACGCAAATGTGATGCGCCGCGTTTCTGCGGCTGCCTCAAAGTGCAAGAACCCCAAGGAGTAGAGAGATGCCGCTTTTCGAGATCAAGAACTTCACCCGATACAACACGGAGGACTTGATCGCAATCTTCGACGCAATCGAGTCCCGGCTCACGACCGTTGAGCCCGGAGGGGTTTACATGTACTCCATGTACTCCCGGACGGGGAAGGTTGACGTTCAGATCAGCTCGACGGCGACCTTCAAGGACTACAAGCCGAGTCAGCACTTCAAGCTCCATAGGCCCTGGGACAACTCCCAGGGTCGCATGGTCTCAGTGCGGATCCGGCAGCACATCAAGGCGACGCCGGGCTGGAAGAGGGACCCGGACATCCGACTCGTCCCGCCGGAGATGATCCACGTGGATCCGCTCTCTGCGCTGGCTGCGGTCGAGGAGAACACCATTCCAGAGGAGATGCTGACCGCCCTCGTGACTCGCATCGCCAGCCTCTACAGCGAGGGAGTGGACAACCTGGCAGAGATCGTGGCGGCTTGTCCGGTGCGCATCCTGCCGAAGAGGGCTCGCACGGTCGGGGCTGCGGAGAAGCACAGGGTGGCGCGAGCTGCGGCCCGTAAGGCGTGGTCTTCGGGGAACTACGCTCTCAACCAGATCAACAGGTACACCGAGGACTTCACTCGTGAGCACGACAAGGCCTTCAGCCGCCTGAAGCGCTCGAAGGTGATCCCGAACGAGCGCGAACTGGCCATCTCTACTGCCTTCGAGCAGTTCCAGGCGGCCCACAACGACCTCTTGACTGTCCTTGCAGCTGCCTGCAAGGACGACGAGTAGAACCCAACCACCAAGTCCTCCCCGCGGGGAGGCGATCACAGGAGTAGAGAATGAAGATCAAGACCCTGGTGACTCACGTCATCGACCGCGCCATCGACAAGGTGGTGCAGCACGTCCACGCGGAGGACGACAGCCTGCTGATTCGGCTGGCCGCCAAGATCAATCCCGCCACGCTCGGAGAGCACATCGACGTCGACTACGAGGACCTCGCTCAGGCGATGGACGCTGCCAAGGTGGCACGCCACGTGGAGGTGGACACGGAGGACATCGCTCGTCACCTCGACATCGACATCACCGAGGTCGCCAATCATCTCGACACCTCTGACATCGCGGAGTGCCTCGATACCTCTGACATCGCTGACTACATCGACCTGGAGGGCCTCGCTGAGTACATCAACGTCCCGGCGCGGGATGTCGCTGAGCACATCGACTACGCGGTGCTGGCGAAGAGCCTCAACCCGATGGATGCCCTCGCAGCCAGTCAGGACGGCACGGACCCGGTGCAGGTGGTCGAGCGCCTGAACCTCGACAGCATCGCGGGGAAGCTCCTGGACGCCGCTGTGGACCGGCTGCTCATCCTCGCCAACAAGAGCGTCGAGGAAGACCTCGCGATCGAGCAGGCGAAGACCCAAGAGCAGGAGCGTTCGACTGTCCTGACCAACGGACAGACCGACTTGGCGACCTTCATCCCCTGACAGAGCCGCTCCCCTTCCGTCCGGGCTTCACTCGGGCGGTCGGGAAGCGCCTTTGGCGTGGACAGTCAACCAACGAGGAAGAGAATGAGCCTGAACTGGAACATCGGGGACGTGAAGGACTTTCGGGAGGTCTGCTACGAGCAGGTGACCGAAGAGGAGGCCAAGGAGGCTGGGACGAGCATCGCTGAGCTGCTGAACCACTCCAGCTTCATGGGCCCGAACTGGTACACCCCCGGAGAAAGCGAGCAGGAGAAGCTGGCCAACTCGGGGATCGCAGAGCGGCTGAGCCCCCTGACCAACTGCCTCATCTGGTCCACCATAAGCGTGGATCTGCGGGGCATCACGGAGGAGAACTACAGCGAGTTCTGGCTCCGCATCCACTTGCTGGAGAAGCTCACCGGGTGCTTCCTGAACGAGAAGGACCCGGAGACGGGCAAGTGGGGACCCCGCAAGATCACCCTGGACGAGATCAAGGCCCACATCGGCCTGAGCTGCAACGTCTCCCCCCTGAGCTGGCGGGAGTGGCTCAACAAGACGATGGACAACGTCCGGCGGGACACTCTTCGGAGTGTCGGTGAGAAGGACTCTCGCTCTGAGCCCTGGGCTCCGAAGCTGTCCCAGGTTGCTGCGGACACCTGTGAACAGATGGACTCCTTCGGCGAGGCGCTGGAGAAGCATGACTTGAGCGACGATGACGAGGAGAATCGCCGTCACGACCGTGACTACGGGAGGGTCTGCAAGATGCAGAACTGGCTCGCTGACGCAGCCGACACGTGGCAGGAGATCGAGGAGCGACTGGAAGCAGAACTCGAAGAGGCCGAGCAGGCCGAGGAGAAGGGAGCATGAAGATCCTGAAGAACTACACTCGCTACAACACGGAAGACCTCCAGGCTGTGTTGGACTTCGTGGTGTCCCTGCCGGACCTCTATCCGAAGAGGTACGGGTGGGTGCTCCACCCGAGCTGGCGGCTTCGGGACAGAGGGGCCGATTACGAGATGGACGTGGACTACTGGTCCGGGGATGTCATGGGGGATCGTGGGTCCTGGCAGAACAAGATTCCAGGTCCCTGGTACGTGCCGGATCCGCAGGGAAAGGCAAAGAAGCTCCTCATTCTCCATCCCAACGAGGTGTTGGAGACACTCTCGCCGGCAGAGGCCCTCGCGACGACGAGTTCGGTCGCCTCGCTGCCCGAGGCTGCGATTCACCAGATGATTACTCTGGTTTCGGCGTGGGCTCACGTCGAGTCGATCGGCAGACTGTCCGGCCTTCCGGTCTCGCTGGGGGTCCTTCGGGTTCGCATCGAGAAGAACCAGGCAGACAGGAAGAAGCCGCTTCCGGTAGAGGCCCAGATCAAGCGGCTGCGGGACATCTTCCAGCGGGGAGCGGAAGCCCGAAAGCTCGGGGACAGTCGCTACGAGATCTCCTTGGCCTTGCGGCGCTATGCTGAGGCGAGCAAGAAGACGGAGGAGCAGCGGGCTCGTCTCCTCAAGAAGGGCGGACAAGCCGAGCCTCACGCAACTACGGTTGAGCTGTTGGAGCGTCTGTTGGCGGAAGCCAAGCAGGCGGCCAAGAGGTCCTGATGGGTGATCGCTGCTACTTCACCGTCTGGGTGAGGAACATCGACGCCGAGAGCGAGAAGGGGTCGAGCATCCTGGCTGACTACGGCCTGGAGCGTCAGGACACCGACGGCTCTCTGTCCGGTTGGGTAGACGACCAGATGAACTACGGGGGAGCAGACTTCCTGGAGGACTGGAAGGAAGCGGGGTTCCCTTGCGATGGGCACCAAGATGGCGGTGACGACTACGGCCCTTCCCACTTCTTCATCCGAAAGGGGGAGCTGTTCGAGTTGAACACAGCACGCTCGGGTGGGTTCGTCATCGACTTCGACTCGGAGCTGTTCGAGTTCAGCGAGCACGACTTGACCGCCGTGAAGGAGTTCATCCTGGGGGCCAAGGTGAACGATGAGGAGATGAAGAGAGGGCCACTGGAGGATCTGGCGGCCACACACAACACAAACACAGATGAGGAGCAAGCGTGAACATCAAGGAACTGAACGAGCTGCTGAAGGCCCACGGGCTGGAAGCGGAGCTGAAGGACGGGAGCGTCCAGATCACGGAGGACACGCTCTCGGCGTTGGCCGAGTGTCGCGAGGAGCCGGATCGCTTCTTCGTCATCAAGTGCCGTCACATGGTGGACATCACCTATCGAGTGCCGGGGACGAGCTTCGATGAGGCTCTGGCGAAGCTCTGTGATCGAGAACTGTTCCAGGAGCAAGGGGCGGGGTTGTTCGGCCCGTCTGACTACGTCCTGCACGAGGAGGGCATCGAAGTGGTTGACACCGACTGCTACAGCGACCCAAGCGCCACGGGTCACTCCTGGCAACGCCGGGACTGGGAGTACGACGTCGAGGACGAGCACGGTGACGACTGGACCGGCAACGAGGATCTGTCGGCGGACATGGCGTCATGAGCAGCAACGAAGACCGGCAGGACTCCACGCCTGCGGAGAGGCTGACCTTTGCCCTCCAGAGCACGGAAGAGCTGACCGCAGCACTGGACGCGGTCTCGGGGGCCATCAAGGTGGCTGAAACGACCATTCTGGGGGCGAAGAAGCGCAAGGAGGAGCTGGCTGCGGAGCTGGCGATCCGCGAGACGGAAGACCACAAGAAGGCGATGCAGACGTTCGCCTGTCCCAAGTGCGGCAACACGGACCTGGACAAGATGAGTCACGGCACGCCCTCCGGCTACGACTGGGCGTCCTTCGGGTGCAAGGAGGATGACTACCGTAGTTCCACGAAGCTGTACCTCGCGGACTCCGAGGGGGACTACACCGGTCGCTTCTTCCTCCTCGGAGAGGACGGGGAGCTGGAGGAGGTCCAGGGCGTAGGGGCCGTCGTCTGTTGTCAGGGCTGCCAGCACGTCTGGCCGTTCCCCAAGACCCTGCTCACGGAATGGAGCTGAGATGAACGAAGCACTCAAGACTGTGCGGTTTCAGGACCTGTGCCCGGACCGCTGCAACTTCAAGGACAAGACGTTCGAGCAAGCGGTGGATCGCTTCATGGAGCGGTACATGACAGGCTTCTCCATCGGCCTGCTGGACACGTCCAGCGAGCTGGCGTTCGAGCGGTGGCAGGTCGAGCCGGAGGAACGCTTCAAGGTGATCGAGTTGAAGCTGGTCGTCCACACCTGTGGGGAGTGCAGGGAGGAGTACACCTTCGCCCACGGCTCCACGGAGGAGCCCGAGGTGTGCTGCCCTCTGGAGTCCCTTGCAGCGCAAGAGGGCGAGGAGCCCGAGCTGTGGGAGGTCAGTGAGCCCACCTGGCTGGTGCTGGAAGACACCCACTACAACGACACCCTCGTCGACAACGCCGGGGACCACTCCATCGACCTGCCCGACGGCAGCACGGTCTGGGGCTGGTACGAAGAGAGCCGAGACGACGCTCTCCAAGTAGCCAGCGAGAAGGACCGTGAGGCGATGAACGAAGGCCAAGCCGGCTTCCCCTGGGCCAACGGCTGGTGCTTCTTGCCGGACGATCGGATCGACACCCAAGACCTCAAGGACGCAGGCTTCACGGTCGCCACCTACTGCGGTGGCCGAGGCAACTGGCGAGAGGACGACGAGTACACCCTCTGCGGTATCGACGGAGGTGGGTACAGCTTCAAGGGGCAGCACTTCGCGCTCCTCTACTTCGCGCACTGCCTCCGGCGAGGGTGGGATGTGGAAACCGACAACGGACCGGCTCGCCCGGTCGAGGATGAGTGAGATGAGCATCGAAGCATGGGCAGCGACAGAAGAAGACGTGAGGGCTGCGGTAGCTCGGGGGGATGCTGACTTTGTTCTGGCGGCCCTGCGGTACGAGAAGAGCCTGGTGGAGTTGGAGGAGGGAGCCGCAGTAGCGTGGCGTCAGGAGGCCCTGAAGGGTCTCTCGGAGAAGCTCGTAGAGCGCCTCGCACGAATGAGGAGACTGAAGGAGCTTCACGCCCCTCACATCATCCTCCGGAAGGAGGGTGGCATGGTCATGGCAGCTCTCGGAGAGTTCCTCGGGGAACCCGACCCGCTGGACTTCAAGCTGCCTTCCTACAACGAGATCGAGGAGGACGACGATGACGGAGGCGAGGGCGAGATGTTGGCTGGCATGGCTGGCGGCAACAAGGGCCTCGCGGAGTACCACGGTCTGGAGACGGACCGTCCTGACGGCACCGGCTGCTACGGCTGCGGTGGTCGGGGCTGCGAAGACTGCAACTGGGGGGAGCCCTGATGCCCCTGATCCCGTCCCTCCAGGACATCAACATCGCCTTGGCGCGCCTTCGGGATGCCGGGACGGCGATGAACCTCAAGAACATGAAGACGGACAACAACCTGGCCTACTCACCTCCGGTCATCTGCGTGACCCACTTGGTGCAGGTCCGGCACAACGGCAGGATCACCAACAACGCCTGCGAGTCCGTCGCCATGCAGTACCGCTGGGACCACAGCGACTGGGCCATCTACGAGGCGATCGAGGTGGCCCGAAGGGGCGAAGGCAAGGTCTACATCGAGCAGGACATCGTGTCTCTCGGGACCTTGGACGGGGAGGACGACCGCCGTGTCCCGGACTGGACTGCACACGCTGACGAGGGCTTCTCCATGGAGGTGTGGCCCGCCTTCGACGGAACCAACAAGCACGACAAGGACAGGACATGACGCGGCGATTCATCGGGACCAACTACACCCGCTACAACACCGAAGACCTGGAGTCGTACTGCGAGGAAATCTGGCAGTACGCCAAGGGGCAGGAGGGCTCCAGCTTCGAGTACGGAGAGCCCGGCGCAAGTTGGCGGCAGGTGAACCTGGAGTACTGGAGCGGGGAGACTCCCAAGGCGGAAGGGCGGCCGTGGTCCACCGGAAACCACACCGCGCCGTGGAAGGAGGAAGTGTGGGGTGACCCGTGGATCACGCAACGGAACGATCACAACGGGGGTCCGCTTCGGATTCTGAGTCCCGGCAACCTGGATGAGTACCTCCCGCCCCAGGAGATGCTCGCGGGAACCGGAGAGCACGTCATCCCCCTGAGCGTTCTCTGGCAAGTCCTTGGGCAGCTCCTGATTCGTGTCGGGCTTCGTCGGCCAGGTTCCCGCAAGGGAAACAAGAGCCAAGCAGCCGTCTTTGCCTTCGTCCGGGGGTACACGGAAGGGTGCGATCGGAAGGTCCACATCATGAAGGGCACCCAAGACAAGCGGCCCAAGAAGGACAGTGAGCAGCGTCTTCGCGAGCTGCTCGCAACCTACACAGACGGCACGGCGGCCTCAAGCATGAGGCACAAACTGTGGACCATCCGAGTCAAGTTGGAGGACCACTTCGACTTCTGGCTCACGACCGAAGCTCAGCGGAAGCGCCTGGAGAAGCGCCAGGGAGACCCTCTCGCCGAGGCACTCCGGCACAAGACCACCGCTGAAGTCCTTCGGGAGCTGGCGGATCAGTACGAGCAGCGTGCTCAGGCGGCGAGCGATGACTGATCCCGACCGTACCCTTGTGGAGCAGCTCTCCGAGGTCTTTCTCGTGGAAGAGTCCATCAAGAAGTACGGCAAGGGCCGGTTCCTCCTCACCGGGGAGGACGGCAACGTCTTCGCCATCATGGGGCGAGTCCGCCGCGCTCTGAGGAAGGCAGGCTGGGGTCACCGAGCCTGCGAGTTGGTGATGGAGGACATGCGTTCCTTCGACTACGATCACGCCCTACGCGTGGCGCTTCGTGTTCAGCACCCCACGAGGACGAAGATCGAGTTCCTCCGTGCTGCGCTGGCGGACCAAGAGGCTGAACTCTTGGCCGAACTGGAAGGAGAGGATGGATGACGCTGTACCACTTCACGAGCCGCTGGGTGCTGCCGCGTATCCTCAAGAAGGGCATCACGAAGGGGGATGTCCCGATCGACCCAGGCGACACAGGAAAGCCGGAAGGGGGCCTCGGCTTCAACGCTCCGTGGTTTACGGGTGCGCCGGAGTGGGACGAGCAGAAGGAGTGGACAGCCTTCTCCATCCTTGACAAGCAGGAGGTCCGCCTCACGGTTGAGGTCGAAGAGAGCGACCCCAATCTCCTCTCCTGGGCTCAGATCGCCGAGAAGTACCGCATCCCGGCCTACTGGCAGGAAGCCCTCCGTACCAACCCGCGCAAGCACGTGGACTGGTTCATCTACCTGGGCGGAGTTCACCCCTCGAAGATCAAGAAGGTCGACGTCCGGGACGGGCTCAAGCCGCTCTCGTCACTCGATCTGCCGCCTGAGTTCTTCTACTACAACAACGACCGGAACAGTCCTGAGCGACCTGGGCCGGCACGAAAGACCCACTGTACCCGGACTGAGTTCATCAACCAGTCGGGCAACTGGGTTCGGAGTCCCTACATGAAGTTTCCCTGGTCGGACATGCCGACACCCCTCCTTCGTGTCCTCGCAGACAGCAGCCCAGAAGTGGCTTCTCAGCATGGTCGAGCCTTCTGCGAGAAGTCAGGGATCAACCTCACTCTCCAGTCCCCTGATCAGATCTACCCCGCGATGATCACGATGGACGGAGTGTCTCGTTGGCTACACAGCTCGCGGAAGATCATCCAGGTCAGCAAGCTGTCCTACGACCTGCTGGAAGCCTGGGAGGAGCGGTTCTTCGGTCTGCCCTTCGTACAGGAGAAGCCGTGGCGGTATGGGCTCATGCTTCACTTCGAGGGTGACATCCTGGTCTACGTCGAGCCGATGACGGGAGACAAGCCGGGCATCACCTTCGCGGTCTGGTCCCGCCAGGTGACGGGCATCTGGGGGACCGTCTCTGCGAAGGACCGTGAGCGAGAGCAGTGGATGAGCTGCGACACCTACACAGACCTTAACCGGCTGCTCGACGCCCGTTCCAAGCTCGCGGTGCAGGAGGACGGGACCCGCTTGGACCTGGGCAAGCTCCGGCGAGTGTCGATCAACGCCCTGGCAGCCATCAACGAGAACCCGAAGGTCATCCTCGCAGGGAAGCGCAAGGCTCCCCGGAAGCGGGGAAAAGAGGGTGGCATCAGCCGCGTCCGACGCATGACTCTGGACTTCGACGCAGCCCGACTGGTGACGAAGCGGTGGGTCATCCTGCCTACACCTCCCGCGACGGAGAAGATCCACCACAAGGACCACAAGAGCCCGGTCCTGCACGACGTGGAGGAGCACAAGTGGCGCGTCTGGGTGAACACTCCGAAGGCACACGAGAAGGTGCTGGAGACCCGAGAGCGGAAGGACAAGAAGGGCCGCACCTACCACCAGTACCGGGTGGCGCGTCTCCGTGGGAAGGGCGGGTTCGCACGGGGAGGGCGCGGAGAGGATCCTGTCGGAGCCGAGTCGGTCCGGCTGGTGGTCGGAGTCGAGGATCTCAACATGCCTGGAGACAAGCCATGAAGCACGGTGAGCCTGTGGGGGAAGCGCGGATCGAAGCGTTCCTCAAGAACATGCTGGTGGACTCGGAGGACTACGGGGAGAACGACGGGAAGTTCACTCGGTGGACTCGCATGAAGCTGGACGACAGCGACCTGGTGATTCGGGCCTACCAGGAAGACCCTGAACATCCCTTCCAGCAGGACCCTGGAGGCCACGGACCTGCTTACGCTGCGGCGATGGAAGCGATGATCCTGCTGCGCCACTGGTGGTTCGAGAGCATTGACTACACGGGAGCCCTGCCTCATGCAGAGGCCCTGACTTCGATGGCGAACGACGCTTCTGCTGTAGCTGAGATCATCGAGAACCACGCTAAGACCCTGCGGGTGATGGCCGAGCTTCCTCAGCCAGCGGAGGCAGAGAGGCTGAATGCGTCGTTGCGTGCCGCGCAGAAGGACTTGGTCAATCACGAGCGCAAAATGCGGGAGCTTAGGGCTCTCGTGGAGTGTCACGAGGCAAGGCAGGCGCTCCACAGCATCCTCACAGAGGGGCCCGTGGAGCAGCTTGCGAGAGTAGCTGAGAACAACAACCAAGACGAGGAGTGAGGACATGGCATACGACAAGGACAAGGACGTGCTGGTCAAGGACCTGGGCGCGGTGGATGGCACGGACCTGACTGCGGAGATCCGCAGCTACGACGGCGGCTCTCCGAAGGTGCGTTTCAGCAAGGAGGTCAAGCGCAAGGGGGAGCTGGTGCAGCGCAGCCAGTTCAGCGTCCCGCAGAGCGAAGCCTACGCCATCGGGAACTTCCTGATGACGGTGGACGCTGAGAACGGCACCGGGGAGGAGAAGTAGGTGGGCTACCACGTCGAGGTGCTCATCGAGTCGGTGATCATCCCCGCGGACAAGGTGGGCGCTGCCATCGCGGCGCTCACCAGCCTGATGAACCAGGTTCCGGAGAAGGGAGGAGGGAGCAGCACCTGGCCAGGAGGGGAGCCGGTGCGCCACTACTCCTGGGTCGAGACTGCTACCTGCCTGGACCGCCTGGCAGCAGGGAACCTCGTTGGGTTCTTGGGCGAGTGGCGGTACGAGGCCACCGAAGGTGACCCCATGACTCCGATCGAGCAGCTCGCTCAGGATGCAGAGTTCCAAGAGGTCGAGGTCACCTACTTCGAGGGCGGGAAGTGGGGGGACGACGAGCAGCTCTGGACAGCTCTTGCTCCCTTCATCGCCTCCGGAGGGTGCATCGAGTTTCGAGGAGAAGACGGCCACTACTGGCGCTACCTCTTCGAGGATGGCACCCTGACTGAGCAGACCGGAACCGTGGTCTGGGAATGAACACTGATTATGGAGCGGCCCCAATCCTGAGGTTCCGTGTGAGGACCTACCGATAAGGAAAGCCGTAGCCCGTGGGCCGCGCCTACTCTTTGCCCCTTAGGCGGCGAGGATGGGTCTCATCGGCGGGTTCAGCGATCACACCGGGGAGTGGTGACGTCGTAAGGGGAGCTGTTTGAAGCGACCCATTCGCCACACTTTATTCGATCTTTACGAGGATGAGGAATGAGCAAACAAGCCGTCGTCTTTGCTGTGTGCAAGGGCGTCACACTTCACACAACAAGTAGCGGAAAGCACGTCGTGCGTCTGGCGTTGGCTCCCATCTGTGCGCCTGCCGGGGACGTCGACATGACGAAGTCGCTGGTGACCGCCTACGGGACGAGCGGTAGCGCAGCTGTCGCTGTAGACCGATTGATCTACCTGATGGGGGACAAGACGGCCCAGGCTTTCTTGCACTGGGCAGGGAGCGGTCCTGAAGAGGTCCGGGATCGCATCGAGGCGGCCTGCCTCAACCGCTGCGTTTGGCTCTGCGTGGAGCACCATACGCCAGAGAAGCGCTTCACCAACATCAATCCGCTGTCGCCGGAAGAAGCCGGGGCAGCACTTCGAGGAGGACACCTGTGAGCCTGATCACGACCGCACCTTGGCTTTGGGCCAGGGACCAGATGAAGAGCGCCCGGTTCAAGGACCGAGGGAAGCTGCTGTGCCTGAACACCCGGCTGGTGGTGTCCTTCGACAGCCCGACGGACGAGTGGGACGAAGACACCACGGTCTACGCCTGCCAGTACCACGGCACGGAGGTCGTCCGGTACTACCCTGGCAACCGGGTAGCGGTCAGCTTTCAGGGCTGGCCGACCATCACCACCAAGCTGCGAATCCGGCACTTCTCTCCTGTCTCCCTCGGCACGGAGAGCGGACAGGTCTTTGCCTACTGTGCTCACCACTCTCCTGGGGGGCAGAGGTGGCCGGGAGGGGACTACACCTGGTTCTGGTGGCAGGAAGGCCGGATGGTCTTCCGGGACGGAGGACCCATGCCTGACCTGAAGCCGGTGAGGATCAAGCTGAAGGTGCCGAAGCGGCGAGACACGCTGGTGAAGACCCTGGAAGGAGATGCCTTCAGGGAAGGGGGTCGCTACTGGGTCGCCGCGAAGAGAAGGAAGTTCTGGAAGGACGACCACCTGCTGCTCTACCCCTACTACGGGGACCACCCTGATGCTCGATCGCTGTTCGTCACGGACATCAACGAGGAGCCGCGAGAGATGATGTCTCACTTGGAGCTGCTTGCCGGAGCGCACTCCGGAGGGTTGAAGCCGGTCGACCGCTTCTTGTGGAAGGCTCCGGCATGAACAGCCACCAGAGGCGGAAGAGGAGGCGGAGGCTTGGGGTGAGGCCCCCCTTCCACTGCTTCTGGTGCAGGCAGGATTTCGCGACGTGGGATGGGCCTTGCGGCTGCGTCCTGAAGCACGGAGTGACGGAGTTCGGGACGGTCGCAGAGAGGCCCAGGAAGCTGTTTCTCGACCTGACCGTCGGGGACTTGGCCATGCAGGGCTGGAGACGAGGCCGCAAGGTCGACATCAGCTTCCGGGTGCCTTCACCTATGGAGCTTCTGGCCGAGGTGGCCGAAGACTACGAACACCGAGAGGGAGATGATGAGAGATGGCAAGACGAAAGTACAAAGAGCCTGAGGTCAGTTCTCAGGCCCCGGTGACCTTGGAGTTCGACGACTTCAAGCTGGAGTTGAAGGGCACGACAGAGCGGATCGAGGAGCGCCGCCGCAAGAAGTACGGGAGGAGCTACGGTTTGAGCGGACTCCTGGCCTGGGAAGGGGATGCCTGGGTCTTCGGGGACTTCACACAGGAGATCGAGACGATGTTCAAGCCTTGGCGAGTCAAGGTGGACGTTGGCTCCTCCCCGAGCCGGTACGACAAAGAGAATCAGCGTACCTGCTGGTTCACTGTGGCCTTCCCTATGTACAAGGTGCCCAAGCCTTCTCTCATCCCCTCTGACGAGGAGGTCTGGGAGGCGACGATGCCCTTCTCCCAGGCTTGTCGGAAGGTGCAGCTGGGCATCGGGCGGACGCACAAGGTCTGGAGTGACCAGATCGAGCTGGAGGACCGAGCGCGGCAGGCTACGTCCCTGCGCAACTGGGTCCGAGACCAGCTCTACGACGGGGCTGCCGAGGCTGTGGACTTTGCTGCCCGCCTCACCGCGCTTCGTCAGGAAGTGATCGCGGAGGTCGAGCGCCGTGTGGCCGAACGGGAGGCTGAGATGCTAGCCGGGTGTGCCGAGGCTGACTGGCAAGAGGCGGGAGTCAAGTTCCACCCCAGGGCCATCGAGGTTGGGTGGGAGAAGGGAGTGAAGAGTGCTCTGGCCAGCGCAGCCAGCGTTGGAAGAAGCGGCTTCCCCAGCCGAGTTGGGACGAATCAGGTCACGCCAGAGGAGGTCGCATGAGCGACTATTCCTACGTTCGACAGCGCCGACCGGACCTCTACGATGGGGCTGGTGTACCTGGGCTACGTTTCCGCGTCTGTGGAGGACGACCTGGATCGACACCATGAGTGGATGGACGAACACGGCCTCTGGCCGGAGGAGGATGAGGATGAGTAGACGAACTCCAGTGACCCTCGCGGCAGGCGGGAAGAACGAGCACGTCGTACCGGCAGGTCAGATCATCATCCCAGATCTCTGGGGCGTGGCGCGAGCTGTGCAGTCAGGGAAGGTGTTGGGCTCCAGAGAGCAGATGGCCGACTTGATCAAGCAGGTCTGGCACCTGGCCCACGACCTGCACAACCACGCCCTGCACCAGATCGACCTGACGCCGGCGGAGATCCTCTCGACAGCAGGGAGGGATGAGGAGTGAAAAACACGATCCTGGCGCTGACTTACTGGCTTAGGTTCACCAGTAAGCTGGACACAGAGAAGCCGCTGGAGGTGTGTCTCCAGGAGGCGCTGGCGCAGATCTCCCAGGAGAGGCCCGTGGAGGTCCTGGCTTCTGGTCTCGACTTCGGGGAGCTTCTCGCAGAGCTGGAGCAGCGGAAAGATGTCCCCTTCGACCTCGAAAGCCTGGGGTACCGGAAGATGTCGAAGACCCTGCGGTTCACCTCGCAGTACAGCGCACCTGACTGGAAGGTGCAGCACTCGATCTCAGGCGGGCCGATCCAGCGGACTCCCAACATGCAGAACTTCCCGATAAACTCTGCCCATGCCGGACTACAGCACAGCTTGGGATCGCTTCTACGAGGAACAGCAGAGCCTCGCGACGACGCTGAAGGACCCTTCCAACCAGGCGCTGGGGACCGTAGCGATCATCAGCGGGGTGGTGTCCTCCTTGGCGTTGGCCAAGCTCTACACCAAGCTGTCGAAAGAGCCTGTCGAAAGCCCGATGCAGGTCATCGCGGGGAGGGGCCTGACAGCGATGGCGCTGGGCGTGGTCTACGTGTGGTGGGAGCTGAACAAGACCCAGTTCCAGTCGAGGGACGACCTCCTGGCACTGTGGAAGAATGAGGAAGAGGGTCCTGTGTTCATCGAGAGCGAGGACATCGAAGTAGTCTGAACAACCGAGGCTGAGGAGCCTCAAGGAGAGAGGGAATGGAGAAGCACAACCGCTTCATGGCGGAGCTGCGCCTGCTGCTGACGAGGTACCACGCGGTGCTGGGCGACGAGAAGGGCAACATCCACAAGGTCTACGTCACCTACATGGACGACATCATCGGGACGGAGGGAGCCTACGATGGGCATCCGATCTACGAGGGTGATGGAGAGTTCACCGGAGAGGAGCCCAGCTTCCCGGAGATCCCGGTCGGGGATGTAGGCACGTCCTACATGCACTGCGGCCTCTGCTTGGAGGAGTGGAAGGCGACGTACAAGGGAGTGATGAGCCCCAAAGAGTACGCCCGCCAGCAGGGTGCCTGGACGAAGCAGGGCCTTCAGCTCTGGTGCAACCGCCACGAGGTGAACATCGCTCACATCGACTTCGTGGGGCAGAAGGTTCGCGCCTCGACGTTGGTGGCGAAGGAAGGGGAGGAGTGAAGCGCGTCATCCACGTCAACCAGTTCAAGAGTGGCAACAACACCATCACGGCGCGGAGCTGACATGGGCTACACGACTGACTTCGAGGGGGACTTCGAGGTCACTCCTCCCCTGAACACGGAGCACGCCGCCTACCTCACTCAGTTCTCCGGCACCCGCCGGATGAAGAGGGAAGAGAGCCGGGCCAAGGCGCTCCCGGACCCACACCGGGAGGCCGTCGGTCTTCCTGTCGGGGCGGAGGGTGAGTTCTTCGTAGGAGGGGCAGGTTTCGCCGGACAGGGCAACGACCTCAGTGTCATCAACCACAACAGGTCGCCATCAAGCCAGCCAGGCCTGTGGTGCCAGTGGGTGCCCATCGAGGAGAGTGGTGTCTACAGCCGCTTCGGCTGGAACGGAGGCGAGAAGTTCTACAACTACATCGAGTGGCTGGAGTACCTCATCAAGAACCTCCTGGAGCCCTGGGGCTACGCCTTGAACGGTGAGGTGACGTGGCAGGGAGAGGAGCGAGACGACATCGGCAAGCTCATCGTGACCAACAACAAGGTGTCCGTGAAGAACGGCACCATCAAGTGGGAGTAGAAGTGAAGAAGAGCAAGGTGACCCGGTACCAGTACGAGATCTTCGAGGCTGGTCTGGACGAGTACATGAAGGACTTGGGCCTTCCCGACGTGATGACGGCTCTGAGCAAGGTGAAGTTCGCGGTCCTGGCTTCGGCCTGGTCCGACTTCTACGCCTGGCATCCGGAGACGAACAAGAAGCAGGCCATGTCGTGGGCTTGGGAGGACATGGTGATGTCCTTCCGGGGCTTCGGAGAGTCGTCGATGACCGGTCCCATCATGTCTCTCTGGCAAGCTGTGCCCGAGGAGAAGTGGGAAGAGGCCCGCAAGTTCCTCAACATCGTGGCGCTCGACGCCAATCGAGCGACCCCATCGACGGTGAGGCGGCGCTACCTCACGCAGTACCGGTGCCAGACGGTTCGGACCCCAACCTGGGGCTTCGATCTGCCTGCCATCGTCCCGACCTTCGGCCCGCGGCTTCGGAAGTGGGCCGAGGCGTCAGGCATGAACCCCGATACGGCCGAGGAGCACATGGCCATCATCGAGGAGTACGAGCGCATGGGGCTCATCGACCTGGGCGACAAGATCCGGTACTACCCGGAGGGGGAGATCATCCCGGAGAACATCAAGGAGCCTTCCGCTCCGCTGGAGACAGGACTGGCCGACCTGTCTGCTGCGGGCAAGAAGCCTAAGCTCACGCTCGTGACGTAGCACTCAGCGTGTGTGCCAGCCGGCAAGCTGATGTTAGGCTGGCTCCACACCCTGGGAGATCCTCATGTCCGTCCTTCTCTGTGATGCCACCACCAGCGCTGGAAAGCCCTGCAAGAACCGTTCGGTGGGTGAGGTGTCCGGGAGGAACTTCTGCCGCGTCGGGTCCCATGAGACCCAGGTTCGCTCCTTCGTGGAGCCCGAGCCGGAGGTGATCGAGCCCGAGGTGATCGAGCCCGAGGTGATCGAGCCCGAGCCGGAGCTTGTGGAAGAAGTCGCGGAAGAGGTCGCGGAAGAGGTCGTGGAGGAGCCTGTGGAGGCAGGCGACCCCGAGGCTCCGTGTCCGTCTTGCGGTCACGCTGCTCCGCACCGTCATGTCTCACTCTCCGTCGCGGCTGGCTCGGTCATGATGTGTCGGAGCTGCCTGCATCGCTGGACCCTGTAGACAGTGCCGGTTCGGGTGACACTGGAGCCCGTTGGGCTCTGGGGTGGGGAGAGGTGCGTCCTTTGCCACAAGGCTACCCCGACGTGGTGGGGAGATGGGTGTGCTCCTCTTTGCGAGGCTTGCGCAGGGAACGCTACGCACCGCCTGATGGTGAAGATCAGCAAGCGAGAACATCTCGGGCCGATCCCGACGGAATCAACGGACCAGAGAGCAGTATCTCCGGTCCTTTGAACCTCAGTATCTCCGGTCCTTTCCAGACGTAGGAAACCCCACCTGGCGGGGGCCAGATGGGGCTTCCAGAGGATGAGGAGTAGAAACGGCACGAGGGGACGCCGTCGTAGGAACTATAGTCTGACGAGATCTGGGCGTCAACCCAGTACGCCACTTGTCGATCAGGTCCGGTCTGGGATCTTTCGGCCCATCGCTTTGAACAGCGTGGCCCTGGCCCACTCGCTGAATGTGAGTCCCTTGTCTGCTGCGTGCTTGCGCAAGTAGAACTCTTCTTCGGGACTCACGGAGAAGCCCATCGAGACGCCGCGCCTCTTGTGGTCCGGCTTCTTCTTCGGTCCTCGCTTGCGCTGGAGCTGTCCTTCCTCTTCCGGAAGCGGCTTCTTCACGCTGGCAGGAGCTTCCCAGGAGTCGGGGACCCGGTAGACGCTCTGCGGCTTCTTCGCCTCTCCGTGAGGAACCTGCTGGAAGGCATCGGACAACCTCCGGCCAGGCTTCTTCTCCTGTACTGAGCTGGGGTTCGACTTTCTCGGCTCGCGGGGCTTGAGGCGGACACCTCGGGCTCGCATCAACCGGGCCATCTCCTTCTTGCTCATGTGGGACTCCTGCAACTTCAGGGGTTTAGGGCTGTTTCACGGGGGCGTGCCTATGAAACTCTTTCCCATATAATACCATATGGCTCCCCTGCGCCTGGGCGGGCAAGGGTCCGAGGGCTAAGAAATCTGGCAAGCAACCCCTTGCTGGAGAGCATATGTCCCGCAGGACCCGGCACGATGAGACGGAGTTGGCGGAAGCGCTGGCGCATTCCCGAGCAGCAGGCGCAGCCCTTGACCTCTCCGATGAGGACGAAGACGAGGACGACGATGAGGAGGACGAGTACCTCCCGGAGCGCCCGCCCTACGGCAGCGAGGACGAGGACTACGATGACGACGACCCGGACATCGACGACCTCAACAGTCCTGACGTGGACACCTTCGGAGAGCCTCCGCTGATCGGGGCCCGGACCCAATCGACAGAGATCTTTGGCGACAGCGCAGAGACCGTCGGCCGGGCTACCGCCCCGAAGCTCTACGCCCAGGCCTCCCAGTTCCCCAGCGCCGTCCAGTACCGGGTGTGGCGTTGGGAGAATGGGATTCCTGTTGCCATCGGAGCCATCGATGCGGAGGCGACAGAAGACGACTTCGTGAAGCAGTTCTACGACGCCATGCCGAAGTCGGGGGACGGCAAGTTCCAGTTCCGCTTCCGCCCTGTCGACATCCGGGGCCGTGAGTTGGGCAAGGAGTTCACGATCAACATCAGCGAGCACCACGGTGAGGTGCAGCGCATCCGCCGGCAGAAGGAACGGGAGCGGGAGGAACGCATGGGAAGTGGTCATCACAGCGAGCCGATCTTGATCAACCAGGGCGGCAACGACAGCGGCGTCTACGCGGAGGAGATGGGCCGCATGTTCGAGCAGGCTGTCGAGTCCGCTGAGCGCCGCTCCGAGCTGCTCCAGGCAACCCTCGAAGAGGAGCGTGAGCGCCTTCGGGAGGAAGAGAAGGCCCGCTACCAGGAGCGCATCTCCCTCGCGGACAGGTCAGCCGACGTCGTTCAGAAGATGACCGAGCGGCTCATGGAGACCGACCAGGCTCGGGCGAAGGAGCAGTTGGAGTCTCAGAAGGGACAGAGCGGCATGATGATGCAGACGCTCACCACAGTCTTTGCACAGCAGCAGACCGCATCTGCTGCCCAGGCAGAGCGCCTCCGGCAGTCCGACGAGGTTCGGATGCGGCAGGACCGCGAGTTCTTCGAGCGTCAGCGGTCCGAGGTCGAGGCCAAGCGCAAGGCGGATCGGGAGGAGTACGAAACTCGGATGGCCCGAGAGCGCGAAGAGGCCGAGCGCAAGAATGCCCGTGAGCGCGAGGATGCCGAGCGGAAGCTGGCCGCGGAGAAGGCGGAGTCCGAGCGTCGCATCGAGGCCGAGCGCATCCGGCTGGAGCTGGACAGCAAGCGCATCGAGGAGCAGCGCAAGTTCGAGTCCGAGGCCATGCGCCTGGAAGCCGATCGTCGGGAGAAGGAAGCTGACCGGCGGCGGGAAGCGGATCGGGAGGAGACTCGTCTCCGCTTGGAGCGCGAGAAGATGGAGCTGGAGCGCAAGGAGCTGGCTGCTCGGGAAGAGCGGGAGCGGTGGCGCGTCGAGATCGAAGAGAAGCGGCGGACCGAGCGTGAAGACTGGGACCGCAAGATGGCCCAGCAGCGCGAGGACGCCGAGCGCCGAGAGCGCATGGACCGTGAACGGGTCGAGCGCGAGCGTCAGGACTTCCAGCTTCGGATGGAGCGCGAGAAGCAGGAGCGCGAGGACCAGGCACAGCGTCGTCTTGACCAGGCCAAGCGTGACGATGATCTCCGCCGAGAAGAGGCTCGTCTCACCGAGGAGCGGCGCAAGTCGGAGATGGAGCTGAAGCTCAAGCAGATGGACTTGGAGGCCAGTCGGGCTCGGGAGCACTCAGAGAAGATGGCTGAGCAGCAGCGGTTGGATCGTGAGTCCCGCGCTGAAGCTCAGGCCCGGCGAGATACGCTGGAGCGGGAGGCTCGCGAGGCTGCCGATCGTGACCGGCAGCGACAGCATGAGTTCATGATGCGCCAGGCTGAGATGGAGCGGGAGAACGCCCGAGAGCACCAGGAGCGTCTGGCGATGGCCAGTGGGGGCGGAGAAGGCGGTGGTGGCCTGTTCGGGACCATCGGCGATCAGCTCGGCTTGGAGCCCTCGGAGATCCTCGCCAAGCTGTTCGGAAAGGACGCGGATGAAGGTGGCGGCTGGACTGACGCCATCCCGAAGGTCCTCGGCTCCATCGCAGAGCTGGGCAAGGCTGCGATCTCGGCGAAGGCTGATCAGCAGCAGCAGATCCAGGCGAAGGGCCGGCGCAAGTTGGCCGGAGGCCAGCCTCAGCCGGGGCAGATCGTCCAGACCCCGCAGGGGCCGATGGTGGTCATGCCTTCGGGGGCTGGTATCGCCACGCCTCCTATCATCGACCCCCGCATGATGGCCCAGGCCCAGGCCCGTCCGAACCTTCCTCCGGGGTTCTTCCAGGACGATGATGAGGACGAGCCGGATCAGCCGACGCCGGCGGAGCAGCCGCAGGAGCCGGAGGCACGGGAGCCGGAGCCTGAGGTGCTGGAGCCCATCGACACGCTGGCACGGGCCAAGGCTGCTGGGATCAAGCTCTTGGCGCAGAAGAAGGCTCGGAAGGCCATCCGAAGCCTCACGGAGAGGCTGGGAGAGTCCGATCAGGACGACTGGCTCGGGATCATCACCGAGGCCATCACCAGTGAAGTGGGCATCTACTACTACATCAAGGCGGTCACGGTGAGTTCGGCGCTGGATGAAGCGACTGACGACGCAGAGCTGAAGGAAGCTGTCGTCGCTGCGATGAAGGAGAGCGGCCTCATCCCGGACGACGTGCCCTACGATGAGGAAGACTTCGCGCGCCTCCAGGGAGGTGACGAATGAGCGCCATCAAGTTCAGCTTTGAGGGCGACGTCGCCACGCTGCTGCGGATGCTGAAGGGGCTGGAAGGCCCGGTCACCACCGCCAACGTCGGTGCGGAGCCTGTGCCGGCGACCTCGCCCCCCACCCTGGAGCCTCTCCACCACGACACGGTCTACGCAGACGGGGGCCCCGAAGGCCCCTACGCGCAGAATCTGGTCGAATCAGCACCTGCTCCGACGGCGTACCCTCCGGCCAACCCGGCGGTGCAGGAAGGGTTTGACTTCGGCAACCTGCCGTTGGACCCAGACGCCTGGCATGAGTTCACCAAGTTCATCCTGCGCTGGGCTGTGAACTTCGATACCCCTCTTGACGAAGACGGCAACTCTCTGGGGGAGCAGCCGGATCGACTGGATCTGCTCAAGGGTGTGGGCTCAGGCCGCTGGTCCATCTACATCCTCCGATGGCTGGCCCACTACAAGTCACTCCAGGGCGGCATCTACCACGCCTTGGTCCAGGCAGGAGGCTGCCCTGCGGAGGGAGATGCCCTCTTGAACCTGGTAGACCGCATCTCAGCCAACATCACTCAGGTGGCTCACGCCTCCTTCCCAGACATCGTGGGTTTCCACGACTACTCCACCAAGTGGAAGCGCGACCTTCAGGAGCTGTCATGAACAAGTACGAGTACGAGTGCGCCCTCTCTGGAATCGTTGCCCCTGGCAGCCTCGACTTCGACGGCGATGGTCTCGAAGACCTTCCCGCAGGCTGGTCCGAGGTTCGGATGAGCCGGCGGGTCTTCAACCCGAAGTGGGTTCTCATCCAGCAGGTCAAGCGGGCCATGATCGAAGGGCTGCTTGCGCAGTTCCCGGAAGCGGCGAAGGAGGGTCAGGGCGTGGCCATCCGGCTTCAGGTCGATGCCCAGTTCTACTTGATGGAGAAGGACACTCCGGCGTACCTCACGGAGGTCGAGACGGTCTACCTGGCCCCCAAGGAGCTGTCCGAGGACGTGGCGGAGGCCTACAACGAGGCTCGCGAGATGCTCGGCCTTGACCCTCTCGAAGACGACGAGGAAGACGAGGAGGAAGAGGAAGAGGTTGCCGCGGCTCCCCCCGAGCCTGCACCCAAGAAGGCCCCCGCCAAGAAGGCTCCTGCCAAGAAGCCGTCCAAGAAGGCAGCCCCCGAGAGTGAGGCGACCGCGTGAGCCACTTCGGGCTCACAGGTGGGGAGCTGGGGAACGTGAAACTCTTCGACCCTTCGTAGCACCGCGTCTGGTACGGAGTGAGTGCCCTCGATGCCGGGCCTCGGTAGAGTAGGCGTCGGAGGAACCACTCTTGTCCCGACTTCCTGTCGAACAGCTCCCTGCCCGCCTCAGTGCGCTCGACCTGGCCGGTACGGAAGTCCACCACCTTCCTGACTGGAAGGGGTACGAGGACCCGAAGCGCCTTCAGATCATCCGGCACATCGCCATGATGCGGGGGCGTGATCCGCGCATCGCCAGCCTCGCTGTGGACATCATCAAGAAGGCCGGGGTCAAGCCTCGCGACTACAAGGGCCAGGCTGCGGCGCTGCTGAAGTGGGTCCAGAACCCCAAGAACGTCTACTACGTGAACGAGCCTGGAGAGCGCCTTCAGGACCCGATCTTCACGATCAAGCAGGGCTGGGGCGATTGCGATGACCAGATTTTGGTGCTCTGTGCCCTCTTCGAGAGCGTAAGGCTGCCTTGGAAGCTGGTTCTCGGCGGAACCTGCAACGGGAAGAAGACCCGCTACATCGAGGGTGGGGCGTTCCCCAAGGGCTGCAAGTGGGCTCACATCTACTGCATGGTCGGGACGCCGCCGTTCAACCCGAACCGCTGGTACTACTGCGAGACCACGGTGCAGGGCGTCCCCCTGGGTTGGGATGTCATCTCAGGCCACAAGAGCTACTTGCCGGAGATGGACACCTCCCGTGGCAAGGCCCGGATCGTGAAGGTGGGCAGGGCTCCTCGGAAGTTCCGCCCCAAGAAGCCGGCACCGTCTCGGACCTCACCCGCCTACGAAGTGGCCTACGGGGGCTTCATGCCCAGCACCCACAGTGGTCACAGTGGCCACTACGGCCAGTCTGCCCTGAGCCCCATCGGAGCAGCCGTCGGGGCCAGCATGGCGATGAACATGGAGGACACCGGCGGCGACTGGTTCGAGGGTGACACTGCGAAGGAGAAGGCACAGGATGCGTTCCTCGACATGAAGAAGGTGCTTCCGGCCGTGGTGACGGGCGTCGTGATCTCTGTCGTGACCCAGCTCCTCCTCGACTACATCCGGCCGAAGGTCGGGCTTCACAAGAAGGTGACGGCGTGAGTCGTTCTCGTCGCCCCCGCCGTCCCCGCTCGCCCCGCAGCAGTGGTGTAAGGCCGTCCCGTGGCTGGGCGCAGCACAACCCAGACGACAAGACTCCTCTTCAGATGTGGGAGGAGAAGAAGGCTCGGATCGAGCGCAAGATTGCAGGGGTTGAGGCCCTCGGAGAAGGCGGCACCAGTCCGGGAGAGATCCAGACCGCAGAGAACGTCGCTCGCATGGAGAAGGCCCGGCTGGCAGCCCACTTGGCCAGCAAGCCGGCAGGCGCTGGGGCAGGCGCTGGAGCCGGAGCCGGGGAAGCGAAGGTAGCCGCAGGGCCTCGTGGCATCCGCAAGGTCGACATGAAGTGGACGATGACTCCGGACACTTCGGTCCTCGGGCGTCAGAAGACCCTCACCACCCGGAGCTTCGCCGAGAACAAGCTCGCTGTGGGCGGTCAGGGCTGGACCGACTTGGACGGGGAGGTCCTCTTCGTCCGCTACGCAGGTCCGATGACCTTCTTGGAGACCCTGAGGCAGTACGGTGGTCTCGCGGGCTACTTCCAGAAGGAGGGGATCTACCAGGGCGTCGACACGTTCCCTTCAGGGGCGACGCACGAGCCGACCTTGGCTGACCGCGAGTGGCTGGCCCAGGTCTGGAAGCCGCAGCCGTGGGTTGCTCCGTGGGTCCGGGGAGAGCCGACCGGAACCGCCCCGGTGGCCGTTGCACACCTCTACGACCTGAGCCTCACTCCGTTCCCCGCGACAGGAGATGCGCAGGTCAAGACCTACCTGGCTGCCTGCCCGGATGATGTAGAACTCTACGTCCTGCCGATCACGCCGGTCACTCTGAAGCGGTACATCCGCTCAGCTATGGTCTGGTTGGCGGAGCAGGCCCCTGTGCGTGAGGTCGTCAACACGCAGGGGAAGGCCGCAGCGCTCAAGGCTCTCCGTACTTTCAAGTTCGCAGACACCGACTACGAGGGCCTGGAGCTGAAGGCCCTGCGAGAAGAAGCGCGAAAGCGGGGTCTCTGGATGCCTGCCCGCGTCAAGCCGGGGGCAGAAGCCGCAGAGAAGGCACGACTTGTCAAGCTGCTGGGTCAGGACGACACGATCACGCTGACCGCTCAGCAGGCCCGCGAGGTCTACCTCGTGGCCAAGGATGCCCCAGAGCGTGCTTGGGAGCCGCCAGGCTTTGGGACCTACCAGAAGTACTTGGGCAAGATCGGGGAGACACGCTCCTTCAAGTCGGTCTTCGGCACGCCTGAGCGCTACGGGGCCAAGTCCCTCACGCAGCTCATGACTCTGTTCGACGACAGCCTCCTGAGTACAGCCTTGCCGACCTTCTTCCGGGCTCCTGTCACAGAGAAGGGAAAGCCAGTCGTCTTGGTAGTGGCTGGCGACATCAACACCTACGACGGGATCCGCATCTCCAAGCCGGAGCCTGGGCGGAGGGCTTCCAAGGACCTCACGCCCATCCTGGAAGCGATGGTGTCCGGGATGGCGCGGCCGGGACAGACTCTGGGCCCGAAGAAGGTCATCACTCGCGTCTGCTTCATGCTGCCTCCTTCCGTCTCCAAGAAGATCAAGATGGAAGAGGTGGATCTGGTCGGGGCAGCGGACTACGCGAAGCGCGTCACGGGGCTCCTCTCAGCTGCGGCACTTCGTGACATGGCGAACTGCTTGATCGCAGCTCGGCGAAAGGCAGGGCATCCTCTGGACCCGGCGACCCTCGCCCGCATCAACCAGCTGATCGTTCAGAGGCACGATGACGAGGAGTACATCGCGGCCACGAGAGTCGGGATCCGAGAGGCTCGCGCAGCCGGCAAGCCTTACTCCTTCAAGTCTCGCAAGGGGCAGACGGCAGGACTCGGGAAGCAGATTCTTCCGAAGACGGAGGAGTGGTACCTGAACGCTCAGGGCGAGGACTGGCTCTTCGCGGACGAAGACACCAACCGGAGTCCGAAGGACTGGTTCTTCGGGGACAACCCGTTCCTGCAAGAGTGGCCTGGGATCTACGTCAACATCGTGAAGGAGCTGGCTTCTCGCAAGCCAGCACCCTCTCGGAAGGAGATCGAGGCACAGCTTGCCGAGAACGGTCTCACCCTGGAGAACTTCAGGTCGATGGCCCGGACGTCCGACTATCAGACCGCGGACGAAGACTTCAAAGATGCCCTGAAGGCCATCACCTTCATCTTGGACATCGCCCAGCCGCCTGCTGTCGACGAGCGGGTCTACCTGCGCGACCTGGCCTGGTCCGAGGAAGCCGTCATCTCGATGGGCGAGGACATGAGGACGGGAGAGTACGTCCCGTTGACTGGAGAGATCACAAGTCGGGAAGGGCGGCCTCCGAGCTTCATCTGGGCCCAGAACGACATGGCGAAGCTCGCGGAGGCCTACCGCAAGACCTGGAACCCCCCAGCGGATGGGCGGGAGTCTGAGGAGAAGGCGAAGGCTGCGAAGAAGCTCACTCGGCCTGTGACGGTCCGGGTCTTCTTGTTCAACCGAGACCGGGTTCGGGGAGCTGTCCGAGCCAAGAAGGGCGACCTCCCGCCAGGGTCGAAGCCGGTCACGATGGCTGAAGCAGAGATGCTCTTGAAGGGGTCGAACGTCGTTCACCTCAAGGGGCCCTGGCTCCTGGGCATCGACGCGGCGCAGATCTTCTACCGGGACTCTGCGGTTGTCGGGGAGAGCGAGAACGGCTCCCCGATCTTCAGTACCCGGAAGAAGTTCTACTTCTCGCCCTACTTCGGAAAGCGAGAGAACGTCCGTGGGATCGCTTCTCGCCTCTTCCGCGTTCAGGTCGACTGGCACAATGCCGACGGAGGTCGTCAGCCCGGTCTGTCCTTCATCCTCCCCACGGAGAAGGACCTGGCCTACATGGGCGACCCGGACAAGGGCGGCTTCGAGATCATCCGGCCGTGGGACACTATTGGGGCTCGCTACCTCCTGTCCTCAGCAGGGGTCTACTCCCCCACTCTGGGCCGGACCCTGCCGATCCCCTTCGCGGAGAAAGGCCCCTATCTCAAGGGCATCAACAAGGCTTTCCGCGGACAGCGGCTTGCCGAGGAGGCTCTCAGCGGTCGCTGGTCCGTCGCTGCGGGGCGGGAGAAGGCCGGGAAGAGGCTGAAGAACGAGAAGCGCCAGGAGGCTGCACGTGTTCCCGTGAAGAACCAGTTCACGATGGGCGGCTTCTACAAGATGATCGGGGACGCCCTTACGGCAACTGGGGTGAAGTTCTCCCAGCGGTCCGATGAGGACAAGTCGGGGCTCCTCCACGAAGTCATCGAGCGCCACTGGCATGAGCTGCTCTTCGGCGTTCCTGACCCAGAGGGCGGAGACATCACGAAGGGGATTATTCGCTCTCGTCAGGACAGGGGGCAGGAAGTCGCCAGCCTTGTCGGTGCGAATCACCAGCGGGTTCCGCCTCCCCCTGTGGGGCCGACAGCCGATCCTGCCCTGGAGTTGGAGGCCATCGAAGCCCTGGAGGATTTGATCGCGGCACAGGGTGTCATCGTTGCTGCAAGCAAGGGCCTCTTCCACCCGCAGTCCAGCCTCCCTGGCCGGAGTCCTTGGCCCGAAGAGGGTCGGATGGGCTACCGGGGCAAGCGCCCAAACGAAGAGGGCGAGGTTGAGACCCAGTTCGAGGACTACTTTGGGGCTGAAGTGAGGGACGAGATCTTGTCCATCGAGAACCCGCGAAAGCGAAGTAGGCGACCCCGCCGTGGTCGGTCCAACCCGGTGGACCCGAAGCTCTGGGACTCCCTGTCCAACTTCATCAAGATGGACACGCTCTTGACCGAGGAGGAGGAGGCTTGCCTCACCGCTCCGAAGGACGACGAAGAGATCATCGCGGCTGTTGCGGCTCTCTTCCCTTCTCGGGCCACGCAGGTAGACATGAAGGCGGAGGTGGCCTTCAAGAAGTCGCTGGACCACAGCCCCGCCTACAAGGCAGCTCGTCATGGGACGCGTGCTTCACGAGAGAAGAGCCTGGTGGCGGCCTTCGCCGCCGAAGACCTGAAGGACGCGGACAAGGAGTACCTCACCAAGCACGCGGAGCTGTCCTTCCACGAGATGAAGGAGATCTCCCTGAGGCGTCTGGAGAGCAAGAAGCGCGGCAGCACGGTCAGCCCTTCCGGGGCCATGTGCCTCATCGTGCGGAACACGCCCAAGCTGAAGTCCTACCGCCCCCCGGCCAAGGTGACTGCACTCAACACCTGCTGGATCTGGGTCGGGCCGCCGACGTCTTTCGGCGGAGGGAACCTGACGTCCAAGACGCGCATCATGACCTACCGCAACGGGACGCACATCGACTGTGACGTCGTGGTCGGCCCCAACGAGCCCTTCGGCCTCAAGCTCGGGCAGGTGATCCAGTCGATGGTTCTCTGGCTGGCTGAGAAGCCTTCCCGCCTGGACAGGGTCCGCGGGGTCTACATCGGGCAGGTGAAGTCTGGGGCTGGTCGGGTCCTGTGGGACGGACGTGTCTCTGCCACCTCCTTGAACGTCCACACGATGATGGAGTTGGCCTTCTCCGGACCGGCTGTGGTGGAGCTGCTGGAGACTCCTGCGGCACAGGAGGAGGCTTACCGGGCTGCCCTGGAGAAGCAGAAGCGGACTCGGAAGCCTCGCGTCCTGGCCGACTGGAAGGGTCACGAGATCGAGTACGATGACGATGACGATGACGATGACGAGGGTGAGGTTGAGGAGATCCCAGATAAGCCCGCCGAGGAGGAACAACAGGCTTCTGTGGCCGACCTGGAGCAGATCGAAATCTGAGTACGACAGCCGGCACTCTGCTTGTTACTCTCACGGAAGCAGAGGAGACCACATGGCCGGGCATGTCGAGATCGAAGAGTTCATCACTGCTGGCCGGGTGGAACATGCCTACGGCTTGGCGATGAAGGCCCAGACAGCCCGGCGTCAGTCCTTCGCAGACACAGGCTGGAGAGCAGCCCTCGCGAGGGACCCCAAGCTCCTCTTGGCTCTGGAGAAGGGAGCAGAGGTCGTCGAGAAGCTCCAAGAGAACCAGTTCGGCCGCACGATGCGGACAGCGGGGGAAGAGGAGAAGCACAAGTACAAGGCCGGCACCACCGAAGCGCAGCTCTGGCGAGAAGCCTACAGGCTCTGCGACGAGGGCACTCCGATCCGCAACTTCGAGTGGATCTACGGAGCCGCTGCCTGGCTCTGTGGGTTCAACCCCTGATGGCGTCAGCACCCTTCTTGGGCGCTTCGGCCGATTGGGTCGACGATGATGAGGTGACCCACGAGCATGTCAAGCGCCGGGTCGCTGATCACCTGCGCGAGAGGCTGGTGGCCCGGATTGCTCTCTTGGACCAGGTGGACCTCTCGGCGGATGAGGTGGTCACAGAGATGCGCCGTCAGATGGCCGCGTGTGCTGTGGATGGCAACTTGATGCTCGCCTCCGACCTGGGAGACGCGACCTGGGACCTCCTCCAGCAGAGGAAGAGCCAAGGCTCCTTGTAGCACCGCGTCTGGGAGGCTCCGCTTCCAGAGAATGCGCGGAAGAGGTATGCAGGGTGTCTACGGAGGACTCCTGTGGCTTCTGCAACAATCAGCGTGACCAAGCGCAACATCGAGGCTCGCAAGGCCAAGGTGGTGGGCCTGCGCTCTGCCGCCAAGAAGCTCTCGAAGCGATCTCCCCAGCGGGCGATCATTCTGGTGCAGATCAAGGTCTTGCTGACTGAGATCGCGGCTCTCAAGGCATCGCTGCACTACTACAAGCCGACCGGCCAGCTTTCGGGGGACATCTCGTCCCAGCGGAAGAAGGTCAAGGCACTCACGGCTGCCTTCGAGAAGGCCAAGGGCCGGAAGCAGTTCCAGATCGGCAAGCAGCTCCGGCGCGAGGCGAAGGAGCTGAACGAGATGATGGCTGCGGCCAAGCTCCAGCAGATCCAGACCGGCGTCAAGTCCCCGCTCCCTCTGCGGCAGCAGCGCCCTCACCTCTCCCTGGTGAGGCCCAACCCGGTCAGCACTGAAGCGGCTCTGGAGGAGGAAGCGGTCGCGGTCGAGGCTGCACCTTCCGGCCCGACCTATGCGACCCCCGACCAGGCGCTGGATGTCGAAGAGGCGGACACCACCCCCTCTGGTTTCCAGCCCTCCGAGTTCTCTCTCGAAGCTGTCCCCAAGATGGCGTCCACGGCTCTGGCCACGCTCGATGAGAGCTGGGAGAAGCTGGACGACTACAAGGACGAAGACGGCGAGGTCTGGTACAAGAACCCCATCGTCATCGTCGGTGCAGGTGTCGCGGCCTACCTCATCCTCCGCCGGAGCTGAGATGAACGTCTCTTTCGCTTCGCTCCTCCCTGCCCTGACCAAGCTGGGCTCCTACTTCAAGGACGGGATGGACCACTACGTCGCCATGAAGGCATCGGGTGCTGAGATCACGCCCGACCTCTTGTCGATGTTCATCCATGCCAAGATGGAGGGGTGGGACCCGAAGGTGAAGGGCAAGAAGATGCTCGACCACGACACTTCGGCTGCCGCTTCTCGATTCCTGGCCGGAGTCATCATCAACCTGACGGCAGGGCAAGACTCATGAATGACGGATTCGGCAACATCAGCAGCGACTTCCTGCCTCCCGGCTACGGGGACATCCCAGGCAAGGTGCAGCAGCGCGTCGACGCAGACCCTCCCACGATGGAGCACCTCGCTGAGAACGAGTACGGCAAGCTCTTTGGCGAAGGCGGCAAGATCAGCGGCCTCTTCTCGAAGAAGGACGACTCGGGCTCCTCGACCAGCACGGGGTCAACCACGACGGCCAGCGAGCCGGTGACCACGACCACGACCCTTCCTACCGAACCTCGGGAACTGAAGGGCAAGCAGGACAAGTACGTCTACCTCCAGTACCCCGACAACTCGGTCGACATCGTCTACGATCCCACGGGGGGCCGCACGGGCAAGCACTACAGCGCCACCAGCGACTGGGGCAAGGGTGTCATCAACATCTACGGTGAACACCCAGGCGGAGAGACGGTCACCACGACCAGCGACAGCGGTGGGGGACTCGACTCCTTCTTGGTGGGGCTCGGCTCCAGCACGTCGTCCAGCTCCAACAAGGGAGCCAACATCGGTGCCGGGATCGGAGCAGCAGCAGCTCAGCTCCTTCCGGCCCTGGCCGCCATGCTTGGGCCGCAGGACGTCACGCCCTACGACGACGAAGCTGACGCGGGCACGGACACGGGCAGTTCAGCAGGCATTCCCTGGGGCTTGGTCTTCGGCGGGCTCGCTGTGGTCGGCGGCATCGGCGGCGTCATCTACTTCGCCACGCGTGACAGTGACGACGAGGAGTAGTCTTCGTGCGGAGCTTCGAGCCATCGCAGTTCTCGGCTCCGTCTTCACCCGGTGAGTACGGCGCAGACTGGTCGTGGGTCGGACCTGCCATTCAGGCGGGTGCTGCCATCGGCTCGACTGCGATCTCGGCTTCCAGCAACAAGAAGTCCCAGGCTGCTCAGCAGGAACATGAGCAGCTGCTGGCCGCGCAGGAAGCGGAGCTGATGCAGCTTCAGCTTGAAGCGGCCAAGGCTCAGGCTGGCGGGGGAGCTGCTGCGGCAGCACTTGCTGCGGCCCAGTCCAAGAGCACGATGGTGATGGTCTTGGGGGTCGTTCTGGTGGTGGGGATGGCCTCTGCTGCCTTCGTGATCTCTCGCAGGACAGGACAGGAAGAATGAGCTTCCAGCCCAGCACATACTCCGGGGCGAACTACGCCCGGCCCAACACCTCCGAAGTGACCTTCGAGACGGTGACCAGCGCGGATCAGGCGTCCATCGCGGCCTCACAGGCCAAGTCCGAGTCCATCTCGACCGGCATTGAAGCAGGTGCTGCGGCTCTCATCACGGGCCTCAACATCTTCTCGTCCTACAAGTCGCAGCAGTCCCAGCAGACCCATGCGCAGAAGATGGCAGAGAAAGAAGCCGAGCTGATCGCCCTCTCCACGAAGCAGGCTCAGGCCCAAGGTGTGGCCCAGCAAGCAGCCGCTGCACTCCAAGGTCTTGCGACGACTCGGACCTTGCTCATCGCAGGCGGAGTGGTCCTCACGGTCGGCATCATCGGAGCGACCATCGTGGCTGTCCGCCGATCAGGCGAAGAGGAAGAAGAAGAATGAAGTTCCACCCAAGCGACTACGGCGACATCGACGCTGCCTACTCGGGCTACGGCGAGGGCGAGGCCGTTGAGGGAGAAGACGGCGACTCCGGTGCTGCGGCGCAGGCTCTGGAGCAGTACGCCCCGGCCATCTCGGCGCTCCTCTTCGGGGGAAACCCTCGGGAGCAGTACGAGAAGAAGAAGGCCCAGCTCGACAACTACAAGTCGATGTACAACTCGGCCCCCAACAGCTTCCTGCGGGGGATCTACGCGGCCAAGATCCGCAGGCTGGAGGCAGAGGTCAAGGCTCTGGAAGAGCTGGCAGGGGAGGATCGGGCGGCGGTCATGCTCACGCAGAGCGGCAAGCTCGGGGGCACCTTCATGCTCATCGCGGGTGGCGTAGCTGCCCTGATGTTCGGGAACTACTTCCGGCAGAAGTCCAAGACCGAGAAGTGGAAGCGCAAGCAGACGTGATGGAGTTCCTTCCCTTCCAGTACAGCCAGGCTCCCGAGTACGACGGACTGAAGGACTTCTTCGGTAAGGAGGCTCGTCAGAGCCGTCAGGCGCAGCGCCAGGACAAGCGCGCTGCCCGGAAGGAGCTGCGGAAGTCCGGCAAGAAGAAGCTCACCCAGAAGTCGGGAGCGAAGAAGCTCTGGGGCTCGGAGTACCCCTGGGCAGACCGTCCAGGCACAGGCAAGCAGGCCATCGCCT
>FLOH01001050.1_pt1 | contig 46128 bp, 35 predicted proteins | sample 756751 | NCBI WGS metagenome assembly FLOH01 (sample SAMEA4026879, study PRJEB14308) | marine metagenome | biome: coastal water; material: water | depth 74 m | reverse complement strand
TACGCTTGCATTTTTCCAACGCCATTCCCCAGGTGGCCCTCATGGATGTGGAAAATTGCACCCTGTGCGGAAAATGCGCCAAGGTGTGTCCCACAAATGCCGTTGATTATTTTCAGAAGCCTCGGGATTTTATTCTGACGGCTAAAACAGCGGTCATCGCCACAGGTTTTGAACTGACCCCACTTCAAGACAAACAACAGTATGGGTATGGTGAAATCGAAAACGTCATAACGGCCCTTCAAATGGAGCGGCTGCTGGCGCCTCATGGCCCATACAACCGCGTGATCAGACCGTCCGACGGCATGGAACCTGATTCCATCGCCTTTATTCAATGCGCCGGTTCCAGAGATAAGAGCATGGGGATTTCCTATTGCTCACGGGTGTGCTGCATGTACGCCATCAAACAGGCCATGCTGCTCTCCGGCGCCGTTCCAATGGCCGATATCGCCATTTATTATATGGATATCCGCGCCTTTGGAAAAGGGTATGAACAGTTTTATCAAAATTCCAAGGCCATGGGTGTTGAGTTTATCAAAGGCAAAGTGGCCACCATTGATCCGGGTGAAAACGGCGGCGTAAAACTCCAATATGAGGCCCAGGGGGCGGATGGCGGCGTCAAGACGGCTGAACATGACCTGGTCGTTCTATCGCTGGGCATGGTGGCCGGATGGAACCCGGAAAACATATGCACCGTTTCCACGGAAAACGATGCCTTCATCAAAACCATACAGCCCAAGATTGCCCCGACGTTGACGGATATGGAAGGTGTTTTTGTGGCAGGCGTGGCGGCAGGGCCCAAGGATATTGTGGATACGATTGTTGAGGCGAGCGCAGCAGCCATGGAGGCTTCCAAGTATCTCACGAAGGCGACCCGCAAGCTTGCGGCGTAAAGACAGGACCAGGTTCCGCGAAACCATTTGGGAGACAGCATCATGGCGGATGACAACAAAGATAAAAAAGCAATCCCCGAACAGAAGGTGGGCGTTTATGTCTGCCACTGCGGCGGCAATATTTCAGATCATGTGGCAATAGAAACGGTCTGTAAAAACGCTGAAAAAATTCCCGGGGTGGTCAAGGTTCAAAATGATGTGTTCATGTGTTCGGATCCGGGACAAGAACTGATCATGGAGGACATCAAAAACGGTACGGTGGACCGGGTGGTGGTTGCCTCCTGCGCCCCGGATCTCCATGAAACGACCTTTCGAAACGCCATTCAAAGGGCCGGCGGCAACCCCTACATTTATGAGCATGCCAATATTCGAGAACAGGTCAGCTGGGTTCACCATGGCGACCAGGCCACTAACAAGGCAACCCGGCTCGTAGCGGCTGCTGCGGCCAAAGCCCGGGAACTGCAGCCCCTTGAGCCCTTCAGGGTTGATGCGAAAAAACACGTTGCCGTCATTGGCGGCGGTATTGCGGGTCTCAAGTCTGCGCTGGACCTGGCCCAAAAGGGCATCGACGTGGTTCTGGTGGAAAAATCGCCGTTCATCGGTGGCTGGACCGCCAAGTGGGACCGGGTTTTTCCAACGGATGATCCGGTTTCAGAACTGGTGACGACACTGGCGGACACGGTATTGAACAACGAAAAGATTACCGTATACACCTGTTCCCGGATCACGGCATTTGAAGGGTTCATCGGGAATTTCAAGCTCACACTGACCCAGGCGCCCCCTGAGTCGGATGCTTATGAGGAAGAAATCAAACGACTCAGCGACTCGGGCAAACGTTTTGGGGAATTTGTTCCTCTGGCCGGCATATGCCCCGCAAGCATCCCTGAAATAACAACGACCCATGACATTGAAACAGGCGCTATTGTTCTCGCCACCGGATTCAAACCCTATGAACCGAGGTATGGGGAATATCGGTACGGCGCGTCAAAAGAAGTCATCACCCTTCCGGAACTGATCCGGCTGATGGCGGAAAACCGTAAAAAAGGGGTCGTGGACACCCTGATGGTAAACGACCGAAAGATTCGCAATGTGGCCATGATCCACTGTGTGGGGAGTCGGCAGATTCCGGGCATTCACGAACCCGATGCAAAAGGGAATCTCAATGAATACTGCTCCAGAACCTGTTGCAGTGCAACGCTGCATGCTGCAAACATGATTCGTGAAATCCATCCAAAAACGTGGGTTTTTGACTTTTATCGCGACATTCGAACCTATGGACGGGGTCAGGAGAAACTCTATGAAGATGCTTCCAGCAACAAAGTGGTGTTTTTTCGCTTTGAAGCGGAAGCGCCCCCTGAAGTCACCCGAAACACCAGTTCCGACGATTTTCCACTGAATATCAAGGTTAAAGACAGCCTCACCTTTGATGAAGAGCTCGAAATGCCGGTGGATCTGGTGGTTCTGGCCGTGGGCATGGAGCCCAGCGACATCTCCGACCTGATTGAAATGATGAAACTGCCCGTCGGCGTGGATGGTTTCCTGCAGGAGGTACATCCCAAATTGCGGCCGGTTGAAATCGCTCAGTCGGGAGTACTGCTTGCCGGAACCTGCCAGGCGCCCTTCGATATGGGAGAGACCTGTGCCGCCGCATCAGGAGCGGCCGTTAAAGCCTCCGCCATTCTGGGAAAGGGGTACGTGGAACTGGATCCCTTTGTAGCGGAAGTGGATCTGAACAAATGTGTTGGAACCGGAAACTGTGCCAAAACCTGCATCGTTGAAGGGGCGTTGAGCCTGGTGGAAATGGACGTAAACGGCGAGAAAGTTCAAAGGGCCCAGGTGAATGCCGCCCTTTGCACCGGCTGCGGCGCCTGCGTGGCGGCCTGTCCTGAAAACGCCATCGACGTCAAAGGATGGACCTTGAAACAGTATGAGGACATGGTGGATATGATTGTTTCCGACCAAATTCTGCCATCCCAAGTGGCATAAGGGAGAGCGCCATGAGCAAAAAGCCAGAAAACGCGGATCAGAAAGCCGCCATGAAAACGCTTCGTCAGGAGCGAAAAGCGTGGATCAAGGCCGCGGCCGCCAAAGTGAAAGAACAGAACACCGCCATTCGGGCCATTCGTGAGCAGTTGAAAGACTTGCCGCAAACGGTGCCTGAAATCGCTGAAGGCACAGGTCTTCCCTCCTCGAAAGTCATGTGGTATGTGGCCAGCATGAAAAAATTCGGGGACATCCTTGAGGCGGACCAGGACGACAGCTATTTTCGTTATCAGCTCGCTGGAGGTGAAAAAGAATAATGACACAGGTATATCCCGATTTTGCTGATGAACTGGAGCGGTTCGGCGTAAACACCACCATGGATTGCTTCAACTGTGGAACGTGCGCCGCCATCTGTCCGCTGATCTATGAGCATTTTCCAAGAAAAATGATTCGGTACGTTCAGATCGGCGCAAAAGACCGAATTCTTGAAAATTACGAGGATCTCTGGCGGTGCCTGCACTGCGGGCTTTGCATCCAGACCTGCCCGAGGGAAGCGAACCCCGGAGATCTGATTCTGGGATTGAGACGGTTTGTGGTGGATCACTGGAGGAGGGCCTGAAATGTACAATCCGAGACATATCATCGACGTCCTGGCGGACAACATTCGAAAGACGCGAAACCCGTTTGGGGCGGGAAACGGTACCGTCAACAAATGGTGGAAAGGTTCCGATCTGCCGATCCAGGGCGACGCCATGCTCTTTACCGGACTGATGTACCAGTTGATGCCCTTTATTAAAAAGACAACCCATCACATTGAACGCTTTGAAGACACCAAATTGGCTGATTATGTCTGGCTTCAGAAGTACATACCCAAACTGATGGTAAAATTTGGGTTTCTCTTCATGGCCGACAAAAAGGACAAAGAAGCCGGCAACCATATTCTGAACTCAATGGTCAAATTGCTCTCAAAATCTAACGTGAATCTGTTTTACCGGCCCAAACTGGACTATTACAGCGGCATCCTGCTCTATGATCTGGGAGACAACGAAGGGTTCATCGAACACGCCAGATTTGTGGCGGAAAAATTAAAAGCCAACGGCATCAAGAAAATCATCACCGTGGATCCCCATACCACCTACGCCCTGAAAGTGCTGTATCCCAAGTATACCGGTATTGAATTTGACGTGAAAACCTATTTTGAACTCATCGATTTCGAAGCCAGGGATGGTAACAGCCAGGTCACCCTGCACGACCCCTGTTTTTACGGCCGTTACCTGGAACTGTCGGATAAACCCCGGGAAATCCTGGATCGATTCGGCATTGACCATGTGGAGGTGAGGAATTCAGGCAAATTCACCCACTGTTGCGGGGGTCCCGCGGAGTCCATATCGCCATCCTTGACCCAGGAGATTCTTTCAAAACGGTACGCTTCACTTCAGGAGACCGGAAAGCCCATTCTGGCCATGTGTCCCGTTTGCCTGGGCAATCTCCAGAAAATCGGTGCCGATGTGGAGGATTTGTCCGTTTTTCTGGCACGGTATGCAAAATAAGGTTATATTGAACGTGTTTTTAATATAAATAAGGAGAAAAAATGATGGAAGAAAAAAAAGAAAAGATCATTTACATTTCAACCCACGGCGCTGAAGATCCGGAAAGGGCCAGTCTGCCCTTTGTTCTGGCCAATGCGGCCCTGGTCATGGAAGTGGAAGCGGTTGTGGCATTGCAGGGTGCATCTGTCTTTCTGGCGAAAAAGGGGATGCTGGAGCATGTGCATTCAGCAGGGTTTGCACCCCTCAAAGATTTGGTAGATTCGTTTCTGGAACAGGGCGGTCGGCTCCTGGTGTGCGTCCCCTGTATTCAGGAAAGAAAAATTGATGTGGCGGATCTCATTGACAAAGCGGTGCCCACTGCGGGCGGCTCGTTAACGGAGGAGTTTTTGACCGCCAACGCCACGCTGGTATACTAACGCGGCATAGCCGCAGTTTTAAGTTTTAGGTTTTAAGTTTTTCTAACAAAAGAAACCCGAGGATGAATGATCATCCCCGGGTTTCGTAAACCGGAGGATAACCATATGCACAAAAGAAGAAGAACAAACGCCATCAGGGTTTTCGCGCTGCTTTTTGCCTTTTCCTTTATATTTTTCACCCAGGCCGCCGCCGCTGAAAAAGCGGAGGATCTTCAGGTAAAAGGGCAGGTGAAAGCCGTTACAAACAAGGCCAAGACCGTATCGGTCAATGTCAAGGACAAAGGGGTCATGCTGTTTAAGTTTAACGACGACACCCAGTTCATCAACTTTACCAAAACCAAGGAAATTAAATACCCCACGGCCGTGGTAGTCAAATATAAGACCGTAGGTCCGGACAAAGTGGCCCTCTCCATCAAAAAGGCCCTGGTTTCCCTCCCCAAGGGCGTGACGGAAATCAAGACCGATGAAGTGGTGGCCCTGGTTGAAAAAGGGCCTGACGCTGGAAACTATTTCCTGGTGGATGCAAGACCCGCCACCGTCGCTTCAGCCGGGCATATCCCCACAGCGGTCTCCATTCCCGTTAATGTTTTGAAAAAAAAGGGTGCTGAACTACTCCCTACAGACAAAAACAAACTACTTGTCTTTTATTGCGGCGGCCCCACATGAGGCATGAGTCCTAAATCCGCCGGTCTGGCGAAAAAATGGGGCTACGAAAATGTCAAAGTGTATGTGCAGGGCATTCCCGACTGGAAGAAAACAGGACACCATACCGTTTCCACATCTGATTACGTGAGAACGGCCAACATTGTTTTAATCGACTTGAGAGCGCCCGCCGCCGTTACTGGGGGACACATTCCCCGTGCCGTAGGCATTCCCTCCAGCAAGCTTGAAGCGGCCAAAGACCAGTTTCCGGAATCCCTTACCGCGCCCATCGTTTTTTATTCCGAGAACATTGAAGTATCTAAAAAGGCCGTGGAAACCGCTCGCGGCTGGCGGTACAAAAATGTCACCCTGTTGGAATTCCCCGGCATTATTGCGTGGAAAGAAAAGGGTTACGATGTTAAAACAGGATCCGCTGCCGATGAAATCATCTATGTGAGAAAGCTTGAGCCCGGACAGATCAGTATCCCCAATTTTGAAGCGGCGTTAAAGACCCAAGCCATTACGGTCATAGATGTTCGCGGAAAGGAAGAATATGAAGCCGGACACTTCCCGGGCGCCGTCAATATTTCCCTCGACGAACTGCCGGCAAAAATGAAAGACATTCCCAATGATAAGTTTGTCGTGGTCCATTGCCGGACCGGCGTAAGAGGGGAAATGGCCTACCTGCTCCTCAAGGAGAAGGGGTATGATGTAAAATATCTCAAGGCTGGATGCCAATGCAAGTCGGACGGCACTTATATGATCTGGGAAATGTAAAATTCTTAAAATTGTCATGTGATCACCTCCCCGCCTTGACAAGGCGGGGGATTTTTTTCATCATAGGTCCTCGGGTTCCGTGCTGAACAGGGATTTGCAGCGTCAGCACAATCGTGGACGGACTTTTTTGAAGGAGGGATAGCCCCGTGAAAAACAAGCGCCGAGGTTTAGTCCTTGTGCTTTTCTTTTTGGTTTCGATGGTTTTTTTGCCCCGAATCGCTCAAGCAGAAGAATCAAAGGCTTATGTTCCCGACAAAACCCGCTGCGGTGAGATGATCCGGTTTGGCAAACAAGCCTATGATCGGGGAAAATTTCTGGATGCAACGTCCTATTTCCGACGTGCAATAAAAGCAGATACCACATCCCATGCGGCCTGGTACCACTATGATCTTTCGGTGGTTTCCGCACTGGCGGAAAAAGTGAAAAAAGAGGATGGCCTGCTTGCTCCGGACGTTTCTGAAAAGGGTCGGACCCAACCATCATCCGACACCGCTTCGCCCCCACCGCCGCCTGTGCCGATCAAAAAACAAAGGTCCGTGGTTCAGGAAGATGAAGGTTGCTAACAATCAGGGAGGATATCATGAGTGAAGATAATGAAACAAGCGTGATGGGGGGCATCCTGAAACGATCCTACACCGTCGTGTTCTACGAAAACTGGCCCATCTGGCTGGGCGGAGTTCTCATCGGCATCCTGAGCGTACTGACCTTTGCCTGGGCCCGGCCCTGGGGCGTGGTGGGGGGCCTTCGCAACTGGGCGGACTGGTTTTTTCATCAGGTGGGGCTTTATGACACAGCTCCCCTTTCTCCTATCATTTCAACCAATTCTATTCTAACCCTGGGGCTCCTTTGGGGTGCTTTCGGGGCAGCCCTGTTGTCCAAACAGTTTGCCATCCGCATGGCACCCGGACGGGAGCTGATCAAAGGGGTGGTTGGCGGATGCTTTATGGGTGTGGGTTCGGCCATGGCCGGCGGGTGCAATGTGGGCGGTTTCTATATCGCCAGCAGTGCCCTTTCCTTTGCGGGGCTTGCCATGATGGTGGGCTTGATCGCCGGTGCTTATCTGGGTTTAAGATACCTGTACTGGGAAATGATGAACCTGCCTTCTTCACCCCCCAAGGGCGGGGGTGGCAAAAAAGTCAATCTGCTGTTCCTGGAACCCTACATCGGCGCTGTCGTTTTCTTAGGCGCTTTGGTGGCGGTATGGTTTTACGCCCGGGAAGCCTATACCCGGGTAGGGGGGCTGCTCCTGTGCGGCATCGGTTTCGGCATCATCATTCAACGAACCCGTTTCTGTTTTGTCCGATGTTTCCGGGATCCCTTCATGACCGGCGAAGGGGATATGGTCAAGGCGGTCAGTTTCAGCATTATCATCGGCGTCTTAGGCTTTGCGGCGCTTAAGTGGACGGGCCTCAGGCCGGAAAACGCCTATGTAACCCCCACCTTCTGGTTCGGAAGCCTGGTGGGCGGAACCATCTTCGGTTTCGGCATGCTGATTTCAGGGGGATGTGGATCCGGGAGCGTGTGGCGAGCCGGGGAAGGGCACATCAAACTCATGGTGGTGGTGCTCTTTTTTGCAGCCACCAACTCGCTGTTCAAAGCGTTGATCAATTCCTCGGCCGGTTTCAAGAAATTGATCGGAATGCGAGCTTTTATGCCGGATATCATGGGGTACAAATGGGCGGTGATTGGCCTGATCGTCCTTTTCCTGGTCTATTCCCTGCTGGGCCAATGGAATGAGGAAACCGATAAGTTTACCGTTGAGATGTGATGGTATAGATCTTCGCATATGCATTGATACCGATTCCCGTATAAGAATTTGTGTCCTGATGGGATAAAGATTCACCCAATACAATAGGTTTAATAGCCTAATAGCCCCAACGGGTCGTGACATACCAGCCCAGGGCAACGCCTTGGGAACAGATTGCAGGAATCGTTGAGCCCTGAAAGGGCGTGACATTATGCAAATAATTTACAGGAAGCTTAATTTATGTAACGCCCTTTCAGGGCTGATGTTGTTGTTAAACCCTCACCCAGGGCGTTGCCCTGGGCTGATATGTAATGCCCTTTCAGGGCTAGATCAGAAAGGTATCAATTCAGTTGTGAAGCACTATAAAAGTGGCGGATCGGTTCCAAAATGATTTTATTAACACCATAATTATGACATACAATGTTATATATCAGGCGTTATTTTACATTCTCGTGGATGCATCTCAATGACAATATCTCTGGTGGAATAATATATTGCTGCATCTTATATCGATTCCGTTTCTGAGCGTTTTTGCCATTTCCTATTTGGGCCTCCTTTTCTTTTCACATTCTTCCATCAAAGCATTGCCTTAAAATGCATTTTAAGATATATTTTAACGCCTAAAATGCATTTTAAAGGAAAAATATGATTTATCTGATCAATACATTCAACCCTCACTGGGAAGGGCATGCTTTGCCTGAATGGACATGGCCAAAACGGCGTGTTTTCGGGTATATGCTGAAATTGCTGGATGGACCCCTCTCATTGGGCATTGGCGGGCTGCGGAGAATCGGAAAAACAACCCTTTTAAAACAATTAATGGGAAACCTGAATGAAAAAAGGGTCCCGGCTAAGCGGATATGCTACTTTCAATTTGACCGGGATATTGTTCTGAAAGAAGACAGTGTTTTAGAAAGGGTGTTGGATGCCTATATTTTGGATTTTCTGGATGAATCCATTGGGCGTATCAAGGAGAAAACATACATTTTTTTAGATGAAATCCAACTTGTTCCCCGCTGGTCCGACATTATTAAACGGTATTTAGACAGGGATCCCGCGCTAACTTTTGTGGTTTCCGGTTCATCCTCTTTGCTGCTGGAATCGGACTCAGCGGAAAGCCTGGCCGGGAGGCTTGATATGCTACGTCTCTCCCCGCCTGATTTCAGGGATTACATGACCATCAATGGATTTGAACCACCGCCTGAGTTTAAGATTGATCCCGGGTTGGGAAAGATTCCCACTGAAACGGCCCTCTATTACGGTGCGAACAGACCCCGTCTCACGAGGTCATATCTTGACTATTTAAGGTGGGGCGGTTTTCCCCAGTTAAAAGAACTCCACGATGAGGAATCGAAACACCGCTATATTAAAGAGGTGGTTGTAGAAAAGATATTGAGATATGATCTTCCGGCCCGTTTTCGGGATGCGAATCCTGTTGACCTGGAATTGCTTTACGGAATCTACGCCGGTGAATATGGGCAAATCGTAGAATACAACACCCTTGCCAGGGACATCGGGGTTTCCGTAAACAAACTCAAGAGGCTTACCGAGGCGTTGATGGCCGGGTATCTTGTGCAATACTGTTTCAACCATACCCGCTCTAAAAGAAAATCCGGAAGGACAGGGAAAAAAGTATATTTGAGCACGCCCTCTCTTGCCGCGCACCCCTATGGACCTCTGGATCTTTTTCCTGAAATATTGGGGAGGATCGTAGAAAATGACGTGTTTCTTCGTCTGAGGGAAATGGATGAAACCGTGACATTCTGGAGGGTTGGCAGGCAGGAAATTGATTTTATCTTTCACGTACGAAATGTGGTGTTCCCCGTGGAATGTAAAACAGGGCGTTTAAGATCAAATGATACCCGTTTAATCCGGTCTTTGGCGGAGAAATGGGGGGCGCCCTTTTCAGTAATGGTTACAGCCGACACATTCGATTTTTCAGACCCAACAATCCTGCGTGTACCGGCCTTTATGCTTTAAGTTAGAGAACGTAGAAACTGCGGCAGTTCTCAATATGGCCTCGTGTTCATTTTTGATGTTGCTGAATATTGAGGGCCTTGCCGTCAATGTGGCATGTGCTTAGCCCTGAAAGGGCGTGACATCTTCAACACACCTATGGTGCTCTCCTTTTCACACCAAACTGACCTCATTTTATTTCAGGATATAGATCGAACTCGGGATACAGTTCCTTTGCACAGTCCGGACAGATACCGTGGCTGAAAAGCGCCTCTGAGTGCTCGCTTACATAGCTTTCGATCTGATTCCAGTACCCTTTGTCATCCCGAATTTTTTTGCAGTTGGAGCAGATGGGGAGGAACCCGCTGAGCTGCTTGACTTCTTTTAAGGCATCCTGAAGTTCCACCACATATCGATCACGTTCCTGTTCCGCCTTCTCTTTTTCCAGAATTCGATTCCGAATATGACCCATACCCGCCAATAGACCCCCAAGCCCTAAGAGCCAAAGGAGTGCCAGACCCATGGCAATTTGGGTGATGCGCCGTTGTTCCGCTTCAAAGTAAGGCGCCATGGGAACCGCCAGACTTATTCCGCCACGGATATCACCCACCTTGTACCCTTGATGGGCGTGGCATTTGAGACACCCCTCCTCCACAATAAAGGGTCGAATGAGGCGAAAATATGGCTTGCCATCCATGGTCGCAATAGATGTCACCTCAAGTGTTCCATGCTCAAAGGATTTCAATGCCTCTATTTCCCAAGGGGCGGGGGCATTTCCGGGATTAAGGGGCTTCAAGCTGGTGATATGCCCTTGAAGACCGTATTGTTCCTTACCCAATTCGTGGACCTGTCGGATCATATAGGCCGGATTCATCAGGGTTAGTTTTCTTCCTGAAGGGGTGGAAATGTCGCGCTCCGGAACATTCAGGTATCTATTGGACGGGGTCTTTTCCGTAATCGGTACGTAAACACCGCCATGGACGGTCCCCCAGCGGCGATAGACCACATCCTTGTTAAAAACGGCGATGGCTTCGAGACGGGCCAGAGCAGAGAATTCTTTTTTAACGTTTATGAAATTAAAGAGGAACAACGCCCCGACAATGGCTGTCCACAATGCCGCCATAAACCAGGTATAACGGCGAAGCCAAAGAGATTCCTTTCTGTTGGTTTCAGGTTTATTCATGATAACTTCCATGGATCAGCCCTCTTACTTCATCCAAAACGTTTCTCACCGTTCCAGCCAGTTCCAATTTCACAACCGGCTTCATTAATAAGGCGTTGATTCCCATTGTCCCGGCTATTTCTTCCGATATCCGTTTACTGTATCCGGTACAGAGAATCACCGGAATATGGGGGCGGATCTTTCTCATCTCCATGGTCAGCAAATCCCCGGTCATGTGCGGCATGGTCATATCCGTAATCACCAGATCAAAGCGGTCCGGGTCGGACTTGAACAATTCCAATGCCTCCATGGGGTTGGTTCGTGCGGTAACCCGGTATCCCAGGGCCGTCAGAGATTGCTGAATGAGACCGGCAATGGCCGGATCATCGTCGATGACCAATACCGTTTCGTCGCCGGTGGGCTCTGCTTCCTTTTCAGCTTTTGAGGCTGATTTTTCCGCTTTGGTTTCCATGACCGGGAAATATACGTCAAAAATGCTCCCCTTGCCGGGTTCGCTCTTGACCGTGATCACCCCTTTGCATCCATCAACAATCCCTTTGATCACGGACAATCCCAAACCGGTTCCTTCCCCTTTACCCTTGGTGGTGAAGTACGGATCAAATATTTTCTCAAGAATCGCCGGGCTGATCCCGCAACCGGTGTCTTCAACGCGTAACTGCAAATAGTTGCCGGGTAACAAAGCTGGATGGCGTTTTGCAAAACGATCATCCAATGGAACCTCCTTCAACCGAACCGTAATAATACCCACATCATCTTCCATGGCGTGGGTGGCATTGGTACAGAGGTTCATGATCACCTGATGAATCTGGGTCGGATCCGCCAAAATGGCGGCATCGCTATCAATGGTTTCCTTGATCTCTATGGAGCTGGGGGTGGATGCCTTCAACATCTTGAGGGCTTCTTTCAAAATGTATTTGACCCGGATGGGCTTGACGCCCGCATCCGATTGCCTGGCAAAGGTCAGGATCTGCTTGACCAGCTCCTTTGCGCGAATCCCCGCCTTATAAATTTCATTCAGATCCGCGTACAGATCGCTTCCTTCAGCGACCTTCATCTTTCCCAGTTCAGAATAGCCGATGACAGCGGAAAGGATGTTGTTGAAATCATGGGCGATACCACCTGCCAGGGTGCCGATGGCCTCCATCTTCTGGGCCTGCTGGAGTCGGGCCTCCGTCTTGCGATGCTCGGTAATGTCCTTTAAGAGGCCGACCATTCCGGTGACCTCTCCGGAGGGGTTGAGGTCGGGGGCGCCGCTGAGATTGAAAAGACGCGACGTACCATCTTTGTTCAGCATGGAAATGATTTGATCTCTGATGATCGCCTTGTCATTCCTGACCCTTTTAAATCCATGGACACACGCTTCGGCATCTTTTTCTTTCACGAAGGCCACAAAGTATTTCCCCAGGGTCTCGTCTTTCCCGTACCCCATGATTTTTCTCCATGCGGGATTCACATAGGTGAATGCGCCATCCACCCCCAGGGTGTAAATGATATCCGGGGCATTTTCGCTGAGAGATCTGAACTTCTCTTCGCTCTCACGAAGCGTTTCCTCCGAGCGCGCCCTCTCCAGAGCGTAGCGGATGGAACGTTCCAGCAAATCGGCGGTGAGCGTGGCTTTGTTGAGGTAGTCGGAAGCCCCCATTTCCATGGCCGCCATATCCACCCGGGTGTCCCCCTGGCTGGTAAGCAAAATGATGGGGGCACGGATCCTCAGGTCAACGGCACACTGTAGCAGGTCCAGGCCGTTTCGTTCGCCTAAACGGTAATCGAACAGATAGACGTCATGCCGATGCTTATCCATTGCCGCCAGTCCCGCCTCGTAAGTAGATGCCCATTCGAGCTCAAATCGATACCTCCCCGGTTCAGAGAGGTGATCACGGGTCAGGATATAGTCATCTTCATCGTCATCCACCAGGAGGATGCGAATGTGCTCCGCCGTTGTGGGATTGTTGATTGTTGCTTGTTGATTTTCGATTGAAAACCCCCTTGCTCGTTACTCGTTACTGGTTGCTGGTTGTGGCTCAGCGGGAAGAAAGATGGTCACCGTGGTTCCCTCCCCCTCCCTGGATGTCACGGTCAGGCTTCCCTTGTGATTTTTGACGATGGCATAGGCGGTGGTGAGCCCCAAACCCATCCCTTTCTGAATGCCCATTCGCTTGGTGGTAAAATAGGGATCCATTATCCTGGGCAGATTTTCTTCGGAAATGCAGGAACCCTTGTCCTCGATGGTCACCTCCACATAAGGCCCCGGCGCCAGATGAAACATTGCGTTTTCCGTTTCCAATGCCACATTCCGGGCGGCTATCTCCAGAAAACTCCCTTCCGGCATGGACTCGTACCCGTTGGTGCAGACATTGGTGAAAACACGGGCCATCTGCCGGTAATCAAAGAGCGCGGGCATTAGATCATCGGGCACGTGCAAGGCAAAACGGCCGTTAAACCCCTCTGCACAACGGGTAACGCAATCTTTGATGAGCGGTTCAAGGGAACCGCTTCTGAAAGAGGGGATGCTCCCTTTGGAGATCTCCAGAAACCGCCGAGTCAGGTCCTTCATCTGCAAGGCCGCATTGTATGCATTGGTCAGGTCTTCATGGGATTTATTTTCATGGCCGGGGGTTCCCGGTTCCATATCCATCAGAACGAGATCCGTATAACCCAGGACTGCGGCAAGAAGGTTGTTGTAATCGTGGGCGATCCCCCCGGCAAGGATGCTGAGGGATTCGAACTTATCGATTCTGATCACCTCCTGTTGCATGGCCTTCAGAGCCTCTTCCGCCTGTTTTCGGTCCAAGGCGTACCGGATGGAGCGCTCCAGGAGCGTTCCCCGAAGCTCGGTTTTGTCAAGAAAGTCCGCGGCGCCCGCCGCCATGGCGGCCATATCCACGTCCCGGTCTCCCTGCCCCGTCAGCAGAATAAGCGGGGATTTGCAGGCCAGGGCCCTGGCTTCCTTCAGCAGTTCCAGTCCGTTTCCGGCCCCCAGACGGTAATCCAGCAGGTAGACATGATGCCGGCACGCTTCGATTTCCTGAAGGCCTTCCTCATAGGTGGACACCCAGTCCACGGTAAAATGATTTTGAGCGGCTTCCAGAATCAGATCGCGCACCAATACAAAATCATCTTCATCATCATCCACCACCAGGATCTTTATGATATCTTCATCCATTATTTTCCTATTCTCTCCCATACTGTCGCTCAATTCACGAGACAGAAACTTCGTCAATCATCCTTCGTCAATCGTTCTTCCGGAAAGTCCACCACAAACGTGGACCCAACCCCCGGTTTCGATGACGCTGTGATGTCGCCCCCGTGGGCCTCCGCAATCCTTCGGCAAATGGAAAGCCCGATGCCGACGCCCTCGTACCTTCCCATGGAGTGGAGACGCTGAAAAGGTTCAAAGATGCGGTCTTTGTACTTCTCATCAAATCCGATACCGTTGTCCTCAATCGAAATGCGGCAACGGCCGTCGATTTCCCGGGCGAATATCCTGACCACAGGTGAAACCCCATCCCGCCTGAACTTGAACGCGTTATCCGTGAGGTGACGAAAGAGCGTCGCGATCCGTAATGGGTCTCCCTCCAGAAGGGGCAGATCCCCGATTTCCACACTTCCCTCCAAACCCTTATATCGGTCTTCCTCCAGCTCCAGCGCCACATCCCTTACCAAACGGCCCATATCAACCGTCACCCATGAAAGGGAATCGGATCGAATACGGGAAAAGAGCAGAAGGCCATTGAGCATTTTCTGCATGCGGTCGGTGGACCGCTGCATGCGATCAATGTAGTCCTTTCCTTTTTGGCCCAGTTCGTTTGAATATCCGTTTTTCAAACGATCCCCAAAGGTCCGCACCTTGCGAAGGGGCTCCTGAAGATGATGGGAGGTGGCAAAGGTAAGGTGTTCCAGTTCCTTGTTGGTCCGGGTTAGTTCAATCATGGTCCTTTCCAGGCTTTCCTGGGCCTGTAGTCGCTTGGAGATGTCTATGCCCACGCCCACCAGATCCATTCGTTCTCCCATATCAAAGCGTCTTCCCGTCAAATGGAAGGGGATTCTCCTCCCGTCTCGTGAGAGAAAGGACGCCTCTATGGTGGCTTCCCCTACACGGAACACCTCTTCAATGGATTCTGCAACCCGTTTTCCCTCTTCTGCGTCGAACAATTGAATGGGGTTTGCCCGCGATATCTCGTCCGCACTAAGGCCGGAGACCTTTTCCAGGTTTTTATTCCAGGATAGAAATTTCCCATTGCCATCAAAATGATAAAAAACCCCGGGCATGCTCTCGATCAGAGAATCCTTAAACCGTTTCTCTTCATACAGGGCCGTTTCTTTTTGCATCCGTTCCATATTCTCCTTTTCCAGGGAACGAATGGTTTTCTTCAGCGATTGGCTCATGGCATTAATGGACTGGGCCAATTCACCGAATTCATCCGTGCGGTCAAGTTCAAGCTGCTCCCCCAGATCTCCCGCCTCGATTTTCCGGGCCTTTCGGGCCAGTATTTCCAGGGGATTCACGATGAGTCGCTGGGTCATCAACCCCATTAAAACCACCGCTGCCAGGGCCAGGGCAAAAACAATCCCCAGTTTCCATATGAGCGCGTAGGTGGGCATGAGGACCGCCCTCAGTGACTTTTCCGTAATCACATGAAAGACCCGGTTGCCGAAGGGGACCGCCTCACTGGCCATCACCACCTCATCCCCATGGAGTCCCGGAACGATCTTTTCGCTCGAAGGCGGAAGAGTGAACCCCGTGCCCCTGAGCACCACTGATGGGTCGGCATGGGCAACGATGCGTTTCCCATTCGTCAGGTAAATCCGCCCCCCCGGGCCGGCCTGAATCTCATCGACCACATGCCACATCTCTTTCAGCCGGATTTCTGCCAGGAGCACGGCCCAGAGCTTTCCTGTTTGCACCTGCATGACGGGGAGGGCCACCATCATTCGGGGTTCACCGCTCTCAGGATCAAACACCACGGGGCCATGGCAGGAGCGGCCCGATGACAACCGGGAAAGGCCCTCTTTGAGAAACGACGTATCCGCAAAAGTTTGTCCCCTGGTAACGCAATCCCCGTAAAAAGAGGCACAGCCCAGAACTTGGCCATCTGGGATCACCAGCAGGATTTCGGCAAAGAGCGATGCATGGTTTTTGTGCTTGTGAGAAAGCAGCATGGACAGAGCCTCATCCCGATGGGAACGATCCATGACCTCTAAATCCGCTACATCCAGGAAGATATACAGGTGCTCATTTATGGACTTGAAGAAACCCGCGACTCTGGTGGATGCCATCCCGGTTGTGTTCGCCAGCTCAAGTGAGGCCTGTTCAAACCCGGACACATAGCTGTTTCGGATCACCAGCAAGCCCAGGAGAATCAATGGACCCAAAGCCAGTGCAGCGAAAATGAGCCGGAATTTTGTTCTCACGCTTCCTTTCATTCTTCAGCTCCCATCACCGGATGATTTCATCGGCCTGCTTCAGTACAGCATCGGAGATCTCTAAACCGATCAGTCCGGCTGTTTTCAGATTGACGGCCAGAAAAAATCGGACGCGCTCCATTGGGAGCCCGGCAGGGGATGTCCCCTTCAGGATCTTGTAGGCCATGTGGCTCAACTGATTTCCCATGGCCTTTGGGCTCAGACCGTACGACATCAACGCCCCGGCCTTGACCCAGTTAAAGGTATGGGTTTTGAGCGGTTTTTTGTGTTTGATGCACGTTGCCACAAAGGGCTCGATATAGACCCCCCAGAAAGGGGAGGGCAACTGCCACACGGCCTGGACGTCCACCGGGATGTGGTTCAAAACGGTCAAAACATCCGCTTTGGAATGAAACTCCCCGAACACCAGCTCGATTTTCCGGCTACCCACCGCCGTTTTCAGCTCCTTCATATTGAGAACCATGGCCTTGTCCTCGGGGTTGAAAGGGACATATACCCGCTTTAAATCGGGAACGATCTTGGCCAGCCAGGCCAGGGCCTTGATCCCGGAACCGCCCACGGTGATTCCGGTGAACCGTCCTTCGGGTGCTTTCAGGCTTTTCACCAGCCCGGCTCCCACCGGATCGGCCGACGGGGCGAACAACACCGGAACATCCATTCCTTCCGTTGCCTTTTTGACCTTCAGGGTGACCGGGGTGCTAAGGGAGACGATCAGATCGGGCTTCTCCGCAAGAATCCCTTTGACGGCCCCTTCCACCTTATCCATGCTGCCCAAAGGGCCTTCGTAGAAGTAGCGGATGTTATCGTTCTCCTTGTAGCCCAATTCGGCCAGTCCTGTTTTCAGACCCGCCACCGTATCTTCCAGCACCGGGGTCACATTCACGATCCCCACAACCGCCCTTTTGGGTTTTTCCGACGGTCTTCCGCAGGCCGCGGGCAAGACCATTAGCAGGCCGATGATCACCCGTAATATACCCCTTGATACCTTCATGTTCAGCTCCTTGGATTGGTGATTGGCGATCAACAATCAAATGGGCAATTCCACGATCTGAAACCAGTATTTCCCAAGGGTCTTCACCACCTCCACCAGCCCCTCAAAACTCACCGGTTTGACAATGAACGAGTTCACGCCCAGATCATAGCTGCGCAGGATATCCTCTTCCGCCTTGGATGTGGTCAACACCACAATGGGGATGCACCTAAGAGCCGGATCGGACTTGATCCCTCCCAGGGCCTCCCGGCCGTCCTTTCGGGGCATGTTCAGGTCCAGAAGGATCAGTCCCGGCCGGGGGGAATCGTTCGGATCCGCAAATTTGCCCCTGCAATGAAGGTAGTCCATCAATTCCTCGCCATCTTCCACGAACCGCAGGTCGTTGCTCAGCCGGCACTCTTCAAAGGCCTCCTTGGCCAGCATGCGATCGTCCGGGTCATCGTCGGCCATGAGGATCATAATCGGTTTGGTGGGTTTATCCATGTTTCGACGTCTCCTTTTGTTGGTTGGCGGGCAGGGTCACAATGAAAGTAGATCCATGGCCCGGTTCACTTTTGGCGGTAATGTTCCCGCCGTGCCGCTCCACGATCTTGCGGCAGACGGCCAATCCTATTCCCGTTCCTTCGTACTCGGACCGGCCGTGGAGCCGTTGAAACGGCTGAAAGATCCGGTCAATATACTTTTGTTCAAACCCGATGCCATTGTCTTCCACGTGGATTCGGCACAGCTTCCGTCCTTCAGGCCCATCGGACTCGCTCATGACGGCATAAATTTTTACCAGGGGGGGTTCCCCCTCTTTGCGATATTTAAACGCATTGCTCAGAAGGTTCTGCATCAACTGACGGATCTGCGACGGATCAGCCTCAATGACGGGCAGTTCCCCGATCTCAAAGAGGCCCCCGCTCTCATCAATGGCCACTTCCAGATCCGACAGTACCTTCTGGACTTCCTCCCAGAGATTTACGGGGGCAAAAGACTCTCCCTGTGTGGTGACCCGGGAAAGGGAAAGGAGATCCTGGATCATGGTGCCCATCCTTTGGCTTGCTCCCTGCATGCGGGCCAGATAGTCACGCCCCTTTTCATCTACCTGATCCCCATACCGGGCCACGAACCGGTCTCCAAAAGCCTGGACTTTTCTGAGAGGTTCCTGCAGGTCGTGAGACGCCACATATGCGAACTGCTCCAGCTCCTGGTTGGATCTCGCTAGTTTTGCGGTACGATCTTCCACCATCTGTTCCAGATGCACTCGATGTTGCCGCAGTTCAGTAATGTTTTCAACGCCGGCAATGAGGTTGACCGGCCGGCCGTCTTTATCTCGAATCAGGGAGACGGACACATGAGTCCAGACTTCTCGGCCTTCCCTGTGGATTAATCGCTCCTCTCGATGATAATGGGAGATCTCTCCCTTCAGGAGCCGGGTCAGCAGGGGTAATTCTTCCGCCAGATCCAGGGGATGGACCAGGGATTGAAAGGGTCTTCCGATCAATGCCTTCTCATCATATCCCACAATCTCACAGAAAGCGCCATTGACCTGGACGAAACAACCATCCGTATCGCCCATGACCATGCCGATGGCGGCCATATGGAAAAAGCTGCGAAATCGCTCCTCGCTTTCCTTCAGCGTTTCCTCCACCTGCTTTCTCCCATGAATATCCAGCCAGCAGCCGACGATCTCCGAGGGGTTACCCGAAGCGTCACGGACCAGCATGAGTTCATCATGCATCCATCGGTAATGTCCTTTTCCCGTCAGGAAACGATATTCGTGAATATGCCGGCCTTTCTCAAAGAGGTGCGGGAGTTGGTCAAAAATGCGGGATTTATCGTCGGGATGGACATGGTCCGCCCAGAATCCCGGATCTTCAAGGAATTGCCCCGGTTCATAGTCCATTTGCACCCTGATGTTGTCGCTGATAAAGGTGGCGCCATAATCCCCGGACGCCCGGGAGGTGTAGATTACCGCGGGGCTGGATGTGAGCAGGTATTCCAACCGGGCCCGGGAGGCCAGGATCTCGCCTTCTTCCCGCTTTCGTTGGGCGGCCATCTCATTAAAGGAGGTGGCCAACCGCCCCATCTCATCCCTGCCCGCTACCGGTATCCGGTAATCCAACCGGCCTTGTCCAATCTCGCCTGCACCTTTGATCAGCTCGGCAATGGGCCTTGTGATGGAACGGGACATGAAAAGAGCGATGAGAATGGCCACCGCGATCAAAATAAGGGAGACCACCAGGATCCGGTTTCTCATGGAAAAAGCCGGGGCCAGCACCTCTTGAACGTCGCGGCCCACCAAAAGGATCCATCCCAACCCCTTAAACCCCCGGTATCCTTTGGAGCGGGCATAGGAATAGAGGATCTCTTTTCCCCCGAAATCCCACGTGAAGGAGCCGTTTTCACCCCCTATCTTCTTGAAAAACCGGGTCCCGGACAGGTCCTCCATGAATCGAAAGGCCCGGGTGCTGTAGATGAGCCTCCCGTCCCCCGTAATCAATTGAACCCGGGTGGTTTCAAATTTTTTTGCGACGACCTCGGCCTCCCGCACAAGCCCCTTTGTGTCCACCACCGCCTTCATCACGCCTGCAAAGTGCCCCGCTTCATCCTCAATCCTGATGCCGATGGCGATAGCAAAGGCGCCGGCGCTGACGTCGTACTCCACGTCTCCCACGGAAAACCCTTTCTCTCTTGCCACCCGCCACCAGGATTCATCATCCTGTCGGTAATCGGAGGTCCTGCCGGTCTCCGCGATGACCGCGCCAAACCGGTTGGTGACAAAGATCTCCCCAACGACCGGGTACCCATACCGTCTCTCATAGTATTGAATAATCACCTTTCTGAGGCTGTCGGAAAGGGGATTGTGAATCAGGGTCTCCATAAAGGGGGTGGTGTCATTCTTGGAGGTTGAGACCCAAACCTTTTCTTTTTCGTCAATCCATTCCTGAACGTTTTTTAATGCGCCAAATTCCCGGTTGGATGCCATGAGGACCTTCTGGAACAGAAAATGGGACGTGTGGATCCGTAGGGCCTCGATCTTCCGATAGATGTCGCGGTCGATGGTCTTCAACATCTCCTCGGCCAGGAATACGGAACTCGTGCCCACGGATTTTTCCAGGGACTTTTCACTGATATGCACGGAATAGAGCGCCAGGCCCGTCATCAGCAAAACCACCGGAACAAACCCGGCCAGCAGTTTAGTACTTATTTTCATGTTCATGGGCTGGTATCCTTAATTATGTTTATCGGAGGAACTCGATCTTTCCCTCAACAATCCTGGCCGGATGCAGGGGAATGATGATATCCCGTTTTCCAGGCTCGAGCTCGATCTCTCCGAAGATGCCCGGATACATGAATCCCGCCTCCAGTATTTTCCGCAAGCCCTCCCGGGTAATCTCCCTCCCCTCCAGAAGACCCGCCAGGAGTTTGATAAAATCATATCCGCTGGCGGCCTGGTGGGTGAGGGCTTTTCCATAGAGGGCCTCATATTTCTCTTTGACCTCCCGGGCAAAGAGGAAATTGGGGTTATAGATCAGAGGAGCAGCCACATAGATCCCATCTATCTCCGGGTTACCTGCCAAATTGGTCATACCGGCTGTACTTATAATATGTCCGGGGTATTTGGCCTCTCTCAATGCCAGAATGGCTGCGTAAACGTTTTTAACGTAGCCCACCACCGAAATAGCCTTCGTTTCCATGAGTCCCGAAATTCGGGCCTTCCAATCGGGATTCTTAACGGGAAACGGTTCAGCGACCATCTCAGCGCCGATTTTTTCAACCTGTTTCTGCAACGCCTGGAAAGTGGAAATACCGTACTCTTCATTCTGGTAGAGTATCCCCACTTTTCGAACCTTCAACATTGCAAGGATATTCGCAATAGTGCCGGCCTCATCCTCCGGCATGGTGAAATATTTATAAACCCATTTATTCTGTCTGGTGAATTCAGACGTGCCCACCACCAGACCCAAAAGGACCACCTGGTTTTCCTTGGCCAGGGGAGCCAGTCTCATGGAGACGGAACTAACGGTCGAAACATAAAGCAAGGGCTGATCTTCCTTTTCTATATTTTGGAAAGCCCTTTTCCCCTCTTCGGGGTCTGATTTACTGTCCCGGACGATCAATTCCAGCTCCCTTCCATTGATACCGCCCCAACTATTGACCTCGGAAACCGCCATTTGCATGCCGTCCTTCACCGCCACCAGGTGAGACACAGGACCCGACATGGATATAATGGCCCCGATTTTAATCTTCTCCTTTTCCCACGGGCGCAGGTTGAACAGTACCAGCAAAAGGGCCAGTAGGACCAAACCCGCTGTAAAACTCCAGATCCATTTTTGTTTTCCCATATCTTTTCTCCCATTCGGCCAAGCCGGTTTAGGGTTACATCAATTTCCGTGCTGCTCGTCTCCGAGGTTTCCGCTTCTGCGCGCCATATGATCCAGACTCATTTCCAGGATGGCAAGATCCAGCGGTTTACCCAGGTACAGATCCACCCCCTGTTTTCTGACCTCCAGTTCCAGGTCCCGGCTATTGAAGCCGGTCATGGCGATAATGTGGATTTGGGGGTTCAATACCCTGAACCTGGGAATCAGCGTATGGCCCTGGCAATCGGGCAGAAATATGTCCAGCAACATCCCATGGAAAACGTTCTTTTCCAGCTTTTTGATGGCCTCTTTGCCCGTATAGGCGATTTCAGCGGTATAACGCCATTTTTCAATGCTCTTCCTCAACATCTTTCCCAGCATTGGATCATCTTCTACAATAAGAATTTTCATGAAACGGCCTCGTGTGAAATTCGAATTTTTTGGCACCCCGGTTAAATAAAAACAAAAGAGGATTTAACGGGGCAGGCGGATTACGCGGATGGCACGGATTTTTCTGTTCATGTCTAGTAGAGACATTTGAAAATAGCCCGGCAATTCATTGCCGGGATTAGATGCTCATGCGTTTTTTCAGTCCCATCGGGACGACAGAAGAAGCAAACATTGCATCTTACCGGCATAATGAAGTGCAAAATCAATGCCGTTACCGCCTAATGATGGTAACCAGCTGTTTACACAGGAAGAATTTAGAAAGAAAGGGGGCGGGGATAATGAAGGCAGCAATGGTAGCTATGCCATATTTGGCATAAATAAGAAATGAAAATAACTCAAACTATTGAAATATTTAATAAAGCATTTTTTTGCCATATTTGGCACAACATCGGTCTATATCAGCCGATATCGTTTCAGCTTTCGATAGAAGGTCCTTTCGGGAATCTCCAGAACAGCGGCAGTTTTCCCTTTGTGCCATCGGTTTTCTTCCAGAACCTTAGAAATATATTGCTTTTCAAAGGCCTCAAGGGCCTGCCGCAGCCCCACCCCATCCGCCACCGGATCTTCCAAACCCTGAACAGCGTAGGGCCGGGCCAAAGACGACGGTCCCTCCAAAAAATCGATGCGGTTGACCGCAAAATATCGATGCAGCACATTTTGAAGTTCCCGGACGTTCCCCGGCCAATCATGGCTGCAAAGTGACCCGAGCAAATGCCCCGGTAGGATCCGAGGCTTTTTGGAACCATAATAAAGCCGGGTGAAATGATCGATCAGGAGGGGGATATCATCCTTTCGGTCTCTCAAAGGAGGCAAGCGAATGCCCACCACATGGACCCTGTAGAAAAAATCCTCCCGCATGGACCCTCCTTTCACGAGAGCAGCCAGATCCCTGTTGGTGGCAGCCATAATCCGAACATCCCTTTTTAACGTGATGCTGCTACCCACCTGCGAGTAGCCCCCCCCCTCGATGGCCCGCAACAGTTTCACCTGCATGCCGAGGGTCAACTCCCCCACCTCGTCCAGAAAAAGGGTACCCCTCTGTGAAAGACCGAAGAAGCCATGGGTCTCCACACTGGCCCCCGTAAAAGCGCCGCGTTTATGACCGAAAAATTCACTTTCGAACAGGGCTTCCGGAATGGCTCCGCAGTTGACCGGCACAAAGGGCGCCTTGGCGCGATCACTGAAGTCGTGAATAGCCCGGGCCACCAGCTCCTTACCCGTACCCGATTCTCCTTCAATCACCACATTCGCATCCGTCTTTGAGGCGTTCAGGATGAGATCATAAACCTCCTGCATGGCCGAACTCTTTCCCACGATGTCCCCAAAACGATAATGCTCCTTAAGGCTTGCTTTGAGCCGGTTGTATGATGTCCGGAGGTGTTCGGCCTCTATCTCCACCGCAGTCTCGCGAGCCTTTGTCTCGGTGATATCCCGTACCGTGGCCAGGCAGGCCCGCTTTCCCTCCCATTCCACCGGGCTGAGTTTCCATTGTGTCCAGATCTCCCGTCCATGGGACAAGATAGAGGGTCCTTCGAAGGACATCGCCCGTTTTCCCTGGTCAATCAACTTGAGGCAGCTTTCAAACTTTTCCCGGTAAAAACCCTGAAATCTATTGATTGTTGTGGATTCAAGAAGCGCGGCCGGAGAGGTCTTCATCATCCCGGCCAGGGCAGGGTTCACAAAAACCGCCCTTACCCCTTGCAGAATGGCGATCCCGTCCCATGACTTTTCGCAGATGATCCGGTACCGTTCTTCACTTGCCTGCAACTGGATCTCCCGTTCCAGTAACTTCTGCTCCGCCTGTTTCCGGTCTTCTATCTGGCGTTTCAACCGCCGGTTGGTTTCGGTCAATTCGGCGGTTCGCGCCGCCACCCGGGCTTCCAGACGTTCGCCGGCCTGGTGGAGGAGTTGTTCATTCCGCTTTCGTTCCAGGGCATACCGGATGGAGCGCTCAAGGAGCTCTGAACTTAGACGCTCCTTTACCAGGTAATCAGCAGCCCCGGCAGCCAGAGCGGCCATATCCACCCGGCGGTCCCCCGCTCCGGTCATCATGATTAAAGGGGCCTTGCACCCGCCGGCAATGGCGGTTTGCACCAGATCAAGTCCGTTCCTTTGCCCGAGGCGATAGTCAATCAGGTAAACATGGTACCTTCCATCATTAAGCTCCCTGACCGCTTCCCCATAGGTGGAGACCCAATCAACAACAAAACGCCCACCCGCCTCTTGAATCATTTCCCGGGTCAGCAGGAAGTCATCCTCATCGTCATCCACCACAAGTATACGAACCGGATCCGACATGTTGGTACTGCTCCAGTATTTAGAAAATCAGGCCATTGGCAGGACGCCCGCTTCCTTGAGGGCGGCGGCCAGGGGCGGCACGATCTGTTTTTTCCGACTCATGACCCCCGGCAACGCCAGAAGACCTGAATCATCGGGCAGTGTATTGAAAGCATAGCCCGCCAGATCCAGACCTTTTTCATCATTGGCCAGCAAAAGGCTCCGTTCCTCCAGAATGTCGGTCAGCACCAGAACTGCCATGGTCAAGCCCGACTCCTTTGCCGACTCCTGGAGCTCATCCCGCAATGCCTTAACCGGCGGCATGGATTTTTCAATCTCCGTCAGCTCCGTCTGCCCGATGCCGATCTCTTTTCCCCCGAACCGATAGATTTTCCAGTCGTGATGCACCCACCACCGAGGCGGGGGAGATGGGCTTGGCAGTCTGGCCCGAAACATGGCCCGGGCCAGCTCCCCCATGTCCTCCCCGGCTGTTTCGGCCAGCCATCGGGCGGCTTTCCGGTCCCGATCCGTCGTGGTGGGGGAACGAAATTCCACCGTATCGGACAGGATGGCCCCAAGCATGGCCCCGGCCATGGGGCCTGTGAGCGGCGCATGATGCCGCTGGTATTGTTCGGCAATCAAGGTGCAGGTGCAGCCCAGGGGTTCCACCTGCATTCGGAGGGGCGCCAACGTGCGCAAGCCCCCCAGGTTGTGATGGTCGATGATGGCCAGTATTTCACTTTCCGAAACCCCTGCCGCAGCCTGGTCCCCATGGTTGTGATCCGTCAGGATCACCCGCCTGCGGTTCTGCCCTGCCAGATGACGGCGCAGCAGGAGGCCTTTGAGCAACCCCTCCTTATCCACCGCCGGCAGAGCGGCCAGGCGGTGTTGCCGGATCTGGTCAAACCCATCGGTCAACAAATCGTCCTCACAAATACGATGGGGTTTCTCTTCCATGGCACAGGTGAGCGGCATGCTCTGCTGGATCAACTGGGCAACGGCAAAAGTGCTTTTTTTCGTACTGAGAATCACAGCGCCGCTGCTTTCGGCCTTTGCCAGGGCATCATCTTGAACAGGGGCGCCGTCAGTGGCCACCAGGCAGCCTGCGCCGGCGGAAATGGCGGCAACCTGCATGTCCGGTTGATCGCCCACAATAACCAGGTCGCCCAAACCAACACGTTTGGGGACTTGGATTTCCGAAAAGGTGGCGATGCACACGCGGCCACGAACCACTAACGCGTCCTGACCGACAACCAGATCCGCCTCCAGGGTGCGACGCAAAAGAGCCAGAGGCAAATCCACCCGCCGGGGAAGTTGCAGTTCGGCCAGATAGCGGTCCGCCAGTTTTCCCCGGGCCAGCATCGCTGTCAGCCGGCCTTCCGGGTCCACCACCGGCAGAGCGTCAAGACCACGCTCCTGCATGATCAGACCCCCTTCCCGCAGGGTTTGATCCGGGTGAAGTTTCGGCACATGGGTCATCATGACGTCCCGAACCCGCAGGTAAACATCTTTGATGGCCCGGGGCGCCTGGAGCCCCAGGTGGGACAGCAGCCAGGCGGTCTCACGGTTCAGTTCATCCAGATGACAGGCAACCGCATTTTCTCCCGTTTGCCAGGTATAGAAATCCGCATAGGCAAGGGCCGAACAGACCGCATCCGTATCCGGATCGTGGTGTCCCACCACCAGCACTTCGTTGATGGCGGCACCTTCATGTTCAGGGGCGGTTGGCATGTCCTGCTCCTTATTGTTTCAGGAATAACCTTTCACATCAGCCGCCGTGATCATGTTCTTTGGGAACGGCATAATTGTCTTCACCATCAAGGTGTGTATCGTCCGAGTCGGGTATACCGTGGAAAGCCACCCGAAGAATGCTTCCCCGGGGCGGAACACAGTTCAAATGCACCTCAAAGCGGGATGGGCGGTGTTTTCGAGCCCCCGGCGTCTTGGGCAGGATTTCGGGGGTATAGATTGTATTGGCCTGTACGACGACCGTCCCGCCATGTGAGATCACGGCCATATCCACATGACCCTTGCCGGAAAACGCGGTGTTGCGGCGGCTTACCTCTCCCGAAATGATCAGTTCACGGCCTTCCTGCCTGACATTGATATTGGAAAGGGTTACCCGGGAAGAGGAGATGACTTCCACATACAACCCCCCCGTATGGTCAGGAGAATCATGTTGGGATGCGCAGCCCCCCATCATAGCGACGGCCGCCGTGAACCACAGGAGAAAAATGATCGGTTGCTTTTCCATATGAAAAAAAATATAAAAAACTCAGCCCTGTGCGTCAAGGGAAAAGGGCTGTGGCAAGGGTCAGGGAAGATCCTTTCCGCGCTTCATAATCGAAACAAAGGAGGGTTTAAAGTGAATATGACATCGGAAGTCGAAAAGATGGTTTGTGTGGCCAAGGGGCCGAGAAATGGTCCGGCACCCATTCCCGAAGAAGGAAAATGGGTTCAGGCCAAAGAGATCAAAGACATTTCAGGGTTGACCCACGGGGTTGGCTGGTGCGCTCCCCAGCAAGGCGCCAGCAAGCTCACGTTGAATGTGAAAAACGGCATTATTGAAGAAGCCCTGGTGGAAGTCCTCGGGTGTACGGGCATGACCCATTCCGCGGCCATGGCGGCGGAGATTCTTCCGGGGAAAACCATTCTGGAAGCCCTGAATACGGATCTGGTATGTGACGCCATCAATGTGGCCATGCGGGAACTCTTTCTGCAAATTGTTTATGGAAGGACCCAGACCGCCTTTTCCGAAGGAGGGCTTCCCATCGGCGCAGGCCTGGAAGATCTGGGGAAAGGGTATCGAAGCGTCGTCGGAACCATGTACGGCACCCATGCCAAAGGCGCCCGGTACCTTGAAATGGCCGAAGGGTACGTCAAAAGAATCGCCCTGGATGAAAACGACGAGATCATCGGATATGAATTTGTTCAACTGGGTATCATGATGGATCTGATTGAAAAAGGCATGGACGCCAATGAAGCGCTCAAGAAGGCCACGGGAACCTACGGACGCTTTCAGGATGCAACTCAAACCATCAATCCAAGACACCAATAGGGGGATCAAACCATGGCACTTTTTGAAGGATATGACAGACGGATCAAACAGATCACCGTCATTCTTGAACAATACGGCATGGCATCCCTGGAGGAGGCCGAGGCCATCTGCAAGGAAAAGGGACTGGATGTATACCAGGTGGTAAAAGATGTTCAGCCCATCTGTTTTGAAAACGCCTGCTGGGCGTACCTGTTGGGGGCGGCCATCGCCATCAAAAAAGGGCAAACCGGCGCATCGGAAATCGCGGAAACCCTTGGCCTGGGATTACAGGCCTTCTGCATTCCCGGCTCCGTCGCGGACGACCGGAAGGTGGGCCTGGGACATGGCAACCTGGCGGCCATGCTGCTGAAAGAAGAGACCCATTGTTTTGCTTTTGTGGCGGGGCATGAGTCCTTTGCCGCAGCCGAAGGGGCCATCGGTCTGGCTAAATCCGCCAACAAGGCCCGAAAAGACCCCTTAAAGGTCATCTTAAACGGGCTGGGGAAAGATGCGGCTCACATTATTTCCCGCATTAACGGCTTTACCCATGTGATCACAAAATTCGACTATGACACAGGCGAGCTTCAAATCGTCAAGGAAACACCGTACTCAAAGGGCGAACGGGCCAAGGTAAAATGCTACGGGGCCGATGACGTGCGGGAAGGGGTGGCCATCAACCATCATGAAGGGGTGGATGTGTCCATAACGGGTAATTCTACCAATCCCACACGGTTTCAGCACCCGGTGGCCGGAACTTACAAGAAAGAATGCCAGATGAAAGGCAAGAAATATTTTTCCGTGGCTTCCGGCGGCGGTACGGGAAGAACCCTTCATCCGGACAACATGGGTGCGGGTCCCGCCTCCTACGGCATGACCGACACCATGGGAAGAATGCACTCGGACGCCCAGTTTGCCGGCTCTTCGTCGGTTCCCGCCCACGTGGAGATGATGGGTTTCATCGGCATGGGAAATAACCCAATGGTGGGGGCTTCCGTGTCGGTGGCCGTGTCGGTGGAAGAGGCGATGAAATAAATGGCACTTACCTGGCGATTCTTTTGAATCCCTGAATGGCGCGTATCCGTTCCAGGACCGGTGGATGACTGTAGGACAAAAACACCTTGAGGGGGTGGGGCGTTAAGTTGGAGAGGTTGTCAACGCTAAGCTTTTTAAGAGCCGAAATCATGGATTGGGGTCGATGGTAGGTCCGGACCGCCCAGACATCGGCCTCATATTCGTGCCGGCGGGAGAGGATATTACCAAAAATGGAGAGAATCATCTCGATGGGGGTATAGAGAAATCCAAAAAAGATCAGGCTGGCATAAATGGAGACATGATCCATTTGAAAAGCCCTGAACAGGCTTTCATTGTTCATGAAGATGGAAAGAATATAAAACATGAGCCCGGTTGACAGAACGGAAATGATAATGGATTTCAAAATATGTTTCTTTTTATAATGCCCCATTTCATGGGCAAGAATGGAAACCAATTCCTCGGTGGTATGCTTTGAAATGAGGGTGTCAAACAGCACAATGCGCCTGAAACGACCAAAACCCGTGAAAAACGCATTGGATTTCGTGGAGCGTTTGGATCCGTCCATGGAGAAAACGCCTTTCATCTTAAAGGCCTGCTTTTTAGCATAGTCCTCAATGGCTTCTTTCAATTCCCCCTCCTCCAGAGGAACGAATTTATTAAAAATGGGCATGATCACTACCGGAGCGATAAACATGAGAAAAATTTGAATACCCGTGAGCGCTGCCCAGCAATAAGCCCAGGCCATGGTGCCGGTTTGCCCGAAAAACCACAAAACGGCTGAAAACACGGGGACACCGATGACAACAGCCAGCAACCATCCCTTAAGAAGATCCAGCACAAAGGTTTTTGGCGTTGTCTTGTTAAACCCATATTTTTCCTCGATGACAAAGGTGCTGTAGATGGAAAAGGGAAGGCTCAGGATCTGCGATCCGAACAAGAGGATGGCGGCAAAGACAAGCCCCGTGGCAATGGGGCCCCACTCCAGACTTCGGGCCCACTGATCCACCCAGTTAAAACCACCCAGTAAAATAAAAGCGATCACCGCAGGCGTCGTAATGGATCCGGTGATCAATTCAAAACGGGTGTTTTCCTTGAGATACTGTTGGGATTTTCTATATTTTTCCCCATCGTAATAACCGGAGAAAGCCTCCGGCAGATGGGTTTTCAAATGCTTGACATTCAGGACATCCACTACCAGGCCCAGCACATAATCGCCAATGAGAATCATTAAAATGATGATCAAAAAAAGATTCATAAACAAACCCTTGGGTTCTTTTCCCTTACAGAACGCCTTCTATACAGGTGGTATCAAATCCACCCCGTGTATTATAAATGGTGGTGACCTTTAACCGTTTGGTCTTCAAAACCGTTTTCAGGTCGTCATAAATCCGTCGGGTAACGCCTTCCTGAAAAAGGCCTACGTTTTTGAAACTAACCGTATAATATTTTAGCGATTTCAGTTCGATGCACCGACCGCCTTCCGGGTAATACTCGATGATCAGGCGGCCCACATCGGGCAGGCCGCTGAAGGGGCAGGCCGCGATGAACTCACGGGTTTCGGTTTTGATATATTGATTGGGACTGTCAAAATCAAAGGTTTCCAGAAAATCGGCTCTGATTTTTTCGGGACTTTCCCATTGAAAGATTTTTCCTTCTGCCTCAATCATGTGGCTGTCTCCTTTTTCGGAGCCCCGGGCGGGAGCATCTGTCCGTTTGAACGGGCGAGCATCCAGGCCCGCCCCTACTCGCTATCCATACCCTATCTTCATTGAAAAGCCAATGCCAATTCGTTTTCACCGGAAATGTGAATCATTAAAAAAAAACCTTGAATTGTTTTCTAAAGCATGTCATAAGGAAAAGTCGAATCTATGAATTTTATGATGTTTGAAGGGATCATCGACGTGTCTTTTTTAACTAGCCAACGGATCATCGGTAGATTTCACATGTCGAGTGTGGCAGCAGCCGCTGCTGCGGCATCTGTCGTGCCTGTGGTTCTGGGAGGGCTGTCGATGGCATAAACCATCAACAAAACCAACCAGGCTGCGGGCGATTCGCAGCCTTTTTTTGTGGGGCTGCTTGAATTTGCGGCCTTTTTTTGTGGGTAAGGGCGCCCAGTTTAATATTTAGGCCCAATTTTGAACTGGGCGCCCTTACGAGGAGGAGGAAAAATTTATGCGAACCGATATTGTTCACATCGGCGCAGGCGAACTGACCTACGAAATTCGAGAGATCATGCAGGTGGTGGAAAAACTGAGCGCCATGGGCATGGAAGTCACCCTTGAAAACATCGGAGACCCCGTGGCGAAAGGTGAAAAAATACCCGGGTGGCTGAAAAGCATCATCGCGGATCTGGCCATGGAGGACAGTTCATACGCCTACAGCGCCACGTTGGGCGATGTGGAAACACGGAAATACCTGGCCGCACTGACCAACCGAACAAGCGGCGTTCACCTGAAAGAACAAGATATTGTTTTCTTTAACGGTTTAGGCGATGCCATCACCAAAATATATGGGTTTCTGCGTCGTACCGCCCGCGTCATCACCCCGACCCCCACATACACAACCCACTCTTCCTCGGAAGCCGCCCATGCAGGATCCCCTCCCTTGTGTTATCCTCTTGATCCACACAATCGGTGGTATCCGGATGTGGCGGAATTAAGGCGACGGGTCAAATACAACCCCGCAGTGGCTGGGATATTGATCATTAATCCCGACAATCCCACGGGAATGGTGTACCCGGAGAGCATGCTGGAAGAAATCGTTTCCATTGCGCGGGATTTTGATCTTTTTATCATCGCGGACGAAATCTATCTGAATCTCGCCTATAACGGTCATAAAGGCAAATCTCTTTCGGAGGTTATCGGACATGTTCCGGCCATTTCCATGAAAGGCATTTCCAAGGAGCTTCCCTGGCCGGGAAGTCGTTGCGGATGGATTGAGATTTATAACGCGGATCGAGACCCCATGTTCGCCAACTACATCAAAAGCATCATCAATGCGAAAATGGTGGAGGTATGTTCCACAACCCTTCCGCAAAAAGCTATCCCCAGGGTTTTTGAACACCCTGCTTACGCGGATCATCTCATGAAACGCCGCAAGCGCTATGAACGTTTCTCAGAAATTGGTTACGGAAAATTGAAGGATGTACCCGGCATCATGGTCAATCAGACCAACGGCGCCTTTTATATGACCGTGGTTTTTGAAGAGGGGAGAATTAACCTGGAACAAACCCTGACCATTGCCAACCCCGACGTTCGGGAGCTCATCGAAAGTCTAACCGCAAAAGATAAAAAAATGCAGCCGGATAAGCGTTTTGTATACTATCTGCTGGGATCCACGGGGATATGCGTCGTTCCCCTGACCTCTTTCAGCTCTGAGCTTCAGGGATTCCGGGTAACCCTTCTGGAAACCGATGAAGGCAAATTCACGGAAACCTTCGATACGCTTTCGAGGAGCATCAAACAGTATCTGGCGTCAGCATGAGGCGATGCGGTGGATCAAGGCACGTAAAGAATTACCAGCAACTCTGCCGTCTCATCACCCGGATTGGACAGGTGGTGATCCACGTTGGCATTGAAACGATGGGATTCTTTTTCGCCCAAACGGTGTTTTTCCTTGTCCACGAGAAGTTCCACTTCTCCCGAAACAACATAAACAAATTCCTCACCCTCGTGCTGATAGCCGACCCCTTCGTGCTCCGTTCGGGGGGGGATGGTGACGGAAAAAGCCATCAGGTGTTTATCCGCTTCGGGTGACGTGAGGGTTCGGTATGAATACGCTTTGGTCCGTTTGGCAGATTCATCCAGACGTCTTCCGGGGAAATCGTCCATGGTAAGGAGCGCCCCCGAATCAAGGTTCATGCTTTTGCCTATCTGCAGCAGAAGGGCCACGGGCGGTTCTACCTGCCCGTCTTCAACCCATTGCAGATACTCGCCCGAACAACCGACCCGGTCTGCCAGTTCTTCAAGGTCAAGGTCTCTTTTCTGGCGGGCCTGCTTGATCCGCTCGCCCACAGGCGTCATTTCTTCGTTTGCCATTTTCCCCATGTCCTTTCGTGCCCGGTTCCTCAAAATAATGCCCACGATCCCAAACCTTTTGGCTTACGTTCGAAGGCGTTCATACTGCGGCCACCTCAAAAAATCACTTCCTCGGATGAGTATAGGTCCCAGATCCTTCGGTGTCAATGCCCTTGTCCACTGGCGAAAGCACCAGGGCCGTACGGGTGGGAAGATACAGACTGAGAGCATGCCGGATGGTTTCTCCTGCCTTTTCGAAAGCGGTGAAATGCCGCTGGTCTCGGCGCAAGCGGCCATGACCGCCGTACGCCGGCGCATCACTGTCCATAATCATCTGATACTGGCCCGGAGCCACGTAAATGGGATAATTATTATGGGAACAAGAGGGATGGAAATTGAAAACAAAGAGCAGCGCACCCCGCCAAAATGCCAGAACCTTGTGGTCGGAATGCTCCAAAATTAAAGACGGCCGGGCATATTCAAAAAGAGACCCATTTCTTGCCAGCGCGATCATATCATGATCAAAACGCGCCAGATACGCATATTTTAGATCCGGCGTATCCGGGAGATGCCACTGGCGGCGGGCATATTCATAGGACCATTCGTTGCCCTCGCGGGGGAAGTCAATCCAGTCGGGATGCCCGAACTCGTTGCCCATGAAGTTGAGATAGCCGTTACCGGCGGTGACCAACGTGATAAACCGTACCAACTTATGAAGGGCCAAACCCCTGTCCACAACCGTGCTTTCTTTGTCAACATTCATTTGATCATAAAGGGCTGAACCCATGAGCCTCAAAATCAGTGTTTTATCCCCCACCAGCGCCTGATCGTGGGACTCCGCATAGCCGATGCTTTTTTCATCCACCCTTCGATTGGTTAATTCGTGCCACATCTCCCCCAGGGGCCAATCCTCATCGTGTTTTTCCTTCAGGATTCTGATCCAGAAATCCGGCACCCCCATTGCCAGTCGATAATCAAATCCCATGCCGCCTTCTTCCACCGGCGCGGCAAGGCCGGGCATACCGCTGATATCTTCGGCGATGGTAACGGCGTTTGGGCGCACATCATGGATCAGTTTATTGGCCAGGGTTAGATAGGTGAGAGCATCCTCGTCCACATGATCGTTAAAATAATCGCCATAGGACGTAAACGCTTTTCCCAACCCATGATGATCATAGAGCATGCTGGTAATGCCGTCAAAACGGAACCCGTCAAAATGGTATTCATCCAACCAAAACCGGCAGTTGCTGAGAAGAAAATGGAGCACCTGAGGTTTTCCATAATCAAAACAGCGGGATCCCCAGGCCTGGTGGATCCCCCGCGCCCCTTCATGAAAATACTGGTAAAGGGTTCCGTCAAAACGGCTCAGGCCTTCCACCTCATTGGCCACCGCGTGTGAATGGACCAGGTCCATAATAACGGACAGACCCGAATCGTGGGCCCGATCAATCAACGCCTTCAGATCTTCAGGAGAACCGAACCTCGATGATGCGGCAAAAAAACTGGAGACATGATACCCGAATGAAGCATAATAGGGATGCTCCTGAATACCCATGAGCTGCAGGGCATTATACCCGGCATCCACAATTCTTGGGAGGATGTGATCGGAAAACTCCCGGTATGAACCAACTTTTTTTTCTTCCTGAGCCATGCCCACATGGGCTTCATAGATGAAAAGAGGCCCCGGGGCAGAAACGAAATCAGAATATATCCATGGGTATGGATCGGGTGGAAACCACACCTGTGCATTGAAGATCAGGGTATCCGGATCCTGCACCACGCGGCGGGCATATGCGGGGATGCGGTCCCCTTCTCCGCCCTCCCAGTGCATACGAAGCCTGTAATTCATTTTGTGAGTGAGGATTTCAGGGGAAAGGCTGATTTCCCAAACCCCTTCTTCGTTGATTTTTTCAAGTTGAAAGTCTCCAGCCTCCCGCCAGTCCGTCATATCTCCAATGAGAAATAAGGCCTTTGCATTGGGCGCCCATTCCCTGAAAACCCATCGGTTTTCGCGAAAATGAAGCCCAAAAAACTCATGCCCCGACGCAAAATCAGAAAGGCCGATCTTTCCGCCGTCGGTCAGCCGAAGTGCCATGGCCTCCACGCGCCGGATCCGTGCCTGGATGGCTTTCTCATAAGGCCGGAGATATGGATCATTCCCTATTCGGTCTTTTTCAGTCATTGATCAGGGGCCGCTCCAGCATCCGTTCATAGAGATCCATATACTTGCGTGCGGTGACGGAATGATTAAAAGCGGCTTTGCTCTGACGCATCACCCGCGTAATTTCTTTGTTTTTCACATCCGGGAGAAGGTTGTAGAAGTCCATGGCCTGATCAATGGCCCATGACAAACCGTTTGGGTCAAAATCTTTAAACAAAAAACCGTTTCCCGTTTCTTGCTCCACATCCATGTGAATCACCGTGTCGTGAATCCCGCCGGTATCATGGGCCACCGGCAGGGACCCGTAGATAGGGCCGATCATCTGGGGAAGACCGCAGGGCTCAAACAATGACGGCATCAGCACAAAATCCGATGCGCCAAAGGCCAGATGGGAAAGGTCTTCATCAAAATCGCAGAGCGCCACCCGTTCCAAAAAATCATGGCGCCAGTTGATCTCACGGAAATATTTTTTGAATTCGCCATCCGCAACAAATACGATCTGAAGCTGCTGATCCCAATACCGGCTCACCACATCATATAGAATATGGGCCAGCAACTGACACCCCTTTTGAACCGTGTCCAATCGCGACGGCCAGAAAAAGAGGGGGGCGTTTTCATCCTGTATGAGCCCCAATGCACGCTGAAGCGCTTTCTTGTTCTCTCTTTTCCCCACCACATGGGTTTCCGCATCATATTTGCATCTTAAACTTCTGTCCGATTTCGGATCGAAGGTTGAGTCCGGGGCGTTGATAATGCCTGTGGCGCATCCGGCTTCATATTTGGCGGCCAGCTCTCTTCGAAGGGATTCTCTCACAAAATCATGTTGTCCGTTGACGATCTCCTCCAGAAATGTTTCGCTCACGGTGTTGACAAAATGCGCGGCAAAAACGCCGCTCACCAGAAAATCAACCAGATTATTATCCCGGGCCAGTCCGTAGTTTAAAGGGTAGCCATCATAGAAAAGGTGCTGCCAGAAGGATGCCGCGTCAATACCCCGATCCTCAATATAATGCAGGGGACGCTGCACCGTATGGATGTTGTGAATGGTAAACAGACAGGGGATTTCGTGCTGACGGGCCATGGCCGGAATCAGGCCGGTCATCCAGTCGTTGCAGTGAATCAGGTCGGGTTGTACCCGTGGAATGATGTTGTTGATCACTTCCCGCTGAAACGCCAGAGAAATTTTTCCGTTTTCATCCCCGTAATCGGAGTACACCCGATCCAGATAAAAAAAGGCGCGGTCTTCAGCAAGGTGAATCCGTTCAGCGGGCATTTTTCGCCGAATGGCGTCCAGTTTTTTGATCTGAAGGGGAGCGATGCCCGCACCGAACATGTTTCGATAATCGGGGAGAGCCACATGAATATCGGCCCCCAGCTCAAACAGGGCGCTGATGAGGGTGGCCGAAACATCGGCAAGTCCCCCCGCCTTGGCGGAAAGATTGTCGGCAATATCTCCCATCCCTTTGGGGAGGTAGGTCACTTCAGGCGTCACCATCAGAATGGTGGGGTTGGCCATAAATGTATCCATGATCTCTATAGCTCCTTGTCGGCTCCTGCCCAGGTCACAAAACCGGGCGTGCATTTGATGAGCTCATCTTCTCGCGGCATCACCCGAGCCGAAAAGCCGTACTGACCCGACGAGGCGCAGGTTAGGTTGCAGGCATACAGGTACGACCCATTCCCTGGGTCTTCTCTAACCGTCATCAATTCGGTATGACTATGGGAAATGGTATCAAGGGAATGAACACTGCCGTGGTAAAGTTCCACATGCACTTCTTCGGGCCTCAAGTCTCCCAGATGCACCACGGCCGTCACGGGGAACACGTCTCCCACGCGGATCGACTCGTTTCCGCTTCTTTCGCATGCGGGCGGCGCGATGGAAATATCACCCCATTTGGAACGATACCGTTCGCGAAGATCCGCCATTTCCCGGGCCCTGGCGGCGTCATGATCCAATAGCGCCCCATAACTTCGAGATGCGGGAGAATAGAATCTTTTTTCATACTCTTCCACCATTCGAAGGCTTGAGAAGTCGGACAGGATCATTTTCATGGATGCTTTCATCATCTCCACCCACCGAAATGGCACTGAACCGCCATTTCGGTCATAGAAACGGGGAATCACTTCGTTTTCCAGAACATTGTAGAGGGCATGGCTGTCCACCAGGTCGGAATCGGAATTCTCTTCATAATCCTCTCCCTTTCCGATCGCCCAACCGGTGTCCTTTGTATATCCCTCACACCACCAGCCGTCCAGAATGCTCACGTTCAGAACGCCGTTTACCGCCGCTTTCATTCCGGATGTACCGCAGGCCTCATAAGGCCGACGCGGTGTATTGAGCCACACGTCGGCCCCCTGCACCAGAAGCCTGGCGATATGAATGTCATAATCTTCGATAAAAACAATTTTATGGCGCAACCGCTCATCGGAGGCATGCTTGAAAATATGCCGAATAAGGCCTTTGCCCTCTTCATCCTTGGGGTGGGCCTTTCCCGCAAAAATAATCTGCACCGGACGGGCCCCGTCGGTGAGAATTTCATTCAGGCGATCCAGATCCCGAAGCAACAGATTGGCCCGCTTATAGGTGGCAAAGCGTCGGGCAAAGGCAATGGTCAACACATCCTCATCCAAAACCGTTTCAGCGGCTTCTACGACCTGTTTGGGGGCATTTCGCCGCTCGCACTGCTTTTTCAACAAAAGTCTGCAATTTTCGATAAGACGGTTTCGACTCCGTTTGTGCGCTTCCCACAAATCCATGTCATTGATGCCGTCAATTTCCTTGAGGCTCTCCCCCTTCCTCGAGTGCCGATGCCAGTTCATCCCCAGACGCTCTTGAAAAAACAGGGTGTTGTCCCGGGATAAAAAAGAGGGGATGTGAATGCCGTTTGTGACATGACCAATGGGAATCTCCGCCTCGGGCCGTTCGGGCCAGATGTTCCGCCACATACGGCGGGCCACCTGACCGTGAAGTTCGCTGACTCCGTTCATATATTGGCTCATCCGCAACCCCAGAACAAACATGGAAAATTTGCTGTCTATTCCCGTCCCTTCGTGCTGACCCCAGGCGATGATTTCATCCACGGAAACACCCAACCGTTTTTCAAATTGCAGCAGGTAGGGTTTCACCAGCTCCGGGGCAAATTCATCATGTCCAGCGGGAACCGGCGTGTGGGTAGTAAACACCGTGGTTCTGGGAATAATTTCCCTGGCCGTCCGAAGATCAACGCCATAGGCCTCCACGACTTGGGCCAGCCGTTCCAGACAGGAGAATACCGGGTGACCCTCATTCATATGAAAGACCCGGGGTCGAATCCCTATGGCTTTCAGAGCCTGAACACCGCCGATTCCCAGCAGGATCTCCTGGGCAAGTCGGACCGATGACTCGGAAACATACAATCTCGCCGTTATTTCACGAATATGAGATGGATTTTCCCGCAGGTTGGTATCCAGCAGATAAAGGGGAATACGCCCCACGGATACTTTCCAGACCACGGCCTTTATATCTTCCGCCGGCCCGGGAATCGTGATGCGCACTTCCTGACCCAACTCATCCTGAACTTTTTCAAGGGGAAGATGATAGAGATCCGTGTCGGGATATTCCTCCTGTTGCCAACCTTCTTTATTAATTCGTTGGTGAAAATATCCCTGTCGATACAAGAGACCCACCCCCACCAGAGGGAGTCCCAGGTTTGAAGCGGCTTTGAGATGGTCCCCGGCGAGAATGCCTAAGCCCCCTGCAAAAATGGGAAGGGTTTCATGGACTCCAAATTCCATGGAAAAGTAGGCAATGTCGCCATCCTTTTGGTATGCGCCCCCGGAAACATCCGTAAACGTCGTTTTAACCCTGACTTCAAAAAGTTCTTTAACTCGCGCCTGGTGGTCCAGAAATCCCGGGTCCGTTGACAACATTTCAAGTCGTCTCTGGGAAACATTGGCCAGAAACAGAACCGGGTTTCGGCCTGAATTCTCCCACAACTCCCGATCAATGCGTCGAAACAGTTCTTTAGCGTCCAGTTCCCAGCTCCACCAGTAATTCCTCGACAGCTCTTCCAGAAAAGAAAGGGGTTCGGGTATATTGGGCAACACTTGAAATGTTTTAAAATAATTCATTTTTGTTTGTCCTCTTATAGAAAAGCGGTTAGCCGTTAGCTGACAGATCACCGCCCAGTTTTATCCATACTCGCAATAATTCACTGACCCCCCATGCCTGAGCATCACAACCCCGCTCGGTGTGGGGGAAATCCCCATCCAGAATTTCAGGCACCTGGCCCAGACAGCCCCTGTTCATCAATTCAACACCGGAGGAAAGCCACGACAGGGCGGTTTTGCGGGACGTATCGCCATAGGTTTGGGCCCACGCCTCACAATAGGACGGAAACGGCCACGTCCAGGCCGTACCATTATGGTAAGCCGGTTTTCGACGGGTGTCTTCATCGCCCACATAATTTCCCCAATAGGGGTTTTGTGGATCGTTTAAAACGCTGCCCTTATGGACAATTGAAATGGGGGTTTTTACCGGTCGATCCGCAAGGCTTCTAATGGCACCGGGAACCAGTAGTTCGCTGCAAGCCACTAAAATTTGGCGGCAGATGAGTGGATCTTGAACAGCTCCCAGAGTAATGGCCAACAGTTGGTTGGGCCGCAAGGCATCGTCCGGGATTGCCTTTTTTGGGGATCGGCCAGGTTCGGCGTGAAGACAGTCCGACAGGTATTGTCCATCCAACCAGAATAGATCCATGATGGCGGATCCAACACGTTCAGCCAGACCGTTCCAATCATATTCACCCTTCTTTCCGTCCAGGCGGGATAGGAGTTTGAGAGCATAATACCAGAGGGCCTGTATCTCGATGGGATAACCCTCCCGGGGCGTTCCAGCGGGAAAATCGGTATCCATCCATGTGAAATGCGACGGACTGAAAATAAGGCCCGATTCCGGGTCCATTTTTACGCCGTTGTGTGTCCCGTTTATCATAAAATGGCCCATTGAATGCAGCACTTCGTTAATGGTACGGGTTCCCGCCTTTTCCGCCAGAAAAGACCGATCCTCATCCTTGCTAAGCAGATCTCCGCATACCACAAAAAACCACAGGGCCGCATCGGACGTATCCCTGTTTCCAGCATCCTCTCCATGAATCATGTTGGGCAGTGTTCCATTCATTTCAAATCGCCCAAACTGCTTCAAAACCGCTTTCGCATCCGCCATCTTACCCGCGGCAATGAGGCCTCTGACAAAGATCAGGGAATCCCGGCCCCAATCCAGAAACCATGGGTATCCAGCGATAACCGTTTTCAGCTCTCCCCGCTTGACCACATAATGATCAAGGGCGTCATCAAGGGCTCGGCCCAGGGATACAGGTTCTTCCTGAGGGAAAAAGGTTTTTGGAATATCATCATCGCCGCCAGGGTCTGCCACATGGGGTGGATCCCCGCCTGCCTCAGAAACACCGGCCAACAGCTCAAAAGACTTTCCACCTTCCAGGAATACGGAAAAATACCCCGGGCTGAACAGATCTGAATCCGCATCGAACCCCCGTTCCCCATCCTTAAAATGGTGAACCATGTACTGCCATTCGGGGGCTGGCCTAAAATCACCCCTGGATCCGCAGATCCAAAGGCTGTACAATGGTCCACGGGGTGAAAACAAAAAGCCCGGCTTTTCGGACATGAGGGTTACCGCTTCGGGAAAACGGGACTCCGCTCCTAAATACGCCTTGGTAGATCCATGAAAACTCCGCCACTCAACATCTGGACGCAAAACAACCTCAACGGGTTTGGAATCACTGAGCCGCCCTTCAATCCCCTGAGCGGGCTCACGGTAAAATTCCATCCTGACCTGGTTTTTCCCGAGCACCATTTCCAGACATACTTTGAGATACACATATTCACCCTGACCGGTAGGAACTCGAAAAGACCAGCATCCCCGGGAATGAAAATTGAAATCAAAGGCATCAACGCAATGGACATCCATACTCTGGGAATATCCCTGGAACCTGACCCATCCTCGGCAGCGCGTGAAGAGCATCAACCGGTCTTCAGGGTAGTCGGGATCCATATTTGCGGCCAGTAACGCATCATAGCCGCTGGGAAGTTCTCCCCACTGGATTGGGGCCCGCATCATAGCACCTCGATGGTTTGTACCCAGCAGCAAAAGTGGCCCTGAACGCTGATCCAATCGGCCTAGACGCCTTTTCACGACACTCTTTTGAGGCTCGCACAGAAATAAAAGCGGCGCTTCCACATGTTTTGCACCGCCTCTCTCAAAAACAGACAGTTCGAGGGTGCGGGGGGTGTGCGTTTCAGGTGTAGCCTGAGGCAGGAACAGGATATGGTACTTTCCGTCATCCAGATGAAGAGACGCCTCCGCGGCCAGCACTTGAGAATTCTGTTCATCCATAAGGTTTGCGCGAAAACCCGTCTCGGCGGTGAGTAAGAGAAAATGCCCCGGTGGTACCATCACCTGTCGTCTGACATCTTTCGGCCATCGCCATTGAATCACTCGGGACTCTCCGCCGTCCGGATTCATTTCAGCACAAAACGCCACCGCGTCCTTTGATAACTGTGATGCCATTTCATAGGGCTCGGCAGATCCAAGGTCTCCGACGCCATGATAAAAACGCCAGACGTCAAGGGCTTTGGCGCACGCTCGCTGGCGCCTGATGCGCTCAGGGGGCGCAAAGGCCTGGTTCATGGCCGATGGAATCAGTTCCACATCATCGTTGTCGGCTGTCAGGCATAAAACCCGGCCCGGTGAAAGCAAAACCTTACAACGACCTTCACTCCGGTCAAGGACCACTTTTACACCGTCCAGTAAATCCGTTAATGCATTCCCCTCCCAATGGGGTCCTACCGTATCATCCCAGCACACCAGCGCATCTTTATCATCATCCAGGTTTGCCGCCACCAGGAGCCATTTTCCAGTTGGAACGTGGTGTCGCAGCATGACCACATAATTTCCCATACCGCACTGTATCATTTTCAACTGCACCCGGTCATGAAATGCCGGATGATATTTAAGAATCCCATTGATTCGCCGTATGTTCTCAACCTGGTTATTTTCCGCACCCCAATTCAGTGAGGAGGCCCCGTGAACATTGATTTTTTCTGTGGCATACCACTCCACACCATTGGCAAAGCCGAATGCTCCGCTGGATGAAAAAAGAGCGCATAAGGCTGTTCTCATGCAAGCCCAGACTTTGGATCTTTCCGCCAGTCGCAGGTTATCGTGGGTTTCAGCAAAATGAACCGTCAACCCATCAGTCCGTGAAATTTCCATGGCTTCAGGAAGATAAGTTTCGATTTGGTCCCGGGTATAGTTTTGAAACAATTCGGAATACGCCCAGTTAAAATTACCTTTGTTCAAAAGGTTTCGGGTCACGGATATCTTTCCGCCGAGACCTTCGTTCAAAAAGACGGTATCCGGGTACTGTTCCCTGACGGCCGCAATGATATATTGCCAGGCACGCACAGGGATCATATAGCCGGCGTCACAACGAAACCCGTCCACCCCCCGTTGACACCAGGTGAGAAAAACCTCCGCCATGTATTGCCAGAGATCTTTTTGGGTATAATCGAGCTTGGTGAGATCTTCCCATTTGACACCCCAGGCGCCGGGCACCTGTATGGCACCCTCCTGATCGCGAACCAGCCATGACGGGTGCTTCTCATGAAGCCTTGCCGCCCATCCCGTATGGTTTATGGCAATGTCGATCAACAGCTTTGAATTCCGCTCATGGACCGCATCTACCAGTTCAATAAACTGCTCTAAAGGCGTGGCCTTGGGATCGAATTCCGCCAGCGCCGGGTCAACGGATAAAAATCCCAGCGCAGCGTAGGGACTGCCGAACTGCCCCATACGTCCGTAGGTGGTGGGCGTCGGGTGGACCGGCAGCAGCTGAATGATGCGGCATCCCAGCTCCGAAATAATAAAATCGAGTTTGCCGATAAGATCCCTGAAGGTGCCGGAGGGCGGTATCACCGTATAACCGGCCTTGTCCAACGTGTTGATTCCGTCCACCATGGTAGTGGTTGGTTTTGCACTACCGGCGATATTGGGACCAAACTGCCTTACAAAGGCATTGTAGATAATATTTGCGCAGCACGTGTCGCTAGGTTCCACATTAATAACGACGTTTTGACCATCAGGCCAGGTGGGCGTGGTCTCATTTTCTTTCAGAAAATAGCATTTGGTTTCAAAATGCCCCACCTCACAAAGGGGAAAATGGATCCGAAACCGTCTTGCTGAAACCCTTTTCATGGGAATGTCAAACCAGTCCCTCTGTAAACGGGGTTCACCATGGCGCACTTCATCAATGATCTCATGCCGGGTGACCGCTGCATGACCCAGATTGGTGCGAATCCAGGCATCGCCTTTTAAATTCTTTGACAAAGAGAGGCTGAAAACCAGCGAATCCCCCTTGAACCGCAAGTGGTATGTTCCCGGAGCCGGGTCCTGGACCAGTTTTTCACTCATGGACGATTCTCCAAATTACCGTGGGTTGCTGTTTGCCCCATCAGAGAAAACAGTGCTGCAAAACCGCTATTGTGTCAAGGAAAAAAGGGGGGTCATCGTTTTGTTCTATTGGGTGAGAACCGCCGTTAAAACATGACCGTAGGCAACATTGATCTCCAGGTCCTGTTGGTTCGTGAGCCCTTCCAGATCCCCAGCGTCCCCGGCACTCACCATCTTTGCATCCGCGGGAATCCGCCCCAGAAAAGGGATATCCATCTCTTGGGCCATTTTCTCCCCACCGCCCTGCCCGAACAGGGGCACCTCCTGGCCGCAGTGAGGGCAAAGCTGCCCACTCATATTTTCCACCACTCCCAATATCTTCATATTGACCTGACGGCAGAAATTAATGGATTTTCTCACATCCGCCAGACTGATCTCCTGGGGCGTGGTGACGATGAGGGCTTCCGCATCGGGTATGGTCTGGGCCACCGTGAGGGGCTCATCTCCGGTTCCAGGCGGCGAATCCACCAGCAGAAAGTCCAGATCGCCCCACTCAATATCGGATACGAACTGCCGAATGGCACTGATCTTCATGGGGCCCCGCCAAATGACCGCCATGTCCTTTTCTCCAAGCATCATCGCCAAACTGACGATGCTCAAATACTCCGAAAAAGCGTAAGGCTTCACAACCCCTTGCCGGCTCAAATCGAAACCGCCCTCAACCTTCATGAGCCTGGCAATGCTGGGACCATGGAGATCAACATCCATCAATCCGACCTTATTGCCCTTTTTGCTCAATAAGAGTGCCAGATAAGCGGCCACCGTGCTCTTGCCGACGCCCCCTTTTCCACTCATAACCAAAATTTTTCGCCCCACCCGGGCCAAGCGATCCAAAATGAGTTTATCCTGTGCATTCCGCTCAAAATCACCAGGGGTCATACTTTCCTGTATTCCGTCCAAACCATTTTTCCTTTTTTGATTTTCCAACCGTAAACCGGCAACTGTAAACCGTAAACAAAAAAAGAGACTCCCCCAAGTTAAGCGGAGGAATCTCTTTTATGGTTTCAATCTATAGCGTTTTACAGTTCAAGCCATGAGTCGGAATAGAGGGACTGGCCCAAAATCACCCTGGCCGTTTTGGCATAGTCCTGCAATTCTTTTGACAGATCACCCATGGCAATGGCTTCCTCATCCATCACCTTATGAATGACTTCCACCACATCGGGTCTTTTTCCCCGGGCAATGGCGGTCAATTGATCATCATAGGCATCGGAAATCACGGAATACATCCCTTTCCGCTCCAGCATCACCATATAGGTTTGATTCAGAATGGGACGCAGGTGGTCCGGGGGGCCATTGGAAATATTGGAAAGGCCGCAGGTGGACTTCACGCCGGGAAACATCTCCCCCACCATTTCCTGATATGCCATGAGGCTCATGAGCTGGGGTTGCTGAATATTGACGGGGGTCACAATACCATCCACAAAGATATCTTCATTGGGAACGCCCGCTTCATTGGCTGCATACAGCAGTTCTGCCGACAGGGCCATGCGCTCATTTTCATCTCTGGGAAGACCATCCGGTCCCCACATGAGGGCGATCATGTTGGCTTTGTATTTCACAACCAGCGGAATCATTTTCTCATAGCGCTCGGGCCTGCACATGATGGAATTGACAATGGCCTTACCCTTACAAGCGGCCAGACCAGCTTCCATGGCTTCGATATTGGATGTATCAAGACAAATAGGGGTCTCGTCTCCAATCGCATCCTGGACCGTCTTGACCACAAATTCCATGAGCTCCGGACCACCTTTTCTGGCGGGTCCCAGATTGATGTCAATCCAGTCCATGGCCTTTTCCTTCTGGCGTTTGGCTTCCTCAGCAATGGGACCCGGATCCTTTTCCTTAAACGCCCTGCCAATAATCGTGTTGATTACATTTAAATTCTCACCAATCAAGAACATGGCACACTCCCTTTTTCTAAAAGGTAAACATAATAAGTTTGTTGTGGCCCTGGCGTCATCCGGCCCAAGCCACAACAAACTCCAAAACGCGCTATTCCGTTTACTGCATATCCTTCAAGTACTTGGGCAGGAGAGAGGCATCTCTCGGTCCGATCATAATATCCCAATCGGGAAGGTCCTCTTCCATTTCCCCACTGATGGCCGCCGCATACCCCGGAATAATGATCTTCTTATGGGCAATCTTATCGGCAATACCGCACTTCTTAACAAATACGGCCACAGCGTCACCGGAAAACTTCCCGGCAGCCCAGGCGGTCATCACGGAGAGACCTTCCGTATCCATAATGAGGAGCCAACTGGGTACCCGGCTTCCCTCGATCTCACCGGCGACAATAAAGTATGTGAGAGAGAAATTCGTGGTAACGATTACCGGCGAATTTTCATCCGGTGTACCAATCTCATAAATCCCTTCGGTCACGGTCATGGGCCGCTGGGGATCCGTATAAATATTAAGCCGCTCAAGAAGGAGCGGAAAAAGGCTTTCACCCTCAAAATCGGAAAGCACCACAATACCCGCGTATTTGGCGATCAACATGGAGGCAATCAGCGTTTCCACGGCCAGGTTGTCCGCCATTTCACAGGGGAATGTGATGGTGGGAAAACCCAAAGATTTGTTGGCGGCCTTTAAGGGCGCCCGTCGAATAACCACCTGATCCTGCAACAGCGCTTTCATTTCTCGGGCGCCTGAATCCAGAACCAGATCTTTCAAGCCCATGCCCGTCAATTTGTCACTGAGGGCGATGAGATCATCCATGTTGTCCGCTTTGATTGCCA
>FLOH01001049.1_pt1 | contig 46143 bp, 27 predicted proteins | sample 756751 | NCBI WGS metagenome assembly FLOH01 (sample SAMEA4026879, study PRJEB14308) | marine metagenome | biome: coastal water; material: water | depth 74 m | reverse complement strand
GTTACTACAAAAGCAAAAGTTGAATTAAATACATATACATTTTTTGAGCCTGAGGGCTTGACAGAGCTTAAGGAAGAGATTGCGGCGGCGGAAATTGCTGCAGAACAAACAAGGATAGCTTTGGAAGCGGCAGAAGCGGCGGCCCTAAAGGCTGCTGAGGAATTGGTGGCGCTTGGGGATGGAGCGGAAGGAGAAGAAGAAGGACCCCTTAACGAGGCGAATGTGAGTGATAGCAAAAGTGATATCACTGACAATGATGCAAATCCGGATGTGGCAGGAGATGGGGAGCAAGGTGTGGAAGGCGGCGAACAAGCTGGTGGAGATTCTGAGAGCGGTGGAGCTGAAAGTGACGGAGGCGCGGCTGAGAGTAATGACACTGACAGTAATGACACTGACAGTGGTGACACTTACGCTGATGATCAAAAAACAACATCTAAACTTGAGAAAGATCTAAATAAAATTCTATCTGAGAGTGAAAAATATGATGGAGATGCAGATGAAGGAGACACGGAACCAGACGATTCAAATATTGTTATTCTCGAATCAGAGCGAGTAGAGGAAAAACTCCTTCGGGGAGAGAAAGCACAGGAAGAGCCAAAGGAGCCAGAAGTTGAATGGGAGGATTACTATCTTGATACTGACTACTATCTGCAATTCCTTGGTGATGATTTCTTTTCTTATAAGGTTTCCAGTCGACTTGTTGCGGCGGTTTTGAGCGATAGTGAGAATCCTTTTGTAAAGGCGGAGGATCCTGAAAGTGGAATTCTTACTGAGGCAAAAAGTGATATGCCTGCGGATGGAGAGGCTCTTATGAAAGTTACTGCAACTGTGTTTAACAAAAATGGGGAACTCGACACTGGGGCGAATCAGATAAAGTTTGAGCTCGCTGACGGTCAATATGCAAACATGGTTACCTTTGTAAATGGGGACACTATTGCAACAACTAATGGAGTAGCTGAAAATTATCTCCGTGCGGGGACAAAGGCTGGGAGAGTTACAGTGGTCGCATATGTCGTTGGAAATGAGCTTGTACCAATTGGCCAAAAGGAGATCTGGCTAAATCCTGGGGAGCCTGCTTCTATTGAAATACAAAGCGATACTTCGAGTCTTGTTGCGAATGGTCAGTCAAAAACAAATCTAACTCTTATCTTAAAAGATAAGTTTGGTAATTTTGTTTATGATTCTTTTGCAAGGATTGCGCTGTTTGTGAATGATTATGCGAAGTTTGATGAGAAGGCGGATGAGGACAGTGTTTATATTGGGACACAGGTAAGTGCAATGGAGGGAGCGGCTGAGGTTACGCTTTATTCTGAGAACAAAGTAGGAACCGCAAATATTGTTGCGGTTGTGATGGATTATGACCTTGAGGAAAAACTTCTTGAAATTGAGAATGACTGGAGTCAGATTGATTTTTCTAATTCTGTTGGAACATCGACCTCCTTTTCTTTGCTTGATCCGAAGGGCGTTCACCTAAAACTTACGCCCGATAAACAAAGCATGACTGCGGATGGTGAATCTATCGCAAAAATCAAAACTGAATTAATGTACGGAGACAAGGTGATTACGGGCTACAACGGAGAGATAGAATTTGAGCTTCTTACAAAAAATCTTGCTGAATTTTTGGCCTTCCCTCCAACTGAGATGGTTAAGGGATCGCTTCATCAGGAGAATCTTGTGCTTAGATCTCTAACCACTACTGGAACCGCCGAGGTGTTTGCGGAGATCGAGGGCTTCACCTCAAACAGTGTTAAGATCCAAATGACTCCGGGTGCGCCTGCGAAAATTTCTTTGGATGCCGACAAGGAGATTATCTATTCCGATGGAATTGAAGACACAATCCTTAGCGCAAGCTTACTTGATGAATACGACAATCTTGTAGATACAGATAGTAGTACTTATGTGGAATTTAATGCCACTGATGCCACCGAAGGATTTGTTAATTTTGAGGGAGCGCAGTCTTCCCTCTCTGCAGATGGAACTGCTTCAACTGCAGTTTCTGGTGGAACAATTTCCGGGAAGGTAAATTTGCGTGCAAAAATTGCCGACAATGAAACAATCGAGTCCGACGTAATTTCTCTCGATATCAAAAAATTGATTTCTTACGACAAGGTTAAGCAGTTTGATCCAAAGGTTCTTTATGTTTCTCTTCTTGGAGGAAATTTTGGAGAGGTAAGTAGTAAAGAAAATTTGGCTCAGGCTATGCTTTATAGTGGGCAGGTACAAGCTGTAGCATCAATCACAGCCTCTCCTAAAGATTCACAGAGATTATTTGGAGTTGATGCTCATGGAAAAGTCAGCGTCAATTCAGATAGCATCACTCAGACTGTTGTTCCTGCTAACACATCATTCCCCTATCAAAAAGTCGTCCTTTCAGATGATACTGCCGGCGAGGAGATTTCAAATATTTTCTTTGTTCCAAAGGGAGACACAACGATTAGTGTGACAGAGGAAGAGCTCGAAGATATTGAGGGCGACGGGATTTTTGTAAAAAATGTTTTTGTCACTCCAGAGGTTTATGAAATTGTGAAGGAGGGAGGTGGTGTAACGGTTAAGGAAGCCGAAGGTGCGGTTATAGCTAAGATTGATCAATATGGAAGAATCACACTTAGTGCTCCACAGACAGAGATACAGATTGCGGGTGATGAGAATGGAATTGTGGCCAAGAACTTTACTCTTGTTGTTTCACAAAACTCTCAACCAATAGCGGCTGTGAATTTCAGGCAGGACTTTAAATCAAACGTTAAGGTTGTTCCTTAAGGAGTTGATCTTTCAAGTTTTTTCCCTGGAGTTTATGTTCAGATGACGTCTTCGAACGCTAAATATGGGACTTCAAAGTTTTATTCTGGATCTTCGACCGCTGAACTGGAGGGGATATACATTGTAGATTCTGAGGCTGAGATTGACTCAAGTATGGCTCCGCAAGTTTCCTTTATGTCTCTTGAAAATGCGGATGAAAAATTTGGGCTTGGATTTGAAAGTGGAAATAAACATATGCTTCTTTTCGCAGCTGGAAATAGTGTGGGAATGTCGCACGTTCCTTATGCAACTGAGGCGGGAATAATTTATGGAGATCCGATGATTAGGATTGATGCTGAGGCGCTTAAGAGCGAGCTATCTGGCTACACAAAAGACGTTGGGAAGATGGTGTTTAATGGAGACCAAAATATTCAGGATCTTATAGAATTTGATTACAATGGCGATGGATACAAGGACATTCTTCTCTTTTACAAGGATGGGCTTGTGCGTCTTCTGGAAAATGAAATTAGTAATCAGAAATTCCGTGATCGTGGATATGTTTTGAATATTTATGGTGGAATTTATGCCGCCACCAGAATCGATATTAACAACGATGGATATGATGACATTATAGTCGGAACGGAGGAGAGCTGTACGCCGGGAGAGGTCTGTGTGACGCAATTCATCAATGATAAGGGCCACTTTATCAGGAGTAGTTTGAATTTAAAGATTGAAGGGAAGGCTTATGAGCTGAAGTCGGGAGATATGAATAATGATGGATGTGAGGATCTTGTGGTGAGTGATTCTGCTGGAAATATTAGAAGTTTCTATAATCAAATTACCGGTAGCAAGTGTAGTGGAATTGATGAGATGTATGGAGGGCCAACCTTCAATTTCGGAATCACTATTGATGAAAAGAAGGACGGCAATAATTCCTTGTTTATTTACTATGATGGAATTGCGCCTCCTTTTGATGGTAGTCCAGATGAAAACTATAATGACTCTACTTCTAACGAATATGTAAGTTTCCTACTTCCTACTAGTGAAGCTTCCGGGCAGGCTGAGATAAGCCAAAAGGCTGGAGGGGCGGGAGCATTCCAGGATGAGTACATAGAACTTCAGGGAGATATTCTTGCGCTTCAATCAGCGCTTGAAAATGCTCCTGATCTTGCGGGAAGTGATATTCCGCCAAGGACCTACGACAAAAATTTCGATTTCCATCATGTGATGAAGGAATTTTATTTTATGAATAATTCTCATAAGCAGACGCAGGATGTTAATGGAGAGTCTTTAAATGCGGGCGATTATGTGGACATGTTAGTGTCTGTTGGAAATGGTAGTGGGCAAGCTGTAAACAACTTTATGGTTTCGGATTTGATGCCTGCAACTATGACTCTTATTCCTGAAACTCTACAGTGCCTTGACCCTAATTGTGGAAAGATTGAGTGGGTTGATACAGGAAACATGCTGCGTCCAAAGGTTGTAAAGATCCAGAGTATAGCGGCAGGTCAGACCAAAACATTTAAGTACACCATGAAGGTCAATGAAGTTCCGAAGGTGAATTTTGATGTGGGTAATGATTTCGCAGATTACAAGAAAGATGACTATTTAGATATTTTTGTGCGCCCAACAGTTAATCCTGAGGGGATATATACCTACTTGTATTCAAGTGGTCTGAATGGAAAAGGGCATGTTGTCTTCTCGAAGAAGGATGTTTGGCCAGAGGACGAGAAAGTTGAGGAGTTGCCGAGCGATTGGGATCAACAGATGGTAGATTTGAAGAGGTTTGCCGATACCCCTGACTCCAAAAAGGATTTTTCAGATCTCAACAAACTAAAATCTGGCCTCGCAGAAGATACTGACTATAATGGCTGTCCTGATTCTTGGAATCCATTTAAGGCTGTTGATGATATTGGGGGAATTGTGAGTGATGTTTCAAATGCGGTTGCGAATGCGGTTTCCGGCGCAATAACGGCGCTCAGGTGTTCCGGAAAGGGGTGTGTTCCTATCCCATATAATTATGCGCCTTTAGTTCCAGGAGACCCCGCAATTCCTGGATGGCCACTTATTCATGGGGTTTCAACTCCGATATGGGTTGGGGTGGGCCCTTCAACAAGGGCTGACTCTGTTTTCAGACTTTACCTCTCACCTACACTTACTGTGGGTCTTGGAGTTGCTGCATGCATAGGGCCAGGTCCTGGACATGCCTCCCCTTGTATCGCAGTTGCCGTTCCCCTGGGGAAATTGGGGCCTTGTGATTTCTTAGAGGAGCTTGCACAGAAAGTAGCAGCTAAAATTAGCAATTCTATTAATGATACCGTTGCCGGGGCCTCTGCTATGATGTCCAGTGGATCTTCCGGTGGTGATGCTTCTATGCCTACTGACATTGTCCCTGCAGGAGAGGCATCCGATACTAGCAAAGATGTAAATAAGAATTTTGGATATGATGATGCCGATTCCCCTTTTAGTGTAAAGGGCGCTGTTAATTTAAAAATACCCGGCTTCCCTGCGGTTATAACAAACTGGCTGGATGGTCAGACGGATGAGATCTATAACAAACTTCTTGATCTTCCTGACTTCTATTTAATTTCTCCGGATTTTTCAAAGATTGGGGAAATCTTTACGCCGACCAGTGGAGGCTCAGGTGGCGATCAACCAAAATCAGTTGGAAAAAGCTTCCAGCAGTTCATGTCTAAAGTAAACAGTATGCCTCTGATTCAAATTGAATCCAAAGAGGTTCTTCTCAAGGTCCCTGCCATTACCAAGCAGGAGATTGAGAGGTGGAAAAGGTCTTTTTATTTCTGGAAAACTTACCATATTGCCGAATGGGAAAGGTTTAAAAATAGCTGGACATGTGTTCAGGATGAAGTTCATAAATCGGTTTGTGACAAGATTGGACTCAATGTGACGGAGTTCATTAAATCGGTTGAGCAAATAATGGAAAAGCTTGATGCTCTTGCGAACCTCCCTCGTGACATTTTGAATTTCAGAGCCATAGAGTCAAAATATGCACTTCAGCTCATTTGCTACATGGATGCAATTATGGATTTTGTCGGAGGCTATATGAAGAGGCAGGAAAAAACTATTGAGGCGTGGATGAAGCTCGTTGAGGAGATTATTAAAATTTACAAAGGATGGAGGGCCATATTGGATCTGGTGCTTGAATATCAGACTTCTTGTGATGTATGTAAAAACGATAGATTTAGTATGCTTGGGCTTTTACTTCAAATTTTTGCAGTAATTCCTTCCCCTCCTATAATCCCTATGCCAAAGCTACCTGACTTTGTTTTTGATATGTCTCAAATACAGTTTGGGATAAAGATTGTATGGCCGGATATTAAGTTTAAGCCTCAACCAATTAAGTTGCCACCTCTTCCAACCTTTAGATTCCCAGATGTGCTTCCTGAAATTGAAATAAAAGTTCCCCCGATTCCTATTCCGGATTGGTTTGATATTCCTGTTTTGATGCTGCCGGATCTTCCAGATCTTCCTCCTTTGCCCTTACCGGAGCTTCCCGAAATCCCACGACCACCAAGCATACCAAAAATCCCAAATGTAGTTCTAAATCTGGTGGTAAGCTTAAAGGTGATTTTTAAAATCCTTTGTCTTATTAAAAATGGGTTTATTCCTATCCCAGAAAGTACACTAAAAACTCAAATTGAGACTCTAACCCAGCCGAATCTAAAGGTAGTTCTGCCTATTATTGCTGCATTTTCAATAAAGCCTCCCGGTATTCAATACGATTATGTGGAACAAATAAAGGCGAACCTGAAAATTAGCATTGGTGCCGATATAACGGCAATTTATGGGCTTACAAAGTCTCTGGCAGATATCAGCAATGGATTTGTTGAAGGCTTTATTGGGGAAATTAACCATTATGGAGGGGACCTGCTTAGTAAGCCACTTCAAAATGCAATAGATAAAATCATCGATGAAATTGAAAAGAAGGCACAGGAGGCTATTGCTGCTGCGATTGCAGAGGCGGCCGAGGCTGCTGCCGAGGCCGCCTCTGCGGTAGCTGATAAAGCGACCGATATGGTTGATAACTTGAAAGACAAAGACAAGCAGGAAAACACCTCAGATGAATTATCCCTCTATGATTACCAAGATGACTTTGATGAATTTGTTAATGGCATGAATGAGGCGACTACTGAAATGGAAAATTATGTTGCATCACTCGATACACAAGAATATCCGGACAAGATCTATCTAAAATTTGGACAGAGTTATATGAATCCGGATGACCCTATGCTTAATCGAACTCTTGCACAGGTTGAGAGGGATATAGAATTGCGTGAAGCAGATGGCACCAATGAAATGGCGCGAAGTATTGCTAGCCTACAGAATATTGAGAAAATGCGTGATTCCCTCATTGCTTATACAAAAGATATCGATAAGTCTAATAGTCAGCTAAATCAAAATATTGATGATTATGGTTCTTTTGTGAAAGTTCTTGCAGACACTGATCCGACACTTGATTTAGTGGCTTCCCTATCAATGTCCTCGGTTGGAAATTCATATAGAAAAAATATAGAAACAACCGTTGTTAAAAATGCACTTGGTTCAAGTTTGTATGATCAAATTGACCTTAATCATCCGCTCCTTGCCGCTGCAGGAGACTCACCACAGGATGTCATTTCAAGTGGTAGTGGTAATGATGCCGCAGTGCCAAAAGGATTCTTCATTGTAATTGGAAATCAAAATGAAAATGTACTTAATTATACTGACGAGCTAGATGACAACAGCCACATGGTATTCACCGATACCGATCACGATGATGATTTTGATATTATTTACACCCTGGGTGCAGATGTTTACCTAAAAGAAAATTTCAAAAATACCTATAACCTTCCAAAAGGAAAAGTTGTGGTTGGATATGCAAGCAGTTCCGTAACAAATCTTGCTAAGGTTCGAGGAAGTGTTCAGGGAACAAATTCGCCTTATGAAGGAAATAAGGAGGCAGAAGTCACATGGAATATGCCGAAAGATCGTAACGTCTATGCATATGAAGTTTTACTCCGTGAGTCTTTGCTTGATGATGAAGATGAGTTTGCTCAAAGATATATTGTTCTTGCGAATCCAATTAATAGTGATGAAAGTAAGATGATTATGGATGTGCTGGGCGTAGATGCCGAGGATGAAAATGTTTCTGCGGCGTTACAACCTGAATATCCAAAACTCACGACAGACCTTGCGAATGGCAACTACTATGCCTCTGTGTATGCGGTATATGAAGATGGAAGTAAATCTGTAAGGCCTTCTACATCTATTGTTGCCCCTTCAATTTGTGCGGATAACGAGCCTCCTTTCCCTGCGGCTTTTGCCGATACAGTTCGAACGCCTATCTTCAAAAAGGTAACCGTGGATGCTAGTGGATCCTTTGATGCGGGAGGAGAAATCGCTGAATATGAATTAAACTTCCTTGGGGCTCCGGTTCCTGTTCAAAAATTCGCTGACTCTCCGAAGTTCAAGGTTGGGGAATTTGATAAGGCGGAAGATCTTGGTCTACATAAAGGAATTCTTACAATTAAAGATGAGTCTGGAAATCCTGCACAACAGAATGTTGATATTGAGGTGTTTGCCCCTGAGATCCAGCTAGATACTTCGTTTGAGAGGACTTCAATTGCAAGTGGAAAGACTGACCCCGAAATAGACTACTTCCCATTTTCTTTATTCAGGGAGAGGTTTATTTATCGAGTTATTGATGGTGGACTAAAGCTTATTCCGCGAACTGAAAAGATCACTACTCCGGCCGCTGATGATAATGGGAAATATCTTACAGATATTGAGGGCAACTATACTATTAGCGATTTTGATCTTATCGATATGATTTGGGTGGAAAATTCTGATGGCGAGATTATTGCCGAGATTCATCCGGATACAGGAAATATTGGGGATGTGGACGAGGGGTATTATGTGGAGGCGAAGGAGGCAATCGTGCCGACTGAGCCTACACGTGTGGAAATTCTAGCAAATGATGGAACTTTGATGGGAACAGTTTACGCTGTTGCAGACCCAAATACTGATATCAAAACTTATGAAGAGCTCCTATTTGATACCGATAACACTGAGCTAATGTATGGCGTAAATGTTAGCGATGTTAATCTCTCAGATCAGTTTGAATTTATAAGGTTCCCTTCAGATGATCTAAGCTACCCGGGTGGAGTGGCACTCGTGAACAAGGAAGAAAAGAAACCAATGACTGTAATTGATACTGCAGGAAATATTCTTTTGTTAGACTCTCGAACTACTATCCAAAAGAAGCAAAACGATCATTACACTCAACCATTAATTATCCAGATATTGTTTGAAGGAAAACTTGTCGCAGAGGTTTACATTTCACCTGGAAGAGATGGCGCGTATCTTGTCGGGCCTAATGACGTTCCTTATGCAACTCCTCGTGCACCTTCGGCTTCTAGCCTTTATGGAAATTTTGGTGATGATGGAGGAAAAATATTTGGAGATATCCACGACTATGAACTTGAGGGAATTGTTGAGGATTTATTTGAAAAAGGAATTGTTGAAGGAAGACAAACTGAGGATGGAATAAATCTAGATCCTAATGGAACTGTTAATCGTGCTGAGTTTGTAAAAACTCTTCTTACGATGCTATGTATCATTCCACGTGAAGAGGCGTATTTGGCAGATAGTGGGTTTAGTGACTTCAATTTTGCCGATCCTTTGCCATGGTATTACCCATATGTTAAAGAGGGGCATTTGCTTGGCCTTGTGGAGGGGTATCAGGGTGAAATGGACCAAAGCTCAGGCCTTACTCCTTTCCGTCCTGAGAAGACAATTACACGAGCCGAAGGAGTTAAGATGATTCTCGAAGCGCTGGAAATGCAAAAAGTGATAGATTTATCGTCTGTCAAAGTTGGTGAACCATGGTACGAGCCATTTATGGAAATTGGACAAGATCTTTCTCCATATATGACAACTGGAAACGTTACAAGAAATAATTTTATTATAACTCCCGAAGAGGCCGAGACTCCCGACAAGGTAATGACCCGTGAACAGTTAATGATTATGGCAAACAGAGTCCTGGAAATTTATAACTGTTTCGAAATAGATAAAGATCAAGATGGTATGTCTGATTTCTGTGAAGCCAAATATGAGATTGATGATCCTGAGGAAGATAGGGACAATGATGGCCTAACAAACTTTGTTGAATGTTATCACGGATTTGATCCTACCGACCAAGACACTGATGGAGGAGGAATGTTTGATGGGGCAGAGGTCGAATATGGAACCAATCCTTTGAACCTGCTTGATGATCCTTTTGATGACGACAAGGATGGCCTGACGAATCTCGCCGAACTTCTTGTCCATGGCACTGACCCAAATAATCCTGACACTGATGGTGGAGGGGAAAATGACGGAGATGAGGTTGCTGCATTTACGAACCCTCTTGTTGAAGGAGATGATGGAGATGAAAATGCAGGAGATCTGCGGGAAGGAGACAGTGGCCTTTATATTGTCCCACCTGAATGCAATCAATGTCCGTGTCAATCAACATTCCTTCATAAAGCTGATATAATTCCGGGAGACAAGTTCTTCACAGTTGTTTCAACGCTTGATGAAAGCCATATATTTAATAAGAGTAATGTCGTTACCATTCAATCCGTAAACAAAGAAGATGAGTAAAAAAATTAGTAAATTAATCATAAAGATCGTTGCTATCCTAATAATCCTTGGACTTATATTCCAAATCATTATTTATACGATTGTCTATGCAGAGGGCCCAGAAGCGGAGCTTCTTCCACCCGATCTCGACGTAATGCTTGAGAATGCCAAAAACTCGATCGGTGAGGCCTCTGCTTTTGGTTGTGAGAAAGATCTTGCGCGCATATTCGATCTCGAAACACTCAAATTCTTTAAATTTGTAGAGACAACATTACAAAGTGATTACGATACAGGAACTCTTACAAATAACATCCTGTCGGCATTTGTTGAATACCGAAGAGAAATACGCGACAACATGGCTAAAGTTCATGTTGATACTCAAGTATCATCGCTTGAAGGATTCACCTTCCAAGAGTCCCTCTCTGGTTTTCAGGGCTGTGTAAATCTTTCCGAAACATATATTGATGCTGCAAAGCAGGAAATGATTCGCCAGATAAAGAACAATCAGGCTCAAAAAAACACCACTACTCTTATGGAGAAATTCGACGACCTCGACCAAAAAATGCGCAAACTTAATTTACTAGTTGCCCGCCTCTATGGAATGTTTGGTGCCTTTAGGGCCAAACTCCCAGGCTTCTTATCAAAATGTTTTTAGTAATTCTTAATGAAAAAATTTAAAAATATCATTCTCGTTCTCCTTCTAGCGCTGATCTCATTCGGATCAGTGATAGGCGCTCATACCCTTTATGCGGTAGATGACGATGATGAACTTCATGATTTTTCCGCATATAAAAATCCATTGTTTTTGTTTGAAAAAAAGGCTGTCTATCACATCAACATGAATAAGTTCTTCAATGAAAAGTTGGAAGCATTATCCACACTCATTGATAACGATCCTGCATTCCAAAATAATGTAAACTTCATCACTCCAGAGGGTGTGAATTTTGAAAACTGGCGTGATCTCTGTGGGGAAAAAAATCTAAGTACCTACTGTGTTTCCATGACTGCAACCGAGGCTTATATTGACTACTCTGTTTACCTTCAAAATCTTAAAGGGAAAATAGAGCCAGCTAAGACTATTTCAGAAGCTTTGAAGCTTTCAAGGAGTCGTGACGCAGGAATCACAAAAGAAATGACTGACTCCAAGAAAGTCATTATAGGTGCTGCGGCTGCATATGATGAGTATAAACTTGCTTATCCTATGCATCGAAAGTTTCAAGTAATTCACGAAAGTTTAATCAAATATAAAATTGCATTAAAGAAGATTCGAGACAGGGCGACACAGTTCCCAGTCCGCTTCATCGATTCTTCTTCATCCGATTGTTCATAAAATATTATGAAAAGATTTTTACCAGTCATTATAGGTGTTTCCATAGGAGTTGTTGCAGCGTTTGCAATGATTTCTATTACTGATGGAAATATCGCACAGGGGAAAATCAATGCCTGGGATAAGCTTGTAGTTGGATCTGATCAATTATGGAATTGGAACGATGTATTTAATCCATCATCTAAGGGAACAAATGTCTATAATCTAATAAAAACAAAGCTTACTGAGAAGCCAGAAAATGACGCGATTGCTCAGATTGCTCAAAAATATGGATTTACAACTACGGAGGCCGCACAGGCTGTTGAAGGGTCAATTACAGTTGTAACGAATACACTACGAAATAAATCTCCTTATCAGATGCGCGAACAGGCAATCGCCTTATTAGAGGCTATTAATGAGGATTATAAATTCCTTCTTGAACTATTTGAGATGCAACAAGAGCTCGATGCCTCTATTGGTATGTCACAGATCTTTGCAAATGGGGACATTTCCGATTCCGGGTTCGATCTAATTCGCGATATAGAGATAATGGAAGAGATTTTGTTTATGGAGACCGCTCCAACAACAGTTGGAGGAGAGTTTATCAATCAATCCAAATCTCCCTTCCTTCCAACAGATGAATTCGACGAACAAAACAGCTACCTTGCAACTGAAGGCCAGACGGCTTTGGGAACTAAAGAATTCCCCCTTTCAGTCTATACCGGCCCTGATGAAGATTCATCTACCGGAGGAGACGGAGGAAATAATGGTGGAGAAAAAACTTTTGAAATTCTCAACGAGGACATTTGCCCAGATGAGAACCCTCTTTCTGAGGCTCTAAATAATTTTGATGAAGATAATCCCATGGATACAGAAGGCCCTCAACAAGCTAATGCTGGAGATGCAGGTGATAGCGACCCAGAAGCAGGAGGAGCGGCTGATGAACCTGTTTTAGAGCCAGATACTCCTGTCTATGAAAAAGTGATCGGTGCTCCAAAAAACGACTGGAAGAAAGATTTCTGTGCTCCTCCTATAGGATCCGGAACGGGAGCAGGTGCAGGAAGTTCATTTGGGAATGCTGGATTTAGTAGTCCTTCCGGAGTTGCTGATTCCCTACTTAACTCTTCTGTTGGTGCCGCCGCAGAATATGGAGGCTATGGCATTTCTGCTTATGCTTCTATATGTCTTGAAACAGAGCTAATTTGGAAAACTGTAGTAAGTTACCTCCCTGGCCAAACATGTGTTCTTTGTGAGATAGATAAGATAGTGGCATTAATGAGTGAGACCCTAAATCACTCCCTCACACCAAATAAAGCTACTGGTAACCTCTTTGAGTCTGGGAAGTGCAAGAAGGCCACTGGAGGAGTCAGTATGCAGTTTATTTGGGTAGAAACACCATTCATGACACCGCCAAATGACGATGCCCTACTTGGAAGCAATATGTTTGAAGAGTGGAAAAAATTTGCTGATAGATATCAACCATTCAACTTTAAAGATAAATATCAAACAGAAAAAACTGCACTTTCTGCTGCGACTGGTGATCCTTCAAAAACAAACATTACCGAAAGTGTTGTTTCTGAAGTACTAGGGGTAATAAAAGCTCAACAGTCGGAGGCTCAGTTTGAGATTGAGAAAGAGGCCAAAACACAGGATATGGAAAATGATATTTTGTACGCAAAAAATGTCATCATGCAATTTAGAAAAGTTAAATCTTTCTTTAGTGGATACAAAGCACAATATATAAAGATCGACAAAGACCTCTGCACAGTTATAACAAATAAGGAGGACATCCAATAAATATGCAAAACAACATCTTTAAAACTAGATTTCTCTCATCACTACTTGCCATAACGATAGGGACAATAATGCTATCTGGAATCGCCCTAGCTGGAGATGCTGCCCCTACAGAAAAGAAAGACCTTTCACAAATGAGTGCGGTTGATGATAATGGGAACTTAAGCATTGGGAAGTGTATCGCAAAGGGAAATACAGACTTTGGATCTTTCATCCGCTCCCTAATCGCTCTTGATGGATTTTGGTATGGTATATCAGAGCCATGGAAAGATGTTCTTATGCGAAACCAGTGTCATGTAACCGATCTTTCAAATCTTGTTAAACAACAAGATGCAATCCAAAAATATATTCGAGATGCCTTTTTAACATGTAAGGCCGAAAAAATTCCTTCCCTCAAAAGGGCTCTAACTGATGTAACCGCAGAGATTTACTATGTGCGAAATGTTGTTAATCCAGCTTTTGGACTAGGTCTTCTTCCTGCAAACATAAAGGCTAGCAAATTGAAGGATGAGAAAGATAAGGAGAAAGCCGGCGTAGTTTTCACTTCTGAGCTATTCCTTGATAAGGGAAAGCTCTATTCGGATATGAAGAAAAAGTATGGAGACAAAAATAAATATTTCTTTATAGAAGACTTTGACGACAAGTTTTCTTGGTTTGAGCAAAAGTATGCAGACCGAAAAGATAGTTATGTGGTATGTGAAAGAGGTGGGTGGAAGGATGTGGCTGACAAATGGAATGAATTTAGAGATACAATTCTTTATGGAGGAGCGTTCAAGGATTTTGCGAAAGATGTAAAAACTGCAGCAAAACGTAGTAAAGAAAGGCGTGATCAAATATTAGACACAAGTGCCTCAAAGAGCTTTTGGGCTAGTACTGCAGAACAGTTCCAGATGAATATTAATGGTCTTTCAGCAGGAGATGGATGGGATGAGATCTCTGCAGAATGGGATAAATACTCTCCTGGCAAAAAAGATAAGCCTAAAGAGGAACCGTCTGAAGGGAATACTGATAGTACGGATACCTCTAATGAGAAGGCTGTTGCGACACAATCAGAATTTCTACATGCATATACAAAATCCGTTGTGACAATGGACTTCATGAAGCATTATGGAGAGATGGAGGTGCACTTTAGAACAAACTATGGACTAGTGAGTGATTCTGCAATAGGCGGCATTTTGGCTGAGATGGATGCCTTGAATAAGGAGATTTTGGATAGCCTGACTCCTCTGGATAAGATTGATCAGTGCACCGCTAAAATGAACAACAGGCAGTGTCCAAATAAGAAGTAGTAGCTAAAAGTAAAGACTCCCCAGTCCGTGAGGACTAAGGAATCTTTGGGCTTTTCTAGGTTGTACCGCTTGCGCGGTTTTTTTTATAGCTCGCGGGCAAACGAACTAAAGAGCATTGGAGATTTTTATATATCTTAGGATATTGGACTATCTGTGAACGAGCTGCATAACCATATCTAACCATCTCTCTTTTACTGTCTCCTCCTTCATCATGATTCCATTCATTTCAAGGGTAATGTCACTAACTTCACATAGGCAGTACGGGCAACTGTGAGTGTGGCTTGAAACTGCTTTACCACATGATAAGCAATGAATGATCATTTCTGTCGTGCTTTTTAGAAAATACTGTAGTGCCCATCTTCGTCGTTATTCTTCTCTTCTTTAAGTAACTTCTCTTTCTTTGGTTCTTCGGTGACTTTGCTCGGTCTTGAAACAGTCATCCTCTCATCGAGAAACGATTTTATATCGCTTTCCATGATCCGATAGACTCTTCCGAGCTTAATCCCCTTCAATTTGCCTGCCTTAATAAATTTAAGGATAGTAAAGGGATGCACCTGGAGGATTTTTGCGACCTGATCTGTCGTGAAGAATTTTTCTTCCATTACTTTGATTAAGCTTTAATACAGTTTGTTTAATTTAATTAAACCTTACTATATTTTATCACTTTTTAAGCAATTCTTCAACACCCTCCGTTGTTTTTAAATATCGACTTGAGCGAGCGCACTTTATCATAGTAAAAACCACTATGCAATACTTTTGGCAAGTTAATTTAACTTTACTAAACTTTATTAAACTTTACCCGTTTTATATACACCTGAAAAAACATGCCCTACCATAGAAATTTACCCAATTTGATTAAACTTTATTAAACTTAATTAAACTTTATTAAACATTCCTGTATGAAAGATTTATTTGGAAAGGAGTTTCTTTAACCAGAGTCCGGTGTATGATTCCTTGTTTTTAATTATTTCCTCAGGGGTTCCTTCTGCTATAACCATACCTCCCTTATCCCCTCCTTCGGGGCCCATATCGATAACATGGTCTACAGACTTGATTACGTCGAGATTGTGCTCAATAACAAGGATTGTATTCCCTTTTTCCACAAGTTTTTGCAATACATCAAGCAGCTTCTTAACATCATCAAAGTGAAGTCCTGTTGTAGGTTCATCTAAAACATATAGAGTCTTACCTGTTGACCTTTTTGATAGTTCTGTAGCTAACTTAATACGCTGAGCCTCTCCTCCTGAAAGAGTTGTTGCAGGCTGTCCAAGATGTATATATCCCAATCCAACCTCACAAAGTGTTTTTAGCTTGGTCTTTATGCTTGGAATAGCCTTAAAGAATTCCAACGCCTCTTCCGCAGTCATTTCAAGCACTTCATATATATTTTTACCTCTATATCTTATTTCCAATGCCTCATTATTGTATCTTTTTCCCTTACACTCCTCACATGGCACATAAATATCTGGAAGAAAGTGCATTTCTATCTTTTTGATACCGTCTCCACTACACGCCTCACACCTTCCACCTTTTACATTAAAACTAAACCTTCCAGCCTTATATCCTCTCATTTTCGCCTCCGGTGTCTGTGCAAACATATCCCTAATATCAGTGAAAACACCTGTATATGTTGCTGGATTTGACCTTGGCGTCCTTCCAATTGGAGACTGGTCTATATTTATGATTTTATCCAAATTCTCGAGTCCTTTCACCTCATCATGCTTACCGGGGAGGGCTTTTGAGCCATAAAGCTCCTTTGAAACGGCTCTTACCAAAATATCATTCACAAGTGTTGACTTCCCCGAACCAGAAACTCCTGTAACACCAATAAATTTCCCAAGTGGGAATGACACTGAAACATTTTGCAGATTATGTTCTCTTGCTCCCTTTATCACTATTTCTTTTCCATTTCCTTTTCTTCTTACTTTTGGAACCTCAACTTTAAGTTTCCCCGAAAGATATTTCCCGGTTACTGAATTCTTATCTTTCAAAATTTCCGCAGGTGTTCCTTGAGCTACAACTTCTCCTCCATGCTTACCTGCTCCTGGTCCTATATCAAGAATATAATCGGCTGCAAGCATCGTATCCACATCGTGCTCAACAACAATTACCGTATTTCCGATATCACGAAGGGCAATTAGCGTTTTAATGAGCTTGTCGTTGTCGTTCTGGTGCAAACCGATACTAGGTTCATCTAATACATAAATAACGCCTGAGAGCTTCGATCCTATCTGAGTTGCAAGACGGATTCTCTGAGCCTCTCCTCCTGACAAAGTATTGGCAGCTCTATTCAATGTTAAGTATGAAAGTCCAACATTTTCCAAAAATTTAAGACGATTATTCACCTCCTTTAGTATTTGTGATGCAATCTCCTGTTTCATCGGGGAAAGATTCAAATTATTAAAGAGGCTTGTTGCCTTTGCAACTGACAAGTCAGTCATATCAATTATTGAAAGATCATTTATTTTTACAGCTAATATCTCGGGTTTTAATCTTTGCCCCTCACACTTCGGGCACCTCAATATCCTCATATAACCTTCAATCTTCTTTCTTACATAGTCTGAATCGGTTTCAAGGAACCTTCTTTCTAAATTTGGGATTACCCCCTCAAAAGTAGTCTCATATTCGCCCGAAAAGCCTCCTGATTTCTCAGGGTTATCACTTACTGCTCCTATTTGAATCTTGTACTTGTTGTTCTTATCTCCATACATTATCAATTCCATCACATCTTTTGAGAGCTTTTTCACAGGAACATCCATCGAAAACCCTCTTGCCTTTGATACACTCTCCAAAATCCTATTATACCAGGTTAAATGTGATGTTGTCGCAGACCAAGGCATAATTGCCCCCTCTCCAAGAGTCAGATTATGGTTCGGAATAATAAGGTCCGGATCTATTTCCAGCTTTGTCCCAAGCCCATGACACTCTTCACATGCCCCATGCGGGCTATTGAATGAAAAACTTCGTGGTGAAATCTCAGGAACATTTACGCTACAGGTTGTACACGCAAAATGCTCTGAATAAACTGTGTCCTCACCAGTTTCATGGTTGGAAATCAACATAAGCCCCTCTCCAAATTTCAAAGAAGTCTCAATCGAATCTGCAAGACGAGTCCGTGCAGGATTTGGAAGATCTATCTTCTGTCCGGATGATAATTTTTTGAATTTCTTTTCAAGATCATGAACCACAAGCCTATCAACCACTATCTCAATACTGTGTTTTTTGTTTTCATCAAGCTCTGGAACATCAATTATTGAATAAACTTCTCCGTCAATCCTTACTCTTACAAACCCCTCCTTCTTTATCTTCTCTAAGGCTTTCCCATGCTGCCCCTTCCTGTCTCTTACCAATGGAGCAAGTACCAAAATCTTTGTTCCCTCCTTCATATCAGCAATTTCTGAGAGAATTTGTTGGTGTGTTTGACGCTCAATCGGTTTCTTACATTTTGGACAGTGTGGCGTTCCAACCTTGGCGAAAAGAAGACGTAGATAGTCGTATATCTCTGTAACAGTTCCAACTGTTGACCGTGGATTTCGAGGAGCGGATTTTTGATCGATGGAGATAGCCGGAGAAAGACCCTCTATTGAGTCAACTTCCGGTTTGTCCATGAGCTGTAGAAAATTTCTCGCATATGTTGAAAGACTTTCCACATAGCGTCTTTGCCCCTCAGCGTAGATTGTGTCGAAGGCGAGGGAAGACTTTCCCGAGCCTGATAGCCCCGTAATAACGGTAAACTTATCCCTTGGAATTTCCACATCTATATTTTTCAAGTTGTGAAGACGAGCTCCTTTTACAACAATTTTTGAAACGGCCACAAGAATTCTTAAATATATGAATATACGCAAGTAAGGAGTTTAACTGAGTTTTCCCTTATTGGCAAGGATTTATTCTACGGGCTTATGAAAGAAATGCACCCCCGATTTTGGATGAGGATGGTTTCGTACGAATCGAAGTAATTTCCCGTACTCTTTGTGGTTTTCCTTCTTGTCGAAAAGATAGTTTAGGGCCATATATCCACCAACAAGGAACGGCACAATCAGAAATGTTAAATTCATTTCCAGTAGGATATTGAAGATTGCGTGAAGCCCAACGGAGATTATGATTCCTTCAAGAAGCTTTTCCTGATGAAATAGTTTTGATTTTCGCAGATTGAAAATTTTGTGTAAGAAAACTGTGACTTTCGCTCTATTTCCACGAATCTCCTCCTGTAATATCGGCCCCGCGAAGTGTGCAACTCCATAATAATAGCCAAGCACCCCTGAGAAAACCAAGTGTGCGAATGTAGAGAATGATGATCTAAAAATGAACGGAAGCAGTAGATTTTGTGGCCCCTGACTGATCCATATATTGTAGAAATACAGGATGTTTTCTGTGAATGAAAATCCAAGCGCCGCTATAATGAAAAATTCGATTGAATCGTCTATGTTCTTTATCTCGTCATCATCAACTAAATGCACGGAAATCAGCTTCATTATCTCTTCAATTATCCCCACAAACATAAAGGTAATTATTACACTAAGTGGCAAAATAATCATGTTTGAAAACCCAATAACGTCGTTTGTGTAAAAATCTGCAATTCTAAATGCGTTTATCCATGGATAAAACTGCCATGAAAACTTGTACAGAAGAATCGGAAAAACGGCTAGTGCTCCCAGTAAAAAGGTAAGCGCAGTTAGATTTCGCGTTTCGGGATGTTTCTTGAAAAAAATAACTCCCCAAACGAGTGCTGGAACACATGCTAGGATTATTGACCCAATGGTTTGATATATTTGCGGCATTGATTTAATTAATGTCCGTATATTATATCATGTTTTTGGTGCCTTGGCAATGCTGGCCAAGACCGAGCCTGGCCCTATAGTTCTTGGTTTATTCATGTTTTTCCCCGGGGATTTTGGGCTACTTTACGGCTAAAAAAAGCCAAAACAGCAAAAACTCACGAGAAAACCCGGAACTGGAAGCTCTCTTATTCTATTTCCGTAACGTGGCATTTTCCCGCCGGGATGCTACCCCCCAAATTCTCTGTGTCTGTAGTGGTAATAATTGTCTGGCAGGATTTTATCACTTCCAGAAGGTGAGACTGGCGCCCTTTGTCTAACTCAGAGAAAACATCATCTAGCAGAAGGATTGGGTTTTTGCCTGTTTTTTCTTGGATATAGTTTATTTCAGCGAGTTTAATAGAAAGAAGCAGAGTCCTAAACTCCCCTCTTGAGGCGGATCCATTAATTTCTTTATCATCGATGAAGAAAACCAGGTCGTCCAAGTGTGGACCAAGGCTGGTTTTTGCCTCAAACACATCTCTTTTCCTTTTTTCCTGAAGCATCACAACATATCCCTCGTGAGTTGTCTTTTCATCCACTTTGGATTTGTGTTTGATCGTGATTTTTTCACTTCCTCCAGAAATTTCGTGATAGGTTTCGTTCGACTTTTTTTCTATAAATTTGATTAGCTCAATCCTGCTTTTGGTGATAGCAAGCCCCAAATGTGCAATTTGCTCATCCCACACGTCAAGATCGCTATAAAGATTTTTGTCCGGTTCTCCCTTAAAAATTGCATCTCTAATTGTGTGTAGGAGTGAATTTCTTTGTTTGACCACCTTGTTGTACGAGGAAAGATCTTCGAGATATTTGCGACTCGTTTGTGAAAGAACCGTATTCAGATATTTCCTTCTGTATGAAGGGCTTAGATAAAGCATATTCAGGTCTTCTGGATGAAACAAAACTGTAATTAAATTCCCAATATACTGGCTATTTCTCATATTAACCTCGTTGATACGAAAGTTTCTTTTAACTTTAGGCGCGATTGAATAAAAAACCTCAAGCTGACTTTCTTCATCATCTGCCTCCACGGTACAAGAACATTTGAAGTAATCCTTCCCCCATAAAATCAGGTCATCCTTGTGTAGCGTTCTGAAGGATCGCCCAAGAGAAAGCGAATAAATCGCCTCCAAGAAGTTTGTCTTCCCCTTCCCATTCTCTCCTGTCAGAACAATCAAATCCTTGTCTATCGGGAAATCATATGTGTATTTTTCGTAGTTTCTGAAGTTTTCTAGTTGAAGTTTGCGCAATTTCATTCTATTTTTTTAGTGGTCATTATTTTACACCACTTTAATCAATAATATAATTTCAAATGGCAAAAGACAAAAAACCAGTGGATATAGATGCCATGAGACACTCATGCGCCCATGTTCTTGCACAGGCAGTTATGGAGATGTTTCCTGAGGCGAAGCTTGGTATCGGTCCACGAATTGAAGATGGATTCTATTACGACTTTGATTTGCCACGGACGCTTATTCCTGAAGATTTGCCAATTTTGGAGAAAAAGATGAAAAAGATCATGAAGATGAATCAGAAGTTTGTAAGAAAAGAACTACCAGGAAAGGATGCTATAAAGTTTTTGGAACAGACTGAGCAGAAATATAAGCTTGAGATTGTTAAGGAGTTTGTTGAGGCTGGAGAGGATATTAGTTTTTATGAAAATTTTAAGCCAAGTGATGATAAACCAATGTTCGTCGATCTCTGTGAGGGCCCACACGTTGAACACACAGGCCAGATTAAGGCTATTAAACTAATGAAAATTGCAGGAGCCTACTGGAGAGGAGATGAGAAAAACCCAATGCTTCAGAGAATTTATGGAACTTGTTTTGAAACACAAGAGGAGCTGGATGCTTACCTAGAGCGAATTGAGGAGGCAAAAAGGCGTGACCATAGAAAGCTGGGAGAGGAGCTGGATCTTTTCAACACTTACGATGAGGCCGGAGCCGGTCTGGTTTATTGGCATCCTAATGGAGCCCGTATTAGAAGTATTATTGAGGATTTCTGGAAGAAGAAACATTTCAAAAATGGATATGATGTTGTTTACTCTCCACATATTGGAAAGGCATGGCTGTGGGAGACTTCAGGACATTTGGACTTTTATCGAGAAGGAATGTACAGCCCGATGAATATTGATGGAGAGGATTATTATGCAAAACCAATGAACTGCCCATTCCATATTCTTATCTACAAGCACAGAATAAGGTCTTACAGAGATCTTCCACTAAGATGGGCTGAGCTTGGTACTGTGTACAGATATGAGCAAAGCGGGGTGCTACATGGCCTCCTTCGTGTTCGTGGATTCACTCAAGACGATGCACATATTTTCTGTACTCCTGATCAGATAGAGGATGAAATTTTAACTGTTCTAAAATTCTCTCTTGAGATGTGGAAGGATTTTGGATTTGAGGATATCAAGGCTTATCTTTCAACTCGTCCTGAGAAGGCAGTTGGAGATCCTAAAAGATGGGAGCAGGCTACTAAATCTCTTGAAAAAGCTATTAAGGCTGAGGGATTGGAATATGAGATTGATGAGGGAGGAGGAGCTTTTTACGGACCAAAGATTGATCTTAAAATCAAGGATGCCCTTGGTCGTGAATGGCAGATGACAACAATCCAATTTGACTTCAATCTTCCTGATAGATTTGATATGAACTTTGTAGGAGAAGATGGAAAAGATCACAGACCATACATGGTTCACAGAGCGCTACTCGGTTCTATCGAGAGATTCTTTGGAGTGTTAACCGAGCATTATGCTGGAGCTTTCCCAACTTGGCTTGCACCTGTTCAAGCAAAGATTCTTACTGTTTCTGATAAATTTAACGATTACGCAAAATCTATTTCTGACACCTTGTTTGATAAAGGAGTTAGGGTAAAGGTTGATAACTCAGACGAGACTCTTGGAAAAAAGATCCGAAATGCTGAGATGCAAAAAATCCCATACATGATTGTTGTTGGAGAGAAAGAAGTTGAAGACAAGACAATTACAGTGCGTGATTACGCAACAAAGAACCAGGAAACTATGAAGGTGGAAGATTTGCTTAAAAAAGAAGGATTAGAGCAAAATTAGTTTTCCTCCCTGGGGTCTAATATTTCTTTTTATAATCATGGCGTTAATTGCGTCTTGGATTGCGCGTTCTTTTGCTGTCATCCTTAGCCCGATTACAGGATTTAAATCCTGCTGTTTTTCTGTAACAGGCATTTCTATTCCTTCTTCGTGTAATTTGTAGACTTTTTGTCCATGGTCATTTATCCCAATTTCCCATGCTAAAGTTTTTCCTCCTCTGGGTCCAACCTTGTAGCACTTTTCTTTTCCTTTTTCTCCAGTTATTTCATATGCAAGTCTCGGTTTTGTTTGCCCACCTACTACTTCATAAAATCTTGTAGCTTCTTTTTCTATCTTCCTAATCAAATACAGAACCCCATCATACACCATTTTTACCTCCATATCCTGAACACCACCACCATACTTCCTCTTCTCTGACAATTGAATCTTTGCCCTGCTCCACTCCGCTGAGTATTCAATTTTAGGCCCATCAATATTGCCCGACCTTAATATTTTTCTCATTTCTGCTGCAATCTTTGTTATTTCCTTTATTAATTTTCTTGTTTCTGAATTTGGGTTTTTTATTTTTGGAGCAAATTTTGCCTTTTGCAAGGTCGACAGCATAAGCTTCCTTTGGTCAGGATCTCCCATTATTTCTTCTATTACTTCCCGATTTATTAGACCTCCAATAATCTTTCTACTGTCTTCCTTTCTCTCAGAAAGAATACGAAGTAGGTGCAGTCTTTCCCTTAGATGATTTGTATCAAATGGAACTCCTCCAAATCTTGTACCTTTACTCGGTGTGAAATTCTCCCCAAAGTCATGTTCAGTATTTATTACTTCCGCTAGCTGCAGTATGTAATCCTTGAATGAAAGATCAACTCCTATAGATCTCTCAATGTCATATTTTTTTGCCTCCAAATATGATGCGTGATCTTTTTTCTCTTCATCCTCTGACTGATAAGACAAAATCTGAAACTCAAAGCGCTTACTAGCTTTTTTAAATTGCCCATGGTCATCTACCCCCATTGCTGGAATTTCAAACTTAAGCGTTATTGTTATGTGAATTCCCCTGTGCTCTCCCGTGCTATGCTCATTTGTTCCTCCTTCAAGAATTGTGTATCTAACCCTACTTATATCAATATCGTTACCAAACTCTGCAAGAAGTATTGCGAGTACTTTTGTAACTATTTCATGAAGACGATCGAGTGTTTCTTTATCCCAAACCACTTTACCATTTACTATTTTCCTTGCGTATAGATGGGGTGGAAGGAACATTCTTCCTCTTATTTTGTCGGCTATCCATTTGTGGATCCCTGCAAGAATCATTTTTCTCGCACTCGATACTACTGATTTTGCCTCTGTATCTATTTCTACCCTATCAATCTCTATATGTTTTTCATCTTTATCCAATAGCTTGTCCATATCTTCATCCTCCTTCTTCGCAGTTGGAGGATTTAGAATTGTAACTCCTCCCCACTTCTCACCATCCACTATTCTATCAAATCTCTCTTTTAGCCTAATAGAGACCTTTTGTTGTAGTGGAATGTCCATTGAGGCAACTTCACGAAGGATTCTCATCAACTCGAGTTTTGCTATGACATGCTTGAAAATAACAAATGATTCACTGTCGTGTGGTGGCATATCCATAAGGGTTTGAAGGGTTCTTATGTCTATTGCCTCTTTTACTACAGGATGAAAGCTTTTGTCCGGAAACAGCTCGCTAAATGCCTCATTGGCTTCTTCTGCGAAGACTCTAAGTGCAGGATCCTTTTCTCTCTCCGTTTCTGACCATATTCTTGCAGCGTCTTCAATATAATAATCAAAATAGTGCTTACGAAGCTTGATATAACTCTCCGAAACTCCATCATACATCGATAATTTTCCTTTCAATTCTTCAATGTGCGATATTAGAGCATCAAAATTACCATTACCCTCCTCGCTCTTTTCCATTAAGAAAAATTCTTGGATAATATCCAAAGTAAGTCCCTGTCTTTCGGTACGCACAAGTTGGTGCTGAAAGATAGTGGTAGCGATGTCTTTTGAGGAAGGCCTTCTTAATTTTCTAAGGCTTTGTGCAAGGTTTATATATAAAGTATTTTCTGTTTCCTCGTCGAATTTTGGCCGCTTTTTTCCTGGAAATTTTGAATAGATTGTATCGAGAATTTTTTTAAGACTGTCGGCCACTTCTCCCTCTTCTTTCTCTCTTTTTTCAATTCTTTCTACCGCTTCCTGTTTTGCTTTACTCATTATTGCGTAGGCCCCCCTCTGATCCAGGTCAATTTGTTCATATGGCCGTAGGGCTGGGTTTTGTGCCATTTCGTTGATTATCCCCCTTATTCCACTTATTTGTCCCAAAAAAAACTTGGCTTCCTCTGGGGATAATTTTCCATTTTCTCGTGCAGCCAATTGGTTCAGCATATCCTCAATTGCAGCGTTAAAAACCTGTCTATCGATTTGGGTTTCTTCCTGTGTGTCGGGTTTGTCTGGTGCCATTTGGTATAAATAATATTGCACCGAACTTTAACAGGTTTTTCCCCTTGTGTCAACTGTTCTCCGCCATCTTTTTCCCTTATTCATCCAACGCAAAAGGATTTGAGTATTGAAGTTTTCTAGCATCTCTCTCCTCACTGGATTTGTATGTCATACCAAATAGATCTGATCCAGCAATAACACTCTGCATTATCTTTCCATTATCTGTTTTCACTACCCTGTCTAGCACATCTCCAAACCTATGAAATGCGGTGTTTTTTTGGTTTTGTTTTTGTTTTTCTGCTGCATCGGTCAAACTGCCAACCTTCACATCATAAATCCAATAAGCTAAATCCTTTAGTTCCGGATCATCGTATGCCCTTATTATATCTTGCATAGTCTTATTTAACTGATTCATAAACGCCTGTGGTGGCTGATCACTTACTATTGTTGGAGAATTTAGTGTTGATCTATCCAACCTCTGATAGGTATCACGAGCAGAAGTTTCCGCTTTTTCAAATTTGTTTGTCATTATTCCTTCAAAACGAACATATGATTTCACCGCTTCAATTAATTTGTTTTTGTGCTTGTCGTGCTCTGAAAGAGATCTCATGTATTGGCTAAATCCCGGGAATGCATTGGCATATCCCTCAATGGTTAAGAATTTTTTCGAACCAGTTGTTGACTTACACGTATCAGTAATTACCTGCTCAGTTGCAGGAGGTAGATAACCGAACATATCGTCATGATCTAGATTCTCTCCACTTCTAATGGCTTTGTTAATACGATTTTGTGTGTCGTCACTTGGAAGAATATACTCCCACATGAATTTATCCACAGCCGGATTTGGCTCTGAATTCATTGGATTTGACCCATCCCATCTTCTTATCCAAGACCTGTAATCCTCAATGGTGAAACGATGATCTTTTGTTCCTCCCTTCCCATCTGGACGTTCGGCTCTTGCTGTTAAATATTCAAGTAATGGAAATTTTGGAAGTAGCTCTGAGTTTATATGCGCAATACGATCAAAAGACATAATTGTTCTTCCCTGTGGACTTTGTGCGGCAACTCCCTCTATCATATAATACACTTTTGCCTGCATTGACGATTTCCCCATATCTATCGCATGAAGAATCAACCCTTCATACTCATGAGAATCGACATATTTCCCCTCTTTGTGCATTTTAAGAAGTGTTTTCATTCTTCTTTCATGCCCTCCCTGCACACCCTCAAGCTCTTTACCCTCTTCATAGTAATTCTTTGCGTTTGAAAGATAAGTAGACTTGTTTTTCTGATACCAGTCACTGTATTGACCTTCTCCCCAAAGTGAATCAATTGCTCCAGCAAGAAAAGAGAATCCGGTTCTATCATCCTTATCTGAAATTTTTGTATTTGGATCACCATTTTGTGGTATAGGAATACCAATTCTTGCATCAACAAATCTGTTCAAGTTTCTCCATATATCAATATCATCCCATCTCATTTGCCCTTTTTCGGTAAGCACAATAACTGCGGCTTTAAGCTCGTCTCTATTGCGTGTATATCGGGCTCGATCCTGAATTTCGTTGACACCTTTTTGATCGAAAGATTCCTTAAACTGGTTTACCTGCTCGTTCTCCGCCGCCTGGTTAATACGCTTCATTTCCGGAGCGAAGAAAGGTAGCTCTGTACCAACAGATGAATATTTCTCTTTCTGTCTCCTCTTGAAACGATTGTCGTAGTACTCCCACATCGCTTTTGCCCACTCCCAAATATCACTAACAGACAAAACTCTAGTCTCGTCCCAAAGTTCTTTAAGAATTCCAGATTGAGGCGATTGCATTCCCCCAATTTTTTCGACTTCATCAAATGACAATGCCTCTTCATATATTTTTTTCGAGAAATCTGTTTGTTTTCCTTGTCCTTCAGTTTTTGCCTCATCAGGGGCGGCCTCTCCGTATTTACTTAGGTCGGGCGCTCCTGGTGGAAGCTTACTAGGATCATTTGCTACAGGCCTAGGTGGAAGAGGTATATTATCACTTCCTAATTCTTCCTCCTCTTCCATTTCTTCAATTTCCCCTTTGTTTTGCGCCTCCATATATGCATTCATCCCCATTCTCTTTGTTATCCGTGGAGACTTTTCACCATGCGGAGGATATTCTAATTCAATAACATCTGCCTCTCCATTTTCTCCTTTAATTCTTCGTGCAACTCCTCCTGTAGGATTCCCATATTCATCCTTCATTTTCACTCGTGATTCTTTATCTCCACTTGGAAATGCGAATGTATTGCCTCTTACCTCCTGTATTTTTGCTGCAACCTCATCCAACTCCTCTTCTTTCATATCTCTTTGATAACCACGTTTTCGAAGTAGCATCCCGAATTTCCCAAGTTCAAACTCCTTCTGATTCCTATCAAAATACAACAATGGATCTACAGAATCGGCCAGTTGAAGTCGTGAAAGCACCTCAACAGGTTTATCTAAAGTTACAAACCATTGTCCGTTACGATTTTGAACTGAGGAAACTGTAAAATTAGATTTTTCATATTCAAATTTGTTTGTTTCTTCATTGTAAGACTTAGCAATCTCCGCCTCAAAGGACTCTCCAGCAAGACTTTCAACCGGCTTCGCTCCGAGTTCGTAGACGTATTTTTTATCAAATACTTCAGGTTCTTTTATGTTTTCATACCCCTCAAGGGCATCCATCTCCTTCACAAAATTCACAAAACTCTTTGTCACCTTTGTGTCTTTCCCCTCCTCTGAATACTCAATTTGCATTGATCCTGCTGCCTGATCTGAATCAGGAAGATCAAGCTTCTCTCTTTCAAAAAATATTTTATGGATTTTCATTCTTCCCATTTTTCTTTTCGCCTCACCGCTTTCTGCATTCACCTCTACTCCTCTTAATGATTTTCCTCCACTTTGAGTTGAGGATGTAAGCATCCACCTAGTGATCTCGGAAACTATGTTCATGTCCATCCCCACTCGCGCAGAGAATCGTTTTATCTCCTGGATTTGTTTTCTTATTCTAATAACATAATCCATCCACTCGTTCTGCTTTGTTCCATCAATTTTATCATCAATATCGTTAAGTTCTTTTGTTGTAAGTTTAATTTTCTCTTTCAGCTGAACATATTCCGGATCTGTCTCCGAAACCTGTTGAGCGATCAACTCTGCCTGCTTTTGTTGTAGGGCCTTCAGTTCTCTAGTTTTTATGTTTGCCTGTGCAAGAATGTCACTCTCTGGTGGCTGTTCAATATCCCAATTCATCTCCCTTTTCTTGCTAACCTTCTCTGCCTGAGTAGACCTAACAGCTTCATCCACAGTGGTATGAACCTTGTCTCCTGTTTCCTCCGCAACTGCTTCTTCTGCATCCTGAACGCGAAGTTCATCGAGCTGATTTACAATCTTTTTTTGTTTACGCTTATCAATCGGAAGCGAACTCTCTTCCTTTATTTTATTTACAAGGATAATAGCCGCCTCTTGCTCCTCTCCACTACGACCAAGCGCCTCAATAATTCTAATAATCGCTCTATCGGACTCTGGAAACTTACCCTTCGCAACAGCCTCAACAAGGTTCTTATAGTGATTATCCTCCATCCTATTAGGATTCTGAATCACCTCCTTGTTAAGCCTAGCCAGGGTCTCTCCCTTAATCTTCCCCTTCCTAAACTGCTCCGCAATCTTCTTCCCATGCGGCGTAGTCTGCGCATTCTCCAACTCCTCCATTACCCGCACCTGCTCACCGGTAACCTGCTTCCCATCCTCTAATTGTTTTGTCGTTGTGGACATGATTGGGGGTTAGGGGTTAGCTCCCGTCTGCTGGTGGTTGTGGTGTTGGTATATTTGGATCGTTAGGATCAGGATCATCTGCATCAGGAGTTCCATCTCCATCTGTGTCAGGGGCTGCTGGATTTGCTCCTGCTCCTCCGGCTGTTGTTCCTGCTCCTGCTGTTCCTGTCGATGCAGCAGTTTTCTGTTTTGCAAGTTCTGCATCCAATGCCGTCTCTCCATCTTTAGTTCTTCCTTTGCCTCCTCCAAGTTCATCAACCAATGTTTGGTATTTTTCATCCCCAAGAGACTTATGGATTTCTTCTTTTGTTGGTACAATTCTATGACCGTTCACAACTACAACTAATTTCCCAACTTCTTTTATTAGCTCTTCCTTCTTTTTCCCTCCCTTTATTTTATCCCCAAATGCCTTCATTCCTTTATTGATTTCTTTTGCTGCCTCCTTAGCTTTGCCGTCATCATTACCTGCATGTTCTTTTAGTGTTTTTCCTCCATATTTACTTTCATGTGTGACTTCTTTGGCTGCCGTATCAGTATCTGCTGTGGCCGTAGGAGTTGCACCTGAGGCAACATCTTTTGCGCCTACGACATCTGAATGCCCAACTATTAGTGCTCCTAACCTCTTCCTTTCTTCTATATCTTCCTTTTTATCTCCCTTTACTGCTGCATAGTCTTTAATGTGCCCTCGTAGTTTATCGTTCAGTTGGTTATATGCTGGCGTATTATTCTTCATAAATCCTTCAAGTGTTTTTCTTGATTTCTCACTTCCATTCTTTATGTCTTCCCCATATTTTTTTAAGTAAGAATGTGCTGTTTCTTTATCTTTTATCTTCCCCGATTGAGATAGGTGGTCAAAAGTGGGCTTATCACCAAATATGTTTTGATATAGTTTCGCATCTTTTTCTGAAGTGTCCCCAAACATTCTTTTAGCAGCATAAGCAGCTTGAGAGAGGGTGGCGTTTTGTACCTGTCCGTTTGGAAGTTTTACCGGCACCATTGGGATGTGTTTTAGAGGTAGCGCTCCTAACCATTTTCCTGCGCTTTGTGCGGCTCCGGTTATTGCTGTAACTGTGCTCTCGGCAATTGTTCCTTCTGCTGCGGATTTGATTCCAAGCCAAATAACTGCAACAGTTCCCAGAGAAACTATTAAGTCCTGCAATGTACTAAACCCTACCAGAGGTAGTCCATCCGATGGATTAAAATTCAACACTGAACTCTCTTCAAATGCACTTAATCCTCCTATTGCCCCTATCATTATCCATCCTACTGTCATAGAAAGGCCTATGATCAATGGCGCAATTGCGTGCTTAATGAATTTTTCTGAGAGACTTCCCAATGCTCCAAGTTTTTCCTTTACTGTTGGAATTGCGATTGAAAGCATAAGCACTGGTGACATAGCTATGACTAGCCAAAGAACTACAATTCGGGCTAGTAATATGATAAATAGTGACACAAATGCAACCATGTATATCACATACATTAACATCCCAAAAAGAGCTGAAATAAATAGTTTTTCGATGTTTTCCACTTTTAATGGGAGGTCTCCATAGAAAAGAATATTTGAGTTATTCAACACCATGGCTAGTGCCGCATTTCTTGAATTATATTTAGCCAAAAATGCCCTTCCCTGTATTGACATTGAACTGTCCGGATTGCAGAATTTTGCCTCTCCTTCTTTTTTTATATCTTTATTAAATTCTTCCTCCAGCTCATACTTTTCTATTTCTGCCAAAATTGTGGCTTTTGTTTTTGCCTTATTGAATGGCCCCAAATATTCCATTTTACTTGCAACTGTAATATATATATCATTCTCAAATTCAGTTTCACTAATTGATTCGGTTGCATTCTTGCCCTTGAGTGCCTTACAAAATCTTTTTATTGTTTCGTTTATTTGTTTTTGTTCTTTCTCGGGAAGCTTTTTTATATCTTCCGGAGTTTGTGCTATTGGTATAGTTGAAAGTCCTTCATTTACCTGATTTGGAAGTGTAAACACAGAAACAGTTAGAACATTTACTGTGTCCAAAACTACTTTTATCCCTAGGAATGAAAAATTCACTGCAATTATCGCAACAATTATCTTGGGAAGAATCGCCTTGATAGAATAGGTACTTTGATCGTCTCCTATTCCCAACACATTGTATAAGGCTATCCCGACCAGCCCTACTATAAACAAAATATTTACAATATTTCTTATTGGAATCCATATTTCTCTGAGTGTTGTTTCCATTCCAGAACCGAAAAGCAAACTGTTATCCATTAGCCCTCCTATCATTACAAGAATTGGCCAAATTGCTTGGTTTATCCACTTTTGGAGTCCAATTACCATGTTTGCGACTCCGTTCAATTCCCTTTGATCAATACCCTCACCACTGGTGTCTTTTTTTGTACATATGGTTCCATCTAATCCCGCCGCATTCTTTCCGTTCTCACACAAATACCCATCTATTGTTCCTGATCCTTGATAAAAACACATATTCTCTCCTGCGGGTTCAAATCCAGCAGCTTTACATGCTAAGTCTGACACTGACTCCTCCGCATGCGCCACGCCTTGGAAGGTTAGGGGCATTATTACTGAGATTGTTAGGGTCAGTAGGAGGGATTTTAGGATTCGTTTTAGCCAGATTTTCTTTGTTTTTGTTGTCATTTAGTTGAGTAGGTTGAGTAGGGTTGCGGCTTCGGATGAGTTGCTGAGGAGGAAAGGGAGGGCCATTGTGCCTGCTCCGGTTCCGATTGCTATTCTTTTTAACATTGATTTTTTCTTTTTTTGTGGACGTCGTTGTTGTTGTTGTACGGATTGGTTTCTTTGGATTCCGTTTTGTTGTTCCTGTTGCATTCTTACGGTTTCGTCTTGAGCTGTGTTTTCAGCTTGGATTTTTTGTTCTGATTGTTGTCCTCGGGTTTCGTCCATTGTTTTATGCGGTTACATCATCTGGGATGACCTCGGTCATATGCTCGTTAAAAGCTGCTGCTGCGTTGTCGCCAGTTATGTTCCAAATATTTAGTCCGTAGGTAAGGCGTTTCCATGATTGTTCGTCTATTGGTGCGCCATCTATTGTTAGGGCTGAGTCTCCTTGAAGCTTGATCATCCCTTCTACTTTTTCTATGTCGGCGATGCTTGCTGTGACTTTGGTTGTGTCTGTTTTTATTGCATCATCCTGCTTTTTTGTGTCTTTATCTTGTTTTTTGATTGTTTGAAGATATGCCATAAAGCCGTATGGAGTTGGTTGTTCCGCTGCTTCTGCGCATTTGTGGGTGTATGTTCCAATTAAGGATAGGGCTTTGTTGCCGCCTCCTGTCAGGATATCTGCGGCTTTTGGTGTCATAGCTGTAAAGTCTTTTAGGGCTTGCTGTCCGCTTCTTTTTTCCTCGGTTGAGCGGTTAGCTGCGCTTCGTACACTGAAGTGTGCAGCTTCGGGACTTGTTAGGATTCGTTTTGCTAAAATTGCTCCTCCAGCTCCCCAAATGTGAGGGATTGAAACTAGATGGCCTGCGAGTTTCACAGGATGTTTCCACGCATCGTCCACCCACATGTTAACTCCAACATTGGTAGCGATTGTTGCCCACATTGCTCCTTCGAATACCGTTAGGAGTGTGTTTTTTATGGTTAACATTTCACCAGCCTGGTTGGTTGAACCGTAAGCAAATTGGGCATGTTCTCGCGCTTTTAGGTAGAAGTCGTTTCTTTCTTTGTATAGCCTTGCGAATTCTGCTTTGTCCTCTGGTTCTAATTCTTTTCCCCTAATATCTTTTGCCTCCATGTGGCTAATTACTCCATGTTTGTTTGCTTCTTTTAATAGAGCGAGGGATTTTAGGTGTTGCTTTCCGAATTCGATTCGAATAGCTGGTTCCATTAAACCAACCATTGCCCATCCCATTGGTTTTTCTGCTTTGTTGGAGCCATCAATCATCCTTTTTATTGTTGCGAAAGATTTTGTTTTGGCATCATCTACGGACCTTTCTACTCCATCCTTGTCTTTTTCTGCGATGCCTAGACAAAACATTAGAGCATTAATGATTTGTGGTTTGTCTTTTGAGGTCAAAAGCATCTCAGTAAGAAGTTTTGCATTAAGGACAACGTGGCTTTTTAGGCCTTCCACTACCTCTTTGTTAATTTTGTCTTCGGTTGTGTGTGTAATTCTTCCAATATAAGCCGCTATTGTTCTTGATCTTTTATCTAGCTCTGTTTCTGTGTCTGCTTTATCAAGAGTAGCAAGTGTTGTTTCCAGTAATATCGACCTAGCAAAAGAAAGGTTGCCCACATCTCCCTCTCTGTCTTCGAATGAATCGATTACTTTTGTTCTTGCGGCCTCGTATGGGTCTTTTCTTACTGAGTCGTCATCTGGTTTAGCTGGTTCAGATGGTCCTGTTTTTGTTGTATCTGGTGACATAATTATATTTTTAGGAATCTAAGGAATATATCTGTTATGGATTCTGTTTGGCCTTCGAGTTCTGGGATTTTTGAGATTAAAAATTCCCTCACTATTGCTGGATCCTGATCAAACAGATCAATTTTAATATCTCGCGCAATGTCTCCGTCTACACGAATGTATAGATTTCTGAAAAATGGAGGTTCGTAAATTATCCAAAATGATTTTATTCGACTAAATGGATATTTTCTTCCTCCAATCTTTACTCCGATTCTTGAAATTCCAACCTTTATCTCCTTTGGATGATTTTTATTCATCACATAATATGCGAACACAAAGGCCATTACCGCCAATGCAAAGCTCCATTCTCCCAAGAAAAAACAAGCTACCAGAAAAGACAGAACAAGTGCCCCTGTAACCAGCTTCCATATTGGCCCTCTTTCGTGGGCATGGTGATCTGGAGCGGTCCATTCAATTTCCGCATGGTCAAATGCGCTTGGAAGACTCTCCATAAACTCTCTTTCTTGAGCCTTCTTTACTCTCCGTGAGTGTACTTTTCCTTTTATGTGGTTTTTTATTTTTCTTATCATTTTTGCTGTTTATTTTTCCTATTATATTACCACAAAAAGCCCTTTAGATAAAGGGGTAAGTGTAAGAAAGTGAAGGAGTGGCGGAATAAATTATATTTGCCTCTTCAGATTATGATTTTTTCGTCGTTGTTCTTTCGTAGCGCAATCTGGGTGAGGATACGCTCACCGTGCAATGTTTTGGATAAATTTCAAGATGGAATGCTGGATTTTTGGCTTGTTTGGGGTAAAATAAGCGTGCTTTCGAGGATTGATTAGGGCAAAATTCTCCAGCCTTCCTTCACAATTAGGGATTAATAATTTCTATGAAAAAATCAAAAATGACAAATGGTGATAGAAAAGTTTATGCTGATTTTGAGCTTTGTGGGCAGAATGCGAAAAAGTGGATGAACAAGTGTGTGATGATGTTGCCCGAAGTTAATCGCAGGCGCATTTGGGAGAAAAAGGGATTTTCTTGCATCTATGAATTTGCTGCAAAATTGGCGGGGATGAGTAGGGATAAGGTGAATGAGGGTTTGCGAGTGATGGCGCGGACGGAAGGATTGTCGGAGTTACGGAAAGTTGTAGAGAAGAAGGGAATTTGGGCGGTTAGGCCTGTTTTGCGAGTGGTGAATGAGGAGAATCAGGGGTTTTGGGCAGAGAAGGCAAAAACAATGAGTAAGGGCGTTTTGGAAACATATGTACGTGATACTTTGAGTGCTGAGAAAAGAAGGAAAAATGGCCGTCCTGGGACGGCGAAAAACGATGGGGTGCCAGTGGATAAGCCAAATCAGTTGTCAAAAATTGAGATAAATGTGAGTGCAGAAATAGCAGAGAAATTAATGGATATGAAGGGAGATGACAGCTGGGAAGATTTGATGAATGAGTTGATTGTGCTGAAGCAGGAAAGAAAAAATGAGTTGGTAAGAATAAGGGCAGAGATTGAAAGGGAAAAAGAGGAGAGAGGTGAGGATAAAAGGTTGGAGGATGACCAAAGCACGTGCAGGAATAAGCCTGTGCAAAAGTTGCTTCGCGACATGTCCCTGTAAAAATTCAGCGCTATGTGAGGTTGCGAGCTCGAGGGAAGTGCGAGGCGCCGGGTTGTCGGCGGGTTGGTGCAGAAATGCATCATACCTATCCATTTGCCCTAAAGCGCGAACATGACCCGGATAAAATCAGGCTTCTTTGCGAAGATCATCACCAAATTGCTCACCATGGCTTAATTGATGACGATGGGCCGCCGGAGACGTGGAAATGGTTAAAGCAATCAGACATTTTGGACTTTAGGAGCGTGATAAATAATAGGATGCTTGAATATAACCGGGCTCCTACATAATGCAAAAAGAGCCCCAGATTCTTCCTTTTCTTTGGATAGAATTATGGAGCTCCCTAGTTTGTTTTTAACAACACATTCAGTTTACTCGTTCCCCTTTTTACACGGTCCTCTTTCTTCTACTGAGTAGTATATGGCATTAGTGCCACTTGTCGCGCTATTTTGACCGCGTTTGAAAGTTTTTTCTGATTCTTTAGACAAGTTCCTGTGTAGTACCTAGGAGTGATTTTCTTGTATTGAGTAATAAATTTCCCAATAAGTGAAACATTTTTGTAATCAATTTGATTGATGTTCTGATCACAGAAGTAACACTTTCTATCTTTATATGTTGGCATGACTTAAGTTGTTAGTAATTAAAATACGTTACCATCAGATGAATAACTGTCATCAACAGGAGCAGCTTCTAGAAGCTCTTTTTCCTCTGCACCAGAACCGGCATCGTCATCACCTCTCTTTTCAAGCATGATCATGTCGTGAAGAACGACTTCTGTTCTGTATTTTTTATCTCCTGTTTCAGTTTCCCAGCTTCTTGTTTTTAAATACCCTTCAAGGTAAACAAGTTTTCCTTTTTTAAGGTACTTGTGGCATATCTCAGCCAATTTTGCCCATTCTACCACCTCATGGAATTCTGTAGATTGTTTCTTTTCTGAGTCGTTTGTTACCCACTCTCTGTTAGTTGCAATTCCAAATGTTGTAATTGCTTGCCCTCCTTGAGTATCTTTCATCTCTGGGTCTCGAGTTAGGTTTCCGACTAGAATTACTTTGTTTACTGATCTCATATTAATTTATTGTTAGATTATTTAGATTATAATGATATGTCCGGATCGTTGATAATGTTTCTTAGCTTTTCATCAACATCATCCAGTGAATCCGCTTTAGGCTCCTCCTTCTTTGGAGATTCCTCTTTCGCAGCCACTTCTTCCTTCTCATCAGCTACCTCCTTAACTTCTTCTACTTCTTTCACCTCTTCTTTCTTTGGTGGCTCCTCCTTCGCAACTACTGCTTCTTCGACCACTTCTTCTTTCTCCTCTACTTTTGGAGCTGGTTTTGGAGCTGGTTTTGGAGCAGGTTTTGGAGCAGGCTTTGGCGCTGGTTTTCTTGGAACTCTTCCTGGATGTTTTTTCTCATCCTTAGCTTTCTTCTCTGCCGCTTCTTCTATTTTTGCCTTTGCAGCAATCTTTTCGTACTCCTCAAATGAAACAAGTTCATAAGATGATGGAGTCTTCACAACCAAATATCGAAGGATATCTTGGTTAATGTTCATAGGAAGTTCTAGTTCCTTTAGGCCTTGAGGTGGAATTGTAAAATTCAAGGTTCCGTAATATCCCTGATCTTGCTTTTTGATCGTATAAGCAAGGTCACGAACACCCCAAAGATCCTCGTTAAATATTTCCCCACCGTTTGAAGTAATCAGCTCCTTTATTTCGCCGACTAGTTCTCCTGTCTTCTTTTCGCCTAGATCAGATTGCAGGATGAAAATAATTTCATACTTGGTATCACTCATTGTTTATGGGTTAAGAGTAATGATTTTCTCCTAAGCCCTACGCCCGTTGTCGTAGAGCAAACGCTAAAAGCAGTGGGAAGTTACCAAATTGAGGAATTTAATGCAATAGCAAAAAACAACTTTTCCCTGTTTTGGTCAAGGATATATTACGAGAGGTGTTTTCAACCCCTGTTTTCCTTCACCCTATTCCCCCTCTGAAACAAGCCCTTATTTACGAATTTTCCCCTTTCCCCTTGCCTTCAACACAACAATGTGATAAAAAAGTCAAGATCCGCGTTTTGCTGGCAGGTCCCCTAATCATATATAATCCTAGAGATGGAATTAGCAGACTCAACACTACAGGTAAATCACTTTGCTAGGAAAAAGCGTCACTTCAAGGTCTTCTCAAAATCTGACCTTGTGAGGATACACCTTTCAGATGTCATTTCTTATGTTCGTCGCCCATTAGACTTTGTTTTGGAATCGCCAGCGGTTATTTATCCGAGGCGATTTTTTATTGCATTACGTCTTTTGGTTTCAGAGTTTGTGCCTGTTGCTCCTCAGGGAAGACTTCTTTTTAAAGCTGGGTTTATTGCGGTTGCCGCACTTGCGCTAAGTTCTTTATCCCCAGGAGGAACTCTTACTTACGCATCAATGTCTTATTCTCAGGATTACATCCATGCATATGACATCCCAAACGATGTCTTGGTATTTGAAGGAAACTATATGGAGAAGGTTAATCCTCCTACAAATGAGGCAAATCGTGTGGGAATGACTGATTATGCGATGCATACAGTGGAAAGTGGGCAGACTCTTTCTATGATTGCTCAAAGATATGGAGTAACTATTGATACTATTAAGTGGGCAAACGACCCAATAAGGTATTCCGATACAATAAGAATCGGGCAGAAGCTAAAAGTTCCGCCTGTTAATGGTATTGGTCATTCAGTTGCAAAGGGTGACACTCTTGATTCTATTGCTAAGAAATATGCTATCACTTCCGAGGCCATCATCGCTCAAAATGCACTAGAGTCTGATGTTTTATCTGTTGGACAAAGCATATTCCTTCCTAATGCAAAACCTATTGAGGCTCCTCCGGTTTATATTGCTAGAACAAATTCATATTCCTCAAATGCACGAGCAACCTCTTATGCACCTTCAAATGCAGCTCCTGCGGTTGGAAGGATATTCATTTACCCAACTCGTGGAAAAATTACACAGGGATATCGTGCAGGTCACTATGCCCTAGATATTGGAGATAGAAGCATGCCTCCTGTTTGGGCGGCCGGTGCAGGAACAGTTATAAAGGCTTCTTCCGGAACATGGGGTGGTGGATATGGAAATCATGTAATTATCGATCACGGGAACGGTCTTCAATCATTATATGCGCATTTTGACAGTGTTAACGTTTCCGTTGGAGACTATGTTAGCCAAGGAGATATAATCGGAGTTATGGGTAATACTGGACGTGTTTATGGAGCAACTGGAATCCATCTTCACTGGGAAGTTATCCAAAATGGAATAAAACAATACCCAGGAAACTACTACCAATAAAATGAATATTAAAAAGGTCTTTCTGTTTGTTTGGCATGTCCCAAGAAATCTTCTTCGGGGGTTTGTTTGGGTGTATCAACGAACTCTATCGCCGGACCATGGCATTCTTAGGATCTTTTTCCCTCACGGCGCATGCAAATACCACCCTACCTGCTCGTGCTATGCGAGAGATGCACTGAAGAAATACGGAGCTGTTAGGGGAACGTTTAAGGCGGTGTGGCGGGTATTGCGGTGCAATCCTTTCAGCAATGGAGGCAATGATCCTGCCTGAGTCTTGACTTTCCTCTGAAGATAAGTAAAATCCATTTGGCTTTTGTTGGTTTAACTTTTTCATATGGCTGCAAAGAAAGTTCTAATTAGCGTGTCTGACAAGACAGGTGTAGTTGAATTTGCCGAGAAATTGGCAAGTGCGGGTTTTGAGATCCTTTCAACAGGAGGAACAGCTCGAGCGATCAAGGAGGCTGGAGTAGAGGTTCGAGACGTTTCTGACTACACAGGTTTTCCTGAAATGATGGATGGAAGGGTAAAAACGCTACATCCAAAGGTTCATGGCGGCCTTTTGGCGCTGCGAGATAATGCGGAGCACATGGAGCAGGCAGAGGCCAATGGAGTTGAAATGATCGATATGGTTGTTGTGAATCTTTATCCATTTGTAGAGACTATTGCGAAGGAGGGAGTTAGCGAGGAGGAGGCAATTGAGAATATTGATATTGGTGGACCAAGCATGATTCGAAGTGCTGCGAAGAATTTTAAGTTTGTGACTGTGGTGACTGATCCGCAAGATTATGAGAAGGTTTCTGGAGAGATTGCGAACGGTGGCGAAACTTCGCTCGAGACACGAAAATCCCTTGCACGTAAGGCTTTTACAATGACTGCTTCTTATGATGAGGCGATTAATAATTATTTTAGAGGAGTTTTGGATGAGCCGGAGCTGCTTGATCTTCATTACGAAAAGGTTTGCTCTCTTAGATATGGGGAAAATCCTCAGCAGAAGGCTGCGTTCTTCCGAAATCCTGAAAACACTGATTCAAATGTGACAAACGCTAAGGTGTTGAATGGTAAACAGCTTTCTTTCAACAATATTGTGGATGCGGATAGCGCGTTTGAGCTTGTGAAGGAATTTGATGAGCCAACTGCGGTATTTGTGAAGCATAATAATCCTTGTGGTGCTGCGAGTAATGGGACTTTAACCGAAGCTTTTAAACAGGCATATGATGTTGATCCAATGTCGGCATTTGGTTGTGTTATCGCGGTAAATAAAGAATTTACTGAAGAGATGGTTGATTACATGAAGGAGAAAAAGATGTTTGTAGAGCTGATTATTGCTCCTAGTTTTGAGGAAGGGGCACTGAAGCGGTTGAAGACTCGTGAGAATTTGAGGATTTTGGAGGCGGGAGATGTAAAACTTGATAAAGAAAAAACTGATATTAAAAAGGTTGCAGGCGGACTACTGATTCAGACAAAAGATATGTATGCGCTTAAGCCTGAAGATTTAAAAGTCGTTACAAAAAAACAGCCAACAGATGAAGAGGTTGCTTCAATGCTCTTTGCTACCAAAATTTGCAAACATGTGATGTCGAATTCTGTGGTGATGGCCAAGGGGCTGATCACAACTGGAATTGGAGCTGGCCAGATGTCTCGACTTGATAGTGTAAAAATTGCTGGAATTAAAGGAGGAGATAGGATTAAAGGGTCTGTTATGTCTTCAGATGCCTTCTTCCCATTTGCCGATGCGATGGAGGAGGCCGCTGCACTTGGAGTTACAGCATTCATTCAACCTGGAGGTTCTGTCCGAGATGACGAGGTCATAAAACGAGCAGACGAGCTTGGTGTGAGTATGGTATTCTCCGGAAGACGATATTTCAGACATTAAAATGAGTATTTTAGACGCATTGATACTTGGAATTCTACAGGGCATAAGTGAGTTTTTGCCTATTTCTTCGAGTGGGCATTTGGTGCTGGGCGAGCACTGGCTTGGCCTGGATGTTGAGGGATTAAAGAGTTTTGATGTGTTGGTCCACGTAGCAACTTTGCTCGCCATACTTGTCTATTTTTGGCGAGATGTTTGGGGAATGATTCGTGCGATATTTATCAAAGGGGATCCTTATAGAAAATTGATTGGATATATTGTGTTGGGAACTATTCCCGCAGTGCTGATTGGGCTTTTTGGCGGAGATATGATTGATTATTACTACAGGAATGTGGCGGCGGTTAGCGCTTGGATGATTGTGGTGGCGATTGTTTTCTTTTTGGGAGAATACGCTTACAAGAGAGTTGGCAAAGGCAAGATCAACCTGAGAAAGGCAATGATTATTGGTGCCGCACAGGCTTTTGCATTGATCCCCGGGGTTTCACGTTCCGGATCTACAATAGTAGCTGGTCTTTTCCAGGGAATAAAGCGTGAGGAGGCAGCGAGGTTTTCATTCCTTCTTGGAATTCCGGCTATTGCCGGTGCAGGGCTACTGACGATCTTAGGTGATTCTGGGGCGTTTTCTACTCCTCCAGAGGTTTTACTTGTCGGGTTTGTGGCTTCCTTCTTGGCTGGAATAGCGAGTATCGCTTTTTTGATGAAGTTTTTGAAAAAGCATAGTTTAGCGGTTTTTGCTGTGTATTTGTTGGCAATTGGAAGTATTAATCTTTTTTTGTAGACAAACACGGGATTTGTTAGTACGATAATTAAAAGTACTAATTTTCTCATATGGCAGATATTAAAAACTACAAAATAGCGACTCTAGGGAGTCATACGGCTCTTCAGATATTGAAGGGGGCAAAAGACGAGGGATTTGAAACGATTTGCATATGTGAGAAAGGACGTGAAAGGCCATATCAAAGCTATGGTGTAGCTGATCAGATAATTTTGGTCGACAGTTTTAAGGATTATTTCAAAATTGAGCAACAATTGATTGATCAGAATGCGATAGTTATCCCTCATGGATCGTTTGTTGCATATATTGGGGCAGACAAGATGATGAATGTGAAGGCGATGCATTATGGGACTAAGGGAATTTTAGAGTGGGAGTCAAACAGGACTAAAGAGCGTGAGTGGCTACTAGATGCGAATATTATGCTCCCTCGTATTTTTGATAAGCCAGAGGACATTGATCGCCCAGTGATTGTTAAATTCCATGGAGCCCTCGGAGGAAAGGGCTATTTTATTGCAAATACTACAGAGGATTTTTATGAAAAATATAAAGCTTTTGAGGGAAAGGAGGGACACGACGACTATGTTCTTCAAGAATATGTTGTTGGAGTCCCGGTTTATTCTCACTATTTCTATAGTCGCCTTACTGGTGAGCTTGAGGTGATGGGATTTGATAAGAGATACGAGTCAAATGCAGATAGTATTGGGCGAGTTGCTGCGAAAGATCAGGTTGATGCGAATATCAGAACTACATATACAATTACTGGAAATATTCCGATTGTTCTTCGTGAATCGTTACTTCCTACAATTTTTGATATGGGACAAAATGTTGTAGATGCATCACAAAAACTCGTAGACAATGGTCTTTATGGCCCTTTCTGCCTAGAAGGAATTATCGATCCTGACCTTGATTATTACGTTTTTGAAATCTCTGCAAGGATTGTAGCGGGCACAAATCCTTACATTGACGGCTCTCCATACACCTGGCTTCGATATTCGGAGCCAATGTCGACTGGACGAAGAATCGCTCGTGATATAAAGATGGCGATTGAGCAGGATGCGATTGACAAAGTTTTAGGGTAATAGATTTTCTGGTACACTGTGGGTACTATTTTTAGATATTCAGTAATTTACAAATATGATTAGTCAAAAAGATATTTCAGAGATCATTAAAAATTATGATCCGGAGAATTTAACGATAGGTGTGCTTGGTGGGCATAGCGCTCTGGACGTTTGTGCTGGCGCTAAGAAGCTTGGGCTGCGAACACTGGCAGTTTGTCAGAAAGGTCGTGAAAAGACCTATAGCAAGTACTACAAAAGTCGTGAGGATGGTCGTGGATGTATAGATGAGGTTATGTTGGTGGATAAGTTTTCGGATATTGTTCTAGAAGAGAATCAGGAAAAACTTCGAGCGATGAATACAATTTTCATCCATAACCGATATTTTTGGGTTTATTTTAAGGATTTTGCGGATATTGAGGAGAAGTTTAAAGTTCCAATTTATGGGCTTAGAGAAGGGGTAAAGCTGGAGGAGAGAGATGTACCGAATAATCAGTATTACCTGCTTGAGAAGGCTGGGATTAGATTGCCGAAGATTGTGAGAAAGGGAGATAGTGGGATGAGTGAGGAGGAGACAAGGTCAGCTATGGATAAGCATTTTGATGCAAAGGGCGGACCGCTTATTATCAAAGTGAATGAGGCGATTCGCGGATACGAGCGAGCGTTTTTTGTTATCGTTAAGACTTCGGATTACTTTGAGGTAAGTTCCGAGATGATTGAAGAGGGAAAGATTAATGCGGATGATTTGGCAAATTCTGTCATTGAAGAGTTTATTATCGGGGCTCAGATCAATTTCAATTATTTCTACTCAAATCTAACTGGTGAATTGGAGATTATGGGAACTGATACTCGTCGTCAGACTAGTCTTGATGGATTCCTTCGCCTAGACGCTAAAACTCAAACAGCATTGATAGATGCAGGATACAAACCAACAATGATAGAAAATGGACATATTGCATGTACTACAAAAGAATCAATTTTCGAGAAGGCATTCACAGAGGGAGAGAAGTTTGTGGAGATGCTGAAAACCGAGGTTCCGCCAGGAATGATTGGGCCATTTGCTCTGCAGGGAGCGATTGCATCATACGAAGGGAAGGAGGAATTTGTCTGCTTCGATGTAAGTATGAGAATCCCGGGATCACCAGGCACCAGATTTACCCCTGCGACAACTTATCTTTATGGAGAATCTGTCTCATATGGTGATAGAATCGCGATGGAGATAAAGAAGGCGGTTGAGATGGATCGCTTAGGAGATATATTAACTTAATTGAATGAAGGTACTTGTACTTGCCGCAGGCAGAAGTAAAAGAATGCAACCGGTTCGGGATAAGAATTTCCTGGAGTTTTTGGGCCGTCCGCTGATCGTTCATCAGTTGGAGCTAATTAATGCTGCTGGTTTGAATGATGTTGTTTTGGTTGGAGGTGAGCATAACCTTGCGGAATTGCAGGAGGTTACGAGTGGAATGGGGATGAATATCGAGATGGTACAGCAAGAAGACCTGGATATGGGGATGTGCGGGGCGGTTCTATCCTCAAAAGATAAAATTATTGGAGAGGAAGTTATTGTTTTTAGCAGTAATGATGTTGTTGACCAGAAGGCGTTTAATCTAGTTCTGGAGGCTGCTAAGACTGACGATGCAACCAGTTATATGATTGGGAAAAAAGTTGAGGAATATTTCCCTGGAGGGTATCTGGAAACGGATTCTGATGGGTTTATTTCGAGTATTGTGGAGAAACCGGGAGAGGGCAATGAGCCGAGCGACTTGGTGAATCTTGTGGTGCATTTGCATCGAGATACTGAGGGATTAGTGAAGGCGTTGGAGGAGGCTTCGAGCGAGGGAGATGATCTATATGAAGTTGCTCTGGATAATATGATGAAGGCGGGAGTGAAGATGAAAGCAGTGAGTTATGATGGAGTGTGGCTACCGATTAAATTCCCTTGGCATGTGCAGGCGGTTTTTAATTATCTTTTTGAGAAGGCGGACAAGGGCGTGGCGGAGAGTGCGCAGATTTCTGATAAGGCAACTGTTAAGGGAGATGTGATCATTGAAGAAGGTGTACGAATTTTTGAGGGCGCAATTGTTAATGGTCCTGCTTACCTTGGAAAGAATGTTATAGTTGCGAATAATGCTTTGGTACGAGATAGTCACCTTGGAGAGGGTTGTGTGGCCGGATTTAGCACTGAGATTGCGCGGAGCTTCTTGGGAAGCGATGTGTGGACTCACTCTAACTACATTGGAGATAGCGTTATTGGAAATAATGTCTCGTTTGGTGCGGGAACCGTTACTGGAAATTTGAGGTTGGATGAGGGAAATATTGTTGTGAAGATTGGAGATGGTCAATTTGATACAAAAACTAATAAGTTTGGGCTTACTACTGGAGATAATATTAGGGTTGGTATCAACACTAGTTTTATGCCAGGAATAAAGATCGGTAGTGGAAGCTTTATTGGAGCTGGTATTACTGTAGCGCTGGATATTCCGGAAAAGAGCTTTGTAAGAGGTCATAACGACCTAAAGATCTCTCCAAACACTGCTTCGCTTGATGATTCGCGAGATGAAATGCGTAAAAATCTTAAATAATGAATGACCACAAAAAACCAAAGGTTTCTGCAGTGATGCTGAACTACAACAGTAAGTACTTCCCTAAGATGTGCGTGGAGGCTTTTAATCGCGGGAAGATGGATTTCGACTTTGAATTTATCGCTGTGGATAATGCTTCAACAGAGAAAGAAAGCGTGGAATATCTTGAGAAGGCTGCAGAGAAAGGATTAGTGCAACTGATTAAATCTCCGAAGAATGTTGGATTTGGTGGTGGGAACAATCTTGGAGCCGCGCAGGCACGTGGCAAATATGTTTTGATTCTTAATCCGGATATTTTTGTAAATGAAGATAGTGTGCAGAAGATGGTCGACTATATGGAGGCTCATCCTGATGTTGGGATTCTTGGGCCAAAACTTGTCTATCCAAATGAGGATGTGCAGGATTCGTGTCGTCGTCATATGAGCTTTACTGATCTTGTTATTAAGCGAACTTTTTTGAAAAGACTGCCGGGATTGCGTAAGCGAGTTGAGAAATATACGATGGAAGACTTCGATCACAATCAGGTTCAGGAGGTGGATCTGCTTGTTGGAGCTTGTTTCATTATTCCCCGAGAAGTTTACGAAAAAGTTGGTGGTTTTGATGAGCGATACTTTTTGTTCATGGAGGATTTTGATCTTTGTAGAGAAATTAATAAGGCTGGGAAGAAAGTTGTTTACTTCCCTAAAACTTGGGTTACACACAATCACAAGAGGCTCTCTGGGGGCTCGTTGTTTAAATTATTGTCGCGAAAAGTCTTCTGGATTCACGTTGGAAGCGCGATAAAGTATTTTTGGAAGTGGAGGTAAGAGGTTCTTCTGTTTGAAGCTATCAGCATATAGTATGGGTCACTTCATGATAGCACAAGTAGGCCGCCCCGGGACGGCGAAAAACACTCTCGTGGCCGTGAGAAAGCCATTTTTAATTTAAAAAATGGTCTAACTAGTAGTATTGTACTGGAGAAATATTATTCCCAATTTGCCGCGAGCTTACGGATTACCTCGGGGTAGTATTCTTTTTCGAGTGCTTGGACTTTGGCTTTTAGGGTTTCGGGGGTGTCGTCGGGGGTGACGGGACAGGTTTTTTGAAGGAGGATTTCGCCTGTGTCTACGCCTTCGTCGACGTAGTGGATGGTCATGCCGGTTTCGGTTTCCCCTGCTGCTATTACGGCTTCGTGGACAGAGGTACCGAAGAAGTCTTTTCCTGAAAACTTTGGCATTAATGCGGGGTGGACATTTATGATTTTTTTGTGGAATTTCTTTACGAATTCGGTTGATAGGATTCGCATGTAGCCTACTAGGACTATAAGATCTATATTATGTTTTTCGAGTTCTTCTGCGACTTTTTGGTCGAATTCTTCGCGAGAGATGTTGTTGTCGAATTCATCCTTAGAGTCGACAAATACTGCGTTGTAGCCTTGTTCGCGTGCTCTTTGAAGGGCGTAGCAGTTTCCCTTGTTACTTATAACTACTGAAAGTTCGATTCCTGGCATTTTGCCGGCTTCCATCTCATCGATGATTGCTTGGAGATCGGTTCCGTTTGTGGATGCGAGGACTGCGATGCGAAATGGAGTATTGCTCATTTGTATGATTGATTTTGTGTTGATACTATAATTCTTCAGTGATTCTTAGGCCAAGTTTCTTTTTTATTTTGTTTCCGGTTTTAGTTATGGCTAGGCCGCCGAGAGCGGTTTCGCGTATTCTTTCTGACAT